>Ga0182738_1004756_pt1 | contig 14838 bp, 14 predicted proteins | sample eDN5th30CBELigMG_FD_128876 | JGI IMG/M metagenome (GOLD analysis project Ga0182738, IMG submission 128876) | Enriched Miracle-Growth compost microbial communities from Emeryville, California, USA - eDNA 5th pass 30_C BE-Lig MG (version 2)... ... | reverse complement strand
TCCGCAGGAGCGCGCAGTGAGTTGTGCAGCGCCGCCCCTGGCCGAGCACCGCAGCGAAGTCGGCGCAACGCGCCGACCGCCCCACCATGAGCCCGCGCCCCAGGCCCCCGGCCACGGCGCGCGCCCCGCACGTCCACACTACTCGCAGGGCCACTTCATTGAATCAATTGCACACAATTCAATTGCCAACTACATTCGAACCATGTCGAAGGCGCCCCTCTCCCCCGACGAACTGCTGAAGCTGGACAACCAGCTGTGCTTCGCCATCTATTCGGCCTCGCTGGCGATGACCAAGCTGTACAAGCCGCTGCTCGACAAGCTGGGCCTGACCTATCCGCAATACCTCGTCATGCTGGCCCTGTGGGAAGAAGACGGCCCGATGGTCTCCGCCCTGGGCGAGCGCCTCTCGCTCGATTCCGGCACGCTCACGCCCCTGCTCAAGCGGCTGGAGGCGGCCGGTTTCGTCAGCCGCGTGCGCGATGTCGCCGACGAGCGGCGCGTGCACATCATGCTGACACCGAAAGGCCGCAGGCTCAAGGCCCGGGCGCTGGAGGTGCCGGACTGCCTGATCGCGGCCACCCAATGCTCCCTCGGCGAGATCGCCTCGCTCACCCTGCAGTTGCGCGCCTTGCGCGACCGCGTGAAACAGGCCGCCTGAGACGGCCTGCGTCGATTCCCCCGCCGCTTCGGTCCCGAAGCACTTCTCCTCCTCCATCACCCAAGGAAAGACCATGACCACCCAGCTCGACAAGGTTCTCTACACCGCCGAATCGCACACCACCGGCGGCCGCGACGGCGGCGCCGGCCAATCCAGCGACGGCGCGCTCGACGTCAAGCTCAACCCGCCCGGCTCCGGCAAGGCGGGCACCAATCCCGAGCAGCTGTTCGCCGTGGGCTACTCGGCCTGCTTCATCGGTGCGATGAAGGCGGTGGGCCCGAAGGTCGGCGTCAAGGTGCCGGAAGACGTGGCGGTCGACGCCAGCGTCTCGCTCGGCCCGACCAACGGCGGCGCGGCCTACGGCGTCGCCGTCAAGCTGGCGATCAGCCTGCCGGGCCTGGATGCCGACGCGAAGAAGAAGCTGGTGGACGCCGCGCACCAGGTCTGCCCCTACTCGAACGCGACGCGCGGCAACATCCCGGTCGAGCTGACCATCGCCTGATGCCCCTGCCACCCCCTCCGCGACGGCCCGCGCAGGGCCTTCAACGGGAGGGCGACCGATTTCCCATGAATCTTCTCGCCCGCATCCTCGCCCTGCTGGTCGCAGCGGAACACGTCTACATCCTCGTGCTGGAGATGTTCTTCTGGAACAAGCCGGCCGGGCTGAAGGCCTTCAACCTCACGCAGGAGCTGGCCGACGCCACCACCGTGCTGGCCGCCAACCAGGGCCTGTACAACGGCTTCCTGGCCGCCGGCCTGGTCTGGGGCGTGTTCAGCCGCCAGCGGCCGGTGGTGATCTTCTTCCTCGGCTGCGTGATCGTCGCCGGCGTGTTCGGCGCCGCCACCGCCACGCCGAAGATCCTGCTCGTGCAGGCGCTGCCCGGCCTCATCGCGCTGGCCGCAGTGCTGCTCGGCCGCCGCCAGGCCTGACGGCGGGACCGGCCCGCGCTCACCGCCCCGGCGGCAGGGCGCGGGCCATGTCCTGCAGCAGGCGCTCGACCAGCATGTTGCGCGGCCCCGGCCGCCACACGCCGTAAGTCTCGGACTGGGCCACCTCGCGGTCCAGCGGCCGGAACACGGCGCCCTTGAGCGCGCTGCGCTGCATGGCCTCGGGCACCAGCGCCACGCCCAGGCCCTGCGAAACCAGCGACACCACCGCCAGCCAGTGCCGCACCTCGTGCCGCACCTCGGGCAGGAAGCCCGCCGCCGCGCAGATCGACAGGATGCGCTCGTGGTAATCGGGCGAGGCGGTGCGCGAGAACAGCACGAAAGGCTGCTCGCGCAGCTCGGACGGCGCCAGCACGCGCCGCCGGGCCAGCGCGTGGCGCGCCGGCAGGCAGCAGACGAAGGGCTCGGTCAGCAGCAGGCGCTGCGCCAGCCCCTGCGGCAGGCGGTGCGTGTGCACGAAGCCCAGGTCCAGCCGGTCGTGCAGCAGCTCGGCCACCTGCTCGCCGGTGTTCAGCTCCGACAGGCTGATGCGCACGCCGGGATGCCGTGCCTGGAAGGCCCGCAGCGCCTGCGGCAGCCCGCGGTAGAGCATCGCGCCGACGAAACCGATGCGCAGCCGGCCCACCGAGCCGGCGGCCACGTCGCGCGCCTCCAGCGCCATCTCCTCCGTCTGGCGCAGCAGGCGCCGCGCCGACTCGCGCAGCGCCAGGCCGGCGGCCGTCAGGCGCACCTCCTTGCTGTTGCGCTCGAACAGGCGCGCGCCCACCGCGTCTTCCAGTTGGCGGATCGCCACCGACAGCGGCGGCTGCGAGATCGCCAGCCGCTGCGCGGCGCGGCCGAAGTGCAGCTCGTCGGCCAGCACCGAGAAGTAGCGCAGGTGGCGCAGTTCCATCATTCGCATCACCTATCGAAGAAGACCTAAACGATATTGGACACGGATCGATGCCGATCGAACAATGGCGCAAACACGGAGACACGCCATGACCGAATCGACTTCCGCTGCTGTCACGCACCCGATCCCCGACCGCCACGGCCAGAACCTCTACGCGACGGACGCCGAGCTGCAGCGCCTGCTGGCCCTGTACCTGCCCGACGACCTGCGCCGCCACATGGCGCCGCACTTCGAGCGCCTGGGCGGCCTGGCCGGCGGCCCGCTGGACGAGCTGGCTGGCACCGCCGACCGCAATCCGCCCGTGCTGGAGAGCCGCACCCGCACCGGCCTGGACGTGCAGCGCATCGTCAAGCACCCGGCCTACGTCGAGATGGAGCGCCTGGCGCTGTCGGAATTCGCGATGGGCGCGATCTCGCACCGCGACGAGACCTTCGGCTGGCAGGGCAAGATGCCGCCGGCCGTCAAGTACGTGCTGTTCTATCTCTTCGTGCAGGCCGAGTTCGGCCTGTGCTGCCCGGTCTCGATGACCGACTCGCTCACCCGCACGCTCAAGAAGTTCGGCAGCCCCGAGCTGGTGGCACGCTTCCTGCCGCGCCTGACGACGCTGGATTTCGACGAACTGGCGCAGGGCGCCATGTTCATGACCGAGCAGGCCGCCGGCTCCGACATCGCCGCCACCACCACGCTGGCGCGAGAAGGTGCGAACGGCGAGTGGCTGCTGACCGGCGACAAGTGGTTCTGCTCCAACCCGGATGCCGACTTCGCCATGGTGCTGGCCCGCGTGGAGGGCGGTGCGCCCGGCATGAAGGGCGTGTCGCTCTTCCTGCTGCCGCGCCGGCTGGAGGAAGGCAGCCTCAACCGCTACCGCATCATCCGCCTGAAGGACAAGCTGGGCACGCGCTCGATGGCCAGCGGCGAGATCCGCCTCGAAGGCGCCGTGGCCTACCTCGTCGGCGAGCAGGGCCGCGGCTTCGTGCAGATGGCCGACATGGTGAACAACTCGCGCCTGTCCAACGGCGTGCGCGCCGCCGGCCTGATGCGCCGCGCGGTGGCCGAGGCCGAGTACATCGCCGCCGAGCGCCGCGCCTTCGGCAAGCGCCTGGCCGACATGCCGCTGATGCAGCGCCAGCTCGACAAGCTGCGCGTGCCGGCCGAGCAGGCGCGCACGATGGTGCTCCAGACCGCGCAGGCATTGCAGCGCTCCGACGCGGGCGAGGACGGCGCCTACCCGCTGCTGCGCATCCTCACGCCGCTGATCAAGTTCCGCGCCTGCCGCGACGCGCGCAAGGTCACGGGCGACGCGATGGAGGTGCGCGGCGGCTGCGGCTACATCGAGGAATGGAGCGACCCGCGCCTGGTGCGCGACGCCCACCTGGGCTCGATCTGGGAAGGCACCAGCAACATCGTGGCGCTGGACGTCATCCGCGCCATCAAGCGCGAGAACTCGCTGCCGGTGCTGCGCGCGCACGTCGAGTCGCTGCTGGCCGGCGCGGCGGGCATCGCGCCCGCCTTCGCCCAGGCGCTGCGCGAGGCGATGGACCGCGCCTGCGCCCTGGCCCAGACCGCCGCGCAGGAAGGCGGCGAGGTGCTGGCCCGCCAGGCCGCCTCGGCCCTGTATCACTGCACCAGCGCCATCGCGATGGCCTGGGAGGCCGAACGCAGCGGCTCGGCCGAGCGCATGCGCTGGGCGCAACTGGCGCTGCTGCACCGCGTGCTGCCGCGCGACCCGCTCAGCCCCGACGCCGTGCCCGCTGCCTGGGCCGCCAGCGGCGCGCCTGCCGCCGTCGCGGCCTGAGCGGACCGACCTGTTCCCCCCAACGGCGCCTTCGCCCCGCGCGACGGCCGCCGTTCCATGACCTAGAAACCAAGGAGACATACGCCATGCGTCATCACTTCTCACGCCCCCGCCGCGCCCTGCTGCTGGCCGCCGCCCTGCTGGGCCCGGCCGCCTTCGCGCCGGCCGCGCTGGCCGAGGGCGCCTTCCCGACCAAGCCGGTCACGCTGGTCGTGCCCTTCCCGCCCGGCGGACCGACCGACGCGATGGCCCGCACCCTGGCCGCCGAGATGAAGGACCGCCTCGGCCAGCCCATGATCGTGGAGAACCGCGCCGGCGCCGGCGGCAACATCGGCGCCGAGTACGTGGCGCGCGCCGAGGCCGACGGCCACACGCTGCTGTTCGGCACCTCGGGCCCGCTCGCGATCAACTCCAGCCTGTACCGCAAGATCGGCTACGACCAGACCAAGAGCTTCGCGCCCGTCATCCAGATCGGGCACCTGCCCAACATCCTGGTGGTGCATCCCTCGCTGCCGGTGAAGGACGTGAAGGAACTGGTCGCCTACGCCAAGGCCAACCCGGGCAAGCTCAGCTACGCTTCGTCGGGCAACGGCGCCTCCTCGCACCTGGCGGGCGTGCTGTTCAACTCGGTGGCGGGCACCGACATCATGCACGTCCCGTACAAGGGCACCGGCCCGGCGCTCAACGACCTGCTGGGCAACCAGGTGAGCATGACCTTCACCGACATCCTCACCGCCCTGCCCTACGTCAAGGCCGGCAAGCTGCGCGCGCTGGGCGTGGCCACGGCCGCGCGCTCGCAGGCGCTGCCGCAGGTGCCCAGCATCGCCGAGCAGGGCTACAAGGGCTACGACGTGAGCGTGTTCTTCGGCATCGTCGCGCCCGCCGGCACGCCGGCCGACCGCGTCGCCAAGCTGAACAAGGCCTTCGCCGAGGTGCTGGCCACGCCCAAGGTCAAGGAGCTGTTCGCCTCGCAGGGCCTGGAGCCGGCGCCGGACCACTCGCCCCAGCAACTGGCGCGCTTCATCGCCGCGGAGACGGCGAAGTGGAAGGGCGTGGTGGCGCAGTCGGGCGCGCAGCTGGATTGAGCCCGGCGCATCCGGCGCGATGATCGGGCCATGAACGCTTCCACCGCCGCCTCCTCCTCCGTCGCCGACACCAACCCTTTCGCAGGCGAACCCGCCAGCGTGCTGTTCGGCCTGCCGATGCCGATGGCCCGCGCCATGGCCCTGCGCGGCGAGGCCGTCGGCCACGACCGGGCCCGCATCCGCATGCTGTACCAGCCCGAGCAGACCAACAGCCGCGGCGACGTGCACGGCGGCGCCATCGCCTCGCTGCTGGACTGCGGCCTGGCCGCGGCCGTCCGCTCGCACGACCCGGCCGCCTTCGGCGTGGTCACCATCGACCTGACGCTGCACTTCGTCTCGGCCGGCGGCGGCGACCTGATCGCCACCGCGCGCTGCGAGCGGCGCGGCCGCTCCATCAGCTTCGCCCGCGGCGAGGTGCACACGGAAGACGGCACGCTGGTGGCGATGGCCACCGGCACCTTCAAGCTCGTGGCGCGCGCCGCATCGACACCCCCCAGCCCATGAACACCACCACACCCACCTCTTCCTGCGCCGGCGCGCTGGCCGGCATCCGCGTGCTCGACATCTCGCGCATCCTCGGCGGCCCGTACTGCGGGCAGATCCTGGGCGACCACGGCGCCGACGTGCTCAAGGTCGAGCCGCCCGGCGGCGACGACACGCGCACCTGGGGCCCGCCCTTCCGCGACGGCGTGGCCTCGTACTACCACGGGCTGAACCGCAACAAGCGCATCCAGCACCTGGACCTGACCACCCCCGAGGGCCGCGAGACGCTGCTCGCCCTGGCGGCCGAGGCCGACGTGCTGATCGAGAACTTCAAGACCGGCACCATGGAGCGCTGGGGCATCGGCTACGACGTGCTCTCGCAGCGCTTCCCGCGGCTGGTGTGGTGCCGCGTCTCGGGCTTCGGCAGCGACGGCCCGCTGGGCGCCCTGCCCGGCTACGACGCCGCCGTGCAGGCGATGACCGGCATCATGAGCATCAACGGCGAGGCCGAGGGCGGCCCGCTGCGCGTGGGCCTGCCGGTGGTGGACATGGTGACGGGCCTCAATGCCGTGATCGGCGTGCTGCTGGCGCTGCAGGAACGGCAGAAGAGCGGCAAGGGCCAGTTCGTCGAGGCGGCGCTGTACGACAGCGGCCTGTCGCTGCTGCACCCGCACGCGGCCAACTGGTTCATGGACGGGCGCAACCCCAAGCGCACGGGCAACGCGCACCCCAACATCTATCCCTACGACGCGCTGCGCACCGGCACCGACCCGGTCTTCGTCGCCGTGGGCAACGACCGCCAGTTCGCCGCCTTCTGCCGCGTGATCGGCCTGCCCGGCCTGGCGCAGGACCCGAACTACGCCACCGCCGGCGCGCGCTCGGTGCACCGCGACGGCCTCAAGCAGACGCTGGAGGCGCAACTCGCCGCCTTCGACGGCCGCACGCTGGTCGACGACCTGATGGCCGCCGGCGTGCCCGCCGCGCCGGTGCTGCCGGTGGACGCCGCGCTGCAGCACCCGCACACGCTGCACCGCGGGATGGTGGTGGAGATGGAGGGCGGCTGGCGCGGGCTCGGCGCGCCGGTGAAGCTCAGCCGCACGCCGGCCACGTACCGCCATGTGCCGCTGACGCCGGGCGAGCGCTTCGAGCCCCTGCCCTGATTCGAGAGACGACCCACCCCATCCGTTCACGCTGAGCCTGTCGAAGCGCCGCGCGAGGCTTCGATCCTTCGACAGGCTCAGGACAGGCCAAGCTCGGCCCGAACGGTGGGTGTCGATCGAACGTCCACTCGTCCGGACCGCCGTCGCCGACGCGACGGCATGCGGGGCGATGCGGTGGCAGGCGTCATGCGCCGGCGCTAAGGTGCCTCCATCCCCCTCCGCGGAGCCCCCATGAGCACCCTCGAGTTCCTCGTCCGCAAGTCCGACCTGGCCGACACCCGCGTGCGCGAACGCGATGACGTGCCGCTCGCACCCGGCCAGGCGCGCATCGGCATCGACGCCTTCGCGCTCACGGCCAACAACGTCACCTACGCCGCCTTCGGCGAAGCGATGGGCTACTGGCAGTTCTTCCCGACAGGCGAGCCCGAGTGGGGCAGCGTGCCGGTGTGGGGCTTCGGCCGGGTGCTGCAGTCCACGCACCCGGGCGTGGCGGTGGGCGAGCGGCTGTACGGCTTCTTCCCGATGGCCTCGCAGACTGTGCTCACGCCCGGCAGGCTGGCGCCCGAGCGCATCACCGACGGCTCGCCGCACCGCGCCGAACTGCCCGCCGCCTACAACCAGTATTTCCGCTGCGCGGCCGACCCGCTCTACACCGCGGACACGGAGGACGTGCAGGCGCTGCTGCGCCCCCTGTTCATCACCTCCTGGCTGATCGACGACTTCCTCGGCGACAACGGCCTGCTCGACGGGCAGGCCGTCGCCGTGCTGTCCAGCGCGTCGAGCAAGACGGCCTACGGCACCGCCTTCGCACTGGCGCAGCGCGGCGGCGTGGAGGTCGTTGGCCTGACCTCGGAGGGGAACCGCGCCTTCTGCGAGCGCCTCGGCTGCTACACGCGCGTGCTCGGCTACGGCGAGCTGGACCGGCTCGATGCGCAGGCGCCCAGCGTCTACATCGACTTCGCCGGCAACGGCGAGCTGCGCCGCGCGCTGCACGAGCGGCTGGGCGGCCTGCGCCACAGCATGGTGATCGGCAACACGCACGCCGGCCAACGCGCGCCGCAGGGCGAGGCGAAGACGCTGCCCGGCCCGCGCCCCGCCTTCTTCTTCGCGCCGGCGCAGATCAGGAAGCGCACGGACGAATGGGGCGCCGAGGTGTTCGGACAGCGGCTGGCGCAGGCCTGGCGCGACTTCACCGCGCGGGCGACGGACGACGCGGCGCCCTGGCTGCGCGTGGCGCATCACCACGGCCCCGATGCGATCCACGCCGTATGGCTGGACGCGCTGCAGGGCCGCGGCGATCCGCGCACCGGCCACATCGTCTCGCTGAAGGCCGGCGCCGGCTGACGAAGGCCGCGGCGCACCGACAATGCGCCGATGCCCGATGCCCCCGTCTCGCCCCACCCCTACGCCTCGCTCACGCCCGACACGGTGCTGGATGCGCTGGCCGCGCTCGGCCTGCACGGCGACGGCCGGCTGGTGGCGCTGAGTTCCTACGAGAACCGCGTCTACCAGGTCGGCGTGGAGGGCCTGGACGACCGCCGCAACGTGGTCGTCAAGTTCTACCGTCCCGGCCGCTGGAGCGATGCGCAGATCCAGGAGGAGCACGACTTCGCGGCCGAACTCGCGGCCGCCGAGGTGCCGGTGGTCGCGCCGCTGATGCTCCAGGGCGGCACCGTGCATCACCACGCCGGTTTCGCCTTCAGCGTCAGCCCCTCGCGCGGCGGACGCGCGCCGGAACTGCACGACTTCGAGGTGCTGGAATGGGTGGGCCGCTTCCTCGCGCGCATCCACGCCGTGGGCGCCGCGCGGCCTTTCGTGCACCGGCCGGCGCTGGACCTGGCGAGCTTCGGCACCGAGCCGCGGGAATGGCTGCTGACGCACCACATGGTTCCGCTGGACGTGCAGGCCGAATGGACGCGCGCCTGCGACCAGGCCCTGGCGATGATCGCCGACACCCCGCTGGCCGACCCGCCGGCCTCCGGCCTCGCGACGCTGCGCCTGCACGGCGACTGCCACCCCGGCAACATCCTGTGGACACCCACCGACCGCGAGGGCGGCGGCCCGCACTTCGTGGACCTGGACGACGCGCGCACCGGCTTCGCCGTGCAGGACCTGTGGATGCTGCTGGACGGCGAACGGCGCGACCGCACCGCGCAGCTGTCGGGCCTGCTCGACGGCTACGAGCAGTTCCGCGAGTTCGACCGCCGCGAGCTGGCGCTGATCGAGCCGCTGCGCACGCTGCGCCTGCTGCACTATTCCGCCTGGCTGGCCCGCCGCTGGGAAGACCCGATCTTCCCGATCACCTTCCCCTGGTTCGGCAGCAGCGACTACTGGAAGGGCCAGATCCAGATGCTGCAGGACCAGTGCGAGGCGATGGCGGAGCCGCCGCTGGTGGTGTGAGGCTCAGCCCTTCTTCAGCTTGAGCAGATAGATCAGCACGTCGGCCATCGAGCTGTCGAGTTCCACGAAGCCCTGGAAGGCACTGCCTTCCTGCCAGAACGGGTCCCAGTTGTTGCGCTTGACGGCCTTCTGCCAGGCCTCCGAATTGACCGCCTGGCGCACGGCCTGGAGCAGCGCCTGGCGCCGTTCGGCAGGCACGTCCTTGCCCGTGAACACGCCGCGCCAGTTGGCCAGATCGACGTCGACCCCCTGCTCCTTGAAGGAAGGCATGCCGAGAAAGGGGCGCTTGGACGACACGCCGATGGCGCGCAGGCGCCCGCTGCCGATCCCCTCGGCGAATTCGCTGTAGCCCGCGATGCCGGCGGCGGCCTGGCCGCCCACGACCGCCTCCACCACCTGCGCGCCGCCCGGGAAGGGCCGGTACACCAGGTCGGCCGTCCGGCCGGCCACGCGGGCGAGCATGCCCGCGAACATGTGGTCCACCCCGCCGGCCGAGCCGCCGGCGATCGGCGTGCGGTCCGGCCGGCTGCGCAGCTGCGCCACCAGGGCCTTGGGGGTGGTGATGGGCGAATCGGCCCGCACGACCAGCACGCAGTAGTCGCTGGTGAGCCGCGCGACCGGCGCCACCCGGGCCAGCGTAACCGGCGGCTTGTGCAGGGCGATCGCGCCCGTCATCACCATGCCGCCCATCAGGAGGGTGTCGGCCGCGCTGCCGTAGGCCTCCACGTAGCGCGCCAGCCCGGGCGTGCCGCCCTTGCCGCCGAGGTTCTCGTACACCACCTGCGCGGCGGCCCCGGAGTCCACCAGGGCCGCGCCGAGCGCGCGGCCCGTCTGGTCCCATCCCCCGCCCTCGTTGGCCGGGATGAAGATCCTCACCTGCGGCAGCGCCGCATGCGCCTGTCCGATCGGCATGCATGCCCCGATCGCGGCAGCGCCGAGCCCCCCGAGCAGCCGTCTGCGGCTCGTTCCGAGACCTTCCCGTGTGTTGTGCACTTCACAGCCTTCGTTGAGAAAGACCGTCCCTGGAGGCGGCTGGCTCGCGGGCGGCGGCCGTGGCCCCGCCGCGCGATGCGCCGCCCTTGTTGTTCGGGCCGTACTCTAGGAACGATGGCTGTCAATCCGCTGTCACCGGCCCGAGGGGTTTCCCTCGGCGGAGCCGGCCCGGCTCACAGCGGCAGGGCATCGGCCAGCCGCGCCACGCCGGCCGCCGCACGCACACGCACGTCGTCGAAGACCTGCATCCGTCCGAGCTCGCCGTCCTCGTACACGGTCTCCAGCGCATCGTCCGCAGGCATGCCCTCGGGCCCGTCGATCCGCACCGTGCGCCAGCCATCGGCCGCGCCGCCGGCCAGCGTGAGCCGGCCCTTCTTCGACGCCTTGGAGGCATCGCCCACCGGCTGCTTGAAGACCTCGCGCCAGGCGCCGTCCACCTGCATGGCGGAACACTTCATCGCCCACTGCAGGGTGTCGCGGTTGCACTGCTGCAGCAGGCCGCCGCCCATGCCGAAGGCGACGTTCTCGGCCGCGAAGCCGTGGTGGTGCAGGTTGGCCAGCACCGTGCGCAGCGAACGCAGGTCGATGCCGTCGCCCTGGATGATGCGCACCATCTTCAGCACGCGATACCCCTTGCGGTTGGTGGTGGTGCCGAAGCGCGCGGCCAGGATGTTCGCCACCTTCAGCACCGTCTCGGCCGGGTCGCCGGAGTCGGGCCGCACCACCAGCGTGGCGCCGCTGCGCTCGACCACCTCCTTCAGCTCGCCACCCCACAGGCGGTCGCAGGCGTTGAAGATGTCGTAGCTGTCGCTCACCACCGCGAACACGGCGCCGGGCTTGCCGAACTGCGCGACCATGTTGCGGTACGCGTCGGCCTCGTGGTCGCGGCCCCAGCCGGTGATGGTGCTGTGCTCGGCGGCGGGGATCGAGAAGCCCGCCATCTCGCAGCCGTACCAGCGGCGGCCGGCCACCAGCGCCATCACCGTGTCGGTGCCCTGGAAGTTGACCAGGTGCGCCAGCCCGCCCAGCGCCGCCGACTCGTTGCTCGACACGCCGCGCGCGCCGAAGTCGTGCAGCTTGAAGCCGATCTGGCCCTCGGGGTCGTCGCTGTTGGCCTCCAGGTAGCGCAGCAGGACGGCCTTGGCCGCGGCCGAGATCGTGGCCACCGTGGTCGGGTACCAGATGGCGCGCAGCAGCTCGGTCTCGAGGTAGCTGGTGAGCCAGAAGCAGTCCGGATCGGTGTTTTCCACCGTCGCCAGCACGTTGTGCACCGGCACCACGCTGCCCTCGGGCACGGCGCGGATGCGCAGCGGCAGCCGGCCGCCGTGCCGCTCGACCAGGCGCAGCCAGCCTTCGCGGTTGAAGGGCTCGCCATGCAGGCCGAAGATCGCGGTGGCCTCGTCCACGTCGTCGCGCGTGACGGGCGTGGACAGGTATTCGCGCAGCCAGGCATGCAGCCCGAAGAAGACGGCATGCCGGAATGCGCCGCCGCGCGACTCCACATAGCTGAACACCGTCTGCGTGCCGGGCGGGTACTGCAGCCAGTGGCTGGCCTTGTACGAGTCGGTGCGCAGCAGCAGGTTGCTCCCCAGCGGGGACGAAAGGTTCGAGGTCATGTGAAAGCTCCTTTCACGATGGGCGCCGTCCACCGGCGCCCGTTGCCATGGACTGGGCGTTGCCTCAGTTCTTGCCCAGTCCTCCCAGGAAGTGATTGGCGATGAAGTAGTGGTCCTCGTACATGCGCTCGCGCATGTCCAGGAACTCGGCCAGCGGCACCCAGCGGGCCTGGGCCGCGTCGTCGGCGGCACGCACTTCCGTCAGCCCCGTCCACTGGTTGTGCGCCAGCTCGAAGAAGAAGGCGTGCGTGATGGTGCGGCCGCGCTGCGAGCGCTGCGGCGCGTCGAAGACCTCGCGGCCCTTCACGCTGCCGTGCAGCACCGGCACCGGCACCTTCAGGCGCGTCTCCTCCTTCAGCTCGCGGATGGCGGCGTCGAGCAGCCGCTCGTTCTGCCCGACGAAGCCGCCCGGCAGCGCCCAGGCGCCGCGCCCCGGCTGGAACTTGCGCTGCACCAGCAGGATGTGGCCGGCCTCGACCACCACCGCGTCGACGGTGGTGAAGATGGGCGGGAACTCGCTGCCGGCGTAGCGGTACTTGTCGCGGTAGTCGTCGAGGAAGGCGCGCTCTTCCACCAGCGCGGCGTAGTCGGCCGATTCGGCGAACTGCGCGAGGAAGCTCGCCGTGCCCTCGGGCAAGGCGTCGGGCGGGATCCGGCCGCGCCGCTCGGGATCGAAGTAGAGCTGCCGCACCTCGGTCGCATGGATGCTCTGCACGGCCTCGTTGGGCACGAACTCCCAGCGGGGGAACAGGCGCAGGTAGTAGCTGCTCGCGTCCTTCAAGTGCCCCACCAGTGCCACGCGGGCGTGCGCCGGGTCGGCGCCGTCCTGTGCGATGAGGCGGTCCACCGCCTGCTGGAGGGAGGCGATCCAGAGCTGGTCGTTGTAGGGCGAATCGCCCACGCCGGCCACGCTCACGCGCATCTGCTCGGCCTGGCCATGCAGGCAGGCGCGCACCATGCGCTCGCGCTCGTCCAAGGTGAAGGGATTCCTCACGCTGCGCGGCTGGCGGTCGGAGCCGACCACGACGATGACGCGCCGGGCGACGCGCAGCGCCTGCTCGATCAGGCGCTGGTGGCCGTGGTGAAGGGGCTGGAAGCGGCCGATCACGACCGCATACGGGAACGGGTGCGCCGGCGGGGCGGCGGCTGGGCTGCTGGCGTTCATTCGGGAATCCCCCAAGAAAAGCATCCTTCGTGGATGCCGTGCGGCAGAAGATAGCAGCCTTCGCCGGCGCCGTCCAATTTAGTTGTTCTATGCCACTATATGTGGCGCGCATGCCTTCACGCGAATTGCACCTTGTCCAGCCCATAGGCCTTGTCGGCCGAGCCCGGCAGGGTGCGGAAGGCGACGTTCAGCCGGTTCCAGGCGTTGATGGCCATGACGGCGAAGGTCAGGTCCACCAGTTCCTTCTCGGAGAACTGCGCGCGCGCCGCCTCGTAGTCGGCGTCGGGCACGCCCTGCGGCGGCAGCGTGCTGACCACCTCCGTCCAGGCCAGGGCGGCGCGCTCGCGCGCATCGAACAGCTGCGATTCGCGCCAGGCGGCGACGTGGTGCAGGCGCAGTTCGCCTTCGCCCGCCAGCTTGGCCTGCTTGACGTGCATGTCCAGGCAGAAGCCGCAGCCGTTGACCTGCGAGGCGCGGATGTCGACCAGGTACAGCAGCTTCGGGTCCAGTTCGGCCTTCTTGACCTGCAAGCTCAGCTCGACCATCTTCCTGAAGAGTTCGGGCGAGGTCTGCGAGGCGTTCAGTCGTTGGTTCATGGTGCTTTCTTCCTTCGGTGGTTGAGAAATGCGGACGGGATGCCATCAAGACGGCGCAGCCGCCCGGTTTGTGACAGCCGCCGGCGCAAGCGCGGCCGAGCCGCTAGCATTCAACCCTCATGACCGCCGCCGATCCGATCCGCCTGAACAAGCGCATGGCCGACCTGGGCCTGTGCTCGCGCCGCGAGGCCGACGCCTGGATCGAGCAGGGATGGGTCAAGGTCAACGGGCAGGTGGCCCCGATGGGGCTGAAGGTGGGCCCGCAGGACCGCATCGAGGTCGACCGCCGGGCCCAGGGCCAGCAGGCGCAGCAGGTGACGATCCTGCTGCACAAGCCGGTGGGCTACGTCAGCGGCCAGGCCGAGGACGGCCATCCGCCCGCCGTCACCCTGGTGCAGCCGCGCAACCACTGGCGCGGCGACGCCTCGCGCACGCGCTTCGCGCCGCAGCAACTGCGCGGCCTGGCGCCGGCGGGGCGGCTGGACATCGATTCGGTCGGCCTGCTGGTGCTCACGCAGGACGGCCGCGTCGCCCGCCGGCTGATCGGCGAGGACTCGGACATCGAGAAGGAATACCTGGTGCGGGTGAGCTTCGGCAACGTCGCCGCGAATGTGCAGGCCGCCTTTCCCCGCGAGCAGCTGGCGCGGCTGCGCCACGGCCTCGCGCTCGACGGCCAGCCGCTCAGGCCGGCCCGCGTCGACTGGCAGAACCCGGAGCAGCTGCGCTTCGTGCTCACCGAGGGCAAGAAGCGCCAGATCCGCCGCATGTGCGAGCTGGTCGGCCTGAAGGTGGTGGGCCTCAAGCGCATCCGCATCGGCCGCGTGATGCTGGGGCAGCTGCCGCAGGGGCAGTGGCGCTACCTGGGGGCGGACGAACGCTTCTGAAGCGGCGCCAACGCCGCGCCGGGCCCCGGCACGCGGTAAACGGGCCGCAGCGCGCTCCGCGCTAGATGTCGAGCACCAGCTTCTTGCCGGTGCAGCGCGACACGCAGATCATCATCGTCTTGCCCGACTGGCGTTCGAGCTTGGTCAGGATGCCGTCCTGGTG
>Ga0182738_1004755_pt1 | contig 14839 bp, 9 predicted proteins | sample eDN5th30CBELigMG_FD_128876 | JGI IMG/M metagenome (GOLD analysis project Ga0182738, IMG submission 128876) | Enriched Miracle-Growth compost microbial communities from Emeryville, California, USA - eDNA 5th pass 30_C BE-Lig MG (version 2)... ... | reverse complement strand
GGCGGCGTAGCCGGCGAGCCGACCAAGGACGGCGGGGGCGAGTTCGGAAGTCTGAGTGCGATTCATACCATCTCTACGATCCCACCCGCCTTCGCGTTCGTATGAATTAACGGAGTAGTACTAGTACGTGCTAATCCAGCGCCTCAGGTTGTCGTAGACGGCCTTGTTGATGCGGGTCGCCCCGTTGAAGCCGGTCGAATCGACGCCGTAGGCGTGGATCCCGTAAATCGTCCGCTGGCTGGTCGAGGTGAAGAAGACGTACACGGCGCTGCCGCTATTGCCCCCGAAGGTGTCGCAGTCGTGGTAGAGCCGGAACGGCTGGATGATCTTCAGGGCCCCGTACGAATGCCACATCGTGCCGCTCGGCTTGTCGCCGGGGTAGCCGTTGATGTTGACGTTGTACATGGGAAGGGAGTTGTTGTAGCCGAACCCCATGGTCCCGACGGTGTTGCCGATGTCCTGGGCGAGCACGATCATCGCGTAATCGTAGTTGCGGTCGTGGTCCTTGGTCCACTTCGTGGTGGTAACGGCCCTCTTCCAATTGATCGTCCCATACGGCCGCGAGGCGCCGTTCTGGCCGGGCGAGACGTTGAGCTGGGAATACCACTGGTCGTTGTCGGTGTTGTAGACGCAGTGGCCGGCCGTCAGGACGTGCCGGGGCCCGATGAGCGTGCCGGTGCACCCGATGTCGATCCGTCCGACGGTTCGGTACGGATAAGCGGTGGTGTTGTTGATCCGGACGCGGGTGTCTTGGCCGATCACCGACTCGGGACGGAGAACCGGTTCCTCTTCGCCGGTCGTCGCCCTGGTGGCACCCTCCGCCTCAAACTTCTTGAGCATGTCCCGAAACGCCTCCGCGTCGGCCGCGGGGATTGGCTTCCGAGTGATCTTTCCGTCGGGCGTGACCGAGATTTCTTCGTTGGCGGCCTCGGCTTCGTCGGCCGTCGGCAGCGGCCGATCCACGATCGGCAATCGATCCGGCGGGACGAAGGTGTCGGAGTGGTCGAACGTGGCCTCTTCCTCCTCGGCGTCCTCCCTCCCGACGGCCCCGATTTGATACTTCAGCGGGCGAGAGCTCTCCCCCACGGTCCCGGCGTTGGTCTCGACGCCCTTTTCCTGCTGGTCCTTTTGATCTTTTTGGTCGCGCGGAGCGTCCTGGGCGGCGGTTCGGTCGGTCGGGGCGAGTGCCATGGCCAAACACAGCAGGGCGCCCATGCCGATTGCGAGTGGTTTCCTCACGGCGCTTCTCCAAAGGGCCTTTGGGCGCGTCTGGGCGGGTCCCCCCCACCCTCAACGGCGCCTTCCCCCGGCCCGCCCTATTATTATGGCGACACCCTTAATTTCAAGCGAAAAGTTTGAAAATGAGACACACATTTTGTTAAGACGTTTCCGACGTGATGGCGAGATCCCTCGGCCGACAAAAGCCGCCCCGATCCCCGGCCCCGTATCTCACCTGATGTCGGAGCCCGCCCGCCGAGGCGTTTCCGCTTCGGGCGCAATGATTTAAAGACACACCATTGTTGAAATCCATAATATTCAACCAACGGTCGATGGCGTAATCGGCCTATTTCCGATGAGAATTTTCTTGCGAAAAACTGTTCCGAGAGGGGATACTGCGCCTCGGCGACCCGGCAATCGACCCGCGGGGGCGTGGCGAGGCCGCGGACGGCCGCGCGAAGAGGGACGGGCGTAAAGGTCAACCTTTTAGGAAAGGTCAACGAGATGTTGAAGTCTTTTAGTCCAAGCAAGGCGCTGGCGACATCCGCCGTCGCCCTCGCGCTGGGGGCGGTCGCCGGCGCCCTGGCCGAATCGCCACAGAGTCGCCCGCTCATGTTCGACTCCCAGGAGGCGGGGGCCGCGAAGGCGCGCGAGGCCAAGGGCGACGACGGCCGGGGAGACGCCGGAGACGACGGCCGGGCCTACTATTACTCCAACGGCGGCAAGATTTACCTGAACTCGACCGGGTTGGGCGTGGCGAAGCTCAAGGCCGGCGTGGACGCCCGGAAGGCCGACCTGCCCTCCCGCGCCGCGCCCGAGGCGGACACCCCGCTGGGCGAGCTCGCCTCTCGGCTCGAGCGATCGGGCCTGGTCATCGTCAACATCGAAGGGCCGCGGGCGTTGGATCTGCGCGAGGCGGCGGACAACCCGCCGGCCGACCTCGAATACGTCATGCCGGTCGTCGCCGCGGACCCCGGCCGAGTGGGCCTCGCTCCCAAGGCCGCCGCGGCCGCTCCGATGATCGTCACCCCTCGCGTGACGGCCAGGTTCGCCCCGGGGACCACCGCCGACCAGGTAAACGCCCAGCTCGAAGGGACCGGTCTGCGAGTGGCCCGGAAGCAGGAGGGGGTGCCCGAGGGCTACATCCTCGAATTGGCCGAAGGGCGGCCCACCTTCACCAGGGTGCTGCGGGCGGCCAACGCCCTGTACGAGAAGGGGCAAGCCGACGGCAAGGTTCTCTACAGCCACCCCGACTTCATCCCGGCCAAGATCAAGTATGAGGCGCCCGGCTCGACGGCCGAAGCGGTTCCCCAAGATCCCCTCTTCAAGAACCAGTGGCACCTGAACAACACCGGGGCCTCCAAGGGGAAACCCGGGGCGGACGTCCGGGCCCTGGGCGCCTGGACCACCTCCACCGGCGAGCCGAGCGTGGTCGTCGCCATCATCGACGACAGCGTTCAGAAGGATCACCCCGACCTGAAGGACAATTTCAAGGCTGGGCGCTATTACGACGGCGTGACCGGAACCTTCACCGATGATCCCTCTCCCAAGGACGGCGGTCAGAGGCACGGCACCGCCTGCGCCGGCGTGGCCGTGGCCGCCGCCAATTCCATCGGCGGCCGGGGGATCGCCCCGGGGTGCCGCCTTGTGGGGGTGAACTTCTGGGACGGCACGGTCGGCCAGACGGCCGAAGGCTTCTACTTCGCCGAGTCGCAGGGCGCGTCGATCATCTCGTGCAGTTGGAGCTGGGGGGCGGCCTTCGACGCCGTCTCGGTCGCCATCAAAGACCTCGCCCGCAACGGAAGGGGAGGCAAGGGGACGGTCATCCTCTTCGCCGCGGGCAACGACTACGGGACGATCGCCTCGCGCCAGATCTTCGGCTCGATGAGGGAGGTCATCTGCGTCGGGGCCTCGAATTGGCGCGACGACCACTCGAAGTACTCGAACACGGGCCCCGAGCTTTCCGTCGTGGCGCCGAGCAGCGACTTCTTCGACACCCCGGCGTCGCTGAGCATCTTGACCACGGACAATACCGAGGACATGCCCAAGCCCAACTCCGAGGGGCAGCCCTTCTCCGGCTACGAGTCCGGCGACTATACGCCGAACCAGGGCCGCCGCGGCTTCGGGGGCACCAGCTCCGCCACCCCTCTGACGGCCGGCGTCTGCGCCTTGATCCTGTCTCGCAACCCGGAACTGACGGCCGCGGAGGTCCGAAAGATCCTCGAAGACACCGCCGACAAGATCCCCGGCGAAACCGTCGCGGCCTCGTACGTCAACGGCCACGACGACCACTACGGGTTCGGTCGCGTCAACGCCAAGCGCGCCGTCGAGGCGGCGGCCGGGACCGGCTCGTCGACCGACGTGGTCCTGCAACAGGTCGAGGTCACGCAGGGGCTTCAGCGCGACAACAACGACATCCCGATGGTTCGGGGCAAGCCGGTCGTGATCCGCGTCTTCCCCAAGCTCGCCTCCGGCTCGTCGACCCTGACCGGGGTCAGCGCCCGCCTGCACGCCACGCGGGGCGGGACGGAGCTGCCGGGCTCGCCGATCGCCCCCGACAACGGGCCGATCACCATCAAGTCGACGTTCTCGCGGCTTCAGCCGGACGATTCGCTGAACTTCACGCTCGATCCCGACTGGTACGAGAGCGACACCGATTTCTGGGCCGAGCTGGTCCTCCCCGCCTCCGTCACCGACCCGACGCCCGCCAACAACCGCTACCCGGTGGGCGCCGGCGTCTTCCCGGTTCGCTACCAGGACCGCCGGGGCCTGTCGATTCGGTACGTCCGGATCCACTACACCAACCCCAGTTGGGGCGGCGATCCCCGCCCTCGGGCCCGCGTCGGCGACCAGGAGACGGCCAACTGGGCTCGGAGCATCTTCCCGGTCGACCCGAGCCGGATGCCCTACGACCCGTGGTCGCCCGAGGAGATCGACTTCGGCCACGGCGGCTCCAACGGCGACATCGACGGGACGGCCCTGATTACCGAGCTGAACACGCTCTACGCGGCCAACCCGTCGCCGCCGGATCGGCTGTACGGCTGGACGCCCGAGCTGTCCTTCTCCTCCAACGGCCTCTCCGACCCGGTCTGGGCCGGGGGCCAGGGGCGCGTCGTCTTCGGCAACGACACCGAGGGGCCCTCGCCGCCGGCCACGAGCCGATACCGCCGCACGTTCGCGCACGAGCTCGGCCACAACACCGACGCCAACGGCCTGTTCCATACCGACCAACGTTTGCAGGCCGACGAGATCGGCTACGACGTCATGGGCGTCGACCCGTTCCAGCGCCGGGTCATGCGCCGCTATCCGGCGACCGACCCCACGCCGTCGCAGAACCTGTTCGACGTGATGCGGGGCGGCGAGCTTGAGCCACACGCCTGGATCACCCCGCTCCATTACCTTCACATTTTCAACGCCCTGGCCCCGACGGCCGATTCGCTGGCCGACGGCCCAAGACTCACGATCGCTCCCGCCTTGGCCCGCGCCGACGACCGCCGCACCGCGGACGTCAATGACCGAGGCGACGCCCCGAGCCGGAATGACGCCGCCCTCGCCGACGGCCCCGCCCGCGCCGACGAGCCGGCCCGCGTCGACCCGCCCGCGGCCGACGCCCCGGAACGCCCGGACGCGGCCCAGGAGGACCGCGGCGAACTGCTCGTCGTCCGCGGCGAGGTTGAGCGCGGCGACCCGAACCGCGACGACTCCGGCGGCGGCCGGTTCTTCCCGTTCTACCGCATCCCCGCGACGCCCGAGAACCAGCGCCTCGCCGCCCATCTGCCCCAGCAGGGCACCCACGAGGTGCGGTTCGTCGACGCGCGCGGCCAGATCCTCAAGAAGATCGCCTGGACGCCGGACTTCCGCGACGACGACTCGCCCGAGCCGCTCCGGGCCCGGCCGTTCACCTGGTTCGTCACGCCAATTGAGGGAGTGACCAGGGTTCTCCTGCTCAACGGCGACCGCACAATCGCCACGCTGAACGTGCTGCCTCGCGGCCCGGTCGTGGAGAATCTCCAACAGGGCGAGGTTCAGCGCGCCGCGGCCGCCGAGCGCGCCGACGGCAACCCCAACGACGAGGCGGCGGGCCGATCCGTGCGGCTCAGTTGGGACGCCCGCCAGCCCCTGGCCATCAGGGACGCCGATAACCTGACGCATCAGATCTACTATTCCAACGACGACGGCAAGACCTGGCGGCTGGTCGCCACGGGGCTGAAGGAGCCATCGGCCGACGTGAAACTCGGCACTCTACCCGGCGGGGAACGCGGGCGGTTCCAGGTCCGCACGTCCGACGGCTACAACGTCACCGTCAAAACCAGCGACCCGATCGACGTGGCCGACAAGGCCCCCAAGGCCGAGATTCACGCCCCGCGATCCGGCAACACGTATCCCGAAGGGGCCGGCGTCCTGTTCGTCGGACACGGCTACGACCGCGAGGACGGCGCCTTGCCCGACAAGAGCCTGCGCTGGCAATCCGACATCCAGGGCGAGATCGGCGCCGGCCGCAAGCTCGTCGTCCGCGACCTCCGTCCGGGAACTCACAAGATCACCCTGCGGGTCGAGGACGGCAAGGGCAACCGCGCCGACTCGCCCGAAGTGGAAGTGCGGATCCAGGGCCGCTGAAACTCGGCGCCGACGATCCTCCAGCGCCCTGGGCCGCCCGATCGACGGCGGCCCGGGGCGCCTCCGCTCGCAACATCCCATGCTTAATTTTTGATACGGAATCGTGGGCCGCCCGCTAGCACCCGTCGTCGCCGACGGAGAAGCGGGAAACCTCGTCCTTCAGGCCGCCGACGGCTTCGCGGAGGTGGTCGGTGGCGGTGTTGAACTCGCGGATCGAGACGCTGGTTTGGCCGGCGGCCTCGCTGAGCCGGTGCATGGCCTCGCGGATCTGGTCGGCGCCCTGGGACTGCACGCGCATGCCCTCGGTCACCTGGTCGAACCGTTCGTCGAGCCCTTGAACCCCGTTGATGATGGCGCCGAGCTGGCCGCCGAGTTGCTGGACCTCGCCGACGACCTTGCGAACCTGTTCGCTGAACTTGTCCATCTCCATCACGCCGGCCGAGACGCTGTACTGCATCTCCTTGACCATCCGTTCGATGTCGAGGGTGGCGACGGCCGTTTGATCGGCCAGGCGACGGATCTCGCGGGCGACCACCAGGAAGCCCAGGCCGTACTCGCCGGCCTTCTCGGCCTCGATCGCCGCGTTGATCGACAACAGGTTCGTTTGGTCGGCGACCTTGGTGATGGTGGTGACAACCATGTTGATGTTCGCCGCGCGCTCGCTGATAACCGAGAGCTTCGAGCTGATTGAGCCGGTCGATTCGGCGAGTTGACGCATGGTTCGGTCCATCCCGGCGAGCCCGTCGCGCCCGGACGACGCCTCGCGGGCCGTCTGGCTGACGACGGAGCTAACCTGGCTCATGGTCCTGAGCAATTCCTGGCTCGTCGCCGAAATCTCGTTGACCGCCGCGGCGGCCTGGTTGGTCGAGGTGCCGTACTCGTAGACGGCCTGCTCCTGCTGCTTGGAGGTCGCCGAAATCTCGGTGGCCGTCGACAGCAACGCGACGCTCGATTTCTGGATCTTGCCGATCAGCGAGCGCAGGTCGTGGGTCATCTTGCGGATGGCGGCCAGAAGCATCCCCATTTCCCCGGACGCCTGACCCTCGCAGGCGGAGGTCAGGTCTCCCGCGGCCACGCGATCGGCGATCAGGGCCGCCTGGCGGATCGGCCGGCTGATCGACCGGGACGTCGACCAGGCCGCGAAGCTCACCGCCACCACCGTCGCCGCCAAAAGCAGGCCGATGACCAGCCGCAACTGGTTGATGATGGCGAACGCCTCGGCGGTGTCCTGCTTGACGGCCAGCCCCCACCGAAACGAGGGCACGTAAGACCAGGCCGCCATCACCGACCGGCCCCGATAGTCAAGGGCCTCGCCATACCCGTGCGCCCCCCCAACCGCCAATTGAACCGGCAGCGACCGCGCTTCGCCAAGGCGGAGCCGATGCAGGGGAACGCCCTCGGGCTGGTGGCGCAGCGGCGCGACGTAGGTAATCTCCTCCCCCTTAAGCATCCCGGCGATCGCCTCGCCGCTCTCTCCCAGGCCGTTGTAGTCTTGAAAGATCCGGTGGATCGCCTTGTTGCCGAACTGAAGCGCCAAAACGCCGATGAGCTTGCCGTCGCCGAAGATCGGCTGGGCGAGAAAGAGCGCCGGATCGCTTAGGCCCGGATACGCCTGATAATCCGAAATCTCGGCCTGCAAGAGCATCCGCGACCGCCGAAACACGTTTGCCAGCTCGCTGTCGGCGAGCGGGCCGGTCAAGAGGTTCCCGCCGACGGTCAGGTCGTGCTTCAAGCGGTAAAGCAGCCGGCCGTCGTCGTCAAACAGATAAACGTTGTCGTACCCATAAGTCTCGGCGAAGACGGGAATCGCCGAGAGGGACGGAGAGGCGTCGGCGCGGCCCTCGTCCAGGTTCTTCGTCAGTTGCTCCACGGCCGTTCGGGTCGAATTGAGCTGACCGAGAATCAGGGCGTCCCCCTGGCGCTCGGTCGCGAAGTTGTTCAGCTCCATCATCTTCGACGCGGTGATCTCGATGAGCTGCCCGCGCAGGGTCCGCTCCAGCGACCGCCTGGAAAGGAACGTGGTCACGGCGGTCAGAAGGATGCAGGGGATCAGCGCGATCGCCAGAAAATTGAGCATCAACCGGGTCGTAACGCCCATGTCGGAAAACCAATTCCTGTTGACTCTCATGACGGCGTCCCAACGGAGGTTGACTCGGACTCGGACTCGGACTCGGCCGGGGTCGATTCGGACTCGGGTTCAGGCTCGGGCCGGGGTTTGACTTCGGGCTCGGAGGGGACGGGGGCGGGCGACTCGCCGAAGCCGGGGTATCCGGATCGGACCCACTTCTCAACCGCGGCCTCCCAGTACGACGGACTCCGGAACATGGGGTAGGGGACGGGACGAATCGGCCGCTCCAAGCTCCAGACGATGTCGAACTGGCCGTCGCGGCGGATCTGGCCCAGGTAAAACGGCCGCCAGGAGTGGAAGGTGGCGTAGTCGACCGAAACGATCCCCGCGGCCGACGACCGGCTTTGCCGGCGCAGGTGCTTGCGAACCTGGTCGGTCAGGTTGCTTCTCGCCTCTTCGACGGCCTGGGCCCAGAGCTTCACGCCGTTGTAGGCCGAGACGACCGGGTCGCTCGTCGGCCGGTTGGGCCCCCACCGTTTCTGAAACCGGGCGACGAACTCGCGGTTCTCGGGCCGGTCCAGCGACTGAAAGTATCCCCAGGCCGCGTAGTGGCCGGCCATCACGTCGGCGGGAAGCTCGCGAAGATCCTCCTCGCCGACCGTGACGCTGACCACCGGCAGCTTGTCGGAGGTCAGGCCCGCGTCGGCCAGCCCCTGAAAGAACTCCTTGTTGGCCTCGCCGACGACCGAGCTGAACACCACGTCGGCTTCGGACTTCCGGATCGCCGCGATCAATTCGGCGACCCCCCGGCCCTCGATCGTCGCGAACCCCTCGCCCACGCAGGTCGCCCCGAGCGCCTTGAGCTGATCTTTGACGATGGTGTTGACCGCATAGGAGAGAACGTCGTCCGAACCGGCCAGGAAGAACTTCCGGGCCTTCAGCGTCTCAAGACACCAGGTCACCGCCGGAATCACCTGCTGATTGGGGAGCGGCCCAGTGCAGATGATATTGGGCGAGAAGTCCATCCCCTCGTAATTCGAGGGGAATATGAACAGGTGGTCGGCGGGCGTCACCACGTCGTCGACCGCCCGGCGGCAGGCCGAGGTCATCGCTCCGAAGATCACGTCGACCTTCTCCGTCTCGATCATCCGGCGCGCCTCGCGACCGAAGATCCGAGGGTCGGACTCGCCGTCGGCGATCACCCACGAGACCCGCCTTCCCAAAAGGCCGCCGGCTTCGTTGATTTCTTCGAGCGCCATGATCTCGGCGTCGAGCATCGCCTTTTCATTCAGCGCCAACGGCCCGGTTCGGGAATGCAAGAGCCCCACGACGATCGGCGATTCCGCCTGTCGCCAGAGCGTCGGACCCAGCCAAACCCCAAGCGTGACCAACACCGCCGCGCCCACCAATCCCACCCACCAACGCCACATCGGCAAGGCCCCCGCCGGGGAAACGTCCAACCGAACCCATCTTGACCAGATTATACCCCACGGCGGACCCAATACACCCGGTTCATCCTTAAGGGCGTCGCATTTTCTCCATATTGCCAGAAACAAGAAGTTCGGAGGGCATTGGGCTTTGGAAAATCTTTGGCCGGTCTTGTCCCGGGAGGGCGAGGCTCCCGCCGAGCCCCACGCATGGCCGCGGCTCGGCGGGAGCCTCGCCCTCCCAACATGCGCCCCACGCTTTACGCCTTTGGGGGACAGGGAGCTCATTTGGAGCGCGGGAGCTTGCTCCCGCTCTGTCCGCGGAAGCTTGCTTCCGCGTCCAGCCCGCAACGGATGGTCGTTTGAGCCGCGCGGCCGGAAAGAGCGGCGGCAAGCCGCCGCTCTCCAGATTTGGCCCGCCCGCTCGTCTCCTGGAGAAAAATCTCCAGAATTCTCCGACGGGGGGGCGAAATCCGACGGGGGTCTCGTCCCGTGTAAGGACAACCCGCCCGTTCGCGGGGCGTTGATCCGCCGCGGGATCAACGTCCGCGCCCAGCTTGTTTCGTTTCGACCGCCAGGAGCCGTCCGGCGCGCGCGATGCCGCGCGCCGACGGACAAGGAGTCCGTCTTGATGAGCGCCACGAGCACCCGGATCGATCGGCCGTCAACCATCCCCGATCATCACCCGAAGGGCCGGCGAGCCAAGATCCTCTTGGTCAGCGTCTGCGGTCCCTACGCCCAGGACGACGAGCACGGCAGTCGCGCGCTGAATCCGATGGAGCTTTACCACAACCAGGTTACGCGCGTGCAGGGGCCGTTCTCGCTCCGGATGTTCCACCGCAGTTGGGGTCTGATGCTGATGCAGGCCAACCTGTCGGCCCCCTGCGTGGTTCTCGACTTCCCGACCTGGGAGCGGTTCGAGGAGGAGATTCGCGACGGCGACTACGACATCGTCGGCATCAGCAGCATCATCTCGAATCAGCTCAAGGTTAAGACGATGTGCCGGATGATCCGGCGGCATTTGCCCAACGCCACGATCGTCGTCGGCGGGCACATCGCCAACGTGCCGGATCTGGACGATCGGATCGACGCCGACCACATCGTCAAGGGCGACGGCGTCGCCTGGTTTCGCGACTATCTGAACGACCGCGTGGGCGAGCCTCTTCGCCACCCGCTCATCATGTCGGGCTTCGGCACGCGATGCATGGGGATGAGCGTCCAGGGCAAGCCCGAAGACACCGCGGCGACGTTGATTCCGTCGGCCGGCTGTCCGCTCGGCTGCAACTTCTGTTCGACCTCGGCCATGTTCGGCGGCAAGGGCAAGAGCGTCGACTTCTTCCAGTCGGGCGACGAACTTTTCGAGATCATGGACCACTTGGCCGGCGCCATGAAGGTCCGGTCGTTCTTCGTGATGGACGAGAACTACCTGCTCAACCGCCGCCGCGCCCTTCGGGTTTTGGAGTTGATGGAGCGGCACAACCGGCCCTGGTCGCTTTATGTGTTCAGCTCGGCCAACGCCCTGAAGCGGTACACCATGGACGAGCTGGTCCGCATCGGCGTCTCGTGGGTCTGGATGGGGCTTGAGGGGGAGGAGAGCCAGTACAAGAAGCTCTCGGGCATCGACACGATGACGATGGTCCACAACCTCCGGGAGAACGGGATCCGCGTGCTCGGCTCAAGCATCATCGGCCTTGAGAACCACACCCTGGAGAACATCGACGACGCGATCGCCTTCTCCGCGAAGTATCGAACCGACTTCCACCAGTTCATGCTCTACACGCCGATCCCCGGCACGGCCCTTCACGCCGAACTCTCGGCCGAGGGCCGCATCTTGCCCGACGAAGAGCGCGACCCGGCCGACGTGCATGGTCAACTCGCGTTCAACTACCGCCATCCGTCGCTTCCCCCCGGCAGCGAGGCGGAACTGATGGTCCGGGCCTTCACCCGCGAGTTCGAGATCAACGGCCCGAGCGTCGCCCGGATCGCCGAGACGACGCTGGCCGGCTGGCGACGCCACAAAAACCACCCCGACGCCCGAGTCCGCGACCGCGTCGCCTGGGAGTCGCGCTCGCTGGTCACCGAATACGCGGCCTTGATCGGCGCGGCCCGGCTCTACCTCCGCGACCAACCGGCGCTCCGGGCCAAGATGAACCAATTGGTCGGCGAGCTGGTCCGCGAATTCGGCTGGAAGACCCGACTCGCCGCGACCCTCGGCGGCCGACTCCTCAACTGGACGGCCCGCCGCGAAGCCGCCCGCCTGGCCCGAGGATGGACCTACGAGCCCCCCACCTTCTACGAAGCCAACGAAGCCGCCGCCCCACTCCCCCGCCGCCACCCCGCCGCCCTCTGCCAAAGCGTCCGCCCCGCCGCGACCGGCAGACCGGCGATGGCCGGGGCTTGTTGAGTGGCACAATGACGCCCGCCCCACGAAATCCCTATGGGAGCCAGGTCGTAGGGCGGGCTATGCCCGCCGGGAATAGGCGCGGGATTCGATTTGGTCCGGTACCACGGAAACTAAACAACCTGGCCACCTCGGTTAAGTGCCTGGCCAGGTTGAGTTCACAGCTTGCCCATGATCGACTCGGCGATCTTCACGGCGATCGGGGCACCTTTCTTGTTGCCCGCCATGAAAAACAGCAGGTAGAGCGGGACGTTTTTTGAATTCTTCAGCCGAACCGACTTCTCAGCCACTCCGGCGAAGATCGTGCGAAGTCGCGATCGGAAGTAATCCTCGACCAGTGGGAAATCCGCCGCCTTCCAAGGATAGTCCGGTTCATCATCCTCGTCCTCGTCGCCGAAGAGAGACTGTTGAACGTCTTTACCCCTCTCCGAGGAGGTTTCCTTGTAGAAAGCTTGATGCCAGGAGCGATCTCCGAACACGGAATCGAGTCTTTTGCACAATACCTCGTCAATGGCACCATCTCGTCTGAGCAAGCGACTGATCGCCACGCCAAGCGGAAATAGGAGCCAAACGTCGATGCACTTGGTCTTGGCGACAGCCTCCAAGGTTTGCCATGAGACCTGCATCCCGAAGGGGTCGAGGAAGAGGACCGCTCGACGGTAGTTCCAATTTTCGCGGCAGAGAGCTTGGACCCACTCATTGGCGTCCCCGCATTCAATGCGAATCAACTTATCCGGGAACTCGCTCCTAAGCTTCTGTAGTTCTTCGACTTTTTTCGGTTCTTTCTCAATGAAAGTGAATTTATCGAATCCCGGATCGACCTTTAGAGCGATTCTGGCCGAACCATCAAGGAACCCTTGCACCTTCGGCTCAGCCAAATCGGGAAACAGCAGACCGTGGCCGCCTCCTTCCTCGCGGACTTCCCGGTATCCGGTTCCGGCAAAAGCGTCGATGTATTCAAGGATGAACTTCTGGTTCTTGAGGACGATGTTGTAGGCTTTTAGATATTCGCCTACTCGCGCAAGCTTGTCCTCGGTCCAGTCGCCGCCGAATTTCTGCCTCATCGCAGCCCCCCGATGCTTAATTCAAGACGGCACCAGCACCATCGATTCGATCTGAGCGATCAACTTTTGCCGCTCCCTCAACTCGGGCATTGGACGACCGAAGCTGGGTGGCATCTCATCATAGTATTTGTCGTCTAATAGACGTCCCGCCCGCTTCTTGCGGGCTCCGCCCCATTGCTTGAAGAAAAACGGAACGGAAACGGTTTCGCATTGATCCCTGATCGAACGAACCCAACCCGGCGACATTGGCCGGGCTCCGCTGCCACTCTCCCCACCCACGATGACCCAGGATATCCCATCAAGGTCGATGGGGCCGAGGTCTTCCAACAGGGGCTCGATCGAGAGAAACCGCATCTTCGCCGGGGTGGCTCGCAGGTGTTCGACCCTAGGGAGTCCCTGTCGACAATTTTCGACACTGACACCCCACCAAATGTGCCGCTCGGCGGCGGCGTCCCGCAGACTCGTCGCGAGGAGGTCGCGAAGCCGCTCGGATCGTTTGGTCAAAACTTGATAGGTGTGCCAGTTGGCGAGCTGCATAACCTGAACAATGGCGTGGATGTAGTCGTCGGGGACATCCTCATGGAACAGGTCACTCATCGAATTGACAAAGACCGTCTTGGGCTTCGACCACCGAAGCGGTTCAGCCAACTTCTGTGGTACCAAGCGAAGATCGAAGCCTTGCTCGTAAGGGTGGCCTGGGACGCCCCGAAACCGCTCGGCGAACGTCTCGGCATAGCAGCGGGCGCAGCCGGAACTGATTTTCGTGCAGCCCCGGACGGGGTTCCACGTTGCATCGGTCCATTCGATCGTCGAGTGATCACTCATTGTTTACGCACCGGCTCATCCGAACAGAATGGCTTTTTGTTCATTGTGCCGCTCTGGCCGTTCAGTGTAAAGGGGGCTCATCCTGAGGGGTAGCGGGCGAACCGGGAGAGGTGGTAGTCGGGGACCGTCCTGACCCCGCCCTTTCCGATCTCGATCATTTTGCTGGCGCCGGCAAAATGATGCTCTTGGATGTTACCCGATTGCTCGCAAGACGTTATGGCCTTCTTGACGGCCCCGTCAAAGTTTCGCCACTGGTCGTAGCCGAGCAGCGGCTGGATGTCGCGGGCGCTCCAGAACTCGGCGCCGTGCTCATTGGTTTGCTTCTTTTCCTCGAACGACTCGCCGCCGAGGGCTGGGAATCGGCCATCGCCCATAACCACGTTCTCCGATGGAACCGAAATCAATCGCGGCCGCGGCGGGAAGCGCCGGCTTCGCCCTCCGTCTCGACTTCAACCAAATCTTAACACCCGAATCTTTGAGTGGGCGCTTGGGCGGAGACGAGCGGTTCATCATTGGCCGTGTCGCTTGACTTGTCATTAGCCGTCGCGAATGCGCTCGCTGGCGCGTCGGGCTTGTATTGAGGAGGACGCGCGCTCCAAATACCAGCCCGACGCGCCAGCGAGCGCATGGCTCCGGCCCCCGCCGCGCCCGCGGATCATGTCCGCGAGGTACAGCCTCCACTGACGGGACATGGAGCAAGTCCGTCTCAACGTTCGCCCGCTCAGTCGCTGGAGGATGGCGTCGCGGTCCATGGTCATCGTCCATCTTAAAGGGTCGCGAGCCCGGAGGCGGATCGGTTTGCCAGCGCCGGCAAACCGATCCCCGCTCCTCATTTTAGAGCGGCGAACGATCGGGTTAAGCACGCTGGAGGAAAGCGCGCCAGGTGCAGGAGCTTGATAACGGGGGGCAGTCCTCATATCGCGTTCCGACACCCGAGCCCATGAAAATGGAGGCTGGAAGGAGAGGTGGGCGTCCTCGGGGAATGGACCTTCCCGTCCACCCCCAGGGTTTCCGCGGGCGCCGTCCCATCGGGCCGGCGGCCGGTGTTCGACCCCAACGGGGGCATTCCGCCAGCTCGGGCCAACGGTCCGGGAACGGGGCGACCCCCACTCCCATCCCCCGGCCCGGAACGGGCCGTTCATCGCCTCCCCAGGGTTTCACCCTGGGCTGACGGAACCGTCCCCTTGGGACGTGAACCGGCGTCCGACCCCAAGGGGGT
>Ga0182738_1004754_pt1 | contig 14839 bp, 11 predicted proteins | sample eDN5th30CBELigMG_FD_128876 | JGI IMG/M metagenome (GOLD analysis project Ga0182738, IMG submission 128876) | Enriched Miracle-Growth compost microbial communities from Emeryville, California, USA - eDNA 5th pass 30_C BE-Lig MG (version 2)... ... | reverse complement strand
TTAAAGTTATAAATTTCTATTGTATTCTCTCAATCAAACCTCTATATCGTGCCCACCAAAAGATACTAAAGTTTTTTCCTTATAAATTCTTCTCGTACATACGACAAGTTAATGATAAACAGAAGTATATTTAGATCTGGAGGGGTGCTCGTCGCAGGGTCTATTTTGAGCGACCCACTTGGGTTCATCTTGGAAAAGTCTCATGACATGAATAAAGTTGGAAACATCTTGGACGTATCTGTGATAAATACCTTCAGGAAGAACAATCAAATCACCCTTGGTGACGTGGATTCTAATCCATTCATCCTTTTTACTTCTAACGTCGAAGTAGCCACTTCCAGAGAGGACATATCTGATTTCTTCGTCAGCATGCAAGTGTTCGGTAGCAAAAGTCTTCAACATGTCATCATAGTTTGGTAAATCAGTGGAAATTCTCTTTTCGTCTCTATTCTTGTAATTTCTTTGAATGCAGATCTTTTCAAGCTCAGTGTTTTCTTTTTCTCCATCAAGCTTCCATCTCAAAACACCAATCTCATCGAGTTCTTTAGCACTAACCCACTTGGTGTCTTTGTGTTGTAAGGGATTTCTGATGTCTTCTTTGGCGAGCTTTTCTTCATCAACAATCCAAGCTCTAATTTGAGGATCACTTTGAATGGTTCTGGGGAGGTCAATCTTGTATTTGTGGAACTTAAGAACGGCCTTGAACAAATATTCATAGACTTCAGCGTGAATCTTGGCCTTTTCCCAAGTAGGTCCCCAAACGTAGAAACCGTGATTTCTGACCAAAACGCCGTGGGCTCTAGGGTAAGTGATGATAGCGTTCTTCAAAGATTCGGTAAGGTTAATTTCGGATTCGGTGTTTTCAATGATTGGAACTCTGCACCATTCAACATTTCTGTGGTCCAAGATTCCCTTGATCATTTCAAATTCGATACATTGGAACTCGGTCTCAAAAAGTCTTGTAATCATCAAAGCATTGAGAGAGTGAGAGTGTAAGACAGCACCAGCGTTTCTCAATTTGTAGGCTTGAATGAATAGAGGAGTGCATTCGCTGCATCCGAGCTTTTTGTTTTCGGGGCGGGACAAGATTTTTTCGTTAATGTCAATTTCGAAAAGATCTTCTTCTTGAACGAGTTCTTTATGCACGCCAGTAGGAGCAATGTAAATAGTGTCTCCGTCTCTCATACTGATACCACCGCCGGAACCTGAGAACCAGCCTTGCTTGTAGTATTCTCTAAGAAGATGGCAAATGATGCTTCTCTTGGGGCTAGCAGCATTGATTCTGGTTTGAGCACTTGATGAATTCATTTTTACAGAAAAAAAAATGTATAATTAGGGAACAAATAAATAATCTATATTTAACCGATGGGTAATTTCTGGCGAATTTGAACAGGCAAATTTAACTTGCGTCACTATATCTTTCAATCGCGTCCAAAAGATTAATTTGTTGGCCCCTTCTAAAAGACACGCAAGATATTCAGGTGTAATTATAAATATTTTTTAAACAAAAAACATGACCGATTCTGAACCTTTGAGCTGCATAAAGATCCTAGAAACCCACTCAGTCGTTCTTGACCAAACCTTGCTCCCCAATGGCGTACAATATATTGACATATTAAACAACGAAGATGCCTGGTTGGCCATTAGAGAAATGAAGGTTAGAGGTGCACCTTTGATTGCAGTCGTTGCCCTCCAAGGACTCAAGGCTAGTTTGATAAAGGAAACCAGTATCCATGGCGATGCAAAATTGATCCATGAATTTCTTGTTCAAAGCTCTGATTACCTCAAGGGAAGCCGCCCCACTGCTGTTAACTTGGCGAATGATCTGGATGATTTGTTAAAAAGTGTTGAAGGTATTAACGAGCCTGTTCAATTGTTGGAGAAAGTTTATTCTCAAGTTCAGAAAAATTACGATGATTACGCTAATTCCTCCCACCAAATTGGAAGACATGGTGCTGATATTATCTTGAATGACCCCAAGTTCTCCACCAAGGAATCTCTTTCAATCTTGACCATTTGCAACACTGGAAAGCTCGCCATGCCTGGAATCGGAACGGCACTTGGAATAATTAGAGAAATTAGCAGTCGTGGAAAACTCAAGAGCCTGTATATTCCTGAAACAAGACCTTATAACCAAGGTTCAAGACTCACCTCATTCGAAGCGATGATGGACAAGCTTCCAGGAACTTTGATTTCTGACTCTATGGTCGGAATGTTAATGAGAAATAAAATGGTTGATTTGGTGATTGTGGGTGCTGATAGAGTCACCAGGCTCGGATTTACTGCCAACAAAATCGGTACCTACACCTTTGCTGTGGCTGCCAATGCTCACAATATTCCTTTCTACATCGCTTGCCCTGAAAGCACAATCGATTTCAACATGGAATATGGAAGAGATATCGTTATTGAGGAAAGACCTGCTGATGAATTGAGAAAGGTCCAGAATATCTACCTCTCTCCCAAGGATATTCCCGTCTGGAATCCTTCATTCGACGTCACCCCTCCTCATTTAATCGAGAAAATTATCACAGAAAAAGGAAGCTATGAATTTGACAGAAACTGTGGTGCTTGGGAATCTCTGACAACACAGAAATTAGAAGCTTATTTCAAGAAGAACAAGCTGTTTGAGGAAGATGAAGAAATCACTATCACTGATGTTGCTGATGGAAATCTCAACTTTGTCTATTGCCTTCGCGGAAAAAATAAACTTTACTGCGCCAAGCAAGCCGTTCCCTACGTTAAATGCGTTGGAGAATGGTGGCCTTTAAGCTTAAAGAGAACCTTGTTTGAAGCCGAAGGTTTGAAATTTGAACAAAGCATTTGCCCTGAATTGGTCCCACAATTTGTTCACTATAATGAAGATTTAGCCTTGCTTGTGGAAGAGTTCCTTGAGGGCCACATTATCTTGAGAAAGGAAATGATCAATGGAGTTCGTGTCAACAATCTCGGAAAGAAATTGGGAGAGTTTGTTGCCAAAACTTGCTTCTATTCAAGTGGATTGCACTTAAAGCCTGAAGTCCTCAGAGAAAAAATGAGTTTCTGGAATGGAAATTCACTCTGTGCATTGACCGAACAGGTCATTTTCTCTGACCCTTACTTCGAAGCTCAGCTCAATAGACACACTTCTCCTTATTTGGATGATATTGTGAAGGAAATCAGAACTGATAAAGAAGTTCTTGTTTCAGTTTACAAGCTTCGTCAGAAGTTTGTCAACGAGAAGCAAGCTCTCGTTCACGGAGATTTGCACTCTGGATCTATCATGATTAAGGGGGACAGCTTGAAGGTTATTGACGCTGAATTCGCATTCTACGGGCCAATTGGATTTGATACAGGAATGTTGATTGCCAACTTCGTCATGAATTATTTCAGTCAAAAGGCAACTAAACATGGAGATGCTGATTATGCTGAATATGTTTTGAAGGAAGTTGTGAGCTTCTGGTCAGTTTTTGCTCAAGAGTGGTCAAGATTATGGGACAATAAGGAGATCAGAACTGATGATTTTGGAGGATTGTATGAAAAGAACCCTGAAATCTTGGAGGCAATTAAAAATCAATATATTGAAGATCTTTTTGTTGATACTGTTGGCTTTGCTGGTGTTGAAATCATTAGAAGAATTTTGGGCGTTGCTCATAACGCAGACTTTGACACTATAGAGAACTTAGAATTGAAGGGTGAAAGAGAAAAGCTTGCTTTGACTTTTGCAAGAATTTTACTCAAAGCTCCACATAAAATTGGCACAATTGAAAACTTCGTTCAAATTGCTCGTGATTTGAATTAAACTGAGTGATGCATAATCATGTTCTCGTATAACTTTTCTTTGGTTAAATAAATTTGTATAAGCAGAAATAATGTTGCGAAAATCTCAAGATTGATATAGGAAAAACCAGTTCCTTATTTTTGAGGAAAAAAATAAAATCCCGAAAAAAATTGAGAAAATTCGAGTCGAAATGAATGATATTTTTTTATCAATAGTAAAAGAATTTTTTCATTTTCAAGAAAAAGCTTCTTGTTATGGCCTTGAAAACATTCGCATCAGATCAACAAAAATTTTTTTATTTCAGACAAAAAAATGTCCGCTGCCAAAATCAAGAAAAAATGATAGTAAATCATTCCACAAAAGATATTGAAGAGAAAAAATATTTCAAAAAAAATTTTTTTTTGAATAATGAAAAGATTTCATAGCAAAGTCTTTTTGAGGGAAAAGAGATGGATTTAAAAGATTGTAAGAGGTAGGGATTGCTTTTGGAAACAGTGATGAACTCTTTGACTGTCCAACCAGACTGAAAAGAGTTTTTTGGGTGACGAGCCCTGTTCTAATTGCTCTCTTCACACCTCACAATTTTCTTTTAACAAATGATTTAAATCATGCTCACTTCTCACAAAATATAATTAATTTATTGAAATTTATCTCATCCTCAGAAAGCAAATCTTTCTTCAAGGTATCCTCTCAAGCATTCTTGAAGGGCTTCTGCCTTCTCATTCCCTTGCTTATCCTGTCTTTTTGCCTCACGCAATTTTCCCGATCATTTCAAGAGACACTTGCTTTAAGGTAAACATCTATTCTCTTTTGATGTCAAATATGACACTGAATCTCACTTGGGGATAACGAGTAATTATACTTGATATCCTTTTTTCCCGATTCGGAAAGCAACCAGGGTTCCATGCTGAGTCAGGGGATTTATTTCCTTGTTTTCTATCCCAGGAATCCGACAATCATTGACCCCAACTTCTTTTTGTTGAAACAAAATCTTAACTTCTAATTAGGCATCACATGAAAAATTTTACAAAGACAACAGCTGAGACAAAAACATCGCACGCAACATCTTAAATTCAACAAACTCATATTTGTTTGTGCTTGAATCTCTACGTCTATTTCCTATCATCTTTTCAATATCTATACCTATGATTATATTCGTACATTAACTTCCACATCCCCAACACCGCCACAAATATCTTCTCATTCATCATCACACAAAAAGAAAAATCTTCCTAGTCATCCTCTCAATAGTCTCCTCTTCAGAATCCTGCCATCATTTTCTTCTCTGTACCATTTTCTAAGGACAGCTCGGTATCAAATTTGCAATAAGTGGCTATTTTCTTTCTCCAATTATTAAGAAAATTCTAACAAAAATTGTTATGAAGGAAAAACTCGTTTTCCGGAGCTCATTGCCTTGAAGTAGAAGAAAAAATAATTTTATGTGAGCAGGCTTGAGTCCAAAAATTTCGTGTTTTTCAAAGGAAAAAGGTTACAGTTCTTTTCAAACTCTTATTCATTTCTTCACAATCTTCATACTAACTAATATTATCCTCTCGAGAAACATCAGGGATCCGATATGGCCTATCGTTATTTCAACAGAACCAAGAGTTATCCCTGCACCCCTAGTCTCGAAAATAGACGCATCAAGTTCCTACTTTAAGCTGGGTTTTAATTTGCGATGTACACTTCAAAAGCGTGAGCAAACCTATTTATTTATAAATCTTTTTATTTGCAATCAATTCCAAGCCTCATATCCTCAAGGCAAACCTCATGCTTCTGTGAAGATCCTATCAAGGTAATTATCCTCCTTCCTTTATCTCCTCCTTCTCAATGATGATATGCCTTGTGGCATTTTGCACCCGAAACTATCTCTGTGGGCAAAACCTTCCTTAGTCTGAAATCCTCATCCATTTCTTTCCATTCAGCTTTATTAATCCGCTGATAGGCCTTTGATATGATATTTTTCACTGTGCAATGAGCTCTTCTGCCAAGATTGTGTCTCAAATCAACATTTGAAATGAAACAAGATGAAGGTAATTATCATTCAACTTTTTTTGACGTCTTCAAAAATGATGAAAAATTTTATTTTGATCTCTTAACCAAATAATGTGAGATTACTTAGGCTATCTGACCCCATTTTCTTTTTTTTATCATTTGAACTTTTGATTAATATGTTCATAGGCTCCCAAGCTTGAGGCATCAACAGAACAACCGAATTGCTCAAAAGTTTTATGAGCTCTGAACATCTATATTTCCTATTTCAGCCTGTACATCTTTCAGGAAAAGCTGAGTTTTATATACAATATTATCCGTACATTATTTTGATCCCATTAAAAAAAAGCATATCAATGCTTTCCAAACAAAAAAGTCTCTTTTCTCCACCTCTTGAGTTTTTAGAAATAAATTTTCAACGTTCTTTCCCTTAATCTTGTTTCTTCCAGGAAAACGAGTTTTTTTTTTCAATTTGGATTGCAGAAAAAGTTTCAACCAAAATTTTCGGGAAATTCTTTTTAGAATGAAATCGAACCATTCCACCTTGATTTTTTGGCCGATGACAAGGGCAAAAATTCAATAGTTCTATTGGAGGTATGTATTAAATCAAGAGAAGAAAGTTTTCAAATGGATAGAGAATCATGAAGAGTCTCTCCCGTTTTTTAGGGTGTTTCCAATTTCTCATTACTTAAAACTAAATAGACTAAACATCATATAAATCTTAACATGGAACAACAATTGAATAATCATAGTTCTAGGATATATAGAGTCTAGGAATATGACAAAGCTGTCTCCTCATTTCTTGCTTCATTTCAGCTTCTTCTTGTCCATTCAAGAAGTCTTCATCAAATGGGGAGAGTTTGAGTGTTAGATTTTTTAATTTCTTCAAGCGTTCAGTAATCAAGGGACAAATTGAGCCCAATGCTGACTTGATACCACTCTTCACTAGTGCCCTGAAAAATAATAAAGTCAAACTTTCCAATTCCTGAAATTTCGTTGTCATAAGACACCCCTGGAAATACGTAATATAACTAAAGATCTAAAAGCTATTTACATAAAATTGTGTCTCAAGTTTCGAAGCCATCCGACTCAATGGAACTGATTATGCTATTAGAAATGCTCATTCTCATTTCGATGCAACAGTATTATTTCATACAAATTTAGTACATTTTTTAAATCTCTTTATTACAATAAAAATATTCTCTTTTCAAAGGAAAACGAAAAAATTCTTCACTATTCAAACTTATGAATAAATCAACCTTGTGGAGTTTGTCACCAATACTTCAAACAATCCGTCTCCAAATATTTCTTCAGTATCTTCCGCATAGAACCCGAATAAATGAATTGATTTAGTGTCAATTGTCACTCCTTTATGCACAACAATCTTCAAAAACTTGCAAGGCAAACTTCCTACTTTCACTCTTCTCAAACTAGATCTTGGGAAAAACTTCTTTCTCACAGCTACCATACGGATTAGTTTCTCGTTTTATTCACTCATTATACCAGGAATATAAGGTCCAGTTTCAGTTTCAGAGACAGAAATTTCCAATTCACATCCATTTTCGAAATTTTCAAAGTAGATGTATGTCACATTAGTCATCTTTCCTCTAGAATATTATTCTCAAAAGGCTTTGGTTTATGTACAAAGAAAGGATGATATTTTGGGGGAAGAAAAGGTTAGTTCTCCAACAAGGATTTCCAACTTTGTCTTTAAGAGATTTGACTCTAAGAAATTTTTAGAATAAAAGAGAATTTAAAGTAAAGCAGACTTGGGTTTAGGGAAGACACTTGAGTAGGTAGTAGGAACAAAGTCGATTTCTTCGAGCCTAGGATTCATTTGATCTTTTTCTTCAGCCATAGTGAGCATCATTAGTCGGTAAAAATGGGGGAAATTTATTAAGGAGTTTTAGGGAATAAATTATAACTTCTTTTTTCTTTAAGTAACTTATTTCTTCAAAAACCAGAAGAGATTAAGGAATTTGTAGGAGATTTGAGGATGTTATTATCTGAGTAATATTATAAGAAAAAAAGTATCCAGGTGGCTCAAATATAGACAGTTAATTTCTTGAAAGAATTTAAGGAACTCTTTCGAATTTCTTTGCAAACTCTTTCTTATAATTTCGCATTATTTTCCATCTAACAGCCTCATATCCAACTCCTTTTCATATTATCCTGAGACCTTCCCCATTATCCTCTCAAATCTAAATCCTTCATATCAAATGACCATCCACACTCTTCTCCTTTGGTTTTCTTTCCTTTTGACTCTTTTATCATCAGTTCTCTTTTCATCGAAATAAATTCATCCTCCAAAAAATTTTTTCATCTTTCATTTTTCATAAATAATATCGCACAATTTTAAATTCAAAAAACAACGGATACTGCATAAAACACACATATTCATGCTTTCAAGAGGACTCCCTTCACAATCACCCTCCCGTTCCTTCAGCATCCTTTCTGATCCTCTTGCCTTCCTTAAACAAACTTCCTTTAATAATCGGCCTCAAAATAACTCCGTCCCCGAACCTCCTTCCCAATCGTCTCAATCCCATGAAAATGCCTCACAAAATGAATCATTTAGTTTCATTCCCAAGCCTCCATCAAGTGCTCGTGATCTTTGGAAACAGGAAGAAACTCTTCCTAATAATTTGACAACGACATTTTCTCGTGGTAACAGTCCATATGAAAGAGAAAATCTCAATCTTGGAGAAAGAAGTCGAATAAAAAGAACAACCTTGGACTTGACAAAACGAAGAGGTGGCGATAACGAGAATAGCAAGTCAAGTCTTTCACAAAAATTCGGACTTAAAGCTTTAAAAATGAAAATTGATAAAGAGAAAGCTCCTACTTTACAAAGGAATTTAAGATGGATGGATAATATTCAGGAGCCTGATGGCATTTATGATCCGTTGGCGATGATAAAGAGGACCCAAAGTCCAGTAAAAACTCGTGGTAGAATGGAAACGGAAGGGCTGTCTGCATTGAAGGGATTTAATATAGAATTGATGAATTCAAAACTGAAGGATATAAATAGGAAGATTGCTCATGTAGAAAGTATCAAGAAATCCGCGAATAAAAGGCCGAATATAAAGTATTAGAGTGGGAAGAAATTGCTCCTGTTGCTGCTGTGTTTTATGGTATAATTATTATTTATGTAATTTGTGAATGTTGCTGTTGTTCTGTTGTGCTTCTTCTTTTTTTAAATCATTGATTTACTGGCTGAATGTGAAGAAAAGCGGGAAACCCCTAGCTAAATAGATATAAATATTTCTATAGAAATATCTTATGTAAACTAATGCTTCCTTTCCTTCATCTCCATCATCAAAATATGTCCATATGAAGATTAATTTTCTCATCATCTTTCTAAAATTTAGAAAATTACAAGAATGATATAAAGAAGTATTTGTGATCTAGAATTTTTTACATTAAATAAGGAAGGGAAAAAAGACAATGAAGCAAGAACATAAAGAAGATTTCAGTCATTTCAGCTACAATGCTCCTCCTTGTTTCATGAGATAGCAGAGATCCTGGATACAATCATTGATTTTTTCTTCGACGTTTTTCAGAGGTTTTCTTTCAAGGTCATCTCTCTTGATTTCATTTAATTTCAATATATGTTCTTCTATTGTATCTCTACACACAAACTTCATAATATCCAATTTATTCTCCACGCCTCCTGCCAAAATGTTTTTCAACGCTTCTATTTCTAACTTCTCATCGTTTGATGGTTCCACAATAAACACTACATCTCCCATTAATTTCTCTGTGCCAATGTCTCCTAAAACCATCGTTGATAATAACACTGACGTCTCTCCACATGAATTAAATTGTTGGATTATTTGTATTCTCTCTTCTTCATCCATTGCTGCATGTATTTTCTATGTGAGCTTAATAAAGAAAATCTCAAAAATAAATACCAAATAGTCGACTTCATTGACTGCCAAATCATATTCCAATAATAACAGCATTGGATGGAAATGAGATAATACGATACATTTCTTTGCTGCATTCACAGCTTCGGATAAATATGTCATCAGAATTTCCAACTTTGAGCTTCTTCTGTATTTCTCTGATATGTCAAACACAAAACCAATCTCCCTAAATAAATTTTTAGCCACAGCTCCCATACCCAATTACCTGGTGATATTAAGACAGTCTTTACGTGTCAATATTGTGCTGCAGACTGGGCACATACTACGATCTTCAATGCTTTTCTTCTCACAAACATTACACAATATATGTCCACAGATTGTCACCACAGCATTCTCCAAATCATTCAAACAAATAGGACAATGTACGACATCGCCTTGATTCAATCTTTCAACAGTTTCTTGGACCATTTCTCTATTCACAATAGCGTGAGGCTTCTGGATAGCTAAAACATGTTCAACCCTCGTATTTTCATCCATGACAATCTCAAAATGGTCATGGAATTTATCTCGAAGACTGCTCGGATCTTTTATACTCAGTTCATCTCCGATGCTTTCTCTTTTGCTCGCATTCTCATCATTATCTTCGTAATGTGCCCCCAAAAAATCAACAATTTCTCCTGCCAAACAATCGCTATCTCTGATCTCAAACTTTGAATAAATCAAAAATAAATGATCACAGGCATATCTTATCCTCATTGCCAATGCGTAAGCTTGCGTGTAATTCTCCGCTAACGCGTCCAACCCCAACAATTTATCGAATTCCGTCTTGCTCTTCTTGTATAAACATCCATAATAATCCCTTTCTTCTTTTGCCAACTCCACCATTTCTACCTTATAACTCTTCTCAGCTTCCATTATCTGACTCAATCTTGCCATTCTCTGTCCAAACTCTCCTCCGCCATTATTCAATATCAACGCTAAAGGACTCAAAATCGTCTTGACAATTTCAAAACTCTCCGCTTCGCCTTTTTCAAGAATTGGCTTTCCTATATGAGCGTTCCACCAAGTCAAGCAATTCCAAGGCTCAATCTTCAAGAAATTCACCATATTATACAAATCTTCCAATTTACTCTTCTCATTAATTCCACTCAAACACCATCTATTCAACATATTCAAATCTTCTATCGCTTTTACAGTCTGTATCCTCTTCCCTTTTATATAATGCGCTTCATCCAATATCACTCTGAACCACTCATAATTATACAAATCCTTCTTCCCTTCTCCTGAAAATTCCCCACTGATTATCCCATAAGTCGTCAGCACAACATCATACGCTCCAACGCCCAAATCTTTCCCTTCTTGTGCTCGTTTTTGTCCATAATAAACTAGCACTTTCATCGCTTTATCTTGATTCCTCAATCTGCTCAGGGCAGACTCCCAGAAATAAAGCGAATTCACTGGAACAATCAGCAAAGTTCCTGCTGGCAACAACGGCCCTTTCATTATATTGCTCACTGTGCTCCTTCCATGAATCATTATCAAATTCTTTTTCCTCACCAACATTGGATCATAACCGCCTGTTGTTTCTCTATCAAATCGGTTTGCATTCACCAGTCCTGCCACCATTTGGACTTTTAGTCCTCTCTCCATATTCCCGATTATTCCTCCTGAACAATCAAATGTATTCTTTGGGGTCTCTACAGAAAGTTGCCCGGTAAATGGGTTGAAATACAGTAAGCTTCCTTCTTGTAAAATGTATTCTTCCCATAATGGATGCAATATTCTTGCTTTTCTGTATAAAACCTCTCTTTGATTTTCATTGCTTCCTTCTCTCAACAACATCCAGGTCAAAACTTTCGCTTCTTCTTGGTCAACTGGAAGTGATAAAAGGGAAATCACTTGTGAAGGTTCCAGTTCTTCACAAGAAAAATAATCTTCTGAGCTGTGTAAGTACTTGAATAATTCATTCTCTACGTTCTGTGGTTGATGCTGTTGTTGTTGATTCTTAGATTCTTCTTCATTCTCTTCTTCCTTTGCTAGGGAATTCTTCTTTTTTAATGACTTTTGGTTTCCCACAATCGGCATGACAGTTCTTTTTACCAACGTTGGAGTTTTCATTTGAAGCCCTAATGATTCAAACAACCACATAAAAGCCTCCTTTGTTTGCTGGAGATCATTCAATATCGCCTCATCTTCTATACTCAAATCTTCATGTGAAGAGCGGACTTTCGTCAAAGGTTTTGATATTGCCGAAGGCAATAATAGCACCTTGAGATCCACGTAAAACTGAGCAAATGTTGACCAGCTGAGCGGAGGTTCATCTAATGTAACTTCTAATTTAATATAATTTTTATCTAGCAACTGGCCTAATGGCCCTGAAAATGCTGTATCCAATTTTCCAAGCTATAATAAATGGTTAAATTCATTCTCCTCATGGTAAAATTACTTCTTGGTCATTATAAAGAACTCTCATGATTGGAGCAGGACTTGCAGAATTATTATTTGCTTTACTTCTAGCACCACCACCACCTTTTTTCTTTTCGACAACATGTGGCTTCTCCAATTTTAACTCCAAATTATCCCCTTCAATATAAGTTAATATATTCCATCCCGTACTTCTCTCCTCTTACCAACTTTGACTTCAGTTTTCAAAGAACAGACGATATGACCTTTGACAATCAAATTTCCCAATACTTTTGGCCATTCACCTTCCCTAGCTGGATCTTCAATTGTCATTTCGATCGCATTTTGATTTGACAAAGACTGACCAAAATCATAATCTTCTTCATGAATGCTTGAAAATTGAGTAAAGGTTCTTTTGAAATTTTTCGTTGTATTGATGATCTGAGGAGGCTGAATAACATCACCGCCGCTTGTTTCTATTTCGATTGAGTCAGCATTCAGCTCTGCTGTCATCGAACAATGGCGTTTAAACTCCGAAATTGCCTTTTCTTCCAATCTCTTTACCTCCTCAAATGCGTTTTTCGTTGGTTCTGCATGAAGACTTGCAATCAAATCGTTGTTTATTTTCGGATCTTCTATCACCATATTGTCAATTGAAATATCCTCAATACGATCTTCTTCTATAACTCCTTTCGAAATTGCAGTGCTTGGTGTTGCAATCTTCTTTTGAGTTTCTGGCTGCGAATTCATTGACCCAAACCTAAAGAAATTCTCCAATCTCTCTTTATTATCAGGCGTTTTCGTCTCACTTCCTCTTTTAGAAACCGTTTTAGTAACAGAACCTCCATTCTTACTCACTGTAGATGTTCCTTGCTTAGCACTTGAGCTCTTTTGGCTGTTTCCGCCGTGAGTAGAAGGCGAAGGGGAAGTGTATTTAGTGACAGTCGATTTTTTCTTTGAATCATTTTGAGTTGATCTTGGGACATCGTTAGTCAATTCTTTAACAAGCTTTTCGACATGAGCTTGTTTTTTTCCGCCTTCTTGAAGCTTTTGCATAAGAGTCATTGGCTTGGGAGATTCTTCGGGAGGGGGTTTGGTGGTTTTGTCTTTTTTGTTAAAGAAATAGTTGAGGGCTAATTCAAGATTATTTTTGCCCATTTTCAGATAACGTTCGGCATCTTCAAGAGAGACATCGCCAGCAATGGCAGCAAATTCTTCGGGGGTTACTTGCTTTTTGGAAGCCATCTTTGGATATTTTTCTGATAGCTATCTATGTGAGCCAAAAAATTTTAAAATTGCGAATTTTAATATCTTGGAAAGCCTGGTTTAACTACTTTTCCTCAGAAATTTGCATTTTCTCCTACCGATCTTGATGTTATCGAATGAAAGTTTAACAATAAAAAATTACACTCACACAAAGATTTAAAGCAATGAAAAGAAAATATTGTTTCTACAACGTAACAAGAGGTTTGAAGATAATTTGGGACGTTCAAAAAAATTTAAAGAGATAGTAGAAAAATATAACAAGAGAAGTTTTCAAGAGAGTCAATAAGAAGAATTTATTTCATTTTTAAATCGAATTTCCAATTAAACTTTAAATCCATACATGGCTTTCTTATTTTTCACTAAAAATGCTTATCTCTTCAAAAGAGCTTTGGTGATCTGGCAATTTTCCCTCATTTCATTCGGCGTTCATGTCAAGAGGCGAGAAATCTAATGTTTGAGGGTAAAATATTCAGAGAGAAAAACTATGCGGAGGAATTTTGATCAGTTTATAAATTAGAAATTTATAAAGGGCTCAAAAATTAAATTTGATTGAATAAGTTGTGAAATAAGTTTTTAATAATTCATTTTTTAACATGATATATGGAAAAAATTCCAAGCGATAGTGGCTGTTGAAATGTTATCTAAAAGTGACTGTTGAATTCAGAATGGCGTATTTGACATGATTTCAAAAGAACTGAAAAACGAAAAATAAGAATTTATTATTTAAAATGGGTAATGGTAAGTGAACTATGGTGGAAAAAAAATTAATTAACTTAATTTTTCCAATTAAAAAAAAATATCGAAATAAATTTATTCAGAGATTCATCAAATTAAATATCTTTTTCATTTCAATAAATCTGAGAAATTTTTCTCACTCATTTTTAATTTTTGACAAAGATAAACTTTTTTTCCTTAAGAATTTAATTTTTTCAAGATCTTTCACAACTTTATTTTTATTCTTAAATTTAATCTCCTTGAACAAATTCTAACTCGTACAGAATCTCAAACCTTTCCTTCTCATATTCTTTTGAAGAAAATTTTTTGATATCCAATTTTCACTATCTTCTTTCACTCATCTCAAAATCCTTGCGGAAATATCTATCTCATGCATACAATATGACTATAATATCTCATATGAATGGGAATAGTATTGATAGGACCCTCTGAGGATTAATCCCTTGAGTGCAGAACATATCAATCTCATTATATTAAGCTGATTATATTCTCAAATTTGGGTCCATTTACAAAGGGTTTCATTTATCATCTCTGTCTTCCTATAAACATAATTTCAAGTTCGATACTCAGAGATCTCATTTATTGAATCTTTTAAAGCTTGATGGATCTCTGCATTCAATGGAAAGTATATTTTTTATGAATGAGATCAGTGTTTTTGAGCATTTTGAAAAAGAAAAAAGTGGACATTTTGATAAGTGATGTCTGTTAAAAATAGGTATTGGTCTCGAGGAGAAACTCCAAGTCAAAAATTTCTTGACTCTCAAAAAGCACATCTTCCCTTTTCCATTTCCTGGCTTCTTTGAGATATTTTTTTCAT
>Ga0182738_1004752_pt1 | contig 14845 bp, 12 predicted proteins | sample eDN5th30CBELigMG_FD_128876 | JGI IMG/M metagenome (GOLD analysis project Ga0182738, IMG submission 128876) | Enriched Miracle-Growth compost microbial communities from Emeryville, California, USA - eDNA 5th pass 30_C BE-Lig MG (version 2)... ... | reverse complement strand
TGCGGCGAATCGAAATACGCCGCGGGCGATCGTGCTCAAGACGATGCGTTCACGGCTCGGGGGAGGCACGCAACATCCGGAGGAGGCCGTCGTTCCGGAACACGAAATGCTCCGCGAGCGCGCCGAGGACATGCAGTCCGATGAGCCCGATGAGGAAGAGCCGCCCGGTCTCGTGCAGTTGGGCGAAGCTCTCGGCCCCGGCGAACCACGCCAGCAAGCCGGTGAGCGGCATGGCGAAGATCATGACGTAGAGCGCGGCATGCGTGGCCTGGCCGGCCCAGGCGACCACGCGCGGCTTGTCGGCGTGGGGCGGGGGCGCGCCGCGCCACAGCCGGACGAAGAGCCGAAGCGCCGCCAGTGCGAGCACCGTGCTCCCCACGACGATGTGGAACAGGGCGCCGGGGTCGAGCGGAGACCGTTCGCCGTCGATGCGGTCGTCGAAGGCCTGCTGCATCGGCTCGTTGTAGACGAGTTGCACGACGACCAGCGCGGCGATCGTCCAATGAAGGGCGATCTGGAGACGCGAATAGCCGTGCGGCGCCGTCGTCTCCCGCGCAGCGGTTCGCCTCCCGCGCCGGCCTACTGCGGAAGCGCCCACACCGTCACCTGGTCGCCGACCGGCGTCTCCATGAAGTGATGGCCACCGGACATGAGGCCGACGAACTGCCGCCCGTCCACCTCGAAGGCGAACGGGTTCGACTGCCCGCCGGCCGGCAGCACCACGCTCCACACCGTTTCGCCGGTCGCGATGTCGATGGCGCGGAACAGGTCGTCGGTGGCCGCCGCGATGAAGACGAGGCCGCCGGCGGTCAGCACCGCGCCGCCGTTGTTGGGCGTGCCGATGTCGAAGGGCAGGAAGCTCGGGATGCCGAACGGGCCGTTCCGCCGCGCCGTGCCGAACGGCTCGTCCCATAAGGTCCGACCGGTGGCGAGCTCGATGGCGCGGATGCCGCCATAGGGCGGTTCCTTGCAGAGAAGCCCGGTCCAGTCGCCCCGCCATCCCGGATTGACCTGGATGGCATAGGGGGCGCCGACCTGCGGACCCGCCTCGCCGAGCGAGGTCTCGGTGTCGCTGCCGGGCGCATAGATCGGCGCGAGGCCGGCCTCGTCGGCCTCCGCGCGCGGGATGAGCCGGTTGTGGTTCGGCATGTCGTTGTAGTTCGCGACGATGATGCCGCGGACCGGATCGATCGCGATGCCGCCCCAGTCGGAGCCGCCGTTGTAGCCGGGGTACTGGATCCATTGCCGGTCGCTGGTCGGCGGCGTGTAGATGCCGTCGTAGGCTGCCTGCCGGAACTGGATGCGGCACCAGAGCTGGTCGATCGGCGACATGCCCCACATGTCCGCTTCGCTGAGCCGCGGCTTCGCGAGCGTGTGGTACTGCGAGAAGGGCTGCACCGGCGAGAGGTAGTCGGGCTCGACCCCGCCCTGCGGCACCGCCCGCTCCTCGACCGGGAAGAGCGACTCGCCCGTCCGCCGGTCGAGGACGTAGATGTCGCCCTGCTTGCTGGGCAGGACGAGCGCCGGGACGGTGCCGTCGGCGCCGGGGAAATCGACCAGCGTCGCCTGGCCGCCGAGGTCGTAGTCCCAGACGTCCCGGTAGACGGTCTGGAAATGCCAGACGGGCCGCCCCGTCGTGACGTCGATGGCGACGAGCGAGGTCGCATACTCGTTCTCCGCCTCGCTGCGGTTCGAGCCGTAGTAATCGACGGACGAGTTGCCGAGCGGCAGGTAGACATGCCCGAGCGCCTCGTCCGCCGAGGCGGTCGTCCACATGTTGGGCGTGCCGCGGGTGTAGACCTCGCCCTCGGGCGGCAGGCCGGTGATCGCCGGATTGCCGAGGTCCCACGCCCAGGCGAGCTCCCCGGTGACGGCGTCGTAGCCGCGGACGACGCCCGACGGCGCATCCTCGTCCTGCCCGTCCTTGACCTGCGCGCCCATGACGGCGACGCCGCGGACGATCGTCGGCGCCGACGTCACCGAGTACCAGCCGGGCACCGTGTCGCCGATGCCTTCCTCGAGATTGACCTGTCCGTCGTTTCCGAAGCCGGTGCACAGCGCCCCGGTCGTGGCGTCGACCGCGATCAGGCGCGCATCGAGCGTGCCCCACAGGATGCGCCGGGCGCAGAGGTCGGTCTCGGCCGCGCCCGGCACCTCGAAGTAGGCCACGCCGCGACAGGTCGCGCCGTAGGGGATCGCATCGGGCGAGACTCCCGGGTCGTGACGCCATTCCTCCTTGCCGGTCGCGGCGTCGACGCCGATCACGATGCCCATCGCCGAGCACACGAAGATCGTGTCGCCGACCTTGAGCGGCGTGTTCTCCGGCGAATATTTGCCCTCGCTCGCGCCGGACGGCATGTCGCCGGTGCGGAACTGCCAGACCTGCTCGAGCTGTCCGACATTGGCGCGGGTGATCTGGTCGAGCGGCGTGTAGCGGTCGGCGTGGTAGGTGCCGCCATAGGCGGGCCAGTCCGCCCCGGTCTCGAGCATGGAAAGCGGCGGGCGGGTCGCGGGCGAGGTGGTCGCGGGTCCCTCGACGACCGGCGTCTCCGGCGTCGGCGCCTCGGCGGGCGGCGGCGGCCCCGGCTCCGTCTGTGCCATCACCGGGGGCATCAGGGCCGCCGGTCCGAACAGCAATGCGAGGCCCCCGACGAAGAGGCCGGCGATGCCGGCATATGCGGCGCGGCGCGCGCGGATGTGCGCGTCGAGGGCGGGGAGTGCGACGAGCAGGAGCAGCAGGATCACCGTCGGCGCCACGAGCCGCGGCACCTGCGCCCAGCCGCTGAAGCCGCGCTCCCAGAGCGCCCAGGCCACCGTGAGCGCGAAGACCACGAGATAGATCCAGAAGCCGAGCATCCGGCGCTGGAAAAGGAACCATGCGGAGAGAACGAGGCCGATCCCGGCGGGGAGGTAGTAGAACGAGCCGCCGAGCGCGAGGAGCCACGCACCGCCCGCCGCGATGATGACGCCGACGACGAGCATCACCGCCGCCACCACGTAGAGATATCCGTTCAGGACGGGATGGTTTCGGTGCGCTGCGACGGTCATCCTCGGCCGGCCTCCCCTGAACAGAAATAATCCTTTTGGAACTCGCGGGACGCTCTGGCGTTCCGCTCCGGAGACGAAAAAGCCACGAAGAGGCGGGTGCAGCGGAATGGGCCAGCGCGGGACGCGACCCTTGATCGTCACCGCTGCCTGCCTTGTGCTCGTCGCCTGCAACCCGACGCAAAGCGCCCTCCATCCCGCCGGGGATGAAGCGGCAGGCGTGGCGTGGCTGTTCTGGCTGATGACGGGGGTCGGGGCCGCGATCTGGCTGATCGTCATCGGCATCACGGTCTATGCCGTCCTCGGTCGCAGGCGGCCGACGACGGAATGGTTCGCCGATCGCTTCATCCTCGTCGGCGGCGTCGCCTTCCCGACCGTGGTCCTCGCCGCCCTCCTCGTCTTCGGCCTCTCCCTCCTGCCGAGCTGGACGGAGGACGAGGCGCCCGACGTCCGGATCCATGTCCGCGCCGAACAGTTCTGGTGGCGCGTGGGGTACGAGCTGCCCGACGGGTCCGTGATCGAGACGGCGAACGAAGTGCATCTGCCGCTCGGCACCACGGAGTTCGTGCTGACCAGCCCGGACGTGATCCATTCCTTCTGGATCCCGGCCCTCGGCGGCAAGATGGATGCGATCCCCGGCCGGACCAACGTGCTCCGCCTGACCGCGACGCGGCCCGGCGTCTATCGCGGCGTGTGCGCCGAATTCTGCGGGACGTCGCATGCGCTGATGGCGTTTCCGGTCGTCGTGCTCGGACCCGAGGACTTCGCCGCGTGGCTCGCCGGGGAGGCGTTGCCGGCATCGGGCGAGGCGGACATCTTCATCGCCAACGGCTGCGGCGCCTGCCACGTCGTCCGCGGGGTGAGCGAGACCGGCTCGGTCGGTCCCGATCTCACGCACGTCGCCAGCCGCAGCACGATCGGCGCGGGCACGCTCGCCAACACTGCGGAGAATCTCCGGCGCTGGATCGCCGCCCCCGACGCGGTCAAGCCGGGCGTCCACATGCCGGCCTTCGCCCACCTGACCGATGCCGAGCTCGACGCGCTCGTGCGATTCCTCGGAGGGCTCCGGTGATGGCGAACGAGGTCACGCCCACCGCGCAGGCCGCACGCCTCGAGGCGACGTGGGCGCGTCCCCCGGGATGGCGCATGTTCTCCGACGTCAACAATTCCGCCGTGGGCGTCTGGTACGCCGTCGCGGCCTTCTCCTTCATGATGTTCGCGGGCGCGCTGGCGCTGATCATCCGCGCCCAACTCGCGGTGCCGGACAACGACCTGGTCTCGGCGACCACGTTCAACCAGCTCTTCAGCCTCCACGGCACGGTGATGATGTTCCTGTTCGCCGTGCCGGTCTTCGAGGCGGTGGCGATCATCGTCCTGCCGGCCATGCTGGGGGCGCGCGACCTGCCGTTCCCGCGCCTCTCGGCCTTCGGCTTCTGGTGCTTCGTCATCGGCGGCGTCTTCGTCTGCGGCTCGATCTTCTTCGATGCCGCGCCGGATGCCGGCTGGTTCATGTATCCCCCGCTTTCGACCGAGCAGTCCGGCATCGGCGCCGACATCTGGCTGCTGGGCCTGAGCTTCATCGAGGTCGCCTCGATCGCCGCCGCGGTGGAGCTGATCGTCGGCGTCCTCAAGTGCCGCGCCCCCGGCATGCACATAAACCTGACGCCGCTCTACGGCTGGTACGTGCTGGTGGTCGGCGGAATGATCCTCTTCGCCTTCCCGCCGCTGATCGCCGGCGATTTCCTGTTCGAGCTCGAGCGCGCCTTCGACTGGCCGTTCTTCGATGTCCGCCGCGGCGGCGATCCGGTGCTGTGGCAGCACCTGTTCTGGATCTTCGGCCACCCCGAGGTCTACATCATCTTCCTGCCCGCCATTGCGTTGCTCGCGATGATCGTGCCGACCTTCGCGCAGCGCCCGATCGCCGGCTATTCGTGGATCGTGCTCTCGGCGCTCGGCACCGGCTTCCTGAGCTTCGGGCTGTGGGTCCACCACATGTTCACGACGGGGCTGCCGGCGATCTCGCTCGGCTTCTTCTCGGCCGCGTCCGAGGCGGTGGCCATCCCCACCGGCATCCAGATCTTCGCCTTCATCGCCACCGTGATGCTCGGCCGGGTCGTGCGCACCGTGCCGATGCTGTTCGCGATCGGCGCGCTCGCCATCTTCATCGTCGGCGGGCTGACGGGGGTCATGGTCGCCGTCGCGCCCTTCGACTTCCAGGTCCACGACACGTACTTCATCGTCGCCCACCTGCACTACACGCTGATCGGCGGCATGCTTTTCCCGGTGATGGCGGGCATCTGGTACTTCTACCCCTTCGTCACCGGCCGCGAATTACGGAAGCACCTGGGCATCTGGTCGTTCTGGCTGATGTTCACGGGCTTCAACGTCGCCTTCCTGCCGATGCACCTCACCGGCCTGCTCGGCATGCCGCGCCGGGTCTTCACCTACGGTCCCGAGCGCGGCTGGGACTGGCTGAACCTCATGTCCACGGTCGGCGCCTTCGTCCTCGCCGCCGGCTTCCTCCTGCTGGTCTTCGACTGCGTGCGCCCGAGGCGGGCTGCGGCGCCCCGCAACCCATGGGCCGCCGGCACGCTCGAATGGCTCGCGCCCCTGCCGGCGCCCGGTTACGGCCTCCGTGCCATCCCGGAGGTCGGCAGCCGCTACCCGCTGTGGGACGACGAGACGCTGTCGGCGCGCATCGACCGCGGCGAGGGGCTTCTCGCCGATGCGGAGGAGGGGCGGCGCGAAACGCTGGTCACGACCGTCCTCGATGCCAAGCCGCTCCAGGTGCTCCGCGTCGGCGGCCCGACCTGGATGCCGGCGCTCGCCGCGGCCGGACTCGGCGGCGTGTTCATCTTCGCGACCTGGAAGCTCTGGCTGCTCGTCCTCGTCAGCGGCGCGTTCTTCCTGGTCGTCCTGCTCCGCTGGCTCTGGACGGGGACCGCGGAGATCCCGGAGAAGGAGACCAAGGACATCGGCGACGGCAGGCGCCTGCCGCTGCACAGCGCCGGGCCGTACTCGACCGGCTGGTGGGCGATGTTCATCACCCTCACCGGCGACCTGACCGCGTTCCTCTCGCTGGTCTTCGGCTACTTCTTCTTCTGGACCGTGCACGAGGACTTCCCGCCGTCCGGCATCGACGGGCCGGGCTGGCAGTGGCCGCTCGCCTCCGGCCTCCTCGTCCTCGGCGGATGGGCGGCCACGCTCGCCGCGCGGTTCGCCAATGCCCGCGGCGCCATGCGGCGCGCGCGCTTCCTCCTCGCCGTCGGCATGCTGACGGGCGCCGGATCGATCGCCGCTCTGCTCGCCGGGCCGTGGCTTGCCGGCCTCGACCCCACCGCGCATTCCTATCCGGCCATCGTCTGGGCGCTCGTCGCGTGGATCGCCCTTCACCTCGCCGTCGGGCTCCTGATGCAGGGCTACTGCATCGCCCGCTCGATCTTCGGCCGGCTGACGCCGAGGCACGACGCCGACCTTTGGAACGTAACGCTCTACTGGCACTTTACCGCGTGTTGCACGCTGCTCACGGCAATCGTCATCGGAGGCTTTCCGGAGGCTGCATGAGCGAGCCGGTCGTCAGCGAGGTCAAGCGGGAGACGGGGTCGGGCACCGACCTCTGGCGGATCATCGTCTCGCCGACGATCTGGGCCGTCCACTTCCTCGCAAGTTACGTCACGGTCGCGGTGTTCTGCGAGAAGGCGGGACGTGCCGCCGCGCTCGCGCCGGCGGAGGTCGCCGTCATCGCCTACACGGCCGCCGCGCTCGCCGGCATCGGCTGGTCGACCTGGGGCCTGTGGCGGGTCCGGGGCCGGAGCCTCACGGACGACGACTTCGAGTACGAGCACAACACGCCCGAGGAGCGCCACCGTTTCCTCAGCCACGTCGCGCTGATGCTGTGCCTGCTCTCCGCCGTCGCGGTGATCTACGTGGCGATCCCGATGCTCTATCTCTCGAGCTGCCGATGACCGGGCTCGCGCTGATCGCGGCGGGGATCGCCGTCCTCGCGCTCGCCTGGGGCGGCCCGCTTCCCGGGATGGTGCCGGCGAGCTTCGCGGCGCACATGACCCTGCACATGATCGTGGTCGGGATCGGCGCGCCGCTCCTTGCCATCGGCGCCGCCCGGCGGGTCAAGCCGGACGCGGCCATCCGGCTGTCGCCCGCGGTGGCCGCCGTCTTCAGCGTCCTCGACCTCGCCGTGGTGTGGGGCTGGCACGCGCCGGCGCTCCACGATGCCGCGCGGTCCGTGCCGCTGGTCCTGGCGGCGGAGCAGGCGAGCTTCGCCCTGGTGACGTTCTGCCTCTGGTTCAGCGCCTTCGCGGGGCCCCCGCTCGCCGGTGCCCTCGCGCTCTTCGTGACGTCGATGCACATGACGCTGCTCGGCGCGCTGCTCGGCCTCGGCCGGCGCGGGCTCTATGCCGGGCACGACCACGGTGCCGGCCTGTTCGGCCTGTCGGCGCTCGACGACCAGCAGCTCGGCGGCGCGGTCATGCTCGGCGTCGGCGGGGTGGTGTACCTCGCAGGCGGCCTGCTGCTCACGTCGCGCCTTCTCGCGAGGACGACGCCATGAGCCGGATCGGGGCCATGGCCGTCGGGGCGGGCGGCGCGGTCCTGTCGCTCGCCGTGCTCGCGCTGTCCGGCCTGCCCGATATCGCGGCCAGCTCGCGGCCGTCCGCGATCACGGAATGGTTCTTCCACACCGTGGTCCGCCAGTCGGTGACGCTGCGCTCGATCGCGATCGAGGTCCCGCCCCTCGACGACGAGGCGATGGTCCGCCGGGCCGCCGGCCACTACGCCCTCGTCTGCGCCACCTGCCACGGCTCTCCGGCGGCTCCGCCGGCGGCCTTCGCCCGGCACCTCCTGCCCGCGCCGCCGCCGCTCGTCGCGCAGATGGACCATTGGCGCCCGGCCGGCCGCGTCTTCTGGACCGTCAAGCACGGCATCCGCCAGTCGGCGATGCCGGCCTGGCCGGACCAGCGCCGCGACGACGAGGTGTGGGACATGGTGGCGTTCCTCCGGGCCATGCCGGACATGTCGCCCGCCCGCTACCGCGAGGTCTCCGGCTCCGGCGGGTCCGATGTCTGCGCCCGCTGCCACGGCGCCGACGGCGCGGGTGGCGGCAGCGGGCTGCCGCGGCTCGACATCCAGTCGCCGGAATATATCGCAGCCGCGCTCCGCGCGTTCCGCGACGGGACGCGCAGCAGCGGCATCATGCAGAGCGTGGCGGGCGGGCTCGACGACGAGGCGATCACCGCCCTCGCGGCGCGCCATGGACGCGGGCCGGCAACTCCGGCGCCCGCCGACGCCGGCACGCCGGGAGGCGAGATTGCGCTTCGCGGCATCCCGGACCGGAAGGTGCCCGCCTGCGAGGCGTGCCACGGCGCCAGGGCCCGGACGCACTACCCCCGGCTCGCGGGCCAGGACGGCGCCTACATCGCCCGCCAGCTCCGTCTCTTCCAGAGCCTCGGCGCCGACCGGGGCGGCCCCCACGCGTCGATCATGGCGAAGGTCGTCACCGGCCTGTCGGAAGCCGACATCCGCGCCGTGGCCGACTGGTATCAGGGACGCGCTTATCAGGGACGCGATCCGGCGCCGACGATCGACCGCGACTCCGCGACCCCGCCCGTCGGACGATGAGCCGGATCGCCTTCGCCTTGTCTCGATCCTCGCCTGCGCGATGCTCCGTTTCGGCAGGGCGTTCCTCGCGGCGTCGCCTCGGGTCGCTCGCGTCGCGCGATCGACCGGAGACGCCGTGCGTCGCGCGCGTCGGGAGGATGGTTGCGCGTCAGCCCGGCCCGCCGCCCGTCCCTGAAGACGCGGCAAGAGGCCCGTCCACCAGCGCGCCGGCATCGGGCGGGTAGAGGTTGCCGATCCCGATCTCGGCGACGCGGTTGATGCCGCAGAGCCCCATCGTCGTCTCGAGCTCCCTGTGGAGGATCTCGAGCGCACGGGTCACGCCCGCCGCGCCGGCCGCGCCGAGGCCGTAGTGCACGGCGCGGCCGATCATCACGCCCCGGGCGCCGAGCGCGAGGGCGCGGAACACGTCCTGGCCGGTCGTGAACCCGCCGTCGATCAGCACCTCCGTGCGCGTGCCGACCTCGGCGACGATCGCGGGCAGGGTGGCGATGGAGGACGGCGCGCCGTCGAGCTGGCGGCCGCCGTGGTTGGAGACGACGAGCGCATCGGCGCCGGTACCGGCCGCGATCGCGGCATCCTCGGGATCGGCGAGGCCCTTCAGCACCAGCCGGCCCTTCCAGCGGTCGCGGAGCCGGCGGACATCGTCCCAGTCAAGGCTCGGGTCGAACTGCGCATTGGTCCATTCGGCGAGGCCGGCATGGCCCGCCGCCCCGGCGACATGGCCGTGGATATTGCCGAACTGCATCCTGCGGGCGCCGAGCATCGCCGCGCACCAGGCCGGCTTCAGCGCCAGGTTGGCGAGATTGCGGAGGGTGGGTTTCGGCGGCGCGCTGAGGCCGTTGTGGATGTCCTTGTGCCGCTGTCCGACCATCTGGAGGTCGAGCGTCAGCACGAGCGTCGTCACGCCCGCCGCTTCGGCCCGCCGGAGCAGGCGCTCGATGAACTCGCGGTCGCGGATCACGTAGAGCTGGAACCAGAAGGGCTGCGTCGCCACGGCGGCAAGGTCCTCGATCGAGGCGATCGAGACTGTGGAGAGCGTGTAGGGAATGCCGAATGCCTCGCACGCGCGGAGAGCGAGAATCTCGCCGTTCGGCCAGGTCATGCCGGTGAGCCCGGTGGGGGCCACGGCGACCGGCATCGCGACGGGCCGGCCGAGCATCGTCGATGCCGTCGTGCGCGCCGCGACGTCTACGGCGACGCGCTGGCGGAGCCGGATGCGCTGGAGGTCGGCGGCATTGGCGCGATAGGTGCTCTCGGTCCACGAGCCGCCGTCGACATAGTCGTAGAACATCCGCGGCACGCGCCGTCTCGCGGCCTTCCGCAGGTCCTCGATGCAGGCGAAGCGCCTCATTCAGTCGCTCCCGCTCGCGCCCCGGCGTCCTCGCGCCCTCGTCCGCCGGCTCCTAATCCCGCCTCCCGCCCCGTCGCCATCCCGCCAGTCCTTTCCATCTTGCCATGTTATATGATGTCTTATAACAATATCTCATCGACGTGCCGGCGCAAGGCCGGCCGGACATGGAGGGAGAAAGCGAATGGAACGCTCGGGATACAGGTGCCGGCTGGCGATGGCCGCCGTGGTCGGCTTCGCGGTGGCGACGCCCGCATGGGCCGAGGATGCGGTCGAGATCGCGGCAAGGACGTTCTCGCCGGATGTGTGCGCGCCGGTCGATCCCGCCGCGGTGGCCGACATCCCCGCCTCGGTGTCCGGCTTCACGGGCTACGACTCGGCGCCCGGCGATTGGCTGACGGAAGCCGACGCGAGCGCCCTCAAGGGCAAGCGCGTGGCGCTTTCGGTCATGGGCCTCGGCCAGCCGTTCTTCCTCGCCATCAAGGGGCACTGGGAGCGCCTTGCCGAGAAATACGGCTTCGAGCTCAAGGTCTATGACGGCCGTTTCGATGCCGGCACCGTCCAGAAGCTGGTCGACGACATCGTCTCCGACGCGCCCGACGCGGTGGCGTTCGCCCCGCTCGACAGCGCCGCCTCGGTCGGCCAGGTCAAGCGGATGCTCGACGCCGGCCTCGCGGTCGTCACCTACAACGTGCAGCCGGCCGAAGTCGTCGCGCCGCGCGTCTTCGCCAACGACTACGAGGGCCCGCTCGTCGTCGGCTGCAACGCCGCGCGCTATTTCACCGCGAAATTCGGCGACGAGCCGGCGGTGATCGGCGTCGTCGACTTCCCCATCCTGCCGCAGGTGCAGGACCGCAAGAACGGCTTCCTCAAGGGGTTCCTGTCGCTCATCCCGACGGCGCACGTGGCGCAGGCGGTGGACGGCGGGGCCACCATCGACAAGGCCAACCCCGCGGCGGCCGACATGCTTCAGGCCCATCCGGAGATCAACGTGATCTTCGGCATCAACAACGATTCCTCGCTCGGCGCGCTGGCCGCGCTCCGTGCCGCGGATTCCTACGATGCCGATTTCGGCGTCGTCGCCTCGGTGGACGGCTCGGCACCGATCATGGCCGAGCTCGGCAATCCGGACTCGCCGCTGAAGGCCGAGAGCGGCTACCCGCCCTACGACTTCTCGATCGCGACGCTGAACCTGCTCGCGGCGACCGTCGAGGGCAAGGCCGACAAGGACACCCAGGTCGTGGTCGGATACCCGGCCATCGCGCCGACGGCTGAGGGCATCAAGGCCTGGCTCGACCGGCAGTATCCGAACTAGGTTCGGGCAGCGGCCCGGGTGCTTGCCCGGGCCGCCTCGAGATCCTGGCGAGCGGCCCTCCGGAGACGGTCATGAGCATTCCGCAGGACGGGGCGCCGGCGCCGCCGTTGATCCGCGCACGCGGGTTGTCGAAGTCCTTTCCCGGGGTCCGCGCGCTTCGCGGCGTCGACTTCGACCTTCGTCCCGGCGAGGTCCATTGCCTGATCGGCGAGAACGGCGCGGGCAAGTCGACGCTGGTCAAGATCCTCGCCGGCGTGCAGCCGCCCGACGCGGGCACCGTCGAGATCGAGGGGAGGCCGGTCACGTTCTCCGGGCCGCTCGCCGCGCAGGAGGCGGGCATCGCCTGCATCTTCCAGGAGCTCAACGTGGTCGGCGGCCTGACCGTCGCCGAGAACATCATGCTCGGCGCCGAGCCCGGCCGCCTCGGCATGGTCGACCGGCGGGCGAACGAGGCCCGCGCCCGGGCGCTCCTCGACAGTGTCGGCTTTCCCGAGCTCGAGGCCTCGCGGTTCTGCGCCGAGCTGTCGCCGGCCGAGAAGCAGGCGGTGATGATCGCCAAGGCGCTTCGCCAGAATGCGCGGGTCATCATCATGGACGAGCCGTCCTCGCCGCTCGAGGAGCTCGAGGTGCGCCGGCTCTACGAGGTCATCGGCCGCCTGAAGGCGGCGGGGAGGGGGATCGTCTACGTCTCGCACAAGATGCGCGAGATCGCCGAGCTCGGCGACCGCATCACGGTGTTCAAGGACGGCGCCCGCGTCGCCACGCTCGCCCGCGGCGAGGCGGATGCCGCCGAATTGGTGCGGCTGATGGTCGGACGACAGCTCGACGAGCTGTTTCCGCCGAAGGACCGCACGCCGGGGCCGCCGCTTCTCGAGGTCCGGGGGCTCACCGGGCCGGTCGTCCGCGACGTCGGCTTCACGCTCCACGAAGGCGAGATCCTCGGCATTGCCGGGCTGGTCGGCGCCGGGCGGACGGAGCTGCTCCGCACGCTCTTCGGCGCCGACGAGCGCCGTGCCGGTACGGTCACCCTCGCCGGCCGGCCGGTGCCGCCCAACGCGGTGCCGGCGGCGATCGAGGCGGGGCTCGCGCTCGTCCCCGAGGAGCGCCGCACGCAGGGGATCGTGCCGGTGCTGAGCGTCGCCGACAATGCGAGCTTCGTGTGGGACGAGTATCCCGGCCGGCGCGCCGGCACGCAGACGCGCCGGGCCGCGGTCGAATCGATCGTGCGGACGCTCGATGTCCGCACGCCGTCGCTCGACCAGCGCATCGGCGCGCTCTCGGGCGGCAACCAGCAGAAGGTCGTGTTCGGCAAGTGGCTGACGCTCGAGACGCGCGTCCTGCTCCTCGACGAGCCGACACGCGGCATCGATATCGGCGCCAAGCGCGAGATCTACCGGATCATTGCGGACCTCGCGCGGCGCGGGCTCGGCATCGTGCTCGTCTCCTCGGAGCTCCCCGAACTGCTCGGCCTCGTCGATCGCCTGCTGGTGCTGAGCCACGGCGCGATCGTCGGCGAACTGCCGGGCAGCGCCGGCGAGGAGGAGGTGATCGTGCTTTCGATGCTGCACGGGGCGCCATCAGCGACGGGAAAGCAGGAGGAGGGAACGCGGGAATGACCGAAGGCGAGGGCACGATGGCCGAAGGAACCGGAACGGTCGGGAGGAGACGGCCGGGCGCGCTGCGCGGGAAGCATCTTCAGACGCTGGCGACGCTCAGTGTGCTGGTCCTGATGTGCATCGTCTTCACGCTGCTGAGCGAGCGCTTCTTCACGCTCTCGAACTTCCAGAACCTGATGCGGAACACCGCGCCGCTGGTCATCGCCGGCTGCGGCATGACCGCGGTGATGATCGCCCGCGGCATCGACCTCTCGGTCGGCAGCGTGCTCGCTGCCTCGACGGTCCTTGCCGCCACCCTCGCGGTCGCGGGCGTGCCGACCTATCTCGCCTTCATGGGCGGCCTCCTGTTCGGCGCCGTCGCCGGCCTTGCCAACGGCCTGATCATCGCCGGAATGGGCGTGAGCGCGATCATCGTCACGCTCGGCATGCTCAACATCGCGCGCGGCATCGCCTACCTGATCAGCCCGAGCGCCATCCTCGTCGGCCTTCCGCCGGACTGGAGCGACCTCGGCACGGGGCGCCTCTGGATCTTTCCCTTCCCGATCCTCGTCGCAATCGTGGTCATCGTCGCGTTCCACGTCCTCACGCTGCACGCCAGGTTCGGCAAGCGCGTCTACGCCATCGGCGGCAACGAGGAGGCGGCGCGCCTCTCGGGCATCAAGGTCGAGCGGACCGTCACGATCCTCTATGTCCTCTGCGGCTTCACCGCGGCGCTGGCCGGCCTCGTCCTGTCCTCGCGCGTCGGCTCGGGCGACCCCAATATCGGCATCGGCTTCGAGCTCCAGGTGATCGCGGCGGTGATCATCGGCGGGGTCAGCCTCTCGGGCGGCGAAGGGCGCATCCTCGGGACGGTCATCGGCGCGCTGATCATCGGCGTCCTCTCGAACGGCTTGAACCTCGCCGGGGTCGAGCCATTCTGGCAATACGTGGCGCAGGGTCTCGTCCTGATCGCGGCCGTGATCGTCGACCGACGGGTGAACCTCGGTGTGCTACGGATGGGGAACGGATAGGGAGGAAGACCAGCATGGAGAAGAACGCCGTCGTCACCGGCACGTCGGGAATCGCCCTCGGCGTCGCGAAGCGACTGCTTTCCGACGGCTTCGCCGTGACGCTGTGCGGGGACGACCCGGAGCGGAACGCGGCGGCGCGTGCCGAGCTCGCCGGGCGGAAGGCGGAGGTCGCCTTGCTCGACGTGTCCGATGCGACGGCGGTCGAGCGCTTCGCCGCCGGCCTCGGCGAGCGGATCGATGCCCTCGACGCCCTCGTCAACTGCGCCGCGATCCAGCCTTACGGCAACCTCGAGACGACGACGCCGGCCGACTGGGACAAGACCATCGGCATCAACCTCACCGGCTACTTCCTCGTCGCCCATTTCCTCTATCCGCTCCTCAAGAAGCGGGGAAGCGCGGCGATCGTCAACTTCGCCTCGGTGCAGGGGCACATGAACCAGAACGACGTCCTCGCCTATGCCACCTCCAAGGGCGCGATCCACGCCCTCACCCGGGCGATGGCGGTGGACAGCGCCAAGGACGGCATCCGGGTCAACTCGGTGTCGCCCGGCTCGATCCGCTCGCCGATGCTCGAGTTCGCGGCGCGCTCGCTCACGCCCGAGGGCGGCGACTGGGAGGAGACGCTGGCCGGCTTCGGCCGCGCCCATGTCGCGGGGCGCGTGGGTACCATCGAGGAGGTGGCGGGACTGGTGTCGTATCTCGTCGGGCCGGAATCGGGGTTCAGCACCGGCAGCGACTTCGCCATCGACGGCGGCCTCCGGGCGAAGCTGGGCGTATGAGACCCGGCGGGCGCCCCACGACGGACCCGGCATCGGGCAGCCCGGCGCTTCGCGCCCGCCTCGACCTGCCCTCGGTGGTCGCCGACGAGATCCGGAAG
>Ga0182738_1004751_pt1 | contig 14846 bp, 10 predicted proteins | sample eDN5th30CBELigMG_FD_128876 | JGI IMG/M metagenome (GOLD analysis project Ga0182738, IMG submission 128876) | Enriched Miracle-Growth compost microbial communities from Emeryville, California, USA - eDNA 5th pass 30_C BE-Lig MG (version 2)... ... | reverse complement strand
TGGGCTATAGCCAAGCGGTAAGGCAACGGACTTTGACTCCGTCACTCGTTGGTTCGAATCCAGCTAGCCCAGCCAAGAGCCATTAGCTCAGTTGGTAGAGCATCTGACTTTTAATCAGAGGGTCGGAGGTTCGAATCCTCCATGGCTCATACTAAACCAAGCATATATGATATATGCTTGGTTTTTTTATGCATATTTTAGTGTTTTTTCAGTTAATTTATTTGATAATGCCGCAGTTTCTTATGAGACAGTAAAGATATAGAATTGAAAAAGTAACAACTTTATTATATAAAGGTTCTTTTTAAATCGAAATAGGAATATGAAAAAACAAGAAGTTATTTACAGAAAATTCGTATATATATTCATGAAAATGTTGAGTTGAGTCATTTTTAGCAAAGAAGGTACAATTAAAAATAAATAATTGTATAGTGAGGATGATCTCAATGAAAAAATTGTCTATAATCGGAATGCCGATGGATTTGGGGCAAATGCGGAGAGGCGTGGATATGGGGCCAAGCGCTATTCGTTATGCTGGAATCAATGAAAGATTAGCTCATTTATTTGATTGTATTGAAGATTTGGGAGACATTATGATTGGCAGGCCAGCAGTGACAATAGACAAAGAGAGTAAACTTCGCAATTTAGATCTAATAGCAGAAAAAAGTGAGTTACTTGCTAATGTAGTGGATAAGATTGTTAAGTCAGGTTCTTTTCCCTTGGTTTTAGGAGGAGATCACAGTATTGCTATAGGCACATTAGCAGGGGTTAGTAAGCATTATCAAAATTTAGGAGTTATTTGGTATGATGCCCATGGAGATTTGAACACTGCTGAGACTTCTCCCTCTGGCAACATACATGGTATGCCATTAGCAGCCAGTTTGGGCCTTGGGCATAGGCTGCTGAAGAATGTAGGGGGGTATTCTCCAAAAGTAAAACCAGAAAATGTAGTAATAATTGGAGCGAGAGCATTAGACGATGGAGAAAAAGTATTAATTAAAAATAAAGGGATAAAAGTATACACAATGCATGAAATTGATCGATTGGGAATGACTAAAGTGATGGAGGAGACGATAAATCATTTTAAGGAAAAAACAGATGGAGTGCATTTATCATTAGATTTAGATGGCTTAGACCCTCATGATGCACCAGGAGTTGGCACACCTGTCAATGGGGGGATAAGTTATCGTGAAAGTCATTTGGCAATGGAGATGTTAGCAGAAGCCAATATTATTACCTCTGCGGAGTTTGTAGAAGTGAATCCAATTCTTGATGAAAGAAATAAAACAGCTGTTTTGGCTGTTGCATTGATGAGTTCGCTATTTGGAGAGAAACTTTTATAGAGAATAAGGAAACTATTTATATAAAAGGAATTTACATTCATATAAAATAAATTAATTGATTATTCCTATATGAGTGTAAATTCCGAAAATATTTTGGCCAATTATTACTTTAATTAGCTTATTTATATTTTTGCACGCAGGAGGTTTTCATATTTATTTAGCAGTTTATCTAGTTTGATACTAATGTCAATTACTCTTGGATGGGAAAATGATGTGTGTTTGGCTAGATAAACCATTTCCCTCCTATGCTCCTCAATATCTTTCAATAATTTTTTTTCAAACATATTTTTCTCCCTCCTACCAATGAAAGTAATTTCCCTATTTTTCCTTGATTTTAGCATAATATTACTTTTTTTTAACCAGTATTAAAAATTTTAAACATAGTTAATACTAATTTGTTAAAATAATAGTAGGTCTAAAAAGGATAAAGAACGATATATTTATTCATGTATGCCTTTTTATAGAGATGAATGCATTTGGAAAATAAATACATAAAAATAAATAAATAAAAAGATGAAACCTTTTCCGCTATCGATACGTACTATCGATTAGCCGCATTTAGAGCGGGGGTAAATAAATGGAAGCATTAGTAAAAAAAAGGATTAAACAAGTATTAAAAGGTGATCAGAATGCATTTGGGGAAATAATTGAGCTTTATAAGGATAGAGTATTCCAAATTTGCTATAGAATGCTTGGTAATCGTCACGAAGCAGAGGATATGGCACAAGAAGCCTTTATTCGAGCATATGTTAATATAAGTCGATTTAATATTGAATTAAAGTTTTCGACATGGCTCTATCGGATAGCAACTAATTTATGTATAGATCGGATAAGGAAAAAGAAGCCGGATTATTATTTGGATGCAGAGGTTCCTGGTACAGAGGGGCTAAACATGTATTCACAAATACCAGCAAATACAAGGTTGCCTGAGGAAGATGTGGAAAGTCTCGAATTGCAGTCTGTAATTCAACAGGAAATTTCCAAGTTGCCAGAAAAGTATCGGGCCGTTATCGTACTAAAGTATATTGAGGAACTTTCTTTGAATGAAATAGCAGAAATATTAGAGCTTCCTTTAGGAACAGTAAAGACGAGAATACACAGAGGAAGAGAAGCGTTAAGAAAACAATTACGGTATGTCTGATAAAGAAGGTGAAATATTTGACTTGTCCAACAAGAATTATTGAGTATATGCATGAATATTTAGATGAAGAAATAGATGTGAATCATAAAGAGGAATTAAAAAAACATTTGGAGAAGTGTGAAGATTGCGCTGTCCATTTTCATGAATTAAAGAAAACAATTGCGTTGGTACAAAGTACATCTCATGTACAAGCTCCAATGAATTTTACTGAAAATGTTATGGCGATGCTTCCAAAAGAACAAAAAAGAGTAACCTTTAAAAGATGGATAAGACATCATCCTTTAGTGGCTGCTGCGTCTTTGTTTATGGTTTTAATGGTTTCTAGTTTATTATCTGCTTGGAATGAAGATCATCAGTTTTCGGTTTCCAAGCAGGAGGATATTGTTGTAGAAGGAGATACAGCAATTGTTCCTGAAGGCAAGGTAATAAAAGGAGATGTTGTTGTTCGTAACGGCAATATAGATATAAAGGGACAAGTTGATGGGGATGTTACAGTAATTAATGGAGAAAAATACATGGCATCAGCAGGTCAAGTAACTGGGGAAATTAAAGAAGTAAACGAAGTATTTGAATGGGTATGGTTTTACGTCAAGAAAACATTTAGTGATACAATGAATGTATTTCACAATGAAAATAAGAAGGAAGAAAATAGTCTCCCTGCATTTTAATTGTAGGGAGCTTTTCGTTATGATACAAGAATGATTTTTCTTTAGTTTATAGAAGTACAATAAAAGAGAGGGAAAGATTAAGCTTAGGTATGAATATTCCATCATTAAGAAGGTCTATATTGGTGTTAAAGTGAAAAATGATATAATATGTTAATGGTAGGAAAAAAATAAAAATTAAAGTTGAAATATATATACTTTGGAGGAAGGAAAATGTCGTTTGCGGATTTCTCTTTTTTAAAATATTTAGCGAATACAGTAGACATTATCCTTGTGTGGTATGTCATTTATAAAATAATTATGGTAATAAGAGGCACTAAGGCTGTACAGGTATTAAAAGGTATCTTTGTTATCCTTATTGTCAAATTGCTAAGCGATTATTTGCATTTACAAACATTAAGCTGGATGATGGAACAGGTCATTTTATGGGGAGCTTTAGCAATCATCATTATATTCCAGCCAGAATTAAGACGTGCTCTAGAGCAATTAGGGCGAGGGAAATTTTTTTCAAGAAGCGGCATGCAAGAAGAAGAGAGACAAGAACATGTTATTGAATCCATTGTCAAAGCTGTTGACTATATGGCAAAACGAAGAATTGGTGCGCTGATATCTTTAGAAAGAGAAACCGGTATGAGTGATTACATTGAAACGGGTATTCCGTTAGATTCTAAAATCTCTTCTGAGTTATTAATTAATATTTTTATCCCTAATACTCCTTTGCATGATGGAGCAGTTATTATTCAAAGAGCTAGTATTGCAGCGGCAGCATGCTATCTTCCTCTATCTGAAAGCCCATTTATTTCAAAGGAGTTAGGGACAAGGCATCGTGCGGCTTTAGGAATCAGCGAGGTGACTGACAGTATCACTATTGTAGTATCAGAAGAAACTGGAGCAATCTCTTTAACGAAAAATGGAGAGCTGCATCGGGATTTAAAATTAGACGCATTTAGAGAACTGCTGTCTAGTACAATCATTATACCTTCTGCCAAACAAGCTTCTTCTACGATGTGGAGCTGGAAGGGGAAGAAAAAATGAATAGATTCTTTGATCGAATTGTAGAAAATAATTGGTTTATGAAAATAATTGCGTTTGCACTTGCACTTTTATTGTTTATATCCGTATATGATAAAAACGAGGATAGCAGTGATATAAACGTACCTGGAAACGATGCTACAGAAGTAGTCGAAGATATACCGGTAAAAGTATATTATGATACAAAAAATGTAGTAGTAACGGGAGTCCCAAAAACAGTAGATGTTACGTTAAAAGGGCCGAAAAGTCATGTGCAAGTGGCAAAACAGTCAAAGGACTTTGAAGTATATGTAAACTTGGCAGATGCAGAGATTGGAGAAAAAAAGGTAAAGCTGCAAATTAAGGATTTATCCGATAAGCTAGAAGCTGAGATTGATCCTAGTGCGGTAAAGGTAACGGTAAAAGAAAAGGTGACGCAAGAATTTAATGTGGAAGCTGAGTTTAGCGATAGTTCCATTGCAGACGGTTATGCTGCAGGAACACCGGTACTTGATTCAAGTACGGTAAAAATAACTGGAGCAAAAGATGAAATAGATAAAATTGCTTATGTAAAGGCAAATGTTGAAATAGACGGTCCAGCAACTGAATCTATTGAACAAGAAGCTGAAATTTCTGCATTAGATAGCAGTCTGAATAAATTAGATGTACAGGTAGAACCGGAAACAGTGAAAGTAGAAATACCTGTTAAAAGAGTAAGCAAAAAGGTTCCAATTAATATTGTCAAAAAAGGGTCTCTTCCTAAAAATGTCTCATTAGAATCCATTACCTTGGATAAAGAAGAAGCTACTATTACTGGTTCAGAAAGCGTGCTAAAAGATGTGGACAGCACACGAGTAGAAGTGGATTTAAGTAAAATAGCAAAAAATCAAACATTGTCTTTGCCTGTAATTATCGCAAATGGGGTAAAAACAGTGGATCCAGAACTAGTAAATGCAAAAGTAAAGGTGACTGTAAAAGAAAATAAAGAAGAAACAAAAGAAAGTGAGCAAGAAACATCCACTGATAATGATGACTCCAATGCTGATGAAACAGATCAATCTGTGGATGATGATGCGTCAAGTGAGACAACTGATGATGCAAGTAATACAACAGAGGATTCAACAGATGCCGACTCAGCAGATAATGATACAATAGAGGATAATGAGACGGAAGAAACAGCTATCAGCGAACAAACTAGTACAAAAACATTGGAAAATGTACCAATTAGCATTAAAGGCCTTGGTTCTGATTTTTTAGGCAATATAACCTCCCCTTCCAATGGGAGCACAAATATAAAAGTAACAGGAACAGAGTCTATACTCAAAGAAGTTACAAAATCTAATTTTTCTTTATATATAGATGCTGATAACTTGGATGTGGGGGAGCATGAGGTTACCATAGAAGCCGACGGTCCAAGCGATGTGGAATGGAGTCTAGCGAATGAAGTGGCCACCATTACCATTACAGAAAAAGATGCTTAAATTAAGATTTATCATAGTTAGAAGGAGCGATTATTTAAATGGGTAAATATTTCGGTACGGATGGAGTACGAGGAATTGCGAATAGTGAACTAACACCGGAAATAGCGTTTAAGCTTGGAAGATGCGGCGGGTTTGTATTGACGAAAGATCATGATCGGCCAAAAGTATTAATTGGCCGTGATACCCGCATTTCTGGACATATGCTTGAAGGAGCGCTTGTTGCAGGTTTATTATCGATTGGTGCAGAAGTCATGCGCTTAGGCGTTATCTCCACACCAGGTGTTTCCTATTTGACCAAGGTGCTAGGTGCACAAGCTGGTGTAATGATTTCGGCTTCGCACAACCCTGTGAGCGATAATGGCATCAAGTTTTTTGGACCAGATGGTTTTAAACTTTCTGATGAGCAAGAACTAGAAATTGAAAGCCTTATTGATCAAGAGCAGGATAATCTGCCAAGACCAATTGGTGGAAACCTGGGCCAAGTAAACGATTATTTTGAAGGTGGACAAAAGTATTTACAATTCTTAAAACAAACAGTAGAGGAAGACTTCACTGGAATTCATATTGCTCTAGACTGTGCGCATGGAGCCACTTCTTCATTAGCGATGCATTTGTTTGCAGATTTGGATGCGGATATTTCTACAATGGGAGCTTCACCTAATGGATTAAATATTAATGATGGAGTGGGTTCTACTCACCCAGAGGCGCTGGCTGCATTTGTGAAACAAAAAGAAGCTGATGTGGGTCTGGCCTTTGATGGAGATGGGGATCGGTTGATTGCAGTGGATGAAAATGGTCACATCGTTGATGGCGACCAAATTATGTATATATGTGCAAAGTATATGAAAGAAACAAATCGCTTAAAGCATAATACAGTTGTTTCAACCGTTATGAGCAATCTGGGATTCTATAAAGCGCTAGAAGCACATAATATTGCGAGCATCCCTACAGCAGTGGGTGATCGATACGTAGTAGAAGAAATGCGCAAAAATGGATTTAATTTAGGCGGAGAACAATCAGGCCATATTATCTTCCTGGATTACAATACAACAGGGGATGGACTATTAACGGGTCTGCAGTTGGTGAATATTATGAAAGCAATGAAAAAACCACTTTCAGAGCTTGCTGGCGAAATGAAAAAATTCCCTCAAAAGTTAGTGAATATCAAAGTGACAGATAAATACCATGTAACAGACAATGAGAAAGTAAAAGAAGTAATTGCAAAAGTGGAACAAGAAATGAATGGAAACGGCAGAATTTTAGTTCGCCCTTCTGGAACAGAACCACTTGTGCGCGTAATGGCAGAGGCTCCGACAGAAGACTTGTGCTCAGCTTATGTCAATATTATTTCTGAAGTAGTAGAAAAGGAAATGGGTTTAACGGATAAGTAGTTGTAAAAAAATAAAGGGCTTGCTTCTAATCGGAATATTCTTTCTAGTATATGATGGTAAGCACCAAAAAAGTACTTGTGCATAAATTATAGGGTGAAGGAAATTCTTTCAGAGAGTTTCCATCATCCTATTTTTATTAAAAAGCAGAAGAATCTATCCATAGATAAAAAGCTGTGCTTTATTTGTTATTTAGATAGTATTTGACGGATGCTTTCTATGTGATGTATGATTAACTTGCTTTTGAAAAAAGCGCTATTTTTTAAAAAAGGAGGATAGAGAAAAAAATAAAATAAACAAAGCGCCTGGACTAGTTAATGGACGAAACGAACACTAGTTGACGAGGAGGAGGTTTATCGATTTTTCGGCGGATGCCTCCCGGTTGTATTAGCCAATCGAAAGTTCTTCTTTAAAACATTAAGGCAACTTAATGCACAAAGAGAAGGGCATGCTAATAATGAAAAAACAATAAAAACTATAAGAGATAGGGGAGCAGGTTTGTCCCCCAAAAAAGTGACTTCTTGCTCCCCTAGAACGGAGGAACAGAAGAATGTGCGGAATAGTTGGATATATAGGAAATAATGATGCGAAGGAAATTTTATTAAAAGGATTAGAAAAACTTGAATATAGAGGATATGACTCAGCTGGCATTGCGGTAAGCAATGGAGAAGGCGTACATGTTTTTAAAGAAAAAGGCCGCATTGCTGATTTGCGCAAAATAGTGGATGAGGAAGTGTTTGCTCCAACTGGAATTGGTCATACACGCTGGGCGACACATGGTGTGCCAAGCAGAGTCAATGCGCATCCGCATAAAAGTGCATCAGGCCGCTTTACGCTTGTGCATAATGGTGTCATTGAAAACTATGATTTATTGAAAAAACAATATCTGCCAAATACGGAGTTGAAAAGTGATACAGATACCGAGGTAGTTGTACAATTAATTGAGCATTTTGTGGAAAATCACATGGATATAAAAGCTGCATTTGTGCAAACCTTACAACTATTAAAGGGCTCTTATGCCATTGCTTTGTTAGACGAGCAAAATAAAGATGTAATTTATGTAGCAAAAAACAAAAGTCCGTTATTAGTTGGCTTGGGAGACAGCTTTAATGTTGTTGCAAGTGATGCAATGGCTATGCTGCAAGTAACAAATAAATATGTAGAGCTTGTAGATAAAGAAATTGTTATTGTCAAAAAAGATGGCATCAGCATTGAAACATTAAGTGGGGAAATTATTTCCCGGGAAGCATATACAGCAGAACTAGATGCTAGTGATATCGAAAAGGGAACATACCCACACTATATGTTAAAGGAAATTGATGAGCAGCCTGTAGCGATCCGCAAAATTATTCAAGAATATCAAGATACAAATGGCAAATTGACAATTGAGCCTAAGATTGTAGAAGCGGTAAAAAATGCTGATCGTTTATATATCATTGCTGCGGGCACTAGCTATCATGCTGGGCTTTTAGGCAAACAGTTTATTGAAAAAATGGCTAAAATCCCTGTAGAAGTGCATGTTGCAAGTGAATTTGGCTATAATATGCCATTGCTTTCTGAAAAGCCGCTGTTTATTTTTATTACACAAAGTGGCGAAACAGCTGACAGCAGAGCGGTGCTTGTTCAAGTAAAAGAAATGGACTATCCAACGCTGACCATTACAAATGTGCCTGGCTCCACTTTATCTAGAGAAGCAGACCATACATTGTTATTGCATGCTGGTCCAGAAATTGCCGTTGCTTCTACTAAAGCATATACGGCGCAAATGGCTGTTCTTGCTATCCTTGCAGATGTAACAGCAAAAAGCAAGGGCTATAAACCAGAATTTGATTTGATTCATGAACTTGGAATTATTGCAAATGCAATGGAAATTGTCTTTGAAGAAAAAGAGGATATTGAAAAAATTGCAACAGAATATTTATCTACAACACGCAATGCATTTTTTATTGGCCGTGGAATAGACTTCTATGTAGGTCTAGAGGGATCTTTAAAATTAAAAGAAATCTCTTATATTCAGGCAGAAGGTTTCGCAGGCGGAGAATTAAAGCATGGAACGATTGCTTTAATTGAAGATGGAACTCCTATTATCGCATTAGCAACACAAGAAAGTGTTAACCTAAGCATTCGCGGAAACGTAAAAGAAGTGGTAGCGCGCGGCGCAAATCCTTGCATCATTTCCATGAAAGGATTAGAAATGGAAGGAGACCGCTTTATCGTTCCGACAGTGCACGAAATGCTAACACCCCTTATCTCTGTAGTACCATTGCAATTAATTGCCTACTATGCAGCGCTTCATAGAGGCTGTGATGTGGATAAACCACGTAACTTGGCTAAGTCAGTTACTGTAGAATAATCTTATCATACAGTTGTGTCTGTAATGTCTCTCTGAAAATAGGTTCTTCCCAATGTAATTCAAGTTCGTACCTGCTGTAAATAAGTTGGTACTGAACGGAGGGAAAGCGGGAGCAGATACAACATTAAGTATGCTTACTTCACCAGGATCGGGAGTCGTACCATCGGTACGATATCCCGATTTTTTGTTTGAGCGAATAATTGATCAAAGTGGGAAAAAGCCCGTATGACAACATTTGTGCTGAATAAGCAAGAGAAAAGAGCGGGAGGAAAAGCCTAAAAAAAGGCTTGATCCATCTTACTTTTCCTCACTGTTTTATTTGATTGTTAGGGAAGAACTTTATTTCATTTTACTCTTCTTTAACTCCTGTTTTTTATCGGTTTTCCTTCCCGAAAGGGTTGTTTTTGGGGTAGAACTTGAATTACAGAGTAAATGTATGAATATAGGGCGTGAGACCAAGCAGGACGAGGCTTTGAACGGGAAAAGAATAGGGTCAAACTTTTTTACGTGGGAACATGTAAATATAGATTTGAAATAAAGTCGCGACGTTTGTAAAAAAAGTTGTGAAGCTTTTCCCCTTTGGATATTTTTATCTAAAGGGGTATTTTTTATATCCAAACGGGCGAGAACAGCCACATTTGATAAATAGATTAGAGAGAGTCAAGGGTCAGGTAGTGTAGCTTATAAGGCTTGATTGAATATTCAATGCTTCGAGATTATATCGCTACATTAAAAAGCGTAAAAAGAAAGGAAAGTATTTCCTTCCGATCGTTTTACTGACAATGTATGTCCCTGTTACTTTCCTCTTCCCCATGCTAAAAAGCCGGTACCCAATGCTTTATAGTTGGTATCCAGAGCGGAAGGAAGAGTGAGGAAAAAAGAGCAGGCGAACATCATTTTTCAATCGGTTTTTCAATTATAAAATCAATACAAATTCAGGCTGGATCCAATACGGGTCCAGTCTTTTTCTTTTGCTCAATACCTGTCCAATCCTTTGTCCAATAAGGGTTTCAGTCGTTTTCCCAATCCGCAAATCCGTAGAATTTTCAATCTCTATTCAGTATGTTTCCTAACTGTAATGCCATCTCAAATCGCTACAAATCCAGTCTTTTCTCCGGATTCTTTCCTCTATTAAGGGAAGAACTCTTTAACATTGTCCGAATATTCGATACAAGCCAGCGGCTAATTTCAGGTCATTTTCGGGTGTTTTGGGGAAGAACTTAATAACATAATAGAGGGAAGAAAAAAGGCGAGATAAGATGATTTGGTCTTAGAGCCGCAAGGGTTTGAGGAGAGTGAGAGGGAGGGAGGGACTTTTTGGCAGGGGAATACAATGCATTTTATTTATTTGGTTGGCGAGGAAAAGAGCAACCCATAATGCATAAAATGAAATATTTTACAAAGTGGTCGGATTTCCTTCCTTTTTTAAAAGAAGCCGTCCAGGCATTTTGAATACTGATAAGTAATCCCTTTATTTCTCCAATGGATGACAGTGCAGCAATCTCCCCTTTTTAAGCATTACGCAAAGATTTAAAGCCTGTCCAATTTCTAGCATTCTTTTACTCAAACTTTATTCTAAACTAACATATTATTTTCAAAAGAAGTTTTATGATGGTGGAACAGAGGGAGCTTTTGACAATCAATTAAAATATATCTTCAAAGAGGCAATAAAACCATAAAAATTGCGGCGTTGATTACAATCAAGGTAATAATTGCCGCTGTTTTTCCTTATAAAAAGCATGAAATTACCAGCTTCATAATCAGTGTGCAAGGAAATATTAAATATAAAGATATGAGCAGGGAAGATTATGTTTTGCTGATTAGTTTTTTTATGTTGAAGGATGCATGAAACTACAGAAAATAAAAGTTTATATTGTAACGAGAAATGCTTAGGAGGTAAAATAGTCAGATAGACAAACATAAGTTTTTAATCAACAATATAAGTTAGTTTAAAGATAAAAGGAGGATTTATATGGTGGCAGCTGAAAGTAAAGTTAGCTTTGTCGTGGCAGGGCTTTTGCTTGGAATATTAATGGGCGCGATGGATAATACGATTGTTTCGGCCTCTATGCCTACAATTGTGGGAGAACTTGGCGGTCTTGATAAGTTTATTTGGGTCACTTCTGCCTATTTGGTTGCTACAATGGCTAGTATGCCTATATTTGGAAAGTTATCCGATATGTATGGGCGGAAACGCTTTTTTATTTTGGGCTTATTTATTTTTTTAGTTGGCTCTGCTCTTTGCGGAACAGCCCAAAGCATTACACAATTAAGCATTTATCGAGCTATTCAAGGAATTGGCGGGGGTTCATTAATGCCGATTGCATTTACCATTATTTTTGATATTTTTCCTCCTGAAAAACGCGGAAAAATGACAGGCTTATTTGGGGCTGTATTTGGCTTGTCAAGCGTAGTCGGTCCGTTGCTTGGAGCGTATATTACGGATCAAATCAACTGGAGATGGATTTTTTATATTAATCTTCCGTTAGGCATCATTGCTTTATTTTTTATTGTGCTGTTTTATAAAGAAAATCTTAATCTTAAAAGGCTTAAAATTGACTGGGTTGGTGCCATTGCTTTAGTAGGCGCTGTTGTCAGTTTAATGTTTGCCTTAGAATTTGGCGGAAATGAATATGCTTGGGATTCGGCAGTTATTCTTTCTCTTTTTGGTATATTTGCTGTTCTCTTTGTATTGTTTATTTGGGTGGAAAGAAGAGTGGCAGATCCGATTATTTCGTTGGACCTATTTAAAAACCGGCTTTTTGCTGCAACACAGGGAGCGGCCTTTTTTTATGGTGCAGCCTTTATTATTACCACTGTGCTGATCCCTATTTTTGTTCAGTCTGTGTATGGAGGAAATGCAACAAATTCTGGCATCATTTTAATTCCTATGATGGTAGGATCGGTAATAGGAAGCCAGATTGCAGGACAAAGTGTTAGAAAATTTAGCTATCGCAATATTATGCTTGTATCGGTCTGTTTATTTTTTATAGGAATGCTGCTTTTAAGCACAATTGATGTAAATACAGCACGCAGCTCTCTTACTCTATTTATGGTGATTACTGGTCTTGGCATGGGATTTTCTTTTTCTCTATTAAGTATGGCAACACAGCATAAAATAGAACCACAAAAACGTGGAATTGCTACATCAACAAATCAATTTTTTAGAACCCTTGGAATGACGATAGGTGTTACGGTATTTGGCACCATTCAAAATCATTTGTTTACAAATAAGCTAAAGGACTCTTTTGGTCAAATGCGAGGATTTACAGGCAATATGGATGCACAGGCATTGTTATCAGCAAGTGATAGGAACAAAATTCCGACAGAACTCTTAGATAAAATGCTGGAAATTATGGCCTCGTCTATTTCTTCTACTTTTGCATGGATATTAATTCCTATAGGTCTTGGATTTATTGCTATTTTATTAATGGGCAAAGAGCGTCTAATTGTTAAGCCAAAAGCAGAGGCTAGAAGAAGCTATCAAAAATAAAAGTGATTTGCTTGTGAGTAGAGGATAAAAACTAGCTCCTGCAATGATTTTTTTAGTAAAGCTTTTTATAAGTGGAAAGGAGAGGAAGGTATTGGTCCTCTCCATCTTCTCCAGCTATGCAAAGGAAGGCAGCATATTGAATTACTATAAGCTTGTCAGCCTTATTAAAGGACAAGGAATATTAACGATAAATAATCAATCAAACATATCCGATACATAAGGGAGAGCATTTTATCCTTCCAAGCGGTGTGAAGAAGTTTTCGATTGAAGGAGATATAACAGCAATTGTTTCCCATCCGTAAGAAGCATTTGGGAGATGAATGTACAGTGAAAACACGAGAAAAGCGTTAGTTTTTCTCGTGTTTTTATTTATGGAAAGATCTGATTATTCTAAAAAAAGATATATTAAAAAAATATATTGTGTATATACGCTCTTTTCTGTATTATCAAATTTATATGTCAATTTTAATAAGGAGTAGTATGACTATGCAGCAAAGAGTTTCTTTTTCAACATATGCACTTATTGGAACAATGCTATTTGGCATGTTTTTTGGTGCAGGCAATTTAATTTTTCCTATACAGCTTGGTCAATTAGCAGGAACAAACTTTTGGTCTGCTTTAATTGGATTTTTAGTAACAGCAATTGGTCTTCCTTTTTTAGGCATACTTGCGATAGGATTATCAGGAAGCAGCGGACTGCGTGAGCTATCCAACCGTGTACATCCGGCCTTTGGACTTATATTTTCTTTAGGGCTTTATTTAACGATTGGGCCGTTTTTTGCGATTCCCCGCACCGCGACAGTGCCGTTTGTAGTGGGAGTGCAGCCCTTTGTTTCAGTAGAGCATATTACATTAATGCTTGCGATTTTTAGTTTTGCTTTCTTTTTGCTTGTTTATTATTTCTCTTTAAACCCAGCAAAGATTATGGACTATATCGGCAAATATTTAACACCTGCTTTTCTTATATTTTTATTTGTGCTGATTATTACGAGTATTGTTCATCCGATGGGGAATTTTCAAAAACCAATAGGAGAATATGTGAATCAATCATTTATGACAGGCTTTAAAGAAGGCTATAATACGATGGATGCTCTTGCGTCTCTTGCCTTTGGAATTGTGGTTATTAATGCCATTAAAAGCAAAGGAATAATGGATGTAAAGGAGATTGCCAAAACAACATGGAAATCGGGAATTTTTGCAATGCTTCTTATGATGATCATCTATGGATTTATCACATATATGGGCGCTTCAAGTGTACAGGCTATTGGAACCTTCGAAAATGGGGGGCTGATATTTGCAGCTGTAGCTGAGCACTACTTCGGCTCTTTTGGCGGTGTCCTGCTTGCTATTATTATTGTACTTGCTTGCTTAAAAACAAGCATTGGCCTGATTACATCCTGCAGTGAGTTTTTTCATGAAGTATTTCCAAAAATAAGCTATAAAAGCTTTGTATTGATTCTTTGTCTTCTATCATTTTTATTTGCGAACCTAGGTTTAAACAATATCATTCGCTTTGCTGTCCCTGTACTGATGTTCCTTTATCCACTAGCGATTGTGCTGATTCTTCTAACATTGTTTGCGCCTATGTTTAAAGAAAAACGCAGTGTTTATGCAACATCCATATTTTTAACCTTTTTAGTCAGCTTTTTAGATGGGTATCAAGCATTGATTGGCAGCATGCCAGAAGCAAGATTAGCCTTTTTTGATCAAATTTGCGAGTTCTATAAAAGTGCTCTGCCATTTTATGAATTAGGGCTAGGCTGGATGCTTCCAGCAGTAATTGGTGTAGTAATAGGATCTATGCTCAACTTTAAGAAACGCTCTATAACATAATATAGTTAAATAAATCATGGGGCTGTCCAAAAAGTCAGGGTAACTGACTTTTTGGAAGCCCCTCTCATATTTTTTCGTTAATTTTAATTAAATACACAAAAAAATCGTCCTATCTAGTAAAATGTAAGTGACCAAACTAAC
>Ga0182738_1004749_pt1 | contig 14849 bp, 18 predicted proteins | sample eDN5th30CBELigMG_FD_128876 | JGI IMG/M metagenome (GOLD analysis project Ga0182738, IMG submission 128876) | Enriched Miracle-Growth compost microbial communities from Emeryville, California, USA - eDNA 5th pass 30_C BE-Lig MG (version 2)... ... | reverse complement strand
GTCGAGTTCGGCATGAACTTGATCTTCCCGACGCCCTCGAGGGAGTCCGGACCGGTCAGCGACAGCTCCATGACCGCGTGCGCCTTCATGGGCTTCTTGAGGTCCGTCTCGATCCGGATCGAGTCCCCGTCGACCGTGACGCCGGTGATCTCCGCGACGACCTTCTCGGACTCGAACCGGACGGCGTAGCCACCCGCCTCCTCGCTCACGACCATGTCCATGGGGAGCGTCCCGACGATCGTCTTCTGCTTGACATCCCAGGTCCCGATCCAGTTGCTCATGGTGCTCTTCCCCTTCGAGTTCATCGGTGCGCCGGCATCGTCGCCGCGCATGGGAAAAGATCATGCCCTTTTCCGGGCGATTGCGAAAGCCCGATTTCTCGGGCCGGGGCTGGAATACTTCGGCGGTATGGAGCACAGTCGGCAGGACGCGGCGCGGGAGGGCTCGCAGGACGCGGCGCCGGACGGCGTGATCGGCTCGGTCGCGAACGCGCTCCGACTGCTGCAGCTCCTCGCCGGCTCCGGTGAGATCCGCGTCAACCGGGCGGGCCGGGAGCTCGGCATCTCGCGTTCGACCGTCCACCGGCTGCTGTCGACGCTGACGGCCTACGGCTACGTCGAGCAGGATCCCGCCTCGCGCTCGTACCGCCCCGGTCCCGCGCTGACCGGCATCGGAATCGCCGCGGTGCAAGGCAGCAACCTCCGCACGGTCGCCCGCCCGGCACTCGCGCGGCTCGCGAGCCTCACGAACGAGACGAGCCACCTCATGGTGCTGCGCGGCGACCACGTGCTCTGCCTCGACAGCATCGAGAGCACCCGGTCCGTGCGCACGGGCAGCCGGGTCGGCTGGAGTCTGCCCTCGCACACGACGGCGGGCGGCAAGGTGCTGCTCGCGGGGCTCACCGAGCCGGAGGTCGTCGAGATCTTCCCGTCGGAGACGATCGCGGGGACGGGCCGGCGTCGCCCGGTGCGCCGGATCGACCTGCTCGCGGAGCTCGAGCTGGTGCGCGCCCGCGGCTATGCGACGAACCTCGGCATCACCGAGCCGGACGTCGCCGCGGTCGGGGTCACGCTGCTCGATCGCCACGGCCGCGCCCGGGCCGCCCTCGCCGTGACGGCGCCGAGCGCTCGCGGCGACGAGGCGTGGGCGCGCGAGGTCGGGCGGGCGGCGCTGGAGATCGCGGCGGAGTTCCGGGAGTCGATCGTCTGAGCCCGCCTCTGCGCGTCGCGCGGCCGGGCATGCCACGATGAGGCGGTGTTCAGGAGAGAGACCCGCCCGATCGACGAGCTCGTGTTCGAGATCTTCCGGGTCAGCGACCAGCTCGTCGTCGTCGGCGACGCGTCGGTCAAGGGCTTCGGTCTGACGACGCCGCGCTGGCTCGTGCTCGGGGCGATCGCGCTGTCCCCGTCGGCGCTGACGGTCGCGCAGATCGCGCGGAACATGGGCCTGACGCGGCAGGCGGTGCAGCGGGTGACCAACGAGATGTCGGCGTCGGGGCTCGTCGAGCTGCAGGACAATCCGAAGCACCGCCGGGCCCGCGTCGTGACGCTCACGCCGGAGGGCCGCGGCGCGTACGAGCGCGCGCTCGAGCACTGGCGCGCCGAGTGGACCGGTCCGATGGAGGAGATCCTCTCGGAGGCGGAGATCGTCGAGACGATGCGCCGTCTGCGTCGACTGCGCGGTCTGCTGCAGTCCCGCTCGCACTGACCCGGGCACGCCACGATCCGCGAAGTTGACATGTCGTTGTCAATCGGGCCGCGCGACTGGGTGATGGCTCGCAGCGCCGATCGCCGGAGCCGACTCTCCAGACGCGCTCGCGTTCTCCCCGATCGCCCGTCGAGATGCCCGCAATCTCGGGGATCCGACGGGTCCTGAATTCATAATGATGAAAAGCTTGCCGAACGTCGTGGTCGTCGTTATGCTGACGGCGAGCCGCGCGACAGTGTTCCGCAAGATGACACATATCGCGCTGGCGAGCAGATGCGAGTCGAAGGAGATTCCATGACGATCGTCGTCGAGGGCCCGGCCACGGCCGCGTTGCCCGAGATCGCCAGGACGCGTCACGTCCCCGCGCCCGGCGGACCGCGCGAGCCGCTCAAGGTCAGCGTCTACGAGCGCATGTCGAAGTCGAACGCGCAGCTCATGCCGATCTTCCCGTACGACGGCGCGGGCGTCATGGTCCCCTGCGGCGCCATGCTCTACGGCGGCGAGGAGCGCTTCCACGGACACTTCTTCCACTGGAACACGGTCTCCGAGCTGCTCGTCGCCTGGGGGTCCAACGAGGCGATGATCCCGACCGGCTCGCTCATGGCGACGCAGCCGTTCCACGGCGTCAACTCGTTCCTGCGCGACGAGAAGAAGGCCGGCACCTTCGCGGTCGTCACCATCACGCAGCGCCAGTCCTCCGAGGCCGGCCAGCGCGAGGCGCTCTCCGCCAAGTGCGAGAAGTGCAAGCAGGACATCGTCAAGTTCGAGTACGCGTCGGCGCCCGAGGGCACGCCCGACTACGACCCGAACGCGTTCGGCGCCGAGACCGACGTCTTCCCGCAGTTCTCGACCCAGTGGGGCAGTCAGGAGTTCGTCAAGCGACGCAACGCCGACGAGGCGCGGATCTGCCCGAACTGCGGCCACGAGAACTACGTCTTCGACCAGAACGCCTGGGGCTGGGACCGGCTCTACAACCAGACCACGATCGTCAACGCCGCATACCACGCGCTCGCGTCGAGCGCGAAGGAGGTGCTCGGCTGATGGCCCGTCGTCGGATGCTCCAGGCCTTCGAGGCGGCGCAGTCGGTCGGCGAGTACGCCGACGTGCCCGTCATGCCCGTCGATGTCGACCCGCAGATCACGCTCTCGCGGAACTCGCAGCGACAGCCGTTCTACCTCGCGTTCGAGGAGGACACCGTCATCGCGCTCATGTCGGGCACCGCGACCGTGCGACTGCGCGACACGAACGTCAACTCCTGGTCGATGATCCCCGGCGATCACGTCTACGTCCCCGCGGGCACGCCGCACCGCCTCGAGCCGCAGGAGGAGAGCGTGCTCATCCGGTTCATCGGCAACGACCCCGCCTATCGCGCCGCCGTGTTCGCCTGCGAGACGTGCGGGGCCGAGCTCGACCGGCTCGAATGGAAGCAGGACCTCGAGGTCGACGCGGTCGCGATCTACGCCGAGGTCGTCCGCCGCTTCAACGCCGACGAGGCCGCGCGCACCTGCGCGACCTGCGTGAGCGTCGCCGAGCCCATCGACCTCGACCCCCTCGGCTGGCCCGCGGAGCTCGCCACCGCCTGAGCCCGCAGTCCGATGCGCAGCGCGCGAGAAGCGTCGCTCCGCGCCCCCGAACGCCCGAGAAAGCCCACGAGAGAGAGAACGCCATGACCCTGTTTGCGAGTGTCCACCAGGCCCCCGCGCTCGACCCGGCCGAGGTCGCCGCCTATGTCCCCGACATCCAGCTCAATACCTATGCCGAGTTCCAGCAGTGCTGGATCAACCTCGAGAAGGGGTTCATCGTGACCCTCTACGAAGGCGCCGACGAGGCCGCCGTGCGCCAGGAGTTCGACCGGATCGGCTGGCCCGTCGACTCCGTCAACGAGGTCCACTTCTCGGTGGACAAGGACGGGCTCGCCGCCCTCTCGGCATGACGACGAGCGCGCTCGCGAGCGGGACGGGGACCGGACCGCGGCTCAGCAAGCCCGTCGACCTCCGGTTCAAGGCGGACTGGGGGCAGGCGAACCTGACCCGCATCGCGGGCTGGATCTCCCAGGAGATCGGGGATCGCGCGCCCGAGGGATCGACGTTCTCGATCCATGCGGGCCGCGGCGGCGCCGACGCCGTCGCGGCGCTCGAGTCCGGCGAGGTCGACATCGCACTCGCGACGCCCGCGCCGGCCGTGCGGCTGCTGCGGGACGGGTCGGGGCCGTCGGGACGGCCCCCGGCCCCGTGGCTGCGGGCGCTCGGCTCGATCGCGCATCGGGATCGGCTCGTCATCGCGATCGACGCGGCACTTCCCGTCGACTCCCTCGAGGGGTTCGCCGATGTCGCCTCGCAGCTCGTCATCGCGACCTCGCAGGATGACGGGGTGAACGCGATCGGGCTTGCCGCGCATCACGGTCTGCGGCTCGCGGGCGCCGAGCCCGAGCGGCTGATCGCGGGCGGCGCGCGGTTCCGCTACGACGAGCGGCCCTTCCCGATGGTGCACGCCTTCGCGACCGGCGAGGCGAACGTGCTCATCCAGGAGGCGATCATGATGCCGGCCTGGCAGCGGATCGCCGATCGCCGTCCCGTGCGCTATCTCGAATGGGGCGCCGCGGCGCTCGCGGGTTTCGCCGAGCTCGGCTGGGGCAGCGCGGTCGTCGAGAGCGGCTACCTGCCGTCGCTCGATCATGACCTGCTCACCCTCGACTTCGCGGACTTCGTGCTGCTGTGCCGGGACGACCTCGATCCGGAGATCGCGTACCTCGCGACGTGGTGCATGCTCAAGACGCGCCGTGCGATCGAGGGCCAGTACGCCCACCTGCCGCAGGACCGCACGCCGCTCGGCTACCCCCTGGACCCGGCCCGCATGCGCGAGACCCCGGTGCCGCTGCATGACAGCGCGCGTCGCGCCTACGACGATCTCACCGGCGAAGGCCCGATCACCGACGGCCTGCTCTGGACGTGACGCATGGCCGACGTTGATCTGCTCATCATCGGGGCGGGCCCGGCCGGCCTGTTCGCGACCTACTACGCGGGCATGCGCGGCCTGCGCGTCGCGCTCGTCGACAGCCTCGACCACCTCGGCGGTCAGGTCGCGGCGCTCTACCCGGAGAAGCACGTCTACGACGTCGCCGGCTTCCCGGCGGTGCGCGGCCGCGACCTCGTGGCCGGCCTGACGCGGCAGGCGCTCGGCGCGGACCCGCAGATCGTGCTCGGCGAGGAGTGCTCGAGCCTGGAGGACCGGCCCGACGGCTCGATCCGGGTGAGGACGACCGCCGGCACCGCGTTCGACTGCGGCGCGGTCCTCATCACCGCGGGAATCGGCCGGTTCACGCCGCGCGCGCTGCCCGCGGTCGACGCCTACCGCGGCGACGGCATACACCGCCTCGTGCGCGTCGCCGAGGAGTACGCCGAGCACGACGTGGTCATCGTCGGCGGCGGCGACAGCGCGGTCGACTGGGCGAACATGCTCGCCGAGACGGCGCGCTCGGTGACGATCGTGCATCGGCGGGCCGGGTTCACCGCCCACGAGGCATCGGTCGCGCAGCTGCACGCCTCCCGTGCTCGGGTCGTCATGGAGTCGGAGCTCGCCGAGGTCCACGGGCGCGACGCGATCGAGCGGGTCGTCATCCGGCACGCGAAGACCGGTGACGCGCACGAGGTCCCGGCGAGCGTCGTCATCCCGGCGCTCGGCCACATCGCATCGCTCGGCCCGCTCGCCGACTGGGGACTGACGATCGTCGGTCGCCAGATCGCCGTCGGGACCGATATGTCGACCGGCCGGGCGAGGGTCTTCGCCGCGGGCGACATCACCGACTATCCGGGGAAGGTGCGGCTCATGGCGGTCGGCTTCGGCGAGGCGGCGACCGCCGTCAACAACATCGCGGCGATGCTGCGGCCAGGCGAGGACGTCTTCCCGGGGCACTCGTCGGAGCTCGCGCGTCCACTCGTCGCAGGAGCGGGAGTCTGATCATGGGATACGTCATCACCGAGGCGTGCATTGGGGAGCTCGACGGCTCCTGCGTCGACGTCTGCCCCGTCGACTGCATCTACGAGGGCCTCGAGAAGCGCTATATCAACGCGAACGAGTGCATCGACTGCGGGGCCTGCCTCACGGCGTGCCCCGTCGACGCGATCCAGGCCCCCGGCGCCGACCAGGACCCGATCTGGATCGAGGACAACCGCGCGTTCTTCGCGCTGCCGCTGCCGACTCGGGACGAGCCGCTCGGCGACCCCGGCGGCGCGACCGGCATCGGTCCGCTCGGCGTCGACACCCCCCTCGTCGCAGAGCGGGCCGCGAACCGGTGAGCGCGAGCGCAGCGCGTGCGAGTCAGCAGGTCGCCGACGTCGTCGCCGCCTGCGCCGCGCTCGCGACCGCGGGACTCGGCGACCTCGTGTGGGGTCACCCGTCGGTCCGCGACGCGGACGGTCGCGGCGTGTGGATGAAGGCGTCGGGGTACGGCTTCGACGAGATCGACGCGGATCGCGTCGTGCTCGTCTCATGGTCGGGCGAGGTGCTGCACGGCGACGGGCGCCGGCACATCGAGTACCCGATCCATTCGCAGGTCTACCTCGCGCGACCCGATGTGCACGCGGTCGTGCACACGCACGCCCCGGCGCTCGCGGCATTCGCCTCGCTCGACGTGCCGCTGCACCCGCTCTCCCACGACGCCGTGCCGTTCACGCATCCGCAGCTGCCGCGACTGACCGCGGTGACCGGCTCGCTCATCGCGGACCATGGGCTCGGTGACGCCGTCGCCGCGGCGCTCGGGGACGCGTGCGCGATCCTGCTGCCGAGCCACGGCGCCGTGACGGCCGGCCCCGATGTCGCGTCCGCGGTGATGTACTCGGTGCTGCTCGAGCGCGCCTGCCGCACAGAGCTCGACGCGCTCGCGGCGGGCGGCCCCAAGGTGTGGTCGGATGCCGGGGAGACGGCGTTCAAGCGCGAGCAGGTATGGAATCGGACGCAGCTCCAGGCAGGCTTCGACTACCTCGTGCGCGGCGCCGGACGTGCGGAGGCGGGATCGTGAGCGGGGTGCGGGCGGCCGCGACGGCCGACCGGGCGCTGGTCCTCGCGGCCTTGCGTCGCGAGACCGACGTCCTCGTCGATCGAGCGCTCACCGTGTTCCTCGACATCGACTTCCTCGATCACGACGTCCTCGGCGGCCGCCTCTCGGGCGGCCACGTCGTGACGTATCTGGCGCGGCAGGCCGATGCGATGGCGGACGAGCTGCTCGCCGCGACCGGCCGGCCGGTGCCGCCGATCGACCGCGATCGTCGCTGGGAGATCGACGAGGGAGGGAACCTGCGCCCCGGCGCGGTGCTCATCGACGACCTCCAGGTATCGGCTGAGCGGCTCGAGTCGGCGCTCGCGGGCGTCGACGACTGGTCGACGCTCGATGAGGGCCCGCGCGAGATCCCCGCTCGACGGCTGCTCCAGGTCGTCGTCCACCACGCGGACCTCGGTCGGCCGTGGGCGGCGATCCCGGCGGAGGACGCCGCGATCGCCGCCGCGCTGCTGCCCGAGGTGCTCGCGGCGGAGCTCGCCGGGTTCGTGCTCGAGCCGAGCGGCGAGGAGACGGAGCCGGTCGTGCGCTCGGGCGACGGGGGACCGACCGTGATCCAGGCGTCACCGCGAGCGCTGCTCGCCTGGGCGACGGGACGCGGGGAAGCCGGGCTGTCCGCGTCGCCGCTCGCCGAGCGGATCTGGATCTGAGCCGGTTCACCGGCGAGAGTCGTAGGCAAGAAGGACAAGGAGCGACCGCGATGAGACTCACGCACTTCGGACACGCGACCGTGCTGGTCGAGACCGACGAGGGCACGGCGCTGTTCGACCCCGGCGCCTACTCGGTCGGCTTCGAGTCGGTCACCGGGGTCGGACTCATCCTCGTCACGCACGCCCACCCCGACCACGTCGACGTCGCACGGCTCGCTGCGCTGCGCGACGCGAACCCCGATGCGATCCTGATCGCGAACGCGGAGGCGGCCGCGGCTGCGGGCGACGCCCGCCCCGGCGACCGCGTCGTCGCGGACGGGGACGCCTTCGAGGCCGCCGGATTCCTCGTGGAGCCGACCGGTGCCCAGCACGCGGAGATCCACCCGGCCCTGCCGCCCGCGGCGAACACCGGCTTCATCCTCGACGGCCGCGTCTGGCACCCCGGCGACGCGTTCGACGCGGTGCCGCGACACGTCGACGTGCTGCTGCTGCCGGTCGGGGGCCCCTGGATGCGGGTCGCCGACGCGATCGACTTCGCGCGCGCGGTCGCCCCGCGAGTCATCGTGCCGATCCACCAGGCGGGTCTCGCCGAGGTCCACCGGCAGCTGCACTACGGCCTGCTGCGCAACCTCGTGCCGGGTTCCGAGCTCGTCGTGCTCGCCGAGGGCGTCCCGCAGGAGGTCTGAGGCCGCGGGCCTGACGTGCTGCCGCCGGGTCAGACTCGCACGAGCTGGCGGATCATCGAGCGGTCGAGGAACGCGATGAGCTCGTCGACCGCGGTCAGCGGCAGCACATGCGCGACGTACTGGTCGGGGCGGACAAGGACGATCGCGCCGCGCTCCCGGTCGATCCCGCGCAGCTCAAAGATGTCGGTCCCGCGGTGCAGGTCGGGGGCGAAGGCCTTCTCATGGTCGGGCAGTCCGAAGCGACCCTTCCGCGGACGCAGTGCCGCCGGGAGCGCGGCGGGGTCGATCTCCCGGTGCCCGCGCTGGTACACGCCGCGCACGTCGATCACGGTGTCGAGGTCGGCACCGGCGGGAGTGAAGAGGCGCAGCGGCGAGTCCTCGGCGCCGAGCCGGTCCATGAGCTGCGTGAACCGGGTCTCGTCGCGATCGGCGAAGGCGTAGAGCCGCCAGGCGCCGTCCGCCTCGTGCACGTGGCCGAGCTGCATCGGCTTCGCGTCGGCGACGCGCACGACGGGCGCGGAGTGGAAGCGCTTGCCGACCGGGTAGCCGTCGGCCAGGGCCTGATGCTCGCCCGTGCCGACGAGCATGCCCGGGAGATACTGGGTCGCGACGCCTGCGGTGTACTCGAGCGAGCGCTCGAAGTAGGCCTGCAGCTCGTCGGGGTCGACGCCGCCGAGCTCCGGGTGCTCGGGGTCGCGCGGCCCCGCCGCGATCATCGCCGACCACTCCTTGTCGAAGTCGATGAGGATCCGCGCGATGCGCTGCCGCTCCTCGGAATAGGTGTGCAGGAGCTCGGCGGGGCTGCGGCCCTCGAGGACCGCGGCGAGCTTCCAGCCGAGGTTGAAACCGTCCTGCATCCCGACGTTCATGCCCTGGCCGGCCTTCGCGCTGTGCGTGTGGCAGGCGTCGCCCGCGATGAGCACGCGCGGAGTGCGAGCCGCGACGTCCTCGACCGCGACATCGTCGAACTTGTCGGTCAGCCGCTGGCCGACCTCGTAGACCGAGTACCAGGCGGTCGACGCCGCCTCGACCGTGTAGGGATGCAGGACGCGGTTCGCCGCGGCGAGGATGTCCGCGAGGCTCGTCTCGCGCACCCGGCCGTCGTCGTCGGCCGGCACGACCCCGAGGTCGACGTAGAGCCGGACGAGGCTGCCGCCCTCGCGCGGGATGAGCACGATGTTTCCCCCGGCGCCCGACTGGATCGCCGCCTTGAGGCGGATGTCCGGGAAGTCCGTGATGGGCAGGATGTCGAGCACGCCCCATGCGTGGTTCGCGGTCTCGCCGCGCAGCTCTCGGCCGATCGCGGCGCGCACCGCGCTGCGAGCGCCGTCCGCGCCGACGACGTACTTCGCCCGCACCGTCCGTCGCCGACCGTCCGAGCGCCGGAGGGTGACCCGGACCGGATGCTCCGCGTCGTCGTCGACCTCGACGCCGACGCACTCGTAGTCGTAGTCGACGCCGAGCCGGCTCGCCGAGTCGGCCATCGACTGCAGGTAGTAGTCGTGGATGCGCGCCTGGTTGACGATGAGGTGCGGGAACTCGGACACTCCGTCTGCCGTGTCCTGGATGCGACCGGTGCGCACGATCCGGGAGCGGTCGGCCGGGTCGGGGCTCCAGAACGTCGTCTCGTTGACCCAGTAGGCCTCGCGCAGGATCTTGTGGCTGAAGCCGAAGGCGTCGAACATCTCGACCGATCGCACGGCGAGGCCGTCCGCCTGGCCGAGGGTGAGCGGTCCGCCGCGCCGCTCGACGACGCGCGTGTCGATGCCGGGGAACCGCGCGAGCTGGGCGGCGACGGTCAGGCCCGCCGGGCCCGTGCCGACGATGAGGACGTCGATCGCGTCGGGCAGTTCGGCGGGTCGGTCCGCCGCCCTCGGGTCGACGTCATGGATGTCGGGATCGCCGGGCTGGAATCCGTCGAGGTGGAACTGCACGCGTGACTCCTGGGCGACTAGGCGAGATGGGCGATCGGGGGAAGGAGCATTCGGGGTGTGAACTCGAGCACGCCGTGCTCGACGATCCCGGCGGCGAGGTACGGGTCGCGGACGAGGTCCGCCTCGACGTCGGCGCGAGCCGCGTGCAGCGTGATCATCGCCCCGCCGCTGTCGTCGAGGTAGGGACCGCCGACGACGACGAGCCCGCGGTCGACGAGCCCGCCGAGCCAGGATCGGTGGTCGGGCCGCACGCGGTCCACCTCCGCGATCGGCGCGGTATAGGCGAACGTGACGAGGAACACGGCTCAGCTCGCGACGAACGTCTGCCGGATCGTGCCGATGCCCTCGATGCCCGAGGTGAGGACCTCGCCGGGTCGCAGGAAGCGCTGGGGCGTGCGGCCGAGGCCGACGCCGGCCGGCGTGCCCGTGAAGATGACGTCCCCGGGGTAGAGCGTCACGATCCGCGAGAGCGCCTCGACGAGCCGCGCGACCGGGAAGATCAGCTGGCTGGTCCGGCCGCGCTGGACGTCCTCGCCGTCGATCTGCGCCCAGAGCTCGAGGTCGTCTTTGGCAGGGACGGCATCCGGGGTCACGAGCCACGGACCGATCGGCGCGAAACCGCGGAACGACTTGCCGAGGCCGAACTGCGCGGCCGGTCCGCGCAGCTGGGAGACCCGCTCCGAGAGGTCCTGGCCGACAGCGAGCCCGGCGATCGCGTCCCACCCTGTCCCGTCTGCGAGGTCGCTCGCGGTCCTGCCGACGATCGCGACGAGCTCGACCTCCCAGTCGGTGCTCCCGCCTGGCGGGAGCCTCACGAGGGTCTCCGCTCCGGTGATCGAGCTCTGCCACTTGGTGAAGACGGGCGGCAGGTCCTCCGGTGCTTCGAAGCCCGACTCGGCGGCGTGGTCGGAGTAGTTGAGGCCGATCGCGAAGACCTGCGTAGGACGGGGCGACGGCGAGCCGAGCTCGCTCCGGATGATCGGCACGGCGGCCCCGCTCGGCGCGGTCGCGGCCCAGGCGGAGAACTCGGCCCAGCGCTGGTAGATCTCCGGCAGTCCAGGGCCGAACGCGCCGCGGCTCGCCGCGTGGACATCGAACCCGGTCGCGTCGTCGATGAGGATGACGGCGCGTCCGGCGAGATTGGCGAGGCGCATGGAGTTCTCCTGTCGGTTCGGTTCGTGAAGAACGGGGTCGGGGCCGGCTCAGACCATCGGAGTGATCGGGGTGGGGTCTCCGAGCAGGGCCTTGCCGTAGGTCTCGTAGCCGATCGCGGGACTGACGACGGCGTGGCTCGTGCCGACGTGGATGTCGCGCCAGATCCGCTGGAGGGGGTTCGAGTCGGCGAAGGACCCCGAGCCGTGCGCGGCCATCAGCAGGTCGATCGCCTGCTGCAGCGACTCGGCGATGAAGCCGACGTTCGCTTTGATCCGGGCGCGTTCTGCGGGCTCGGGGTAGTCGTCCTCCTCGCCCCAACGGTCGATGCGGTCGGCGACATCGAAGGTGAGCAGGCGGGCGACCTCGATGAGCTGCGCCGCGCGCGCGACCTGGAGCTGCACAGCGGTCGACTCGCTCTGCTTCGTGAAGAACGTCTGCGAGACCGCTTTGCTCGCGGCCTTCTCGCGGACGTACTCGAGCGCGGTCTCGGCGGCGCCGAGGTTCGGCCCGACGAGGACCGCGGCGAGGACGGGGATGAAGCCCGAGCGGTGCACGGGCTCGTCCTGGTACGTCTCGTTCGCGAACCGACCCTCGACGGCGGGCGGGAGGAAGAACGTCCGGTGGCTCGGGACGAAGACGTCCTCGGCGATGAGCGTGTTGCTCGCGGTGCCGCGCATGCCGCTGATGAACCAGCTGTCCTCGACCCGGTAGTCGCTCGCGGGCACGAGCGCGAGGCCCTGGTTGACGATCTCGCCCGCCTCGTCGAGGATCGGGAATCCGAGCACGGCCCAGTCCGACCACCATGAGCCGGAGTTGTAGTGCCACTTGCCGGTGATCCGGTAGCCGCCCTCGACGGTCGTGCTCGTCGCAGTCGGCATGAGCACGCCGGTGACGATCGCGTCCGGATTCGGCCCGTAGACGTCCTCCTGCGCCTGGTGGGGGAAGAGCCCGGTGAGCCAACCGCAGACGTTCGTCAGCATGACGACCCAGCCCGCGGCCGCGTCGGCGGCGCCGACCGCCGTGGAGACCTCGAGCATCTCGCGGACGTTTGCCTCCGGGCCGCCGTGCCGCTTGGGGATGCTCACCCGCAGCGCGCCGGTCTCGCGGAGCATCGCGAACACGTCATCGGTGAGCCGCCGGGCGCTGTCGCCGTCCTTGGCCTGCGCCGCGATCGAGGGCAGCGCGGCATCGACCGCGTCGAGGATCTCGCGGATCTGAGCGGAGACGGTCCGGCCGTCGGTGCGTGTTGGCATGTGCGCCTCTCGTCATTGAGGTTGCGTGCGGTGCTCGTAAGCCTATTGCCTAAAAGACCATGATCAATATGATCTAGCCGTGCAGGTACCCTGTCAAGTTCAAGGCTCCCCGGCTTCGGGCGAGAAGTCGATGGCTATCATTTGGGCGTGCAGGAGGATTGGGCCGTGACCGAGGCGGAGGCGTTCGAAGAGCCGCCGCTGAGCCGGCGGGCCTGGCTCCCCGGACCGCAGACGGCGAGCCATTCGCCCGCAGAGACGAGCCTCGCCGAGCACGTCGCGAGCCAGATCGAGAGGCTCGCGGCCGACCGCGAGCCGGGCGCGCGTCTCGGCAGCAAAGACGACCTCCGCGAGCTCGCCGGCGTCTCCGTCGGCACGATCAACGAGGCGCTGCGGATCGCGCAGGCGCGCGGCGCGATCACGCTGCGTCGCGGTCCCGGCGGCGGCATCTTCGCCGCCCCGACCTCCTCGCTCGTGCGGATGGGCTCGCTCATGCTCGGCATGGAGACCGACGAGAGCACGATCGCCGACGCGCTGCGGATGCGCAACGCACTCGATCCGCTTGTGCTCAGCGATGCCGTCGCGCATGTCGCCGACCGCGACCTCGTCGAGCTGCGCGCGATCAACGACGGCATGCGGGCCGCGATCGAGACAGCGGACATCGACGCCTACATCCGCAAGCACTGGGAGTTCCAGGCGCGGGTGTCGAGCATCTCGCCGAACGACCTGCTGCGGACCGTGTTCATCAGCCTGCTCGGGATCCTCGACGAGCAGACGATCGCCGTCTTCCCTGCCGGCACGAACCTCGCCGAGGAGCTCGCGATCCGCCTCGAGTCCCACCACCGGATGATCGATGCGCTCGAGCGCCGGGACCTTGAGGCCGCGTTCGCGGTCATGAACGACTACATCGCATCGCAGCCGGAGTTCGTCCGACCGCCGTCGCGCCAGCTCGCGTAGCCGACGTCGCGCGTCGGCTCAGCGCGCGACGGGCGGGACGCCATGGTCGAGGATGCCCGGCGGCACCTGGCCGTCCCACTGGTTGATCCAGTACAGGTCGTCCTCGCGCCAGACGCGCTCGGGCCGTTCCGGGTCGTAGATCGACTCGAGATCGGTGTACAGCTCGATGACCGCGCCGGTCGGCTCGACGTAGTACGCAGCGATGTTGTCGCCTGCGCCGTGGCGGACCGGGCCCCAGGCGAGCCGACTGCCGCGGCGAGCGAGCCGATCGCCGAGCCGGCCGAGGTCGGCGATGCTCTGCGTTTGCCAGGCGTGGTGGTGGATCGCGGTCTTGTCCGCCTTGAAGACGGCGATTCCGTGGTGATCGGTGTTGAACCGCATGAAGAACGCGGCGTCGACGCCGATGTGGTCGGAGACGCGCATGTCGAAGACGTCGGTGAGGAAGTCGCGGGTCGCGAGCGTGTCCGGCACCTGGATGTTCACGTGGCCGATCCGGTCGGGACCGAAGCCGCCGAACTTCCTGATGCTGTAGGAGCTCGTCTGGGTGAAGACCTGCCAGGTGAAGCCGGCCTCGTCGACGAACGCGAAGCCCTCGTCGACAAAGTCCTCGAGCGGTTGCTCGGCGATGATCCGCAGCCCGCGGCGCTCGACCTTCGCGCGGATCGCCTCGAGCTCCTCGCGGTTCGGCGCGGCGAGCGCGACGTGGTCGAGCGCGTCTTCGTCGGCCTTCGTGTAGACGATCTCATGGTGCTTGTCCTGGGCGGCGAGATAGCCCTTCGTGCCGGTCGTCTCGGTGTCCCGCAGACCGAGCACCTCGACGCCGTTGCGGATCGAGCCGGCGAGGTCCCTCGCGCGCAGCGAGACGTACCCGAGCTCGTTGATCGAGCCGACTGCGGTCATGTCGTTCTCCTCATTACCTCATGCGGGCCGTCGGCCGCGGGATCTGCCGGGTCACGCGACCCGGGTGGTCAGGGCACTATTGCCGCCGAAGGCGCGGTCGCTGTAGACGAGCGCGGGGGTCTCGCCGAGCTCCGCGGCGCTCACCTCGCCAGCGAGGATCGTGTGGTCGCCGGCCGGGAGCTCGTAGGCGAGCCCGCAGACGATCCACGCGGCGACGCCGTCGAGTCGCGGCAGCTCGTCGTCGAGTCGCCACTCGACCCGGCCGAAACGGTCGTCGCGCGTTCGGGCGAAGCGCATCGCGAGCTCGCCCTGGCCCTCCGCGAGGAGGTTGACCCCGAAGCGGCGGGTGTGGCGGATCTGCCGGAGCAGGTCGGAGCGGTTGTCGAGCGAGACGAGGATGAGTCTCGGGCTGAGCGAGAGCGACGTGAAGGCGCTGACGGTCGTGCCGACCGGCACGCCGTCCTCGAGGGTGGTGATGACGGTGACGGGTGCCGGTACGACGGCCATGAGGTCGCGGAACGCGATGTCGTCCACTGCTCAATCCCCTTTGATTCAGC
>Ga0182738_1004748_pt1 | contig 14850 bp, 7 predicted proteins | sample eDN5th30CBELigMG_FD_128876 | JGI IMG/M metagenome (GOLD analysis project Ga0182738, IMG submission 128876) | Enriched Miracle-Growth compost microbial communities from Emeryville, California, USA - eDNA 5th pass 30_C BE-Lig MG (version 2)... ... | reverse complement strand
TTATTTCAAAGCCTCTTATTCATGATCTTTACATTAATGTGTTGGTTCACGAATTTATTCACGGTTTGGGAATGAATGGACCTCTTTATAACTACTTTGTGGACTCTGAAGGAAATCTTTTAAAGGATCACGTCAAATCTGTGACTCTCAGTGGTATCAAGAGAACTGTCCTCGATCTTGCTCCCCTTACCCAAATGTTGAGAAATTACACAGGTTGTGACACAATCCCAGGTTTATTCATGGAAAATAATGGCGGCGCTCATATTGAAAGAAGATTTTTCCAATGGGAAATTATGACTACTGGCGGCATCATTGGCTCCAAAATCTCCTTTATCACTCTCGGTTTCCTCGAAGGAACTGGCTGGTACGTCCCTGACTACTCCTTCGCTGAGCCTTACCATTTTGGTGAAGGTCAAGGCTGTGGATTCTACGCTGATACTGTTAACTCTACTGATTTCCCCAATGAATACTGCACAGGAAATGCAATTGGCTGCACTGAAGTTGGCAACGGTGGCGGCTATTGTGTTTCTGACAGCTTGATTGAAGTCGGCAGAGTCGTTACCGCTCAATATGCATTCAACTGTGAGAATCCTGACGGTGTTTATTACACTCCTTTTTCTTCAAAACAAGTCTATGGAAGAGGGCTTAATAGCAAATGTTTCTCTGGAAATCTCACCACCTATACCAACAAGCAAGTCTCCCAGGCTTCTTACTGCTTGTCTGCAACTTGTGAGGGCTCCGGTGATGATGCTGTTCTCAACTTTAAATGGGGAACAACCAATCTGAAGTGTACTGTTGCTGGTCCTTTGCAAGTTTCTGGCTACCAAGGCTTTATCAATTGTCCTGACCCTAAGAGATTCTGTAATACTGTTGCCAAGGAAGCTTGCCCAAGGAATTGTATGGGAAGAGGATCTTGTGTGGATGGGCAATGTATCTGTGAGGCTGGATTCCAAGGAACTGATTGTGGGTTCACTACAGCTTAATTCAAACTTAATCAAGAAAATAATTAACCAATCATTGTTTAAAGTGTGAAAAGAAAAGAAATGCTTTTAAAAAGATGAAGATTTTTTTAATCAAAGCTTTTTTTTATATTTCTAAAATTTTTTAGATGTTTATAATTTCTGAATAATTATTGTCTCTATCTTTCATAATCTCAGTAATTTCTCTTTTTTTTTTTATTGTCAAGAATTTTTTTTAATGAATTTTATGTCTATACAATCAATCCTTTCTGTCAAAAGCTTTTTTTTGGTGGAGGAAAAAATTATTAAAAAATAGTTTCTCTCAATCTTTTTCTGAAAAGGAAGGCTCCGAAGGAAATCAATAACATGAGGGAAAAACCTTGAGAGTACAACAAATGAACTTGTCCTCTCTGGATCTCAAAAATGCGGAGCTTTGCTTCTTCATAGGATTTGAGCTGAGAAAGACATCAAGACATTCATTTAGAAAAATCTTTTCTTTTTCTGATTTTGAGTGAAATGATTGGAAAAGAAAAGACGGAGACCAGAGAAAAGACAAAGAGGAAAAAAAAAAGGTTTTTTCTGCAGGAAATCTCATTATGAGTCACGACTCATCATGATATATAGAGCGTCGTGTCGACATTGATAAGAAACAAAAAGAAAGTATCTCGTTTGACTTCGAAAGGTAAATCGTTGGGATTTGAATGAATTCTTGAGGTTTGAATTGGTGTCCAGAAATTACAGACACTGGATTGAATTCCTTGAGACAAAGCCTGCAGGCATTTAACTCTTTACAGAATATTTCTCTTGCTTTTTCAGCCTCGTCAAACGATACCCACCTAAAAATCACCGATGATGGACTGAAGGACTTGAAAGAAGGTTTTCAGACACTTCCTTCTTTACAAAACATCCTTCTTGACTTCCCCCAGTAAGCAATTTTCGGAAATACCCAAGGATTGATTTTCATTAGATATCAACAAATTACCAATGCTGGACTGGACCATTTGAATCAAGGGCTTCGCAGACTCACGACCCTACAGCATCTAAGTCTCAAGTTCAGCAAGTAAAAAGCTTCCTTGAGGAATTATTGTCTGAATGAATAGCTGTGGAGGAATCTCAGATGCTAGACTTAACCATTTCAAACAAGGATTGCAAGCATTCGAGTCTTTACAAAATCTTTCTCTTGAGTTTGAAAAGTAAGGTCATTTCACAAAGAGCACATCCTTGACAAAATGGATAGATGTGAGAAAATCGCAAATGAAGGACTGGAGAATATAACAGAAGCCCTCCAGAAACTAGCCTCCTTGAAACAAATCACTTTGGATTTTTCTCAGTAAATAAATTCATTCACAGTCCTCTCACAAAAAATAGGTGTGATAAAATCACAGTCTTGGACTCCTCTATCTGAAAGAGATCTTCTCCACCTGCACCTCATTACAGGACGTCACTTTTCACCTTCATGCGTACTCTAATAGAACCAGCACATCATCTAATCAAATAGCTGCCGTGATATCACGGATGCTGGACTCAATTATTTGAAACCTGGCCTCATGAAACTCCCTTATTTACAACGTTTCTGCATTGGCCTTGAAGGGTAACCAAGTTTAATGTGAGCCTTTTTAAAAAAATTATGATTGAATAGCTGTAACAGAGTTTCAGAAGATGGAATGAATCAGTTCAAGCAAACTCTCCCAAGTCTTAAATCTTTCGCCTCCATTCTTATTTATCATTATTACACTGATAATTGATCATGCATGACAATCTTCGATGAAGAGTTAAAATCAACTTTGAGGGCTTTTCCCCTTTGAAATCAAAAAAATTTTTCCTTTGTTTTGTTCCTAGCAATGACGATTTTTTCTACTGGGATGGCCGTAGTCCTTTAGGAATTACATTTTAACCCTACGATAATCCCCACCGCTATAAAAACTCCATTCTTTCTTTGGTATGTGCATGGACATTTTTGCGAAAATTCTTTTAGCTGGATTTATTGAAATTTTCAATTAAAAAAATCCATGAACAATTCTTTTGATATAAAGGAAAGTGTTGATAACCTCCTATTTTCTGAATTTATATTCCAAGAAGTGACAATTGCTGGTTATTTCTTCAGATCTCCTAGGCTGTAATAATGTTATTTCATCCAAGAGAAGCTAATTTTTTAAATTTAACTCAAAACCTAAAGAAAGTGTAAATTTTCAAGCTGGAACCCACTCTAATCACACCTTTCCAAGGTCATATGCACGAAATCTATCAAACCAAAGCCATTGACCCCAAATCCCATGTCCAAATGAAAAGAATTAATCCCATCAAAAAGTGACAAAAAAAATTGATAATAAAACTTCTCAGCCTTCTTCTAGCTTTCGTCTCCAGCATCCTCAGCACATGTTTGGCCTTCATTCTGTGAAGAGAACACAAGGAAGAAGTTGGAAATTTGATCGAAATCCGTAAACAAAGAGATGTAGATTTTCATGTCATTCTCAACATAGGGAATCGGGTCAAGTGACCTCAAAAAGGGTCTGTTTGGATCTCAAGTCACAAAAGGAGATCCAAGGACTATCAGTCAGTTGGTAAGGGCTGTTATTTCACGAAAATACCTTCTTCAAATATTTATTGATGATGTTTATTATTTACATAGGGTTCGTGAAAAGGATGGATTAGAGAGTTTTTATTCAGTTCTGAGACACCAAAAATCACTGAAAAAGGTCTCTCTTGTCTTTAATAAGTCAGAAAATTCAACCTGAACAGATCCTTAATTGAATAGCTGTGATAAACTTACAGATAATATGCTGAAGAATTTGAGAAAGGGCCTCGAGAGACAGACTTCTTTACATCATTTATCTCTTGACATCAGAAAGTATTCTCTATTGACTGACCCAACGATTGATGGATTGAATAGCTGTCAACAAATAAAAGACGTTGGACTTGTACATTTGGTAAAATCTCTTCAGAAGCTCGCTCAACTACGATATCTTTCCCCAAACCTTACCTTGTAAGAAAATTCAATCGGGATATTAAATGAGCGAATAATAGCTGTCCAAGAGTCTCAGACAATGGACTGAAAGGCCTGAAAAGAGGTCTTAGGAGGCTCAAATCTTTAGAGCGTCTTTCTCTCAGCTTTCATCAGTGAATAAACTGAACTCACAAACGATTGATTGACAAATTGAGTAGCTGTCAAGGGATCACAGACACTTTACTGATGCATCTGAAACACGCTTTTGAGGCGTCCCATTCCTTCCTGGACATCTCTCTCACCGTTAACAAGTCATTAAACTTCACAAAAATTTGATATATTAATGGATCAAATAGCTGTCAAAGTATCACAGATTGGGGGCTTTATTACTTGAGCCAAGGCATTGAGAAGCTTTCTCGCTTACAAAAAATAGCTCTGAACTTTACCTAGTAAGTCATGAAGCCAATGTGAATACCCAAATTGAACAGTCTTCAGAGCGTCACAGATGATGGCCTGAGCTATTTGGAACAAGCTCTCCAGACGCTTTCTTCACTGCAAGGAATCTCTCTCAGTTTCTGCGAGTAAGGCAATAGAGTCTAAGGAAACTCTTATGCTGGAATAGATGTCCAATAATCACAAATACTGGGTTCAGCTATTTAAGTCAAAGCCTTCAGAAATTCGATGCTCTACAGCAATTGTCTCTTGCTTTTTCAAAAGGTTCATTCCCTGGCAATCGCGGAATCACAGATGATGGGCTGAATTGCTTGAGCCAAGGGCTCCAGAAACTCACTTCCTTGCAGCACATTGCTCTTTGCTTTTCTATGTAAGCTGATTGAATCACCATCTCATTGAAACTAGGTGTGACAAGATCACTGATGCTGGACTGGATCATTTAAAAGAAGCACTGCAGACACTCACTGCTTTAAAGTACCTTGATCTCAACCTGAATTCGTATCAGAACTCGTCTTTTTTAAGGTTAGTTTGTTAGGTGCAATAACATCACAGATTCTGGACTTGACCATCTAAAACAAGTCCTCCAAAGACTTCCAAGCTTACAACATATCTCATTCAACTTTTTCGGGTACTTACATGTAGTCCGTGAAAAGAACCCTCCTTATTCCATAGTTCTCGACAGATCACAGATGATGGGCTGAAGAGTTTAAAAGAAGGTCTTCAGGCGCTTTCTTCTTTGCAACATCTCGCTCTGAAGCTTCGTGAGTAACCAACAATTTGAGCCTTCTCTTCATTAGTTCCTTGAATAGCTGTAACAGAATCACAGATGCTGGACTGGATTATTTGAACCAAGGGCTTCAGAAACTCTCTACCTTACAGCATCTTTATCTCGACTTTATTGAGTAAGACAATTCGTCAATTATTGATCGAATGAAAAGCTTTCGAGAAATTTCAGATACGGGCCTCTACCATTTCAAGCAGGGATTCCACGCACTCACTTCTTTACGATCGCTTTCGCTCTCCTTTTCAAGGTAAAGAGATCATCTAACCATAGCGTTTGGATAAATGGATAGATGTGACAAAGTCACAGATCTCGGCCTGAAGAACTTAAAAGAAGGCCTACAAGCACTTGCTTCTTTGCAGTGCATCTTTCTTCACTTTTCTCGGTAAATCAATTGAATCCCAACACTTTTTCCAAAGAATAGGTGTAATGGGATAACAGATCTTGCATTAAGCCATTTGGAAGACTTCCTCTGCACGCCTGGGTCGACCTCCTTACGAAATGTTTCTCTCAGCTTTACCTTGTAAATTAATTGAATGAAAGTATTCGAGGGTAATTTATTGAGTAGCTGTAAAGATATTACAGACACTGGGCTCAATCATTTGAAATCTGGTCTCATAGGGCTCACTTCCTTGAAGCATATCTGTATGGATCTTTCAAGGTAAATAGATGTAATGAAAGCATCTTCTTGAGTAGTGATTGATAGAAGTGAGAAACTCACAGAAAGTGGAATAAATGACTTGAAACAAGCTCTTAGAAAACTCGATACCTAAACTCTATCGAAATTCGTTCATAAAGAAATCTTATCGAAAAACTTTTATTTTATATCACAACTTTTATCCCAGTTTTATGGAACCAGATAAGAAACAAAAAGAAGTAATTTAGCTTAGCAGTAATGGATTGCTCAAAACCCCTGGAGACAAGAAAATTTGTTAGAAGGAAATTTTATTTTATCCAAGAAATCAGAAAAAAAGTTTTTTCAAGGGATTTTTTGAAAAAGCCTGAAAATTTTCTTTCGAAAAAAACCAAGAAAAATTCTCAAAAACTTCTCCATTCTGGCACTTTTGATCTATTGTTAACTCCTTCTACTTTTCATTGTTAATCTACAGAGGTTTTTTCTTTTGTAATCTGTCAAAATACAAGGGCTGTACATTCTTATACATGACAATTTTAGCAAGAAAGAGGGGGAAAAGTTCCACCCAAAGGAGAGTGTGTTCTTCAAGAATATGAGAGAAGAGTTTGTTTGGATTTAAAGATGAACAATTAATATTTAAAACGTGTTGATATAATATCATCTCGTAATCTGTCAGAATACACATTCAAAGGTAAAAAACAGGAATTAACCTTTAATTAAATCCAACTTTTAATCAATAAATAACTTCAAAAAAAAAGAAGCATAAGTAAGGTTTTCTCGCTGGAACTCCCCCAATGACATCTTCACAAGGCCACATGCAAGAAATATCTCAAAACAAAGCCATCAAGAGAGGTAATTGCCAAGAATCACACGTCCAAACAACCCCTTCAGCACAAAAAATTCATCCAATCAAAAAGTAACAACAAATACCCATCATAAACCCCTCAACTTCTAGCTCTTATCTCCAACAAAGGGAGCAAATGTTCGGTATCCATCGTGTGAAGAGTATACAAGCACGAAGCTGGAGATTTGATCGCAATTGGTACACTCTTAAAAGATTTCTAATGATGTAGAACTTGTCATAGGGAATCAGACAAAGTGGCTGCAAAGAAGGTTTGCTTGGATCTCAAGTCGCGAAAAGGGGTCCAAGGACTCTCACTAAGATGGTAAGGACCGCAATTCCAGCATAATACCTCTAAATATTTGTTTGTTTATTTATTCGAATAGGACGGGTAATTCAGGTGGCTTTAAAAACTTTTATTCGGTTCTCAGAAAGCAAACATCCTTGAAAAGGCTCTCTCTCGATTTGGGCCAGAAAACAGCAGATTTAATCTGATTAGGTCCTCAATTGAATAGTTGTTGGTAAGTCACAGATAATGAACTGAAGAATCTGACAAAAAGCCTCAAAACACACACTTCTTTGAAGTATTTAGCCCTGAATCTTCGATAGTAAATGCATTGTATGAATCAATGACGGATTGAATAGTTGCCATCAAATAACAGACGATGGGATTGAGCATTTGGGAAAAGGCCTTCAGAAGCTGACTTCCTTGCGATCTCTCTCGATAAACTTTGACAAGTGCGTTATTTTCAATGTCAATATTGGTTGAGTCAATAATAGCTGTGATAATGTTACAGAAAATGGCCTGAAGAATTTCAAAGGGACACTCAAGTCTTTAGGACACCTTTCTTTGAGCTTTGACAAGTGAATAATTTGAGTCAATAAATGATCGGCTAACTGACTGGATAGCGGTAAACAAATCACAGATGCTGGGCTCACTCATTTAAAGTCACTCTTCTGCATGCCTCATTCTTTCCAAAACATCTCTCAGCTTCAGCAGGTAAACAGCCAAATTGAAGCTATTGAGTGATTGGTTCAATAGATGTCAACGAATCACAGATGAGGGGCTTAGCTACTTGAGTCAAGATATTCAGAACCTGTATTCCTTACAAAAGGTTTCTCTGAACTTTACTGCGTAAAGCATGAATGTACACCTCTAAGACTGAATAGTTGCCAAAAAGTCACAGGCGATGGACTTCAATATTTGAAACAAGCTCTTCAGACACTTCATTCATTACAAACAATCTCTCTCAACTTCGAACAGTAAGTCGAGAGAGTCTGAATTTCCTTTCAAGCTGAATATAAATGTGAAGAAATCACAGATGATCAACTCAATGACTGGAAAGAAGGCTTCCAGACACTCACTTCGGTTAAGAATCTCTCTCTTAACTTCAGACAGTAAGTTATTCAAGTCAACGACGCTCTTTAGCTTCATTGAATAGATGCCAAGAAATTACAGATGATGGGTTAAGTCATTTGAGCCAAGGCTTCCACACGTTCAACTCCTTCGAGCATATGTCTCTCGCTTTTGCTAGCTGCATATGGGAGGGCTCAAACCGAATCACAGACATTGGATTGGATTACTTGGGCCAAGGGCTCCAGAAGCTGACTTCTTTGAAGAAAGTTTCTCTTGATTTGGCGAAGTTGGCTAATCGAATCAAAATAGAGTCTTTATAAGGGATAGGTGCAATAAAGTGACAGATGCTGAGGTGGACCATTTGGCAACTGGGCTTCAGGCACTCACTTCCTTGACACATTTTGATCTGAACCTTGAATCGTATCTCAATCCATGTTTGGTTATTCATCGTGAATAGATGTGATAAGCTCGCAGATTCTGGGCTTGTTCATCTCAAACACGTCCTTCAGAAGCTCATTTCTTTGCAACAGGTCTCTCTCAATTTTTCGGGGTACTTCTCTTCATTCAAAGAGCCTTCCTTCTCACTTTCATAGTGTGACACAAATCACGGGTGATGGGCTCAAGAGTTTGAAAGAAGGCATTCAAGCGCTCCATTCTTTGCGACATTTAGCCCTAAACTTTAATAAGTAAGCAACCTAAACCTCAGTCTCCTCTCCAATGATCTCTTGCATAGCTGTGACAAAATCACAGATTCTGGACTTGATTACTTAAGCCAAAGTCTTCAGAAGCTCTCTCAATTGCAGCATCTCTCTCTCAACCTCAACAGGTGAGATACCTAATACGTGGATTCTCGATTGAATGAATAGCTGTGGAGAAACCTCAGATGTTGGACTCGGTCATTTCAAAGAAGGACTCCAGACACTTGGTTCTTTAGAGCATGTTTCTCTCGACTTCACAAGGTAATTAAACCTCATCAAAACAGTTGTATTAATGGCTAACTGTGAGAAAGTCACAGATAAAGGACTGGAGAATTTGAAAGAAGCTCTCCAGGCACTCCCTTTATTGCAAAAAATCTCTCTTGTATTTTCTCAGTAAAAAGTAAATTTGAATACTTCTTGATTCATAGATGCAACACCACTGACCTTGGATTAAGCCATTTGAAAGACTTCCTGTACGCCACTGAGTCGACCTCTTTAAGAGATATCTCTCTTACCTTTAGCTTGTAAATTAATTGAATCACAGGACAATAACGTTGAATAGCTGACAAAATCACCGGTGTTGGGCTCAAGCATTTGAGATCTGGTCTTCTGAGACCAACCTCTTTACAAAAGATCGCAATCCACATTGAAGAGTAAACAAATTTTATCACAGCCTTTTCTTGAATAATTATTGAATACTCTGAACTCCCTTCAATTTAAGCGAAAAAAATAAAATTCTTTCAGATTTTTTCACTATCCAAATTCAACAGGTTTATCCAATTTCAACGAAAAATTCAGAAAAAGTATTTTTTCGTTGAAATTCGGTATTCCTTAGACAAGAAGATTTTTCGTTAGAAAAATTCAAATTTAATGGGGAAAAACCTAAAGAAAGTTTGAGGGATTATTTCGAAATTCAACAGAAAATTAGTTTTACCAAATATATCCAAATTCAGCGACACCTCCAATTTCAACGAAAAATTATTAAAAAAATAATTATATTTTTCCGCTTAATTTGGATACTCGTTGAATTTGAAGGTAGTTAAGAGTAGATGTAGCAAAGTTACAGAAGCTGGAATGAGTCGTTTCGAACAAATCCTTTCGAAACTTCGATTGAGGACCTCCATTCGTCTAAGCCGTTATTCACTTGAAAGCAGTCGAATTGTCTTTTAGATTCATTCAAAGAGTTCATCAAAACACATTTCTATAAGACCCATTCATGATTTCTAATAAAGTTTGTATGAAGATTTTTTTAGTAAATTTCCAGTCGAATTTTCTTCTCATTAAAAACCCCCCTCTTCTAATCAAGAACCATGAAATCCTTAAATTGCTATCTAGGACCCTCTTTGTGCTCAAAAAGATCTTTTGAAATGAAGGCTCCCAATGAGAACAAGTACGGTATCAGAATCATTTTTAGTTGTGTTTCGGAGGAAAAGCAATGGAATTCAAGAAAGAAAAAACTTCTTCTAAAGGTTAAAATGACAAGGAACATTCAAAGTCTTTCAAACTCTCCATATATGACTCTTTCCATAAGCTTTTCATGCCTTATTCTTCCCAATGATGATGAATCATTTAATTAAATTTTTATTGATTTTTTTACAAATAATCTTCGGAGGAAAAAAGGCACTCAGCAAGGTTTCAAAATCACAATACAGTTTCCTAACATTTCCCTCAGCCCACACGCAAGAAATACCCCAAAAATCAAAGCCATGAAAGAGAATGGTTGTCAAGAAGCCAACATAGAAATCAACCTTCTTCAAAGGAAAAGAATTAATCCAATAAAAAAGTGACAAATATCCATCACAAACCCCTCACATCAATAGCTACATTCTTCAAGATACTGAGCAAACGTCTGGTCTCCATCGTGTGAAGAGGAGACAAGCAAGAATTTTGAGATTTGACCGAAAACTGTAAACTCTCAAAAGGTCCCAATGTAATCCTTGAAATAGAGATTCAGATAAAGAGGCTTCAAAAAAGGCTTCTTACGACCTCAAGATACAAAAGAGGATGCAAGGACTCTCAATCAACTGGTAAGATATCTTGAAATCTGATAAAGGCGGTTCTTAGGCCGGGCAATGCCGGTGGATCGGAAAGCTTTTATTCAGTTCTGAGAAAGCAAATATCCTTGAAAAAAGTCTCTTTCAGTGTGAAAAAGTAAACAAATTGGACCCAATTCCTTCCTTACTGAATAGTTATCAACAGGGTACAGATGATGTGCTGAAAAAATTACAAAGGGCAATTCAGACGCAAACTTCTTTAGAATATTTATCCCTTGACTTACAACAGTAAATAAATGGCATGACTTAAGGTTTATTCAGTAGTTGTTATCAGATGACAGGCGCTGGACTGGGATACGTGAGAAAGGGCCTTCAGAAGCTCGTCCAATTACAACATCTCTCTTTAAACTTCTCCCAGTGAATAAATTGATCAAGTCACAAGAGATAATTAATTCCTCAAATAGCTGTCGAGAAGTCACAGACATTGGACTACAGCATTTGAACAGTGTTTTCTGTAGGCCCAATTCCTTCCAAAATGTCTCTCTCGGCTTTCAAGGGTGAGAGGTTTCCCCCTCATTTCACTTATTTATCGATTAAATAGTTGTCGTAAAGTCACAGACACCGGGCTAGACTCTCTAAACCAAAGCATCTCGAAACTTTCCCACTTACAAAATCTCTCCCTGAACTTTGCCTAGTAACTATTTGAGCTCGCCATCACTCTTAACATTGCCGAGTTCTCGCAATATCACAGACAGTGGGCTATACTATTTGAAGCAAGCTCTCCAGAAGCTTCCTTCATTACGCGGAGCCTCTCTCAACTTCGAAGAGTAAGTCAAAAGAGTTTGAGCAAACTCTTTAACTCATATAGTTGTACAGACATTATGGATGCTGGGTTAGATCATCTGGGACAGGGCCTCCAGACACTGAACTCTTTACAACGTCTTTCTCTTGTCTTCTCAGCGCCATTACTTAGTGGTCAAGTCAGAATCACAGATGATGGACTGAATTACTTCAGTCAAGGGCTCCAAAAACTCACTTCTTTGCATTTTCTTTCTCTTCACTTTCAAAGGTTCGCTATCGAAATTCAAATCTTCTAATTCCTTCAATAGAGTTGATCAAATCACAGAGACCGGTATCGGTCATTTGAAAAGAGCGCTTCAGAAACTCACTTCTTTGACGCATATTTATCTCAATTTTGAATCGTACTGCAATTCACTTTTATAAACTAACTGAATAGATGTAAAGACGTCACAGATTCTGCACTGAAGACTTTGCAAGAAGGCCCTCAGGAGCTCCATTCTTTGGAACATCTCGCCCTGAACTTGTATGAGTAACCAACCTGAATCTCTTCACCACTAATTCCTTGAATAGTGTGAGCAAAATCACGGACGTTGGATTGGATTATTTGAATCAAGGACTGCAGCAACTCTCTGCATTACGACGTCTCTCTCTTAACTTCCACTTGTGAGAAAATATGAGGGTTGTTTATTCAATAATTAGCTGCCAAGAAATCTCTGATGTTGGACTTGGCCATTTCAAACATGGGCTCCAGGCACTCACTTCTTTACAAAGCCTTTCTCTCAACTTTGCCCAGTCAGTTATTTAGATCAGAGCGCACTTTTGACGCAATTAATAGGTGTGCAAAGATCGCAGATCAAGGACTGAGAAATTTGAAAGAAGGTCTTCATGGAGTGACCTCCTTGAAGTCCCTCGAACTGAACTTTTCTCGGTACATAAATTGGGCCAAAACATTTTTACTTACAAGGAATAGATGCTATGAAATCACAGATCTCGGGCTCAGTCATTTGAAAGATCTCATCTGCGCCCACAACTCATTACAAAACATCTCTCTTTACCTGAAAGGGTAAGCTCATAGATTCAGCGAGGAATTTATTGAATCATAGATGTATCAAAATCACAGGTGATGGGCTCAATCATTTGGAATCTGGCCTGCTAATGCTCGCTAATTTACAACAAGTCACTATTCATTTCCAAATGTAAAGAGATTTAATAAAAAGCGGCTCCTTCAATAAATAATAAATAGGTGTAAGCAAATTACAGAAGTTGAAGCAAGCCAGCTTGAAAAAAATCTTCAAAAAATTCGCTCTCTAATCTCCATAAATATTCGTCGCTAGGCTTTCTGATCCTGGCAATGATTGTTCTAGTGTAAAGAATTTATAAAATATCAAGAATTTGACTCTTCTCATATCATCTCAACAACACGTTTTGATAAAGTTGAGGATACAAGAAATTTTATCTTTTGTAAAGAAAAAAAAATTCGTCCGAATGGAGGGAAAAATATTTAAAATCATTCATGGAACAGTGATTTTCCTAAGTCAAAAAACCCTTTAAGTTGAGCCAAATATTGTCTGAAGCTCAAATTGTGACTTGAACATTTTGACACTTTTGGACAAAATTTCAGAAAGGCCTCTCTTCCAACAACAAAAAAAAGAAGAAAAAAAGCCAAAAAAAGTTTTTCAAAACTCACTTTATTTTTAAAAGTTCGAAACAAGCATATTCAGGTTGAAAATCAATTTTTATTCAAGTTACGCCAATCATCAGTTGCGTTCCAACGGTTAAATTTGAAAAAATTAAACTATTCTGTTTCCTCATAACGAGCTCTTGATCTAAAATGAGCTCATTATCTTTTGAAAGATAATCCTAAGTAAAATCTTTGAAGAGTGAAATTCTGACTAGAAGTCCAAATCCTTAGAAAAATCCCTGATTCTAAGCAATCAACTTCATTCAAGAAATAGCGTCAAAAAGAATTTTTGAATCCAAAACATTCGATTTTCAGGGCAATAAATTTGAGAAAATTGTGAATTTCTTCTGATCCCAAAGATTTTTTTTGAAAAATTGCAAAATTCTCAAGATTTTGCAGAGACTTTTTCGTTGACGTTTTTGAGGAAAGGGATGAGAATTCAAGAAAAGCAAAGAGTTCTGTAAAAGAAAAGTTTGAAAGGCAAGGGTGACAGGGATATCCAACAGAAAGAAGATTAAAAAAGGAAAATAAATAAAAGAAAAAAAAAAAAGAGTAAATTCTTCGATATTCTTTTAGTATATTATTTTCATCGTACCTCGATAGACATGTCTGAAGATTTTATATACTGCCTGTCTTCAGGCAAAGCCTCTTCAAAAAAATTTGTTATCTTTATTTGGAACTCAAAACAATTTTCAAAAACTTCTTTTTTTTTAAAATGCAAAAAGAAAAAAAGTCATAAAATTTGTCGCTTTTTCTGATTATTCTTGCTCAAATTCTTGATCAAAATAACTTTGAACGAGAGACAAGAAGAAGAATAATCTGTTTCGAAAGAGAGGGTTTGTAGAAATTTCTGCTTTTAAGATGTTCTCCAAATCGCTCGAAGAATAAAAATTTTTTCTTTTTTCTTTAGAAAAAAATTCCTCAAAAAATAAAATCTGTTTGCTGAACAATTTTTGACTCAAAAGAAAAGCAAAGCTTTCTTCAGAAATATTTTTCGGCCACTCCACATTTATTTAAATAAATACTTTTTCTTTTCAAAACAGTGTTTCTCTGTTTTTTCCCTCTACGTCCTCTTTCAAAAAAAAAATGAGAAGCTGAAAGAATAATTTCTTTTCAAAAATAAAAGCCCTCAATCTTCCTTTCAAAAAACATCTTCTTTCCCCCAAAAAGTTTTTTCCTTTAGAATCGTCAAGAAAGAAGAAATCGCATTATTATGAGAGAGATTTGAATGAAGAAATTTGTATTTCCGAGATTCTCTGGATAATTTTCTTTTGGTTTCAATCAAGCTTACATTAAATCTCTTAATCTCAACCTAAAGATTCTTCTTCAAATTCTTTCCTGAAAACAATAAAATTCAACTTCCCAAGACCAGCTGCTTAATTTCAAATTGAAACATATGAAAACCTTCCTTTTGTCCTCCACCCAAATCCTTTACAAATCAAAGTCTCCTCCTCTCTCTAAAATTGAGAAGATCTTCTTGAAGTATTCACAGATAATGATCATTTGCTTTTTCCAAAACTTTAGAGAATTAAAGAGACTAGAAGTCCTCTTTTTGTAGACCAAATCTCCTTCATAGTGGCCGCAAAGATTTGAATTCCTTCATGTAAATTCCTTTTCTTCAAGAGGAGGAAGTTTACAAAAATCTTTCCAAAAATCTCTTGGGCTAACTTGTCTATGCTTATTGACTTAGAAGGACCTTTCAAGAAT
>Ga0182738_1004747_pt1 | contig 14853 bp, 13 predicted proteins | sample eDN5th30CBELigMG_FD_128876 | JGI IMG/M metagenome (GOLD analysis project Ga0182738, IMG submission 128876) | Enriched Miracle-Growth compost microbial communities from Emeryville, California, USA - eDNA 5th pass 30_C BE-Lig MG (version 2)... ... | reverse complement strand
GTGCCGCCGACCGGCGTGCCGTCCCTGTAGGCCGGCTGCGGCAGGCTGTTCGCCGCCCGCGCGCGCTTCCACCAGATGAAGACGTACATCGTGTGATGGTCGTCGAGCGGCACCCAGGCGCGGCCGTGGGCATGGCTGTCGAACTCGCCGTTCGGCGCCTGCGTCCAGAACGGAAACAGGAAGTTGGCGAAGCGCCAGTAGATACGCCCGGCGCCGGCCGAGCGGTAGCCGGCATACTGCGTCCCCCACGGCGCATCGGCGACGTGGAACTCCGGCGCGCGGTTGGTCACGGTGAAATAGAACGGCTCGCTCTCGTCGAGCCGCGCCGGATCGGCGTGGCCGCCATGCAGGTAGCCGAAATGCGCGGTGTCGATCTCGCCCTCGATCGCCTGCAGATAGTTGCAATCGCGCTGGATCATGCCGACGTTGATCTCGGCGTCGGGCGCGTCGAGGATCTGCAGCGCGGGCAGGGGCGGCGGCTCGGCGCGTGCGCCCATATAGACCCAGACCAGACCGGCGCGCTCCTGCGTGCGATAGGCCTTTGCCTTCACCTTGTGCTTGAAATCCTGCTGGGGCGGTACGCTGGGCATGTCGACGCACTGGCCCGACGTATCGAACTTCCAGCCGTGATAGAGGCAGCGGAGGCCGCCTTTCTCGTTGCGGCCGAGGAACAGCGAGGCGCAGCGGTGCGGGCAGCGATGGTCCATGACGCCGACCCGGCTGTCGCTGTCGCGGAAGGCGATCAGCTTCTCGCCGAGCAGCATCAGCCGGACCGGCGGACCATCGCGCTCGAGCTCCGAGGATTTCAGTGCCGGCATCCAGTATTCGCGCATCAGCGCGCCCATCGGCGTGCCGGGTCCGACGCGTGTGAGTTCGGCGCCTTCGCTCGCGGTCGTCATGGCGGTCTCCTGTCAGTTCGGCCAGACCGGACGGTGATAACCTAACGGAACCGACGGCCGCGCCCAACAGGCGGGGGTTTCGGAGAGTTGCGCGACGGGCCTGAGGTGCCGCAGCGGGCCGGACGGCGTGCGGCTCACCATCGACCAGCTGTCGAGCTCGGCTGCCGTGAACTCGGCAGGCACGCCCTTCAGCGACGCCTCGGGCACCTCGCCGAGATCGACCAGCCATTTGCCGATCTGCGCGAGCGAGGTGCGCACCAGCCAGCTGCCGCCTTCGCGCGCGCGGCGCGCCAGCGCCTCCATCGCGCCCGCGGCCATCAGGTAGCCGGTGCAATAGTCGATCGCCGACAGGGGATAGAATTGCGGGCCGGGTTCCTTCCCGTCGGGAAAGAGCTCGCCTTGGCGTGCCGTGATGCCGCTCACCGCCTGAACGACGGTGTCGAAGCCGCGCCGCGCGGCCCATGGCCCGGTATGGCCGAATGCCGACAGCGATATGTAGACGAGGCCGGGCCGTAGCGCCGCCAGCTCCTCCGGCGACAGGCCGCGTGCACCGAGGCTGCCCGGCCGGTAGCCCTGCGAGAAGACGTCGGCCTGCCGGATCAGCCCGCGCAGCGTGTCGAGCGCCGCCGGCTCGCGCAGGTCGAGCTGGGCCGAGAGCTTGCCGTGGCCGGTGTCCCATTCCTGATAGCCGAGATTGGGCAGGTGACCCGCGGTGATCTTCATCACCTCGGCGCCGTGCTCGGCCAGGGTGCGGGCGCAGGTCGGCCCCGCCAGCACGCGCGTGACGTCGACGACGCGGATGCCGTGCAGCGGCCGGTCGCCGGCCGGCAGCGGCTCGGGCGGGCTGTCGCCGATCTTCACGATCTCGATCACGGGCAGGGAGGCGATGGCGCGGGCCTGCGGATGGGCCGCCCATTCCCCGGCGCTGCGCACCATGCCGCCCGCACCCTTGTTGGCGATGATCGCTTCCTCGAGGTCCTGGGCATTCCACTGCGCCACGGCCTTGGCCACCGCCGCGCGGTCCTCCGGTACGCCCAGTACCTTCAGCGCCACCGCGCGATGGTTGGGGAAGTTGCAATGGAGGTAGCTCCAGCGGCCGTCCTTCGCGGGATAGAAGCCCATGATCCGGGTTGCGGGCGTGCGGCAGCGCGCCGTCGCCGAGCTTCATGTAAGTGCCGCTGCGCAGCGAGGCCGTGGCCTGACGCAGGTCGACTGCGACCTGCTGGCGCCGTCCGGTTCGCCGCTCCCACAGCCGTGCGGCGGCGAGGCCGGCGGCCGCCACGGTCGCCGCGCCGGCGACGCCGACACGAAACGGCGTGGGCAGCACGGGGTCGTTGCCGCCGGTGAAGGTAACGTCGGCCGCGGCACCAGGGGGCCATCCGACGGTCGGCAGGAGTTGGTTCAGGGCGTCCTGTGGACTGCTCATGCCGGCAGCCTAGCGCCCCGATCCGAAACATACGAAACGCAATTCCGACTTCGCACCATCTGCGTGAAACCCGGCCGCCCTACAAGGCGCCACCCCAAAGAGGAGGTGCGAGGATGTATCAGTTTATCGCCGCCGCCTTCTGCATCGCAGCAGTGGCGTTCGCTTTCCTGGGCGATCCGATCATGGGCCTGCTTCTGGTCCTGTGCGCGATCGTTTGGGTTGCCACGACGCCGACGCTCACGCCGCTCCGTCGTCGGCCGAAGCCGACCATGCTCATCCGCATGGAGTAGGGGGGTGCGTCGTTGGGTGGCCTGCTCGAACGAGCCGCTCTTCTTCGGACTGTTCGATTCCATGAGCGGCTCTGGAGAGCCGAGCTCCCAGCAACCCGATCGCAACCACCAGGACGAACAAGGCTGGCGAGGCTACGCCTCGGACCGACGAGAGCGTGCGCCGGGTGTCCTCATTGGACCGCGCGCATCCTGCGCGCTCATAAGCGCCTATGGATGCGCCCGATCATGAGCGCGCAGGATGCGCGCGGTCCAATGATCATGATCGGGCACCAACCGGGCGGGTCCAGCCTGTGTTCGGCGTTGGAAATTCGACGCGTTTGCAGGCAGTTCGGAACATGGCCGGCGTGGGACCATCGGCGAGCGCGCTTCCTCCCCGCGCTGCGCGCAGGGAGGAAGATCCGTGCCGGCCGTCCTCAGCCCGCGCTTTCGACCGCTGCCTTCATCAGCGCCAGGGCGTCGGGCTTGTCCCAGTCCGCGTCGCCTTCGAGACGGCCGAGCTCCCGGCCTTGCGCGTCGATCAGGACCGAGGTCGGCAGGACCGAGACGTCGAGCGCGCCGAGGACCTTCTTGCCCTTGTCGAAGTAGATGCCGAGGTTGGTAAGTTTCCTGTCGGCATAGAACGGCGCGACCTTCGGCCGTGACGGCCCGTCGAGCGAGAGCGGCAGGACGACGAACCGGTCCTTGCCCATCTCGGCCTGCAACCTGTCGAGACTCGGCATTTCCTTCACGCACGGCGCGCACCAGGTTGCCCAGAAGTTGAGCAGCACCGTCTTGCCCCTGTAGGCGCCGAGCGTTACCGGCTTGTCCCCGGCATCGGTGAAGGAGAGTTCGGGCAACGGCCTGGGTTCCTTGGCGAGGGTGAACTTCGCCATGTCGCCCTTGAGCAGCTCCGGACCTAGCCTGGCTAATGCCGGAGCAGCAAAAAAAGCCGGCGCGACTCCGAGCAAGAGCCTGCGGCCAATGAGGAAATCGCGGTGGGGATGTGCCATAGACGGATTCATGGCACGGAAGATTATCAGGAAAAAGGCGACCCCCAACACGATGTGGGGAGGTCGCTACGCGCTCGGCCCGGCCGAGATCATGGAGAAGATCAACGCCTCGATCGGCTTCGACCGGAAGCTCTATGCGCAGGATATCGCGGGCTCGCTGGCGCACGCCGACATGCTGGTGGCACAGGGAATCCTGACGGCGAAGGATGGCCGCGCGATCCGGCAGGGCCTGGCGCAGGTAAAAGCCGAGATCGAGAGCGGCAAGTTCGAGTTCTCCACCAAGCTCGAGGACATCCATTTCAACGTCGAGGCGCGGCTCACCGAGCTCATCGGCCCGGCCGGCGGCCGCCTGCATACGGGGCGCTCGCGCAACGACCAGGTGGCGCTCGACGTGCGGCTGTGGACGCGCGACACGGTCGACCGGCTGGAGGCGATGCTGCGCGACCTGCAGGAAGCGCTGATCGACCGCGCCGAGGAATATGCCTCGACCATCATGCCCGGCTTCACGCATCTGCAGACGGCGCAGCCGATCACCTTCGGCCACCACCTGCTGGCCTATGTCGAGATGTTCGGCCGCGATCGCAGCCGCCTGCGGGATTGCCGCCGGCGCATGAACGAATCGCCGCTCGGTGCCGCGGCGCTCGCCGGCACGCCGCATCCGATCGACCGCAGGCACACGGCGAAAGCGCTGGGCTTCGATGCGCCGATGGCCAACTCGCTCGATGCCGTGTCGGACCGCGACTACGTGGTGGAGTTCCTCGCCGCGGCCTCGCTCTGCGCGGTGCACCTGTCGCGGCTTGCGGAAGAGATCGTGATCTGGTGCTCCGCGCCGTTCCGCTTCATTGCCCTGTCGGATGCCTTCACCACCGGCAGCTCGATCATGCCGCAGAAGCGCAATCCGGATGCCGCCGAGCTGACGCGCGGCAAGACGGGCCGGATCATGGGCGCCTTCGTGGCGCTCTGCACGATGCTGAAGGGCCTGCCGCTGACCTACGGGAAGGACATGCAGGAGGACAAGGAGCCGCTGTTCGACGCCGCCGAGTCGATCGAGCTCTGCGTCGCGGCGATGACCGGCATGGTGCGCGACCTCACCGCCAATCCGGAGCGCATGCGCGCCGTCGCCTCGGCCGACTATTCGGTGGCGACCGATCTCGCCGACTGGCTGGTGCGGGAGGTCGGACTGCCGTTCCGCCAGGCCCATCACGCGACCGGCGCGCTGGTCGGCAAGGCTGCCGCCAAGGGTGTCGATCTCGACAAGCTGTCGCTCGAGGAGATGCAGGCGGTCGAGCCCGGCATCACCAGGAATGTCTATCGTGTGCTGACGGTCGAAGCCTCGGTCGCCGCGCGCAGGAGCTACGGCGGCACCGCGCCGTCGAACGTGGCGCGCGCCGTCAAGGAGGCGCGCAAGCGGTTCCTCGGTTCGGGGCGGAGAGGAGCATGAGGCCACGCTCTTTCAAGCTCCTCTCCCCCGCCAGGGGGAGAGGTTGGGAGAGGGGGGTTGCAGGGGGTGTTCGCCACCCGTCTCGACCCAGATGCCGTGCCGCGCACAATAGGGATTGGGAAGGTAGATCCGACCGAGCGTCGCCCCCTCTCCCCGCCTCTCCCCCTAGGGGGGAGAGGAGCATGAAGGTCGACGGGGAAGGACAGCGGGCATGAGCGCATTTGCTTACGACGCCGATGGCGACATGCTGGCCGAGGGCGTCGCGCTCAAGACCATCGCGCAACAGGTCGGCACGCCCTTCTACTGCTACTCGGCGGCGGCGCTGCGCGCCGGGTGGCAGGAATTCGCCGATGGCATGAAGGGCATGAACGCCTCGGTCTGCTACGCGCTCAAGGCCAACTCCAGTCTCGCGGTCGTCAAGCTGTTCGGCGACCTGGGCGCCGGCGCCGACATCGTCTCGGTCGGCGAAATGCGCCGTGCCCTGGCGGCCGGCATCCCGGGCGCGAAGATCGTCTATTCCGGGGTCGGCAAGAAGCCGTCGGAACTGATGGCCGCGCTCGAGGCCGGCATCGGCCAGATCAACGTCGAGAGCCCGGCGGAGCTCGAGACGCTCAACGCGGTCGCGGGCCAGCTCGGCGTCAAGGCCGACATCACCATCCGGGTGAATCCCGACATCGATGCCGGCACGCACGAGAAGATCACCACCGGCCGCAAGGAGAACAAGTTCGGCATCGACATCGACCTCGCGCGCGATGCCTTTGCCCTGGCCGGCCGGCTGCCCAATCTCGAGGTGGTGGGCGTGGCGATGCATATCGGCTCGCAGCTCACCACGCTCGACCCGTATCGCGATGCGATCGTCAAAGTGCGCGAGCTGATCGTCCAGCTGCGCACCGACGGCCACCGGATCGACCGATTCGACATTGGTGGCGGCCTGGGGATTGTTTATGCCGACGAGAAGCCGCCCTCGATCGCCGACTTCCTGCAGGTCGTGCGCAGGGAGACCGAGGGATTGGATTGCGAGCTGACCTTCGAGCCCGGCCGCCGGCTGGTCGGCGAGGCGGGCGTGCTGGTGGGCGAGGTGATCCTCGTGAAACCCGGTGTTTCCAGGACTTTCGTCATCGTCGACGCGGCGATGAACGACCTGATCCGGCCGACCCTGTACGACGCCTGGCACGATATCCTGCCGGTCCGCCGGCCGCGCCCCGATGCCGCCACGATCCGTTGCGACATTGTCGGGCCGATCTGCGAATCGGGCGATTATCTGGCACAGAACCGTGATTTGCCGCCGCTTTCTGCCGGAGACCTCGTCATGATACGCTCGGCGGGCGCCTACGGGGCGGTGATGGCCTCGAGCTACAACACCCGGCCGCTGGCGCCGGAGGTCATGGTCGACGGCACGCGATTTGCGGTCGTCCGGCCGAGACCTACGATCGACGAGATGCTCTCTTCGGAGCGGTTCCCGCCCTGGATGGAGAAAGCCTGAAGCGGCAAGCCGAAAGGATTCGATGGACGCCACCGAAGCCACTCCGATCCCCGCGCCAGGCGTCGAGCGCAAGATCGCCGTGGCATGGCTTGCCCTGGTGTGGGAGGGCATGTGGCCTCGGCTGATGCCGTTGCTCGCCATGATCGCGCTGTTCGTCGCGGCGGCCCATCTCGACCTGTTCGGCGGCCTCGATCCCTGGGTCCATACCGGCGTGCTGGCCGCCTTGGCGGCTGGGTTCATCGGCCTCGGGTGGTGGCGTTTCCGCAGCTTCGTCTGGCCGGCCCGTGCCGAGGCGATCCGTCGGTTGGAGCAGGATTCGGGCGTGCCGCACCGCCCGCTGGTAGCGGTGCAGGACAGCCTCGCCGCCGGCGGCAGCGACCCCATGGCCGCGGCTCTGTGGGAGGCCCATCGGCGCCGCGAAGCGGCGCGTCTTGCCGGCCTCGGAAACAGGGCGGCCCATCCGGGACTGGCCAGGTACGATGCCTGGGCCCTGCGCCTCGTGCCCGTCCTCGCCCTGATCGTGGCGATCGTCTCGGCGGGGGGCTGGCGGACCGACCGGATGATGGCGGCCGTCACGCCGGCTTTCCCGCCGCCGCCGCCGGTCGTCGCCAATCTGTGGATCGCGCCGCCGGCCTATACCGGCAAGCCGCCGATCTACCTCGACATGGCCGACCACGAGAAGACCCTGCGCGTGCCGGTCGGCAGCAAGCTGGCGGGCTTCGTCGACGACGTGCGTGGCCGCCATCCGCCCAGGCTCGCGATCGACGGCAAGGAGACCGAGTTCAGCACCGTCTCCAAGGGCAAGTACCAGGTCGAGACCGTGATCACGGAGGGCAGCAAGATCGCTCTCCAGGCACGCGGCGACGAGCAGATGGCGTGGAAGCTGCACGTCATCCCCGACCTCGCGCCGACGGTCGAGTTCGCCCGGGCGATCGGCGTCGACAAATGGTCGACCAGGATCGAATACATCGGCGGCGACGATTTCGGCATCGCCGGCGTGCAGCTGCAGATCCGGCTGCACGGTTCGGTGCTGGGCGCCGACATGCTGGACGAGGGCGAGGAGCCCGAGGTGCTGCGGGTCGATCTGCCGGTCGCCGGCAACAGCAAGAAGGTGGCCGACACCTTCGTGCGCGATCTCACCGCCCATCCATGGGCAGGGCTGAAGGTCCGCGTCATGCTGTTCGCCACCGACGCGCTGGGCCAGAAGGGCAGCAGCCGGGCGGAAACCTTCCTGCTGCCCGAGCGCGTGTTCAACGACCCCACCGCGCGTGCCCTGATCGTCCTGCGCAAGCAGCTCACCCGCGATCCCAAGGCGTTGCGCCTCGACGTCGCCGACGGCATGCGCCTGATCCAGACGCATCCCAAGTCGTACCGCGAGGATCCCGTGGTGCAGCTCGGGCTGCGCATCGGCGCGGCGCGGCTGGCGGCGAGCGGCGACAAGGCGGTGATCGTCGACAGCCAGAAGCTGCTCTGGGATCTTGCCATGCGCCTCGAGCAGGGCGCCACCTCCGACGCCGAGCGCGCGGTCGAGCAGGCCCGCCAGGACCTGCGCGACGCCATGCAACGCCAGGCCGGCGACGAGGAGATCGAGAGGCTGATCCAGCAGCTCTACCAGGCGATGGATCGCTGGCAGAAGGAGCTCGCCGAGCGGATGAAGGATCCGGAGGAACGCCGCCGCATGCAGGAGCAGGCGGAGAAGATGGATCCGAACAACGTCATCACCGGCGACGACCTGCAGAAGATGCTCGATAAGATTCGCGAGATGGCCCAGAACGGCGACCGCGAGGGCGCCAAGCGGCTGCTCGAAGAGCTGCGCAAGATGATGGAGAACGCCACGCCGATGATGGCCCAGCCGGGCCAGCGCGGCCAGCAGCGGCAGCAAGGGCAGAACGGCCAGGGCAACCAGCAGGGCCGCGAGATGATGAACCAGCTCGACCGGCTGTCGCGGCGCCAGAACCAGCTCCTGGGCGAGAGCGAGCGCGAGAGCCGCCAGCAACAGCAGCCGGGTCAGCGCGGGCAGCAGGGCCAGCAGGGTCAACGCGGCCAGCAGGGCCAGGGCCAGCCCGGCCAGGGCGATCCGCAGTGGGGCCAGAACCAGGGCAACCAGCAGGGTGGCCTGCGCGGGCAGCTCGGCGACCTCATGAAGAAGCTCGACGAGAACGGCGTGCAGATGCCGGAGTCGCTGGGCCGTGCCGAGCGCTCGATGCGCGAGGCCGAGGACGCGTTGCGCCGCGGCGACCCGCGCGAGGCGAGCCGTGCCCAGCGCCGCGCGCTCGACAATCTGCAGCAGGGCATGGGTGACATGGCCGAGCAGCTGCGCAACAACAACCGCGGTCCCGGCAATGGCCAGGACATTGCCGAGATCGAGGAGCGCGAACGGCGCGGCGAGGATCGGGACCCGCTCGGCCGCTCCGACGGCAATTACGGCGACTCCGTCGACACCGGCACCGACAAGGTACCGCTCGAGCTCGATCGCCAGAAGAGCCGCGAGATCCTCGACGAGCTGCGCCGCCGCGCCGGGGAGATGGGCCGCCCCAAGGAAGAGCTCGACTACATCGACCGGCTGCTCAAGACCTATTGACCGCAACGCCTGGATGAATTCGCGTTTCTCTCTGCGCGCCGCGCGCAGGGAGGAACATGACCAGCCGATGTGATGGGATGCTGCTCAGCGCAGCTTGCGGGCGTGGTCGGCCAGGCGGCCGGGCCATAGCCGCTGCCTGCCGAGGGTGGGCAGTCCGACCGAGCCGCATTGCTCGCAGCGGAAGCGCGCGCCGGCCACCTTCCGGTCGCGTAGCAGCGGGGCATTGCCGTCGATCAGGCGGCGATGGCCGCAGTTGGGACAGGTGACCTCGATCTCGAGCTGCGAGCGGGCCAGTTCGCCGAAGGTCATGCGCGTGGTGCCGAGCGGCATGATCGCTAGATGGGCCATCGACGGCTGCGGGGCAAGGATCGAAGGAACATCCCGCAAAGCTGCTGCGTTGAATCGCTACACGGACAGTGAGCAGCCGTGTTCCGATCGAGTAGAGCCCGTCCCGCCGCTCCCCCGCGGGACGGGCTTTTCCTTGCGCATCAGCCGAACCAGGACGTGTCGCGGATCTTCTTTCCGTAATGGCGTCCGCTCTCTCCCGAGCGCGACGATCCCTTCTTTTGTGGCGTGGTCTCGGCCACCGGAGGCACGGCCTGCAGCGCGCGGCGACCGAGGTCCGTGATGCTCCAGCCTTGCGGCGTTTCATCGATCAGCCTGTAGAGCGCCAGCCGGCCCCTGATGGGCACGATTATCGTGCGGCTGGGCCCCTGCATCGCCAGCTCCTCGAGTGCACTGCGCTCCGCATCGCTCAGGCTGGGAAATATCATGGCGGAAAAACGCCCGATACGGGCGCGCGGTTGCATTGCGGAATATTGTCTGCCACCGTACATAACGCGTTGAATTGCATACAACTTGTGCTTCGCTATGATGCGCGTCGCTCCCTCACTTGTGTGCATGCCGCTTTTCAGCTCAGCCTTCGCCCGACGCACCGTTACGTTGCTCTTGCTGGGCGTACTGGCTCTGCTCGTCATCGTCGCTGCCGCCAGCTGGCTGACGGTGCGCACGGGCGCGCATACGGAGGAGGTCATCCGGGAGCGCGACCTGCGCATGGTCACCGGCACGATCCAGACGGCGCTGCTCGACGCCGAGACCGGGCAGCGCGGCTACCTGCTGACCGGGGAACCCCGCTATCTCGAACCCTACACGGCTTCGTTGCCGACGATCCGGGAAGGGCTCGAGACCCTGAGCAGCCTCTACCTCCAGCAGGATCGGCCGGACGAGCGCCTGACCCAGCTCAAGATGGCGATCGACGAGAAGCTGGCGGAACTCGCCGAGACGGTCGACCTTGCCAAGGGCGGGCGGCGCGACGAGGCGCTGGCGCAGGTCAGGACCGATCGCGGCAAGGCCACGATGGACCGGATGCGCGCGATCCTGGACGGGCTGATCACCGAGGCCGAGGGCCGGGTGACGGTGCGGCTTGCCGAGCTCGATCGCGCGAGCGAGCTGCTGCTCTGGGTCGCCGGCTTCGGCGCCCTGCTGATCATGCTGTTCGCGGGCGGCGCGGCCTGGGTGGTCGTGCGATATACGGCCCAGCTCGTCACCGCACGGCACGAGCTGCAGGCCGCCAACGCCTCGCTCGAGGAGCGGGTCGCCGAGCGCACGACCTCGCTCACCCGTGCCAACGAGGAAATCCAGCGGTTTGCCTATATCGTGAGCCACGACCTGCGTTCGCCACTTGTCAATATCATGGGTTTCGCCAGCGAGCTCGAGGTCGGCGCCGAGGCGCTGAAGCGCTATCTCGAGGGCGACGCGATGCAGGCCGACAGGGCGAAGACGGCGGCGCTGGAGGAAATCCCCGAGGCCATCCGCTTCATCCGCGCCTCGACCGGCCGCATGGACACGCTGATCAGTGCCATCCTGAAGCTGTCGCGCGAGGGTCGGCGCGAGCTCAATCCCGAGCCGATCGATCTCGCCAAGCTGCTCGCGGCCACTGCCGCCTCGGTGCAGCATCAGCTCGACGAGGCAAACGCCACCCTCAGCGTGCCCGACAAGGCGCCGGTCGTCGTTTCGGACCGGCTGGCGCTGGAACAGGTGGTCGGCAACGTCCTCGACAATGCCGTGAAGTACCTGGCGCCCGACCGGCCGGGCCGCATCGCCATCGTCGTCAGCCAATCGCCCGGTCGGATCAGCATTGCGATCAGCGACAACGGCCGCGGCATCGCCAAGCACGACAGCGAGCGCATCTTCGAGCTGTTCCGGCGTTCCGGCACCCAGGACCGGCCGGGCGAGGGCATCGGGCTTGCCCATGTCCGCGCGCTGGCGCGTCGCCTGGGTGGCGACATCTCCGTCCGGTCGGAGCTCGGCCGCGGCTCGACCTTCCAGATCGACCTGCCTGCGCGGCTGCGGGTCAGCGATTCCCGTACCCATCTCGAGGTGACGAAATGAACGCACGTCCGGTTTCGATCGTGATGATCGAGGATGACGAGGGCCATGCCCGGCTGATCGAGCGCAATATCCGCCGCGCCGGCGTCAACAACGTGATCACGTCGTTCCGCAACGGCACCGACGGGCTGAACTTCCTGCTCGGTGCCGACGGCTCGGGCGAGGTGAGCGCCAGCCACTCGATGCTGATCCTGCTCGACCTCAACCTGCCGGACATGACCGGCGTCGACATCCTGGCAAAGGTCAAGTCGAACGTTCACACCAGGCGCTCGCCCGTGATCATCCTCACCACCACCGACGACGAGGGCGAGATCAAGCGCTGCTATGACCTCGGCGCCAACGTCTACATCACCAAGCCGGTCAACTACGAGAGCTTCGCCAACGCGATCCAGCAGCTCGGGCTGTTCCTGTCGGTGATGCAGGTGCCGGTGGCCGACTGACATGGCGGACGTGCGCGTCCTCTACATCGACGACGACCCCGGCATCGGCCGGCTGGTCGAGCGTGCGCTGGCGCCGCGCGGCATCGCGGTGACGCACGTGCCCGATGGCGAAACGGGTATTGCCCTGCTGGCGCGGGAAGGCTTCGACGCCGTCGCGCTCGACCACAATCTGGCGAGCGAGACCGGGCTCGACGTGATGCCTCGCCTGCGCCGGATCTCGGGCGACACGCCGGTGGTCTACGTCACCGGCTCGGAGGATGCCCGCGTGGCGGTGGCGGCGCTCAAGGCCGGCGCCGCCGACTACGTCTGGAAGGATGTGCAGGGCCATTTCCGAGAGCTGCTGGGCGAGGCGATCCAGTCCGCGCTCGCCCAGGTCCGGCTGAAGCGCGAGGCCGAGGAGGCGCAGCGCGCGATCCGCGAGGCCAGGGACCGCGCCGAGCTGCTGCTGCACGAGGTCAACCATCGGGTCGCCAATTCCCTGGCGCTGGTCGCTTCGCTGGCGCGCCTGCAGGCCAATGCCGTGACCGACGCGTCGGCGCGCAGCGCCCTGCAGGAGATGCAGGCCCGCATCATGGCCGTCGCCGGCATCCATCGCCGGCTCTACACCTCGTCGGACGTGCGCGTGGTCGAGCTTGGCTCCTATCTGATGAGCCTGGTCGACGAGCTGAGCGCGGCGGTCGCCGTGGCCGACAAGAAGAACGTCGTGGTGCTGCAGGCCGACGCCGACGTGCGCGTGCCGACCGACAAGGCGGTCTCGATCGGCGTGATCGTCACCGAGCTGATGACCAACGCCTACAAGTACGCCTATCCGGCGGACAGCCGCGGCGAAATCCGGGTCGTGCTGCGCCGTTCGACCGACGGCCTGCTGACCATCGCGGTCGAGGACGACGGTGTCGGCTGGAAGGGCACGGGCGCCACCCAGGGCACCGGCCTCGGCACGCGGGTGATCACGGCAATGGCCGGCAACCTGCAGACCACGGTCGACTACGAGCCCGTCCCCAAGGGCACCCACGCCGTCTTCAAGTTCCGGATCTGAGGCTGGGGGCCGCGCCGTCGATCCATGCAGTGTCAGGCGGCCGCGAAGCCCAGTCGAGATCATGATGTGCGCAATGATCTCATGGCAGACGGCGGAACCCCAATGACCGGGACCGTTCAGCCCGACGGCTTCTCCACCACGCCGATGTACGGAAGGCCGCGGAAGCGGTGGGCCCAGTCGAGGCCGTAGCCGACCAGGAACTCGTCGCCGGCCCGGAATCCGACGAAGTCGGCCTGGAGCGGGGCGCGCCGCTTTTCCGGCTTGTCGAGGAGGGTGCAGACCCAGACGCGGTGTGCGCCACGCTCTGACAGGAGGTTCTTGGCGAAGCTGAGGGTGAAGCCCGATTCGAGGATGTCGTCGACCAGAAGCACGTCACGGCTGCGCACGTCATCGACGATGTCGCGCACGATGCGAACCGCGCCTGTCGTCTGGGTCCCTGTGCCGTAGCTGGACAGTGTCAGGAAATCCATCGACCAATTGGCGCCGGCGTGGCTCAATGCGCGGATCAGGTCGGCGGCGAACACGAAGCTGCCCTTCAGCACCGAGACCACCAGCGTGTCGTGCGGCAGCTTCTCGGCCAGCTCGACCGCCATCTCCTCGACCCGGGTGGCGATCTCGGCGGCGGAAAAGCGTATCGAAACCGTCGGGCGGTCGGCCATCGGCGCGGTCATTCGACGACCGGCACGATGTCGGTGGTGCCGGACGGGGGATCGTCGAGGGTCTGGCTGAAACTCGTGCGGCCGCCCGGCGGCAGCGGCCCTTCGACCATCGGGAAGGAACGCTCCCCCAGCACGTCGTCGTTCTTCTTGAATGTCAGGCGCAACAGCGTGGTCGAGCCTGCCGCCTTGCCGTTGTTGACGAGCTGCCCGCGGACGACATAGCGGCCATCGACCACGTCGATCTTGCTGGAGGCAAGATCGACTTCGATGTTCGGCCGGGCCGCCTGGGCCTGAGGCGATCGCGCCGGGGGCGCGGTCGGACCGGGCCCCGCACCCTGGCCGGCGCTGTTGGCGGTGGCGCGGACGACCGAAGGCGGCGACGGAACCGCGGCGGCGGTGGCCGTCGCCGGTGCCGCCGCCGATGCAGGGGCCGCCGCAGCCGATGTGGGCGGCGCAGGAGCAGCAGTCATCTGGACCGGCGTCGACGCTCGCGCCTCGTACGATACCATGCTCGCGATCTCGCGGCGGAAGGCGAACAGCGTGGCCGCCACCAGCACCACGACGACGACCGCGACGGCGATCAGGCGGCGCCAGGCAACGCCGGGCCTGGGCGGGATCACGGCAGGCAGGGCGGCGCTGGCACCGGCGCTCGTCGGGCGAATCACCACGTCGGGCAGGGGCGCATCGCCCTCCACCATCTGGAACCAGCGATGGTCGCAGCGGGCGCACTGGACCGTGCGCCCGGCCGGGCCGATCGCCAAAGGATCGACGGCGTAGCGCGATCCACAATTGGGACAGGTGACAACCATGACTAACGGGAGCGGGCTCCCCACCAGATGAGCTTGATGTCGGACATTAAGGCACTAATACTTGTCGGACAAGCATGGGAAGTTCCGGTCTCTGGCTGCGTTCGCTCGCCTTCAATGTCGGATGGTACCTGGGGTCGGTGCTGTTTGCGCTGGCCGGAGCGCCGCTTTTGCTGGCGCCGCGACGCATCGTGGTCGCCTGGGCGCGGGCGTGGATCGTCTTCGTCCTGTGGTGGCTGCGCGTCACCTGCGGCCTCACGCATCGGGTGGTCGGGCTGGAAAACCTGCCGCCCGGGCCGGTGATCATGGCCTGCAAGCACCAGTCGACCTGGGAGACGATGGCCTTCACCCTGCTGTTCCCCGACATCGCCATCGTCCTGAAGCGCGAGCTGCTGTTCATCCCGATCGTCGGCTG
>Ga0182738_1004746_pt1 | contig 14854 bp, 11 predicted proteins | sample eDN5th30CBELigMG_FD_128876 | JGI IMG/M metagenome (GOLD analysis project Ga0182738, IMG submission 128876) | Enriched Miracle-Growth compost microbial communities from Emeryville, California, USA - eDNA 5th pass 30_C BE-Lig MG (version 2)... ... | reverse complement strand
TCCAACTTTATGATGGCTGTCCAAATCCAAGATCCAAATTTCTCAGCATCCAATTCTTACTATAGCATAGAATTTCAATCTGTTACTACTGACTCACAAGGTCCTATCCAATACGAACCTCTTGGCATAACAAAGTGCACAAGTGAATCTCTTGGAAGCTCACCAAATACATTTTGTCCAAAGATTACCAGTTATTCGATCGAAACTAAATCAAAATACATTCAAATCTCAATCACAAAATGTCAGAACTCTGCAGACTCTGAAATTATATGTGCCTCTCAGAGTGAAATTGATAGTTATTTTGCGATAGCAGAGAATATTCAATCTTACCCGATATCAATATATATGGCAGATCATTACTTTGACATGCTGAAAGATACTCCAAACACTAACTATATAAAGCAAATAGATCTCTATCTACCTGGCGGAGATCTTGGAAGGAAACTTCAATATTCTCTAAGGGAAGAACTGGTGAAAGTTGAATGGAGTTTCTTTGATTATTTCAAGAAGGGAATACATCTGAAAGATACTTTCAGTATTGAGGATAATCCTTCAGATCAACTTTTAATGTCTCCTAACAAAGGAAGCTTTCTTGATCTTCATATCAAAAAGAGCAAATTTGATCAAAAGTACGTGAGATCTTTCACAAAATTGGGAGATATTCTTGCTTTCCTTGGAGGTCTTGCAAAAGCTCTCATGATTATCGCTGGCTTAATTACTGTTCCATACAACCAGTTTTATTATAATCTGGCCATCTCCAATGAAATTTATGAATTTGAATCTCGTCCAAAAGTCTTTTACCAAAAAACTATACAGAGTAATAAAATCAGAAAAGCTTCAAAAACTTTCAGAGATATAGATCATTTCACAACGACCAAAGAAAGCCAAGCTGATATTATTGAAGGAACAAAACCCAAGTCAAACAGACACATGATCCACAAGGATAAAATCAATGAATATCATCCCTTCTTTGAAAGCTTGCTACTCAGACATCATAGGCTTACTTTTACAATCTCTGAATCCTTCAAAAATTTAATTTCCTGCTGTCAGCGAAGAAATCTTCATATCAAGCAAGATCTGTATAACCAAGCCAAAGAGAGACTTAGATCAGATATTGATATTATTACAGTCCTCAAAAAGTTACAAGATGTCGATAAACTCAAAAATCTCCTCTTAACTAACTCACAACTCGAATTATTCAACTATAAAAGACCCCTAAAAATTGAGTATCTCGGCCAGCTCAAGGCTGTTGATCAAGCGGTTTCAATCAATAAAAGAAGTAGCAACAGACCAAATGATGATGAAAACCCAAGCCAAAGAAGCAACAGAGCAAATAATGATTATACTCTCAGAAATTCCCTTTATCTTCATGATCGACCCCTGGATACTGTTGAACAGTTTCAGGCGTTGTTTGATGCATATAAAGTGGTCTCAAGGGAGAGTTCTAGCATTCTCAGTAAAAAAATAAAGGAGATGCTTGGAGGCAACTTAATAAAAATCTTTGAAAAACTAGAGGAAGATTACAAAATAAAAGTTGCTCTATTGACACCAACATGCCCACTCTCCCCAATGCTTCCTCGTCGCCACGGACGTGAACAGACTCAACATGATCACTACAAAGAAAGCTTCTCTGAGAACATGCTGAACGATGATCATCGTACTCATTCAAATAAATACATCGATACTTATAGTATTTTGAGAGCTACTATTGTTGATCCAGTTCGGCTGGATCGAATCGCTCACTTGCAGCATTCAGATGTAGATGTTGAAACAAATCAATCAAATCTTGAAACAATTCAAGTTCAAACTCTAAGCCCTAAATTCCTTCTACAAAAAGAAGGTGATCCTCCTCAAAGTGCCTAACCTTTCTTAGATAATTGATAATATTTAACGATTTGTTATATAAAAGAAATAGAGATAAGAGAGTTATTTAAATCTTTTGGATTTAAGAATCAATTGATAAGTAAAAATTATATTTTGTAATCATAATCTTTACGCAGTCATGGAACAGACTCCTTACAGTAAAAATATATAATTGTTTATGAAATCAATAATAATAAATTGTCATTCTCAAAGTCATTACTTCTTTGGTTTTATCTCAGCTAATCTCTTTTCGAAATCTTGATCTTGCTTTGTAACGCCTTCTTCAAATTGTTGTTGTAATTTCGCAAGTTCTTTTGCCATCACTCTATTAATCTTTTCTTGTCTTTCTTGCTCTCTTTGTTTTCTAATAATCTCTTGTCTCTTCCATTCAGGGAGGTTATGAATTGAGTTTCCTCTCATTATATCTTCCAATTCTTCCTTTGTCAGTTTAATCTCCTTATCTTTATTAAACATATCCAGCACTGCAAAATCATCCTTATTTATAAACTCTCCTTCAGTTAAAGTCTCGGGCTTAGGAAGTTCCTTTCTAAACATAGTAAAGGTCTCGATTTCATAATGGATTTCTGGAGTGAAAGCCTTTAACAACATTTGATAATTTCTCAACACATTCCATCTGAAGAAATGCAAGATAGCCTTAATCTCATCCAATGAGAACAAAATTATTGAGTGAGGAGGTCTGAATAAAGAGTGCCTTTGAATATACTGTTTACAGAGCTCAAATGCTTTTTCAAAGGGTAATGGCTTCTCCATTGAAGCTTTAAAGACTCTATACGTCAATTCAATCACACAAGAGGTCTTTTCCAAGTTGAATTTTTGTCCAATTGCAAAGTCCAAAGCGCTGTAGAGCAAATCAATAACGATATCTCTTTTGAATCGGTAGTCAACATCTTCATTTGTTTCTTTCAAAGTATAAAGGTAGTTTTGAATCACTTCAACAAGAATTCTGCGAGCTTCTTCTCTATCCTGAGCTTCAACCAATTGTTGCGTTGTAGCCTCATCGACTAACTGAAAAACAAAGAATCGATCTCCCATCTGTCTGGTTTATATAGTATATGTATGACTTTACCAAGATATAAAACTGTTTTATAAAATTCGAAAAATTTTATTTTTTCATTAAATTGTTTCATTTGATTCATAAAATGAAATTCCCTATTTTCTAATTTCTCAATATTAAGGTATTGATTGATAGTTCCTACATTGTTACAAGGGACAGACAGTCAGTCAGTTTAAGACATACAACAGGTCTAACCATTTATCTATATAACGAATTCATAATTCAATTCATTATTGCTTCTTTTGGAGACTAAGGATAGGATAATTGGGGTGTTCAGCATTGCTGAAGGAAGCCTTGAGGTTAGTAAGATTATCCTTGTTTTTGTCAAGGGTTGTCAAAGCAAGGGAGTTCATAACGCAAATCTAGTAAAAATATGAGAACTTAGAACTAACCCTTTCCATTACTCTTTTTAATTTATCAAGTTCAGTCTTGGTTCTAGCATCAAAACTTTCTTCGCCGGCAATATCATTTAACAACTTGACGTTTGCTTCGAAAAGAGCCTTGCACTCCTTAATTGTTGTTTCAAGCTATTTTTTTTAATTAGATATTCATCAGACAAATCTCAAATAATTACATCAGTTTGCTCGAGTTTCTTCATGCTTTCGACGAAATCTTCAAACTCAGTCTTTCTCAAGAAGTAAACATTATCCAAAGCTCTCAAACGCATGTAGTAACGATTCTTCAAGAATTCTTCACTTTGAGGAATCTTGAGAATTTCCTTATGGACCAGCAAGTAGCTGAGTTTCAACATGGCGCTGATATAAGTTTCGACAACCTTGTAATATTGGCTTTCATAGAAGAATTTTCTCTGGAAGGGAGTCAACTTCTTCTTTTTCTTGTCAAAGTTTTCTTTGGACTGCCAAGCAACAAGGAATTCTCTGTCGAACTTTGTGAGCACAGAACGGAAGTTTCTTTCCAAATAGGAAATTGAGTATTCAAGTAAATAAAAGATAATGCAGTATTCTTCATCAGCATACAAGTTCAATTCAAAGCCTTGAATCAATTGTTTCACCATAAATTTCAACCCAATATCCATCACCCAAAGGAACAAAACATGATTTCTTTCATCCTTCTTTGTAAACAACGCTCCATCCAAAGTATACTAGGTGATATAAGAGTTATTTTTAAATTATTAATTACGGCATCATGAGCCAAAACGTTAATGCTGTGATAGATCTTGCAGATTTCCCTCTTTTGCTTTGTTCTGTTACGAAGATTGTTGCTGAGAATATCTTCTAAAATAGCCACAGATTTCTCAACAAACTTGACAACTTCATCTCTTGAAACAATTTCTTTACCCTTAGCAAGATTAAAATCTTCAATGGCTCCCTACAAAAATTGTATTAATAACTCACTAATTATTTTATCCAAACCAAAGCCAAATTTTTAATGCTGATAAGCCCAAAGTATTCATCTTTTTGGAAGACATTGACATCCAAATAAGCTCTAACAAGGACGTTTCTGGGAGTTAAACTGAAACTTTGAAGAGCTCTTTGAATTTCATAGAAATCTTGAAGGTCAGATAATCTCAAAATAGTTTGGATGTTATTCAACATATTTTCAAGTTCCTTAAAGGTCTCTTGCTTGCTGATGGTCTTGATTTTTCTTGGTGGAATATGAGCAAGCAAAGTCTTGTTAATAGAATCTGAGAAATATTTGTCGCAGTTTTCACTGTGTTCAACGCTCTGTTTAACAAGTTCCAAAGTCTTGAAACAAGAATTGACAGTATTTTGAACTTGGTCTCTCACCTTAGGATTAAACTTTGTCTGTGGAAAAATAAGAAAATCTTTTCACTCATTTCACTTAATTTACCTTTAAGTTGACATAGAGAACCAAAAGACTTCTTCTAAGCTTAATTCTGGCATGTAAAGCGTCAAATTCATTATGAACAACTTTATTCTCTTCTGTCTGGTTCTTTTTCTTCTTCTTTTGAGTTGATAATTGCTTTTCCAATTCACGTTCAATCTCAACAAGATCTTGAGCAATTGCCTCATATTCTGTTATTCCAGTCATTTTATTCTCTCTATTTCAAATAAAGCACTACCTTTAGTTGGTGGAAAACCAACAGTTGAAGCAATGTAATCTTCTTCTCTCAAGTAGGGAGAGTGTCTAATCAAGTCTTGGCAAAGGTTGCCTCCAGAATATAGAGCTTCAATATAAGGCTGAAGATATTTATGGCCCTCAAAGCTCTTGGGATCATAGAGGTAACTAAATTACACCCATTTTAGTTTCAAATGAATATCGTGTTGAAAATACCTGAGAGTGAAAATTGTATAAGGAAGGGATTGACCACTGAGCCAAAGCATTTCTTTGCCCAAAAGATCATCAAAGAGTCCAATCAACTTTTGAATTTTCAGCAAGAAAGTTTTTTGAAATAATCATTTACCTCTTTAATTGAGAGATCTTGGGGAGACTTTATACTATTATTTTTAATCATTTCTTGGCAGCTGATAACATCTTTAAGGTTGGCTTTTAAGTCCATCTTTGCATCATAAATTTCGATTGCGGACATCGAATCGTATAAACTGAAAGTTGGAGTAAAAAGCATATCGCCAGATTTTATATCTAGTCAAGGAGGCATAAGGTTTCATTATTTCATGCAATCTATATACCTTGACTAGCTTGGTTGAAGAGAGAAGTCACATCTTCATAAGTTACGTACTGCATATTGTTGAAAAGTTGGAAAGGTTAGAGTGTATGTCTGAGATAATTGAATAAAGATTAAATTTTATATCTTATCAATGCTTTGCTCAAATACTTGTCAATATTATAGACACTACAATATAATATATCTTTTTGTCAATTCAAATTTTGCTCTCCTTCTCTCGTCAATATCTTTCCCTTTCCAAATCTCGATACTCATTAAAACTCCTTGAAAAAAATTTTCCTATTTTTTCTAAAAGTGAACATATCGTAAACATATCTCTTGAATATCAAGATTCGGTTCAAAATAAAGCTGCCACATTGTAAAATCTTAAATCTATTTGAAAAGTAATTAAAGGAATTTTGTTGTGAAATAGAATGTTGTTTCATTCAGATTTCACATATTTTACAACAGAAATCTAGATTTTTAAAATGGATTTGTTGTTGTTAATTGATTTCGATTTTTCTGTTTGATGATTCTGGAAGTATTGAGTGACTGTGATTTGCCTTTCACTTTTTTTGATATATTCGAAATATCTTGAAACGAACTCTTATTGACAGAGACTTTCTCGTCTGAACAAATAAATTCATTCTAATTACCTCCAAGGAGAAGTTAGAATTAAATTTTGAGCAATAAAGTTTTGATTGATTCATTCACTCAATAAAAAATTGAGGTTAAAACTGGCCTCAGATGCATGTATCTATTTAATTGAAAATTGAGCCATAAATTTTAATTAAATCTCAATATATTTCCAATGAACATTGCTGTCCCTACTCTTGAAGAAGTAGAACTTTCCATCAACCCTGAAGATCTCCCCAACTTCCGTCTCTCTAAGGATGCTGATCTTCAAGATGATGCTATCTTGAAAAACCAAACCCCTATGGAAGTCGCCAGAGCTTTCGTTATTGATCTTCAAAGAGGATTGAAGGAAAAGAAAGAAGACGACTTGTTCTATCTCTATGATAGAAAATTCAATAAAATCTCTGAACACTCCTTTGTCAATGCCACCTGGCCCACTATCGAAGAAATTGAAGAAAATGATGAAAACCTCGAATTCGACATGAACACTATCTTCCTCTACAACGAACTCTGCTTCAGACATGTCTATGCTAGAATCTCCAACGTTGAGCCTGATGTCCGTATAAAATCTTTTGCCAACTATGTTGATCTTTTTGAAACCTTCCTTCACACTAAGGATGATGTTGTCTTGCCTGCTCCTTGGATCTGGGATATATTGGATGAATTCATCTACCAATTCCAAACCTTCTGCCAATATCGCGCCAAGATGAAGTCTGATGACCCCAACCTTGAAATCTTCTTGAACGACTTGGAAAACGTCTGGAGTCTTGAAAAGGTCACTGAAATCCTCCAAAACCTCATCACCAAGAGTGGTATCATGAAGACTGGAAAGAACGAATTCGAAGACATCCCCGTTGCCAACGTCAGAACCAGACAATACTTTGGTTATTTCAGTGTTGTCTCCCTCTTGAGACTTCACGTCCTCTGCTCCAACTTCCCCGCTGCTTTGCAAGTCATCGAACCCATCGACTTCAAGAGACTCCAAATCTTCTCCAAGTCCTTGTCTTGCTTGCTCACCCTCTTCTATTATGCTGGTTTCGCTTACCTCGTCAGCCAAAGATACAGAGAAAGTGTCAAGATCTTCGAACTCATCCTCTCTTGCTTCGGTAAATACAAGCAATTCTACTCCAAGTAAACCTATTTTCCCAATCTCATTAACTTTTCTAGGTCTTTCCAATATGATTCTATGATCAAGCAAGCTGATAAATCTTACTTGCTCCTCGGTATTGCCCGTGCCTTCTTCCCCACCGCCATCGATGAAACCGTTCAAGCCAACATTGGTGATAAGAACGCTGATCGTATTGCTAAGATTAATAAATATGACATCAACGCTTTCAACGACAGCTTCAACTACGGCTCCCCCAAGCTTTTCGTCCCCATCCGTGATGCTGCCCACTTCAAGAACTTTGGATTCGAAGTCAACTTCACTGAACCCGTCACTAAGCAAAGAGAAGCTCTCAGCGCTGAATTCAACCACATCCAAGAATTGAACAACCTTAGAGGCGTCCTCAAGCTCTACAGCACCATTAAAGTCGACAAATTGGCCGCCGTCCTCAATAAGACCCCCGCTCAACTCCAAGATTTGATCAAATTATACAGAGCTATAAATAACTCTGAAGCTAAGGCCAATCCTTTCGAACAAACCATCATCAGAAGATTGGTTGAATCCATCCCCTCCCTTGACTTTGTTATCGAAGGAGATCTTGTAAAGGTTAACGACAAAGTCACTCAACAAAATTTCTCAAAGCTCTTCTACAAAAACATCAACAAGATCGAAGAAATTACTCGTGAAATTCAAGCTTTATAAAGTGTTTGAGATTATTTTTATGTGAGTATCTTTATCACACAGGCCATCATCTATTAATATATATTGAGTTATGCCCTAGATCTAAAACCTATACAAATAAATAGATCAAGTACGTTAGATAGTATATCTCTATCTAAAGATTTAAGAAAATCATAAATCATTATCCTTCAATTCCTTTTTCATGAGTTTTTCACAGAATTGATTTTTTAGAAAGAGATGTGATTTGAATTTTTTGAGGGGGAAATTTTACTTCAACAACAGAAATACATCTCACAGACTCTCACACTCTCTCAATATAACAGCTTTTATTTTTTTGAAAAAACATTTCATCATCCTCAAGTTTTTCTTGTTGATTAACTAGATAGAACTTAATCTGGATTGATTTCTTTTTTTTTGGACTAATGAAACAGAGGAGATTCACAGGGATAGGGAAAAAAATTTTTGTTTTATTTTTCAGATTTGCGAAAACAAGGAACATTGAGGGGAAAAAAAAAGCAGTGGGGTTCCTCCCAAAAAAAAATGGGTTGTGAATGAAGCTCAACAAAAAAAAGACTATTTTCTTTTTTCATTATTTAATCCACTCAAGTTAGATAATTTTTTACTCTTCAAAAATCTATCTTTCTTCTTCAAATTTTTTTTTCTAATCTTTGAACATTTCTTAAAGAGATTATTCTTTTTCTTCATTTCACATGATTCCGTATTGATGTTTTATTTTTTCTTCAAGATCTCTTCAAGGTTTAAAACAGGATCCCCTGAATCTCTCACAACAAGGTTTTTGTTCATCAAAGACTAAATGAAGGGACGTTTTACTTTTCAGGGTTTTATATATGCACAGATTATTAAACTTTATAAAAATATAAAATCCAACACACTTTTCACAATCCCTTCTCATAATGTCCATTCCAGGCTACGGCAGACTCTATCCTTATGTTGTTCCAGGATACACTGGTCACATCCCCTCCACTGAAGAAGAAACTGGTGGTGAATTCAGAACTGGACTTGAAAGCCAAATTCCAGGTAAAAATCTTTTCTCTCGCATTATTTTCTAAAATTCATCAGGATATGTTGGTTATATTCCTCATCTTAAGCCTGAAAACATGATTGGTAAAACTTACGGAAAGCTTACTGCTTTGGCTTACAAGGGTGACACCCCAATTGGAACCTTCATTGATCCCAAATTCAGATATACCAGTAACGTCAAGGAAGCTTTCACCAACCAACTTGAAATCCAAAAAACTCAAGGTGATCTTACCAACTATCCTCATTCCATGCAATTGACCAAGGTTTGTGACATTAAAATTTCCCAAGTTCTCATCGCTTTATAGAAAATGAATGATACTGCTAAAAGCCTTGGCCAGACCATCAATCCTGATCAAATTGCTGAACACAAGAAAACCAACATCACTTGGAATATCCAAGATATCAAGTCTAAGGCCTACAATTAAATATTTGCATAGATTTTTCATAGAAAAATTGTAACATTGAAGCGCTATACTTTTTTTCCAGTGTTGCTTCTACTCCTTAACAAACTTATTTATTGAAGTAAGTTGATGCATATAAAATTTTTTACAATGAGCAGAACTTTGCTCTTTTAAAATATCCATCTCTGAACCGATTCTCAGAAAGCTTTTGCTTTCAATCATTCTTGTTCCCTTTCTTCTAGTCTGAGGGAGAGTGAGAAAAAGGTAAAGAAATAATTATGGTATATCTCTTTCAAGGTAATAGAGATTTGCTCTTTGATAAAATTTTTAGAATTAATTAATATGGCCTTCTTTTCTTTCATTTTCAGGTCAAGGTTTATTAAGCTCTTTCAAGAAGTGCATGTCAAGTGAAAAATTTTTGGATTTAAATAAATTCATATTTTGAAAAAGTAGCTGAGAATCTGATCAAACAAAAAAATTTGAAAGTTTTTTTAATTAATTGTCATTTTGAATATTTTGAAACAATTTGAAATTCAATTGATAAAATTTAATTTATTTTAAAAGATCATTTAGTTAAAAGCTGATTAAATTGACTTGCAATTTTAATCAGAAGATTTTTTAATTTTTGTTCTGATTAAAAGCTGACAGAATTTTATTTCTTGAATGATTTTCAAATACTTGTTTAAATCATGAATCTGGAATCTTACAGGCACACCAAAACAATTTTACTCCACAAGAATTTTCATCATGAAGAAAAAATTAATTTGAAAGATTAGATACTATTTCCAAGACAGAGGATATCCATCAAATTGATGAACATCCTCACATCCTTCGCCTTTTCGGAAAAAGTAGTATCTTCGCAATCTCAAATAATTTTGAATCACGTTTATGGAATCTGAAACCATCACCTTTGATATTAGAAATTGTTATGAGATAGAAATATGCTAAAAATCTGGAACCAACATTGGAAATTTCAAATATTTTTGAATGTCTAGAAGAATCTGGAACCGTCATAATAACAAACACATGCCATAAAATTACCCAGAAATTAAATCATTATTAATTATAAAACCCAAAACAAATCTGTCTGAATTTGTAAAAAAATTTTTGAAAATTTAACTTACTTTGAATTTCAAGAAAGTAAATAAAACTATATCATCTGCAATAAAAACTAGATCTTTGGTCAGTTTTACTCTTTTAAAGTGTTCTTCTATCATGAGATTAGTTTAATCGCCAGAATCAACTCATATAATAGCTTTTTTGTAGGTCCTCCTCTCTAGAGATATATCGAGTTTCTTTTGAGAGAGTTTTATTTTATGGAGAGACATTTTTTCAATATGAGTTTTTCATGTTTTATTGAGCTGAAGTGGAAGAAAGTTTTTTTTTGAACAGATTTTACTTGAGAAAAAACAAGAAGAAATTTTTGTCAAAAATCTTGGACGAAAAAAAAAAAAATTCTTGAATAAGGAAAAACGTTCTGAGTCAAATCTTAGATTGGCAATGGATGAATCTGAAAATTGCTTGGAAGGACTACCAGGGACTTTTCCTTCAATAATCCAATTTATTTTATTTGAAGGAGGGGAAAAATCTCAAAAGAATTCTTGGATGGAACTCAAAAAAGTTAAATGCCAATAATCTGGAAAAGGGAGAAATGATGACTTAGTTTCACAATTTTTCTGAAATTTATTGTTTTGAAGATTGAAGAAGTATTTCGAGTCAATCTCTCATAAAAAAAGATTGATAATTTCTGAAATTTTTCAGATGCAGATGATCAAAAGTAAAAATTTTGACAATTAATTTTTCAAACAAACAAAAAAATCATGAAATTAAATTTGATTAATAAATTTCACAGAAGAATTTTAATGAAGAAAATCCTGGGAAGTATTTTATTCTATTCTTTCAAAAGAATTAATTTTGAATAATTTGGAAATTTTAAATTTTGGCTTTTGAATTTCTTTTTTGATCTCATGAAAAATTTGTTTTATGAGCTAATTAAATTGAAAACACCACCGTCTGTGCCAACACACGCCATCATTACTCCACAAAAAGATTAGAGATTTAACAAAACCTTGTTTTTGAAATTCCCCAATGTTGATGCTGTTTCTCAGTAAATCTAACATCAAATGAAATTATTAAATTTTTTACTTTTCAAATTATCATCCCTCATTAAAATTTCAAATTAACATAGAAAGTCTTTTACTATTTATTCAAAACAACGTAAGAGGAAGATAGTTAATCGAAGCACTGTGGGCCTCTTGAAATTTCACTTTTTGAAATAATAATAAAATTGAATAAGAGTTTTGGATGATGATGATGATTATTATTAATATAATGGTAGCATTCATATTATATCTACCGCAATATATACAACATGTACGAGGCTGTACATAACATATTTATTCGTATCTATTTCATGAAGATTATCATATTGACTTGCATATGAATTTCCCCTTGTTATATACTCATTAATAAATAAGAAGATGTTTTGTTTTGGGTTTATTTTTTCTTATGGCCTCTTTGGTTTTTCTTCTCGTTTGCTTTCTTCTTATCGTACTTCTTTACCTTTTGCTTTCTCTTTTCCCTCTTCTCTTCTTTCAACTTCTTTTTTCTTTCTTTGTTTGCCTCTTTATCCTTAAGCACAAGATTTGGCTCATGTACCTTTTGTTCACCTTCTTCTTCTTCATCTAAGGGAATTTAAATATAACAATTTCAAACGTTTAATTACCTTCATCACTATCGTCGTCATCACCATCACTTTCATCTTCACTGCTGCTTTCCTCGCTGCTGCTACTTTCTTCGCTGCTTCCATCAGAATCAGCTTTTTTGGCGACTTTCTTGGGAGCCTTAGTTGCCTTGACTTCTTCTTCATCACTATCATCGCTGTCATCACCGTCGTTGATCCAGCCTTTTCCATCTCTTTCTTCGTTTTCGTCGATATTCAAACCAGTAAGCTTGGCATAAACCAAACTGTCCTTTTCCTTTGAAAAATCTTTTTCCATTTGCTTCATACTGATTTCTTGCAAGGTTCTGGGAATGTGCATTTGAGCAAACAAATTATCGGCATCTTCCTGTTCTTGAGTCATGTCCTTTCTTCTTTCAATCATCTCATTGATCTTGGCAGTTTCTTGGCCTTTAGCAATCGTGGTATCAGTGATAAAATCAAAGACCTCCTTTATGGTAAAGATTCCAACTTTACACTTCTTGAAGTACATATTAACACAAGCAATATCTCTTCTCAAAAAGTCAAGAGCGTGAGGGTGATCATGTTCAACACTTTGTGACACATCGATAAGCCAGATCTTGTCTTTAAAGTAGAGCACATTATATTCACTCAAATCTGCATGGACCAACTTGCATTCTTGATAAAGTGTTCTCATCATACGAACAAGTTCAACATAACATTCACTGAGCTTGTCAGTGTCAAGGTTGGCATTTCTGAGCTTGGGAGCAGGCTTAAAGTCTTCTCCAATGAATTCCATGACAAGAATATTGGATTTGACCAATAAAGGGTTGGGACAGGGGATGCCAGATTGGTAGATTCTCTTGAGATTTCTAATTTCCTTTTCGGCCCAAAGCTTGACCATCTTTCTGGGGTTACTTTTGTTGAAACCCTTTCTAAATCTAAATTCTCCTGCAATGTATTTTTCTCTATCCTTAAAGACAAGAATAGATGTTTTATAAATCTTGATAGCCAATGAGGTTCCTTCAGGAGTCACAGCATGATAAACATTAGCTTCCTTTCCTGTGGATACACAACCATTGATTTCTGTGATAAAGTTTCTCTTCAACATTTTTACCAAAATAACTCTGGTACGAGGATCCAAAACCAACTCAACTGTGGCTCTATCCTTCTTATCCTTTCTTGGAACAAAGCTGGTCTCATCAATATTTTCAGCTTCCTTCATGCCTTTCAAGGCAGTGTGAGAAAATTCCAGCATATCCAAATTGATCTTGTTTGATCCTTGTTGGTAAGACATGAGATCAAGGAGCTTATCGCTGTGATCGTAGATATCATCGTCTTCTGCAGCCATGTGCTTCTTATACTTGGTCTTGCTGTAGCTTGTTTCGTAATCGTCACTGTCAGACATGGTTCTTGAATGGGAATATTCGCGAAATAAATATCTTTATTGTTTACTTTAATTCACAAAGCAGAGATCATAAATACGCCTTGAAAACTAATCGAATCTGATTTAAATTAATTATTAGCCACTTATTTATTCACATCATGACCAATAAAACACCCTCCTTGTTATTGCTCAGACCCTCATCAGAATCTGATTAGAATTGATGAGTTTATTATAACTTAACTCAATATACCTTTGTAAATCCTGAAACTGATTTTAAATAAGCTTAGTTTTGTTCAATGTGCAGTAGTTTATATAAAATATTCATCTTATCAGAAAATTTGTTTATTTTTTCTGATTATATAATGAATTACGGAGAAAATTTGAAAAGCATCAAAATGAATCTCAGAATTTAATCTTGCAGGCATCGTCATGTCCCATCGAAAACAAAATTCAGAAGAAAGGCAAATTTTTCTGGAAAACTCTGAAAAATAATTTCTACAAAAATTTTCAGAAGACCAAAAAGGCTTCAATTTTCTCTCGTTCAAAACAGCCCTCTTCTCTCATTTTATTATCCCTTGTCTGAAAAAATTAATTCTGTGAGTTGTTAGGAATTTTATCTAATTTAAAATTCAAAAAAGACTTTTAAGAATTATTCAAATATTAGCAGTTAATCATATCCAAATACAAAGTTTAAAAATACTTCTTTACCTAAAGAACATTCATGTATAAAAGAAAGACACAAAGTTCTAGATCCCCTACAAAAGGAAAAACGGTCAGTATTCAATCTGATGCTTTCGCCTCTCCTGGTAAAAAGGGCTCTCCCACTAAAAAGCCTCCTGTTCCATCTCATATCGTCCCAAGCCGTACTCCATTGACTGCAAAAGAAAACCTCAGTGTCTCATTCCAAAATTCTTCTTCTCTTATTCAAGAAAATTATTACAATCCTCCTACATCTTATCCTCAAAATGAGAATATGTATGGAAGTGGGATGAATAATTATTCAGAGATGAATTACTCTGCAGCAATAAATCCAGGAGTTTATGTTAATGATTATGGAGATGGAGAAAGTGTTAGGGTTGCTTTCAGAGTGAGACCAATGAATAATATGGAACTTTCAAGAGGTGATCAAAATATTATTCGAACTCTTAATGAAACCACATGCCAACTAAATCTTCAGTAAACATGAGTTTTCCCCCTTTATACTGATCATCTTAATCCTTAGAGGAACAGTAAAGCATTATGCATTTAATGTTGCACTTGGTGAAAGAACAAGTCAACAAGAAGTTTTTCATCAATGCGGTGTTCCTGTAAATCAGAATTTGTTATAGAATTCTTTTGGCTAACTCTTTGCATTAGAGATTGTTAGATTCATGTCTTGATGGATATTCCTCAACAATT
>Ga0182738_1004745_pt1 | contig 14856 bp, 12 predicted proteins | sample eDN5th30CBELigMG_FD_128876 | JGI IMG/M metagenome (GOLD analysis project Ga0182738, IMG submission 128876) | Enriched Miracle-Growth compost microbial communities from Emeryville, California, USA - eDNA 5th pass 30_C BE-Lig MG (version 2)... ... | reverse complement strand
CGGTCTGCTTTCTGTCCAACAACTGGAATATCGGCGCCGAAGGCCAGTTCATCATGGGCGCTGTGGCGGGCTCGATCCTGCCGGTGATGTATCCCGATTTCCAATCATGGGTCGTCCTGCCGCTGATGTTGATCATGGGCATGGCCGGCGGTGCCGCTTATGCGGCCGTGCCGGCATTGCTGAAGACACGCTTCAACACCAATGAGATCCTGACCAGCCTCATGCTGGTCTATGTGGCGCAACTGTTCCTCGACTGGATGGTGCGCGGCCCCTGGCGCAATCCGCAGGGCATGAATTTCCCGGAAACGCGGAACTTCCATGAATATGCGATCCTGCCGGAAATCTGGGCGTCGTCGGGCAGGGCGCATTGGGGATTTATCTTCGCGCTCGTCGCAGCGGTGGCGGTGTGGTTCATGCTGTCGAAGACCCTGCGCGGTTACGAGGTCAAGGTGCTCGGGCAGAGCCCCAGGGCAGGGCGCTTCGCGGGCTTCTCCTCCGCGAAGATGGTGTTCTTCGCCTTCGTCGTTTCAGGCGCGCTGGCCGGGCTTGCCGGTATCTCCGAAGTCTCCGGCGCGATTGGCCAGTTGCGGCCGACCATCTCTCCCGGCTACGGCTTCACGGCGATCATCGTTGCCTTCCTCGGCCGGCTCAATCCACTCGGCATCGTCGCAGCCGGTCTGGTTCTGGCGCTCTCCTATCTCGGCGGTGAGGCGGCACAGATTTCCATCGGCGTCTCCGACAAGGTCGCGCGTGCCTTCCAGGGTCTGCTGCTGTTTTTCGTGCTCGGCGCCGACACGTTGATCCACTACCGCATTCGTTTTGTCGCGACCGGCTCGCACAAGCTGGAGGCATCCCATGGGAATGCTTGAAGCCATTCTCATCACGATCGCCACGGCCGCGACACCGCTGCTGATCGCCGCAATCGGCGAACTGGTGGTCGAGCGCTCTGGCGTTCTCAACCTTGGCGTAGAGGGCATGATGGTGATGGGGGCCGTGACCGGTTTCGGTGTCGCGCTCATGAGCGGTTCGCCCTGGCTCGGTTTCCTTGCCGCGATATTGGTGGGCGCGCTGTTTTCGTTGCTTTTCGCATTCCTGACGCTGACGCTGGTGACCAATCAGGTCGCGACCGGCCTTGCGCTCACCCTGCTCGGCCTCGGTGTTTCGGGCATGCTCGGCGAGAGCTTCGTCGGCCTTCCCGGTGTGAAGCTCGGCAGCATCTACATTCCGGTGCTGACGGACCTGCCGCTGGTCGGCAAGTTCCTGTTCGGGCAGGATCCGATCTTCTACCTCTCGCTGCTGCTCACCGGGGGCGTTGGTTATTTTCTCTTCCGCACGCGCGCGGGACTTACGCTTCGTTCCGTCGGCGATAACCATGCTTCCGCCCACGCCCTCGGCATCAACGTCATTCTCATCCGCTATCTGGCGGTGATGTTCGGTGGTGCATGTGCGGGATTGGCCGGTGGCTATCTTTCCATCGTCTACACCCCGCAGTGGGTCGAGAACATGACGGCGGGCCGCGGTTGGATCGCGTTGGCGCTGGTTGTGTTCGCGTCCTGGCGGCCGTGGCGGGTCCTGGCTGGAGCTTACCTGTTCGGCGCCGTCACCATCGGCCAGCTCCACGCGCAGGCACTGGGCATAGGCGTGCCGTCGCAATTGCTTTCGTCGCTTCCCTATCTGGCGACAGTTGTCGTTCTTGTACTAATCTCGGGCAACCGGCGACTGACAATGGTAAACACACCGGCTTCACTGGGGCGGCCGTTTGTGCCAGATCGCTAAAACAAAAAGACGGGATAAGGGCCCCCGGGCAACCATTGAGAGGATCAACTCCATGAAAAAAACCATTCTGTCGTTTGCCACGGCAGCCGCAGTGATGGCGTTCGGCACGCTGGCCGCCGAAGCCAAGGTCAAGGCCTGCTGGATCTATGTCGGCCCCATCGGCGACTTCGGCTACTCGTACCAGCACCACCAGGGCCTGCTGGAAGTGCAGAAGGAACTCGGCGATCAGGTCGAAACGGCCTATCTCGAAAGCGTTCCGGAAGGTGCCGACGCCGAGCGCGCCCTGGAGCGCTTCGCACGTTCGGGCTGCAACATCATTTTCGCGACCTCCTTCGGCTTCATGGATGCGACGAACAAGGTTGCCGGACGCTTCCCCGACGTGAAGTTCGAGCACGCCACGGGCTACAAGCGTGAGCATCCGAACGTCGCGACCTACAATTCGAAGTTCCATGAAGGCCGCTACGTGCAGGGCGTGATCGCTGCCAAGGTGTCGAAGACCGGCGTTGCCGGCTACATCGCCTCCTTCCCGATCCCGGAAGTCGTGCTGGGCATCAATGCCTTCATGCTTGGCGCGCAGTCGGTGAATCCGGACTTCAAGGTCAAGGTCGTGTGGGCCAACACCTGGTATGACGCCGGCAAGGAAGCCGACGCCGCCAAGGCGCTGATCGACCAGGGCGTCGACGTCATTACCCAGCACACCGATTCCACCGCGCCGATGCAGGTTGCCACCGAGCGCGGCGTGAAGGCCTTCGGCCAGGCCACCGACATGATCAAGTTCGGCCCGGAAACCCAGCTCACCGCAATCGTCGATGATTGGGGTCCGTACTACGTCAAGCGCGTCAAGGCCGTGATCGACGGAACCTGGCAGCAGCATGACGTCTGGGACGGCATGAAGGAAGGCAACGTCGTGATGGCGCCGTTCACCAACATGCCCGACGACGCCAAGAAGGCAGCCGAGGAAATCACCGCCAAGATCACGTCGGGCGAGTTCAACCCCTACACCGGCCCGATCTTCAAGCAGGACGGCAGCGAGTGGCTGAAGCCCGGCGAAGTGGCCGACAACGGCACGCTGCTCGGCCTCAACTTCTACGTCAAGGGCGTGGACGACAAGCTGCCGCAGTAAGCGCCGGCACGATTCCGAACAGGAAAGGGCGCCGCGAAGGCGCCCTTTTTCATGCCCGGATTGGCCCGGATTGGAATGAGATGAGGGGGGTAGAGCATTTTGCAGCCGGACGGAATCGTCTGGCGTCGCATAAATGCGGCCAGGAAAACCAAGCCGGGGCAGCGACGCGTTCGTCAGAACGTCCGCTGTTTCCGCCTCTTAGACCGCTATGCCGTAGAGGTCGTAAGCGTCGGTCTGCTCAATCTTGACGGTGACGATGTCGCCGGTACGCAGCGGGCGGCGCGACTGGATATGCACCGAGCCGTCGATTTCCGGTGCGTCATATTTCGTGCGTCCCTTCGCCGATAGGCCATTGGCCTCGTCGACGATCACCTGCAGGCGCTTGCCGACCTTCTTCTGCTGCTGCGCGGCCGAAATCTTCTGCTGGCGCTGCATGAAGCGGTGCCAGCGCGCCTCCTTGATCTCCTCCGGCACCTGCTCCAGACCGAGGTCGTTGGAGCGCGCGCCACCGACCGGCTCGTATTTGAAGCAGCCCGCGCGGTCGATCTTCGCTTCGTTCAGCCAATCGAGAAGCATTTCGAAATCTTCCTCCGTCTCGCCGGGGAATCCGACGATGAAGGTTGAGCGGATGGTAAGGTCAGGGCAGATCTCGCGCCAGCCGCGGATACGGTCGAGCGTCTTTTCGCCATGGGCGGGCCGGCGCATGTTCTTCAGTACCTGCGGCGAGGCGTGCTGGAAGGGGATGTCGAGATAGGGAAGTATCTTGCCTTCCGCCATCAAGGGGATCACATCGGCAACGTGCGGGTAGGGGTAGACATAATGCATGCGCACCCACACGCCGAGTTCGCCGAGCTCCTGCGCCAGATCGAGGAATTTGGCGCGCACCTCGCGTTCCTGGAACAGGCTGGTCTGGTACTTGATGTCCACGCCATAGGCGCTGGTATCCTGGGAAATGACGAGGATTTCCTTCACGCCGGCCTTGGCGAGTTTTTCCGCCTCGCGCAGCACGTCGCCCGCCGGGCGCGAGACGAGATCGCCGCGCAGGGCAGGGATGATGCAGAAGGTGCAGCGGTTGTTGCAGCCTTCGGAAATCTTGAGATAGGCATAGTGGCGCGGCGTGAGCTTGACGCCCTGCGGCGGCAGCAGATCGACAAACGGGTCATGCGCGGGCGGCGCCGCTTCATGCACGGCAGCCATGACGCTTTCATAGGCTTGCGGGCCGGTGATGGCGAGCACGTTGGGATGCTTTTCGCGGATCAGTTCCGGCGTCGCGCCCATACAGCCGGTTACGATGACCTTGCCGTTTTCCTTCATCGCTGTGCCGATGGCGTCCAGCGACTCGTCCCGGGCCGAATCCAGAAAGCCGCAAGTATTGACGACGACCAGATCTGCACCGTCATGCTTGCGGGCGATCTCATAGCCTTCGGCGCGGAGACGCGTGATGATCCGTTCGGAATCGACAAGGGCTTTCGGGCAGCCAAGGCTGACAAAACTGACGCGGGGCGCGGACATACTCAGGTTCCAAATTGAAATCGCCGGCGTCGTGCCGGCGATTGGTCTACCGATATTCGGCGATGGTTTCGCAGATTAATCCGAAACCGGTGCGGCAAATATCACAACTCCCACGTCCTTGAAAAGGCGCTGCAACACTATCTGTGTGCAGCCGCTTCCCCGCCGAACCAGGGCTCCAGAAAGCCGAACTGCTCGGGAAACTCGGATACCGCGCCATCCAGCAGCATGTTGATTGCCACATAAAGGATGATGAGCAGGCCGACATAGGCGATCCAGCGGTGACGGTGGAGCAAACGTGCGATGAAGGAGGCCGCAAACCCCATCAAGGCGATAGAGAGAGCAAGTCCGATGATCAGGACGGTGGGGTGATCCATCGAGGCGCCCGCCACCGCCAGAACATTGTCCAGGGACATGGAAACGTCGGCAATCACGATCTGGGTGGCCGCCTGCATCAGCGTCTTGCGCGGTGCAGCGCCGTTCCGTTTCACATTTCCATCGGAAAGAATTTCCGTGGCTTCCTCTTCCTCGGCCTGGGTGACGCGCAGTTCGCGCCACATCTTCCAGCATACCCACAGCAGCAGCAGCCCGCCCGCTATGAGCAGCATGGGGCCGATTGCGAGAAGCCATTGCGTGATAAGGGCGAAGATGATGCGCAGCACGGTAGCCGCGCCGATGCCGATAAGGATTGCTTTCTTGCGTTGATCCGCCGGCAGGCCGGCTGCGGCAAGGCCGATAACGATTGCATTGTCTCCGGCCAGAACCAGATCGATGGCCACGACCTGAAGCAACGCTGCAAGACCTGCGGCTGTGAAAATTTCCATTGGCGGGTTGTCCCTGTTTTCCGGCTCTCCCTTGCGCAGGGCGTAACGCGCAATCTTGCCAAGCGTCAACTCTCAATGGCGATCGTGATCACAGCCGAACGTGTTCGCGACCGGCGCGTTCCGCGCATGACAATCGTCATGCTGTTGCTGCTGGCGAGTTGACGTGACAATCGCGCAGACGCTAGAAGCACGAAGCACCGCCTCGAGCATCTGCACGCGATTACCCGGCAAATCCCGGGAGGCCGCGACAGGAGTTCAATGTCCCCGGAGGGATGGCCGAGCGGTTTAAGGCACCGGTCTTGAAAACCGGCGTGGCAGCGATGTCACCGTGGGTTCGAATCCCACTCCCTCCGCCACTTGCCCTAGCGAAACCGTTCTGCCGATCCGGCCGTGGCCGGATTTTTCCGTTGTTTCCGAAGGTTATGCGGGAGAGGCTGAGCACTCACACCCGGGCCCGGAGGCCCGGAAGTGGTCTCTCAGGGCCGATATTCTCCGGGCCTGATGACTGGGGCATTTTGGTGCTTAGCCTCCAGATCCCTGATATAAATGATTTTTTTGGGAAACGAGCCCGAACACTTCGATGCCGGTGGCATCCGCGAATTGGAACAGAAATCGAACTCAAGCCCAATCGCTCTTGAAACCAACGTCATGCCGGTGATGGACCGAAAGCATCAGGCTTTCGCGGGTTGCCTCGCCGAATAGTGAGGTTTCGAGGCCTCAAGAAGGCAGCAGCGCCCGTTCAGCAGAAACGAGTGCGTCGATCCGCGCCCCGGAGAGTTGGCGACAACCCGCAAGATCGACGAGAAACCGCACCGCTGACACGCCCGCCGGTAGTGGGGCCCTAATGGCCGGGATCGTACTCATGTCGAAAATCCGCATCGAGGAGGTTGCGCGCTGAAGGTCGAACGACCAACTGAGAGCCGACTGCATGTCGCGTCCTAGTGTATCGGCAACCACGGTGCGAAGTTTGAGGATTAGGTCGTAAACCTGAGTGCGTGCCTCGATATCGGACATCAGTTCTGAAATTGAGAAGCCGCCTCCGGACGGCTGAACGATGAACGAAGCCAGGGTTCCCAGCGTGCCCGGTGGAGGATTAGCCTGCTCAAATGAAACTTCATGTGCTCGGCGGTCTGTGGTTGTGGCCTTCGCGTCGAGACGGAGAGCCCCCACGGAAAAGTCGTAGCGCTCGTCTTGGTCGACGCGCCAAGCGCGGACGGCTGCGGCCGGATCAACGGCAGCCCGGATTACGAGCAACTCGCCAACCAGGCCGACGACCTGCTTCCTCGGCGGCTTGGCAAGCCGTTGAAAGAGGTCCACAACGCGGTCCACCAACTCTGCAACTGCTGCCACCGTCGGATTCGGGCCGAGCGTCGAGGCGAGGAATTCCATCGTTGTGATAAAGTATTGCTCTACCGAGCGGTCCCGCGACCTGCAGGCGACGACCGTGAGAGTCTCAGTACGTACGTCGCGGTGACGCTCCTCAATCCGGCAGGCGACGCTGAACCGTGCCTCGATGCCTGAGAGGAGCAAAGGCACACGGTTTGAGACGCCCACGGTCCGGATCAGCAGTGCCGCGCCACCGGAGCTGTCTCGTCCAACATAGTAGGCTGCTTCTGAAGAAGCTGGGATTACACTGAACGTGCCAGCCTGATCCGGCCGAGCCAACCGTTCAAGCAGGTCAGCGAGTCGGTTGGTCAATCGGCATCCACCTGTCCAGCTTGCAGTTGAACTAACCATTCCCTCGCTAGGTTAGAAGGAATATGTGTAGCAAGGAGAGGGGCAGAGTTAGCCTCAATCGGCCCTTGATCGGTGTAAGACAGGTCGAAGCGGTGGAGTTGAATGGTCGGCCGATCATTCATGTTGAATGCGGCATCGCCCGGGTAGTTTACTCCTCCTCTCGCCAGACGCGTGGGACCCTGCAAGAAGCCTTTTTCAAGAGTGCCCGACGCGGAGATAGTACGACGAGAGCCGCCTGCGTTGGGTCGCATTCGATAGACCGCAACGACCGTGTCCGGAGCTTGGCGGAGAGCCTCGCCCAGCGTCACGAGCATGCCGGTGAACTGGGCGGTGTCGCGCGGATCCTCCAGCCTGTAGTCTGCAAGCATATCGATGACCGCAGCAATCGGGACTTCCCGCGCCACGAAGTGCCTTTGGCTGTCCTCCGCCGACTGATATGTCACGGTATCCTCCGTGAAGGTGAACGCCTGAGCAAAGGCTTCCAGCAGTTCGGCGTTTCTGTTCCGAAGGTCGCTGGAAATCAGCGCCCCCTTCTGCTGAGTCCACCCCCCCGCTCGGGTCGCCCTGAAATAGGTGTCCGAAACAACGTTGCGCCTGCAGGGCTGGAGCGTGTTGTCGAGGATGAAGCGGCGTCGCCAGCTATTCAGGCCGCCTTGCTTGGTCTCCAGGAGCTTCAGTTCCCGCCGCATCAGATTCTCGTGCTCTACGTATCCCTCGAATGCCGATCGTGTGACCGCTTCGAGCCAGATTCGGCAGATCCCTAGGTACTTACGTTTGTATCCGAAGAAACGCGCCCGCTGCTGAAGTGTGTCAGCGTTCCCAACGCCGACGCCACGGGGCATGTAGGTGACCGTCAGGAGGTCTACTGTGAAGCCTCTGTCGACGGCTTGCCCGCCGACCAAAATCCAGCCCTCGGCGTCACGCCAATTAATCTCCGGCGTTCTTGGACGGCCATTCGTGTTGAACTCGATTATGGTCGTCTGCCGGAGTGCCCTAGGAAGCTTGGCGAGCACATCGTCGAACGAAGGCAGATCCGCGTCGGTGGTCGCCAAGTGTTCGTAAGCGGTCCGGAAATCCTCGACCAGTTCAATTCTGTCAGGGTCTGTTTCCGGCAAGCGAAGAGCGGTAAGCCACGTCGTTTTTGCCTCAGTCACCCACTGCACGACCTGTCGATGGTCTGCGCGCAAGCGAGACGGGTGAATGAGCATGGAGCGACGCCGCCGATCTCTAATCAGGCTGGCAGCGAGACCGACAAAGAAGACTCGCACCGCTTCAAGCATACTTTCCGGTGGGTCGTTGCCGGGGGCGATGTCTTGCGGGGGGATGTCCCTAATGTAGGGAGAGCCGGGAGCGAAGAACTCCTGGCCACCGATGTAGTCCGCGCCGGGGTCAAGCACCTTGGGGAAATCCGGTGACAAGACATCTGCAATGTTGATTAGTAAGGGTGCCTGCGGCGTGGCGGTGTATTGCAGGTAAGTGTGGCATGGCAGCGCGTCCCGGAGTTCGCGGAGCCTAGTATAGGTAGCGCTCTCGCCTCCCTGCTGCACACGTGTGTTGAGGCTAGCTTGATCTGCCTCGTCGTCAATTACGAGGACTGGCACGCGTTGGAGATCCAGCCTTCGGAGCAAGTTTGTCAGGTTCTGAAGCCTCTGCCGCTGCTTTAGCACGGTCAGAATTAGTGTTGGCCTTTCATCATCCTCAAGCTCGTCGTCCTGCCATGCTTCGATGGCCTGCCTGATAGACTGCTCGTCATGAGCGTCAGTGGCCTGAACGTTCTTCTGTATTTTCCAAGACGGCAGTCCCTCACCTGCGTGGACATTCAGATCCTTTTCGAGCCTTTCGTGCGACTGATTCAGGAGATTTACCTTCGTCCCAGCGATGACGATGACCAGTGGGAAGCCGTTATCCCGCGCAAGCCCGATTACGGTGGTGAACGACATGGTCTTACCGCTCTGCACGTTACCAACCACCAGCCCGGTCGCTGATCCATTGGGATTTCTGGGATTCACACCTCGACCAAGAATCTCAGCTGCGTCCGCGATGAGCCTAGCCTGGGATGCCTCATCGACGTTGCTTCGGCGGACGACGCCGGTTGCCTCCTCTCCTTGGACTGGAACCCAGTTCATCTGCGGATTGGGTGGGGTCGCCGGAAGTGGGATTGCTTGTAACGAGCCCGGCGCCGCAGTGTCGTTGCCTGATGTCATGCGCGCGACAGAGCCTCTCTCAAGATTTCGTTGACGTTGCGCCGGATTGTGCCGGCCAGCTTCACGCCCGCTCGACGGGCCAGTTTTTCAGAGATCGCGATCGCGGAGCCAACGCGGATCAGAGCTTCGATATGATCCGGGTCGGTCTGCGCAAAGAGAACCATGAACGGGTGTGCCATAGCGATACGGATCTCCAGCCGCTCCACGCCGTCCATGGTGGCCTGCTGGTCACTCACCGTGAGCCAGTCGCCCTCTGAGGGATCATCGGAAAGCTCGATGTGGATGATCCAGGTTTGTCCACGGAATTTCACTGTCAGTTCACGCAACGCGAGCGTCGGTTGCGGTGCCAATGGTGCCTCTTGGGTTTCGACAGGCACGGCGTCGGCGACTCGCGGCAGCACATCCGGAACTGATTCCTCAATGAGCTTCGTGGTCCTCTCCAGCGCCTTGCTGGCAGCTGCTGCGCGATCACGTTTGGTTGCTAGTGCTCGGAAGGCGTCAGCCTGCTTGAGCAGCGGTAGGTCTTCACTGTCGAGGTGCTCGCGGAGCAACTCAAGGAACGGTTGCTCGTCTTCGTCGTTCCAGCGGAACCCGTCCTTGGTGTGGCTGACTTCGAACCCATCGAGTTCCAGTTCTCCGAAGAGGCGAAGATAGCGGTAGCTCCCGTGGTTAAGGAAGATGAATTGAGGACGGTAACCTTCCTCCCCGCTCCCTTGGATCAGCCTGCCGCGCCTGAACAGAGCGAAGCCTGTACGAGAATGATTGCCGGGATCGCGAAGCGCGGCGAAACCCTTTACCGTTTGGCCTTGTCCGAGGTCGAACGAGATTTCTTTCTTCCAGGTTCTTGGTTTGCCACCTTCCTCGCGAGCATAGGGCGCGACAAGGATGTTCGGCGGCTCGTATACGCAGGGCTCGCCGTTGAAGCGGAGGTCGAGTGTCCCGTTCCTGACGAAGACGCGGTAGATGTCAGTCAGGTGCTCGCGGATCTTGCCGATGGTTCTTCCAACCGGGACATGATGAAGGCCTTCCAACACAATCTCTGTATAGTGGGCATCCTGCGTGGCCGGCGCCTCGTGGATGTCGAGTTCCTCGATATCGTCGTTGACAATTCGCTCAATGTCGAACCTGACAGTGCGCTCCACAGTTTCGCCGATGGCCTTCGTCCGGACGCGCCAGTGGCCGGAGAACCAACATGCTGCACTCTTCATGCCCATGCCAAATTCGCTTAGGCCGGACGCATCCAACGGCACAACGGCCGGACGAAATGCACGCGGAAACTCCGATCCGGCGATGCCCGCAGCGTTGTCTCGGATGGTGATCCGGCCGGGAGGCGTGGAATCTATCTCGATGGAAACCCGTACGCGTTGCGAGTTGCCGTCAGCAATCAAGAGTGCATCGCGATTCGAAAGGTAACTCTGGATGGCATTGTCAACAAACTCGGCCAGCGCGAACCACGGCTTGTAGTTCAGGTACCGCAGGACCGCCAGTACACTCACGCCGGGCCGAATATCGACTGTAGTCACCGACAACTGGCGGCCTCCCCCTTAATGAACGCAGGCGCTTAGGCCGCCGAAACAAGCTCCTGATCGGTCTTCCCGTGATGGAGATCTTGCTCATGTGAAAGTATTTCGTGATCGCTTCCGGATACTGGACCTGGAAGCAAAGCCTCCGCAACAGCAGCAATGACATCGACATTCACGGCGTTGCCGAGCGCCTTGTGCGCGGCGGTCTGATTTTCAGGAAGATACTCAAGCTGCCCCATGCTCTGAAGGCGGGCGCACTCGCGCATTGTCATGTACCGGCGCTCCCAAGGGATCACGGGCACCTGGCTTGTTGTGAGAGCAACAAGCGACGGTGCCGCTGTGGGTCGCTTCGCGCGGATCCCTGATGCTCGAAATTGAATAACTGCCTGCCAAAGGTCGCGGGGTCCACCTTTCCAATTCCACTCGAGCTTTTGAAAGCTTGGCGCAAAATCTGAAATCTTTGGAAGCCAGGGATCAATGATGTCTCTATTTCGGGTGTAGAACTCTCTGTTCTGCCGGATGAAATTCTTCTTCCAATCAGGAAAATGAGAAATCTGATCCTGTGCGTAGGAGGGCAGCGCATCCTTCACGGCCCTATAATCCAGGCCCTCAAGTGACCGACCTAACGCCCCCCTGAAATCACCCATGAGGCCAAAGCCAATCTCGTAAGGAGTTTTGTCGAGATAGGGGTAAGTTGCGCCGAACTCCATTGCCCATATCGGGAAGGAAGGAAGTTGCTCTTCTTTCGGCAGTGCATCGATGAGCGATTGCCAGGTTTCAAGATACTGAATGAAACGTGGACCCAGCGGTCGAGCTTCCTTGGGATTCTCGTCTAGGACGCTTTTGATCGTAACTTGGTCAAGTTGGTGGGTTGGCTCAGGCCAAGAAAAATGCCCTAGTCCCGTCCTAGATCCGACGATAATCGCCCGCTCTCGCACTTGCGGCACGCCAAACATGAATGGCGAGAGCTTTTTCTTGTCGACTTGGTATCCTAGATCTTCGAGCCGTGCCTTGATTTTCCCCCATGTCTTCCCGCTATCGTGCCGCAAAAGATTGGGTACGTTCTCGATAAGCAGATAGGAAGGCTTGTGCGTGTCAAGAATTTCAAGAACGTAGTTGAACAAATCACCCCACTGCGGGCAGTCAAAACCTAGTTGTTCACCCGCTTTGGAAAATGGCTGGCACGGGAACCCGGCACATAGGATATCATGGGGCGGCACATCGCCGATCGCTTCGCGAATGTCTCCGTGCGGACGAACGCCAAAGTTTCTTTCGTAGAGGTCGGCAAGCCCGCTATTTAGTTCCGAAGCGAATACACACTTGTGCCCGAGACGTTCAAGCGCCTGATGGAACCCACCTAAGCCTGCGAAAAGATCTGCGAATCTCAATTGTCCCATGGCTTACTTGTCCAAGGGAAGAGCGAGTTGACGGGAGGCGTGTTTTTCCAGCAAGTCCTTAACCGCGACATTCAATACGTACTGCAAAGAAAGGGGCGGGCGATGGCCCTCCGCCAAAGCGCGCAGGGCATCGTAGTCTTCCGCCTCGAGCGAGATCGATAAACGCTTCTTTGAATTACCCATTCTCGTATCGCACCTGTTTGCACCAGACTGCACCAAGATGATCGGCTTGTCGATCCTTGAATGCCTTCCTGTGAAGGTTCTCTGGGAGCAAAATTCGTCCATGCGATGACGACCGTCAGCAGCCATATCGAACGGGCTCTTCACATGAGTTGATCTTGCTGCTCGAACCATTCGACCGGGAACGGCTTCAGTGTTCGCTCAAGCGTCATCCCCGGCCCGTGCTTCCCGTCCAGGATCGCCTCTACGATGTCGGGCGCGAGCAGTGTCAATCGCAGGACGCGGGTCATGTAGGAGGGCGCGATCCCCTCGCGCTCGGCTAGTTCGGCGATGGTGGCGAACTCGCCCGACTCCAGGATCCTCTTCCATCTGAAGGCGCGGGCCAGAGCCTTGACCAGCGTGCTGTCCGCACGCCGCGGCTGGGTAGCGCCCTCCGGCAGCTTCATCTCCTTCCGCCCGCCGCGCTTCACCAGGCGGAACGGAACATGGAGCGTCACGGTGTCGGGGATAGGTGCGCCGTGTGTCATGCTGCGGTCTCAATATCGCCGGTCAGCATCTCGCGAGCCAGACCTCCGAGCCCGTCGATGCGGAGCCGGACGTCGAGCCCGTCCTTGCCGATGTCCACGCGGTCAACCAGCAGCGCCACGATGCGTGCCTGCTCAGCGGGGAACAGTTCGTCCCACAGCGGATCCAGTCGCGCCAGCGCCTCGCGGGCGTCGATTTCGGTGATCACGCCATCCTGCGTGCGCGCTGCCTTCCATGTCCCCGCGACGATCTCGGGCTGGCGGAATACCGCTCGGAGCTGGTCGATGACGGCCGCCTCGATCTCTCCTGCGGGTACACGACCCACGGGGCATGATCCGGCACCATGCTTCAGCACGGTCTGGCTGACGTAGTAACGGTACATTCGGCCGCCCTTGCGCGTGTGGGTCGGCGAGAACGCCGCACCGTCCGGTCCAAACAGCAGCCCCTTCAGCAGCGCGGGCGTGTCGGCGCGCGTGCGCGCGGCGCGCTTCCGGGGGCTCTCCTGCAGGATGGTGTGAACCTTATCCCACGTCTCGCGGTCGATGACCGCGTCGTGCTCGCCGGGATAGCTGTCGCCCTTGTGGACCGCCTCGCCGATGTAGGCGCGGTTGCTGAGCATGCGGTAGATGTACTTCTTGTCGATCCGGTTGCCGCGCGGCGTGCGGAGGCCACGTTCGGCGACCTCTCGCGCGAGTTCCGTTCCCGAGCCGATCTCGAGGAAGCGGGCGAAGATCCAGCGGACATGCTCGGCGGCTTCTTCATTGACCACCAGCTTTCGGTTCTCGACCCGGTAGCCGTAGGGCGGGACGCCTCCCATCCACATCCCCTTCTTCCGGCTGGCGGCGACCTTGTCGCGGATGCGCTCGGCCGTCACCTCGCGTTCGAACTGGGCGAAGCTGAGCAGGATGTTCAACGTCAGCCGGCCCATGGAGGTGGTGGTGTTGAAGGACTGCGTGACCGAGACGAAGGTGACGCCATTGCGGTCGAACACCTCGACCAACTTGGCGAAGTCGGCGAGCGAGCGGCTGAGGCGGTCGATCTTGTAGACCACGACTACATCGACCAGCCCGTCCTCGATGTCGGCCAGCAGCCGCTTCAGACCGGGTCGTTCCAGCGTGCCGCCCGAAATGCCGCCGTCGTCATACAGATCGCGGACGAGCACCCAGCCCTCGGACCGCTGGCTGGCGATGAAGGCTTCGCAGGCCTCGCGCTGGGCGTGGAGCGAGTTGAACTCCTGCTCCAGCCCTTCCTCGGAGGATTTCCGGGTGTAGATCGCGCAGCGCTGCTTCCGGATCATTCCTGATTTCGCAGGGGCCTTCGTCATGTCCGCGCCCTCCGGTTCTTCAGCCCGAAGAACACCCAACCGTTCCAGCGCGTGCCGGTGATGGCGCGGGCGATGGCCGAGAGCGACTTGTAGGGCCGACCCCGCCACTCGAAGCCGTCCGTGGTGACGGTGACGACATACTCGACGCCCTGCCATTCGCGGATCAGCCTTGTCCCGACGATGGGCATCGTATCGGCGCGGACGCGGCTCTTCTTGCGATCGCCGCCGTCGAGTTCCTCGCCCAGCCGCTCCAGTCGCCGTACGGTCTCAAGTTTCAGCCCGCCATAGGCAAGTTCCTGGATTCGGTAGGCCAACCTGCTCTCCAGGTAGCGGCGGTTGAACGGTGGCGGCTCGCTGTCGAAAAGGTGGCGCCATTGCGCCTTCAGCTCCGGCGTCGTCGCGGTCTTCAGCGCGGCCAGGCGCGCGGGGATGGGATCGTGGGTCGTCATGCGGGTCTCCGGTGAGTTGGAGTTGCATGACGGCATCGGTCGGTCGGAGAGTGTAGGCGAATTTCTCCAGTCTCGTCAGAAGCTTCGCCTCGCTCGCGCTGCCGAAGCCGGACCAGCCCGAGCGCCAGCAGGCCGCACAACTCGGTGCGGCGTTCGGCGGGGGTCATCTGGTCGGGCGGGAGCGGATTGGGGCGTTTCATGCAGCCGACCGCTCCGCACGGCCAAGAACGGCAGCGGTGATCGCGCCGCGGTTCCAACGGAAGTTCAGATGGCAGTTGGCGGCGT
>Ga0182738_1004744_pt1 | contig 14856 bp, 13 predicted proteins | sample eDN5th30CBELigMG_FD_128876 | JGI IMG/M metagenome (GOLD analysis project Ga0182738, IMG submission 128876) | Enriched Miracle-Growth compost microbial communities from Emeryville, California, USA - eDNA 5th pass 30_C BE-Lig MG (version 2)... ... | reverse complement strand
TCTGGTGCTGTGACGCGTTCGGGATCCCATTGGTGTTTCTCACCGATGTGCCCGGCTTCATGATCGGCACCCAGGTCGAGGCCCAGGGGATCATCCGTCACGGCGCCAAGATGGTCACGGCGGTGTCCGAGGCGACCGTACCCAAGATCTGCGTGGTCGTGCGCAAGGCGTACGGTGCGGGCCTCTACGCAATGTCCGGGCCGGCCTTCGAGCCGGAGGCGACGCTGGCCCTGCCCACGGCCAAGATCGCCGTGATGGGCCCTGAGGCCGCCGTGAACGCGGTGTTCGCCAACCGCATCGCCGCCATCGACGACCCCGCCGAGCGCGAAGCGTTCATCGCCGAGCAGCGGCAGGTCTACTCCGAGGACGTGAACCTGCTGCGCCTCGCCAGCGAGCTCGTCGTCGACGCCGTCGTCCAGCCCGGTGACCTACGCGCCGAACTCATCAGCCGATTCGCGCTGGCCCAGGGGAAACGTCGCCGATTCTCCGACCGCCGCCACGGCGTTCCACCGGTCTGACCTCGGCCCGGCCGGAGCGCTTCCGCCACCACCCGGGTCCGTCTGGTCCACCGGCGCGGATCGACCGAGGTCCGATGTGGGGATCGGGCATGCCCGCGGGCACGATGGAGCCATGACTCCGGAGGTGCTCCCGAGGCGAGGCGAGCGGGTTCACGTCCGCGAGGTAGGGCCGAGGGACGGTCTGCAGCCCGAGCGTCCCGTTCCGGTCGACGAGCGCGTCCGCCTCGTCGACGCGCTGTTCGCCGCCGGTGTCCGGAACATCGAAGCCGCCTCTTTCGTCTCGCCCAGGGCCGTCCCCGCGATGGCCGATCCAGCAGCGGTGCTCGCAGCGATCGACCGACCCGACGACGCACAGGTGACGGTGCTCGTCCCGAACCTCCGTGGCGCACAGGATGCGCTCGAGTGCGCGATCGACGAGTTGACGCTCACGATCTCGGCGTCCGAGGCCTACAACCGGCACAACGTGAACCGGTCGATCGCCGAATCACTGGATGCCGTCGGGGCGATCACCCGACTCGCCACGGCTGCGGGCGTTCCCGTCGACGCCGTGGTGAGCTGCGCGTTCGGGTCGCCCTTCGAAGGGGATCTCGCCCCGGCGGACGTGGCGACATTGGGCGACCGGCTCCTCGACCAGGGCTGCAGCGCGGTCACCTACGCCGACACGACGGGCATGGCCACGCCACGTCGCATCGCCGAACTCATCGACGAGACCGGACACGCCATCGGATTGCACCTGCACCAGACCCGCGGCACCGCGCTGCTCAACGCCTGGACCGCACTCCAGCTCGGCGTGCGGCGTTTCGACACCTCGGTCGGTGGCCTGGGCGGCTCGCCGTTCGCTCCCGGCGCGGCGGGAAACCTGGCGACCGAGGAGTTCGTCGCCGTGCTCGACGACGTCGGGGTCGTCACGGGTATCGACGTCGACGCCGTGATCGACGCCGCGGGGATCGCCGCGGAGCTCGTCGGCCACGACGTGCCGAGCACGGTCGCCGCGGTCGGCCCGCGTGACCGTCTCGTCACGGTCATGGAGTGAGTTCGTGCCCTGGTGCGACAGCTGCGACCGGTATCTGAACCCGAACACCGTGCACGACGACGGGACCTGTCCCTCGTGCGGAGCGCCGATCACCAATCCGCGAAAATTGCAGCGCGCCCGACGCGGGCGCGGCAGCTCCGCCGACGCGATGGCCGTGCGGGCCCGACGAACCGACGAGCGTGCCGCGCGCGCCGAGCCGCGTGATGCCGGCGACGACGAGATCGACCCGTCGACCCCGTGGCATTTCAAAGTGCTGCTCGTGGCGCTGGTGATCTACCTGGGGTGGCGACTCGTCCAGGGCATCATCTGGGTGAGCCACCAACTCTGACCGGGGGTCCGCTTCACCCGCTCGCCCGTCGTCGGGGTACACTCGCCGACGTAGGAACGGGCTGTGGCGCAGCTTGGTTAGCGCGTCGGTCTGGGGGACCGAAGGTCGTGGGTTCGAATCCCGCCAGCCCGACCACCACCCCCGACGTCCGGGCGGTACCGGGCGAGCGCCGGAATCGTCAGGCGTCGGCGACCCCGCTCGCGCCCTGGGCGCGGAGCGCATCACGGATCGCTTCTGCGGCCACATCGAGTGCATCGTCGGCGGGGGAGGGGTCCGCGAGCGCGAAGTTCAGGTCGGCCTCCGAGGTGATCGGGATCGCATGCAGGTGCACGTGGGGCACCTCCAGCCCGGCGATGATCAGGCCAACCCGGTCGCGCCCGAACGCTGCACGCTGGGCGCGCCCGATCGTCTGGGCGACACCCATCAGGTGCGCGTTGATCTGTGGATCGAGATCGAGCCAGTTGTCGACCTCCGCCCGGGGGACGATCAGCGCGTGGCCGGGCTGAATGGGGTTGATCGTCAAGAACGCGACCGCCACGTCGTCGCGCCAGACGAACCGGCCGGGCAACTCGCCGTCGATGATCTTCGTGAACAAGCTGGACATGGTGACCTTTCGCCCGGGGTGATCGGAAGGACCCAGCACCACGCTGGGTGGAGGTGGTCATGAACCTAGGCTGTGCGGCGTGACCGACGTCGCGTCCCCGCGGACACTCGACCGAGGATGGAACCCCTGGACCATCCCGAATGCGATCTCGGTCGTTCGACTCGCCTGCCTACCGATCTTCGTCTACCTCCTCTTCGGCGTGGAGAACCGCGCCGCCGCGGGATGGCTGCTCGCGGCGCTCGGCATGACCGACTGGGTCGACGGCTACATCGCCCGCCACTTCGATCAGGTGTCCGAGCTGGGGAAGATCCTCGATCCGGTCGCGGACCGGATGCTGTTCTTCGTCGGGCTCACCTGCATCCTGATCGACGGGACGATCCCCGTGGCGATCGGCGTCGCGATCCTCGCCCGTGAGATCGTCGTGGGGGCGACCACGGTGATCCTCGGCCTGCTCGGCGCCCGACGGATCGACGTGACCTGGTTCGGCAAGGCCGGCACCTTCGCGAACATGATCGCCGTGCCCTCTTTTCTGGGCTCGCACAGCACCTTGAGCTACGCGCCCGTCCTCGGTGCGGTCGCCTGGATCACCGTCGTGCCGGGTCTCGTCCTGTCGTACTACGCGGCGCTCCTGTACGTGCCGATCGCCCGACGAGCGCTCGCCGAAGGGCGCGCCGCCCGATCGGGCGAGGCCGGCGACCCGGTACCCTTCCCGGACATGAGCGCATCTCCTCCTGAAACGCGAGCACCGTCGTGAAGGCGGTCATCATGGCTGGAGGCGAAGGCACCCGGCTGCGTCCGCTCACCTCGAACGTCCCCAAACCGATGCTTCCCATCGCGAACATCCCGATGATGGAGCACATCGTCGATCTGCTCGTGACCCACGGCATCACCGACATCGTCGTCACCGTCGCCTACCTGGCCGACATGGTGCGGAACTACTTCGGCGACGGCTCCGAATTCGGCGTTCGCATGGTGTACGCGACCGAAGACACTCCTCTGGGAACCGCCGGGTCGGTCCGCAACGCGATGGACGAACTCGACGAACGCTTCGTGGTGATCTCCGGCGACGTGCTCACCGACATCGACCTGACCTCGATCGTCGCCTTCCACGAGGCCCGCGGTGCCCTGGCCACGATCGGTCTGGTCGCGGTCGAGAACCCGCTCGAGTTCGGGATCGTGATCACCGACGAGCACGGCGCCATCGAGCGGTTCCTCGAGAAGCCGTCCTGGGGACAGGTGTTCAGCGACACGATCAACACCGGCATCTTCGTACTCGAGCCCGAGATCTTCGACTTCATCCCGGCCGAGGGCCCGTCGGACTTCTCCTCCGACGTGTTTCCCGACGTGCTCGCCTCCGGCAAGGGTCTCTACGGCACCGTCGCGACCGGCTACTGGGAGGACGTGGGCACCCTCGAGGCCTACAGCAGGGTGCACACCGACGTGCTCGACGGTCGGGTCGACGTGCGGATCAACGGTTTCGAACTGCGCGACGGCGTGTGGCTGGGCGAAGGGGCCGAATTGCATCCCGACGCGCTCGTGTCGGGAAAGGTCGTCATCGGCGACTCGTGCCGTATCGAGGCCGGTGTCGAACTCGGCGCCTACACGGTGCTGGGTCGGAACGTGCGCGTGCAGGCCGACGCCCATCTCGAACGGGCAATCGTGCACGACAACGTGTACGTGGGCGAGGGCGCGACCTTGCGCGGAGCGATCGCCGGTCGCGGCACCGACCTGCGACGGGGCAGCCGTCTGGACGACGGGGCCGTCGTGGGCGACCAGTGCTTCATCGGCGACGACGCGGTGGTGTCGTCGGGGGTGAAGGTGTTCCCGTTCAAGACCGTCGAGGCCGGGGCGATCGTGAACTCGTCGATCGTGTGGGAGTCCAAGGGCGCGCGCAGTCTCTTCGGACGCTTCGGCGTGTCGGGCATCGCGAACGTCGACGTGACGCCCGAAGCGGCATGCCGGGTGGCGATGGCCTATGCCACGACCATGCCGAAGGGTGCGACGGTGGTGACGTCGCGCGATTCGTCTCGCGCGGCCCGCATGCTCAAGCGTGCAGCGATGGCCGGGCTGAACGCCGCCGGCGTGAACGTCGTGGACCTCGAGGTCGCGTCGCTCCCGGTCACGCGCTTCGTGGTCTCCCAGCCCCGCTCGGCCGGCGGCCTGTCGATCCGGCTCGACGGCGACGACGTGCAGTCGGTGGGCATGCGGTTCTTCGACGCCGGGGGACTGGACCTGTCCGAGGCGGCACAACGGAAGATCGAGCGCCTGGTCAACCGCGAGGACTACCGACGGGTCCTGGCGAGCGAGATCGGCGACATCGCATATCCTCCGCGGGCACTCGACCACTACAGCGTCGCGCTGCAGGACACGGTCGATCTGAGCGTCCTCCAGCAGTCCACCCCGAAGCTGGTGGTGGACTACTCGTTCGGCTCCACCTCGTTCGTGATGCCGATGCTGTGGTCCAAGATCGGAGCGGACGTGCTGGGGGTCGACCCGTACGGCTCGACCTGGGGCATGGTCACCTCCGACGCCGAGGCGAGGCTCCGCCGGGTGTCCGAACTGGTCACCACCTCCGGAGCCGACCTCGGTGCGGTCATCGACCCCGACGGTGAGATGCTGACCCTCGTCGACGGGACCGGACGGGTCCTTTCCGGCACCGAGTCGTTGCTGGCGTTCGTGGAGCTCGTGGCCGGCCACATGGACGGCACGACGATCGCGGTGCCGGTGTCGGTGACCCGTCGGGTGACCGAGGCCGCCGAGCGCTGCGGTGCCACGGTGCGCTGGACCCAGACCTCGCTCGGGGCGCTCATGGACGCCGCGCTCGAACCCGGCGTCGGCTTCGTCGGCGACGCATCGGGCGGGTTCATGCTGCCGGGATTCCTCCCCGCCTTCGATGCCGCCGCGGCACTGATGAAGCTCCTCGAGTTGCTCGCCCACGCCGACACATCGCTGGCGGACGTCGTCGCGGATCTCCCTCGCCCCCACGTGGTGCATTCCACGATCGTCACACCCTGGGATCGGAAGGGGATGGTCATGCGGACCCTGGTCGAGCAGACCCAGGACCTCGACGTCGATCTGATCGACGGTGTCAAGGTCTGGCACGGCAGCGACTGGGTCCTCGCGATCCCGGACGTGACCGACCCGATCACGCATCTGTGGGCCGAGGCCGACGACGAACGGTCGGCCCGCCGGCTCGCGGACGAGTACGCGAGACGGATCACCGAACTCGTCCGGTGAGGCGCCGGATCGCCCCGCAGAGCCGTGCCCATCGGTCGGGTCGGGCGCGATAGGTTGGAGGGTCATGGACGTCCCCGAGAACCTGCGATATTCGACCGATCACGAGTGGGCGGAACTCACCGACGGTGAACTCCGGGTCGGCATCACCGACTATGCGAGAGACGCACTCGGTGACGTCGTGTTCCTTTCGCTTCCCGAGGTCGGAGCCGATCTCGACGCGGGCGCGGTCGCCGGCGAGGTCGAGTCGACCAAGGCGGTTTCCGAGATCTACGCACCGGTCGCCGGTCGGGTCACCGCGGTGAACGACGCCCTGGTGGAGAACCCCGAGATCCTCAACGACGACCCCTATGGGAGGGGCTGGTTGTTCCGGCTCGAACCGTCCGATTCCGGCGCGTACGACCAGATGCTCGACGCGGCGGCGTACCGCGCTCACACCGGCGACTGAACGCAGAGCGGATCCCCTCGTGTACTGCAACAACTGTGGTCACCAGAATCCACTCGGTTCGAACTTCTGCTCCTCCTGCGGTGCCGTGTTGAACCCGACCGGCGACGATCCGGCGACCATCACCTTCCAGCTCGAGACGGTCACCGGCGCCGAAGAGGTCGAGGTCGAACTCGACGACCTCGCGGTCAACGGCGTCATGGTCGTGACGCGGGGGCCCAATGCGGGGTCCCGGTACACCCTCGACGAACCGTTCATGACCGCCGGCCGCCATCCCGACAGCGACATCTTCCTCGACGACGTGACCGTCTCGCGCAACCACGTGGAGCTGGTCCGGCAGCCCTCGGGCGGGTACCTCGTGCGCGACGTCGGCTCGTTGAACGGCACGTACCTCAATCGGGAACGGATCGAGGAGGCGCTCCTGCACAACAGCGACGAGCTGCAGATCGGGAAGTTCAAGTTGGTCTACCTCGAGGGCGGGGAGAGTCGGTGACCACGAGGACGCATCTGTCGATCGGCGAGGTGCTCAGTCTGCTGACCGACGACTTCCCCGATCTCACGATCACCAAGATCCGCTTCCTCGAGAGCCAGGGGTTGATCAATCCGGAACGCACGGCGTCGGGGTATCGCAAGTTCTACGACTTCGACATCGAGCGGCTCCGTTGGATCCTGCGTCAGCAGCGCGAGAACTTTCTGCCGCTGAAGGTGATCAAGGATCGCCTCGACCGTTCCGAGGGCAGGCTCCCGGCCGACGAGGATGCTCCGGTCGCCGCACCCGCCCAGGCGTCCTTCGACCTCGCGCGTGACACCGGCGATGCCGATCCACCTCCGGTGTGGATGGCCGATCACGCCAGGTCGAATCCCCGTGAGCGCACCGAACAGGTCGGGCCGAACCACGGCGGTGGTGTCGCCACCGACTCTGAAGCTCAGGTCGAGGTCGCGACTCCGCCGGGTCACCCGGAGCCTCAGGTCGACGTGGAGACTCCGCAAGAACCGAAGGTCGGCGCTACGGCGCCGCCGAAGGCGAAGGCCCAGTCGAAGGCGAAGGCGAAGACGAAGACGAAGGCGAAGAACACCACTGGTGCCGCGGCGAAGCCCGTCCCGGCTGGCGTTGCTGCCGGACCGAGCCCGGCTCCGGTGACTGCAGACCCTCGAGCACGACCGGAGACCGCCATGCCGGCATCACAGAAACCCGCGGCCGATGCCGCTCCGACCGCCGGCTCGGACACCGCCCCGGATGCAGCCGGTGATGTCAGCGACGTCTCGCTGACGCGATCGGAACTGCTCGACGCGGCACGCCTGGAAGAGCGGCAGCTCGCCTTGCTCGAATCGTTCGGCATCGTCGTGCCCACCGACGACATCGGTGATCCGACCTACGGCGCCGAGGCGCTGGTGTGCGCGAGGCAGGCCGCGATCTTTCTCGACCTCGGCGTGGAACCGCGCCACCTCCGGGCGTTCAAGGTCGCCGCGGATCGCGAAGCGGGTCTGTACGAGCAGCTCGTTCTGCCGCTGCTGCGCCAACGAAACCCCACCGCCCGCTCCGAGGCCACCCAGATCGTCCGTCGCCTCACCACGGCCGGGGCGGCGTTGCATGCTGCGCTGCTGCAGCAGTCACTACGAAGCCCGGTGCGTCTCCGTCGCTGAACGCAGGCTGCCGACCCGGCGGAAGACCCGGGGTCGCTCCACTAGAATCGCCCGCATGATCGACCTCGAGCTGATCGGGTTGCGGGTGGAGCCGCCGGCGAACACCCCGATCGTGCTCCTGCGAGAGGTCACCGGCCAGGGGCGCATCCTGCCGATCTTCATCGGAGGCGCCGAAGCCACGGCGATCGCGTTCGTCCTCGAAGGGGTCTCGACGCCACGACCCCTCACGCACGATCTGTTCCGCGACGTCATCGAGGCCCTGAATGCCCAACTCGCCCGGGTCGTGTTGACGGGCCTGCGCGACGGCACGTTCTTCGCCGAGTTGGAACTGTCGACCCCGGCAGGGACCCGGACCGTGTCCTGTCGGCCCTCCGACGGCATCGCCCTCGCGCTCAGAACCTCCTCGCCGATCGTGGCGACCGAAGAACTCCTCGACGAGGCCGGTCAGACCCCGATCATCGAAGCGGTCGAGACCGGCGAGTCCGCGGATGAGGTCGTGGAACAGTTCAAGGACTTCATCGAGCATGTCGATCCGGAGGACTTCGCGTCCTGAGCCGGCCGCAACGCCCGGTCAACCGCAGCGTTCCTCGACCACACATTGACAACATGATCCGTTCGGCCCTACGTTGTCCTCTCCTGCGGCCGTAATTTCACGGGTGTGGTGCATCGAAGAACGGGAGCGACGGTGGAATCACATCCGACCGACAATCGAAATGGCGGCAGCCAGGGATTCAGCGGCCGACAGAGCGCCGCCATCGTGGGCATCACCTACCGCCAGCTCGACTACTGGGCTCGCACCGACCTGGTCCGCCCGAGTCTCACCGACGCCACCGGGAGCGGCTCGCGGCGACGGTACTCCTACGGTGATCTGCTCGAACTCAAGATCATCAAGCGGCTTCTCGACGCGGGCATCTCGCTGCCGGCGGTCCGCAGTGCGTTCGGGTATCTGCGTGACCAGCTCGACGCCGACGTCGCGAGCGCCCATCTGGTGCTGTCGGGTTCGTCCGCCGTGTTGGTCCGCGACGGTGAGGAACTCATCGACGTCGTGAATCGTTTCAAGGGTCAGGGAGTGCTGAACCTTCTCGCGCTGTCCGACGTGCAGACCGAAGTGGCCGCCGCCGTCCACGAGATCGTCCCGGAGGCCGGGATCGAACCCGGGACCGACGACGTGACCACCCCGATCGCCCGGTGACCCCGGAACCGGAGACCCTGCATACCTCGCCGCTCGACGCCGTCCACCGTCGAGCGGGAGCCAAGATGGTCGCCTTCGGAGGCTGGGACATGCCCTTGCACTACCGCGAGGGCACCTTGGCCGAACATCGCGCCTGTCGGGCCGATGCGGTCGTGTTCGACGTCAGCCATCTCGGGGCGGTGGAGGTCGGCGGGGCCGACGCCTTCGACCGTCTCCAGCGCACGCTCACCAACGATCTGGGCAAGATCGCCCCCGGTCGGGCCCAGTACACCCATCTGCTCGACGACGCCGACGCGTCGGTCGTCGACGACATCATCGTGTGGTGGACCGACGTCGAGTCGTTCATCGTCATGCCCAATGCGTCGAACACCGACGGGGTGCTCGCCGCGTTGGGCGCACCGAGCCGCGACGTGACCGGTGACCGCGTGATGCTCGCCCTGCAGGGCCCGCATGCCCGCCGGCGCCTCGAGGCAGTCGCCCCCGAGGCCGCCCGGGTCGGACGTTTCCGGGTCACGGCGTTGTCCTGGAACGGACACGCCTGCACCGCCGCGGGCACCGGTTACACCGGCGAGGACGGCGTGGAGATCGCCGCTCCGGTCGAAGCCGCCGAGCCACTGTGGGACGCGGTGGTCGACGCGGGGTTCGTGCCGGCCGGTCTCGGCGCCCGGGACACCCTGCGTCTCGAGGCGGGGCTGCCACTGCACGGCCACGAACTCGGGCCCGGCATCACGCCGCTGCAGGCGGGACTCGGCTGGGTCGTGAGCTGGACCAAGGGCGACTTTCCCGGACGGGCGGCCCTCGAAGCCGAGCGCGACGCCGGCGTGGCCCGCCATCTGGTCGGCATTCGGGTGGAGGGTCGCCGACCTCCCCGCGCCGGCCTGGAGGTCCGGGTCGACGGACGGCCCGTCGGACACATCACCAGCGGCAACTTCTCGCCGTCGCTGCAGACGGGAATCGCCTTCGCGCTCGTGGAGCCCGGACTCGGCGAGGGTGCAGCGGTCGGGGTGGCCACCAACCGTGACGTCCTGGAAGGGACCATCGTCCCGTTACCGTTCCTGTCGCTGCCCTCGCCCGGCTGACCACCGCGGCGCCCCGGTCACGAATCGTAGGCCTCCATCGGCGGGCACGAGCACACCAGGTTGCGATCGCCGTAGACCCCGTCGATGCGACGGACCGGTGGAAAGTACTTGTCGGTCCGCGCCGTGCCGGTGGGATACGCGGCCTCGAAGGGGGAGTAGGGGTGGCTCCATTCGCCGAGCAGCATCTCGGCGGTGTGGGGCGCGTTGACGAGCGGGTTGTCGTCTGCGGGCCACTCCGAAGCGCCCACCCGTTCGATCTCGGACCGGATGGCGAGCATCGCGTCGCAGAAGCGGTCGAGCTCGGCCAGATCCTCGGATTCGGTCGGTTCCACCATCAGGGTTCCCGCCACCGGGAAGCTCATCGTCGGCGCATGGAAGCCGTGGTCGATCAGTCGCTTGGCGACGTCGTCGACGGTGACCCCGGTCGCCTTGGTGAGCGGACGCAGATCGAGGATGCACTCGTGGGCCACCCGCCCGGTCCGGCCGACGTAGAGCACCGGGTAGGCCGCGCCCAGCCGCTGCGCGACGTAGTTCGCGTTCAGCACGGCGACCTTGGACGCCTCGGTGAGACCGTCGGGTCCCATCATCTGCAGATACATCCACGGAATGGGCAGGATCCCCGCGGAGCCGAACGGCGCGGCCGCGACCGGTCCGATGCCCGTTTCAGGTCCGGCTGACGCGTCACCGGGGTGGTTCGGCAGGAACGGTGCGAGATGCGCCGCGACCGCGACCGGGCCGATACCGGGTCCGCCGCCTCCGTGCGGGATGCAGAACGTCTTGTGGAGGTTCAGGTGCGACACGTCGGCCCCGAACGCGCCGGGGCGAGCGAGGCCGACCATCGCGTTCAGATTCGCGCCGTCGAGGTAGACCTGCCCACCGGCCTCGTGGACGAGGTCGCAGATCTCGACGACGGACTCTTCGAACACGCCGTGGGTGGACGGGTAGGTGATCATCAGCGCGGCGAGTTCTCCGCCGTGCTTCGCGATCTGGGCGCGCAGATCCTCGACGTCGACGTTGCCGTGTTCGTCGCAGGCGACGACCACCACGCGCATCCCGGCCATCGTGGCACTGGCCGCGTTGGTGCCGTGGGCGGACGAGGGGATCAGGCACACGTCGCGACCGACCTCGCCGCGGGAGCGGTGCCAGGCCCGCACCGCCAGCAGCCCGGCCAGTTCGCCCTGGGATCCCGCATTGGGCTGCAGTGAGACCGCCGCGTACCCGGTGATCTCACACAGCGCATCCTCCAGGTCGGCGATCATCTCGGCGTAGCCCGCGCGGGAGTCCGCCGGAGCGAACGGGTGGATCCGGGCGAAGGCCGGCCAGGAGATCGGTTCCATCTCGGCGGCTGCGTTGAGCTTCATGGTGCAGGAACCCAGCGGGATCATCGTGCGGTCCAGTGCCAGGTCCGCATCGGCGAGGCGCCGCAGATAGCGCATCATCGACGTTTCCGAACGATGCGCGCCGAAGACCTCGGCGGTGCAGAACCCCGACGTGCGGCCTGCGGCGGCCCCCAGCCGATCGCCGTCGACCGGGCGCAGCTCACCACTCACCCCGAATGCGTCGAGCACGGCGCCGAGATCGTCGGTGCCCGTCGTCTCGTCGCACGCGATCCCGACATGGTCGACGTCGACCAGGCGCAGGTCGACCCCGTTGTCGGCCGCCGCCGCGACCACGGCCGCGGCGCGGCCCGGGACGTGTGCGGTGACCGTGTCGAAGAACGCTGCGGAGACGATCTCCACCTCGGCCGCCTCGAGCGCGGCCGCCAGCGCGCCGGCGGCGCCGTGGATGCCTCTGGCGATGCGGGCGAGCCCCTCGGGACCGTGGTAGACGGCGTAAGCGCCGGCGAGCACGGCGAGCAGCACCTGCGCGGTGCAGATGTTCGACGTGGCCCGCTCCCGTCGGATGTGCTGTTCGCGGGTCTGCAGGGCGAGCCGGTGGGCCGGCGCGCCGGCCGCGTCCAGCGAGGTTCCCACGATCCGCCCGGGCAGCGACCGTTCCAGGCCGGTCCGCACGGCCATGAAGGCAGCGTGGGGACCGCCGTTGCCCATCGGCACACCGAAGCGCTGGGACGTGCCGACCGCGACGTCGGCGCCCCATTCACCCGGCGGGGCGATCAGCGTGCACGCGAACAGGTCGGTGGTCGCGGTCACCAGGCCGCCACGCTCGTGGACCCGCTCGGCCAGGTCACGCAGCTGCTCGGTGGAGGCCAGGCGGCCGCTCGAGCCGGGTTGGGAGACCATGATGCCGAAAGGCTCGACCTCGCCGATGCCGTCGTCGACGGAGAAGGTCTCGATCCGCAATCCCAGCGGTTCGGCTCGGGTGGCCAGGACGGCGAGGGTCTGGGGATGGGTGTCGACGTCGACGAGGAACGGCGCGTCCCGATCGGCCTTTGACATCCGTCGGGCGAGGGTCATCGCCTCGGCCACCGCGGTCGCCTCGTCGAGCAGCGACGCGTTCGCGAGATCCAACGCGCACAGGTCGGCCACCATCGTCTGGTAGTTCAACAGCGCTTCCAGTCGCCCCTGGGAGATCTCGGGCTGGTACGGCGTGTACGCGGTGTACCAGGCCGGGTTCTCGAGGATGTTGCGGCGCAACACCGGGGGAGTGACGGTGTCGTGGTAGCCCAGTCCGATCATCGAGCGCCGTGGCTCGTTGCGGGCCGCGAGCGCGCGCAGTCGCCGGGCGGCGACGTCCTCGGACACGCTCGGGGGCAGTCCCAGGGGAGTGGTGGCGCGGATACGCGCGGGCACGACCTCGTCGATCAGCGCATCGAGACTCTCGACACCGAGCGTCGCCAACATCTTGTCCTGTTGGGACCGGTCGGGTCCGATGTGACGTCGGGCGAACGAGTCGTCGCCGGGGCGTGCGGTCGGGTGGTCAGCAGCCATGGTTCCTCACCGTTGTCGAGTGGGCGTTGCGTGCGGAAAACGCACGGGTTCGGGCCTCACGTCTGTCAGGGGACCTGAGAGCTTCACGCGGCTCGGCGGATGCCGAACCGGCGCTTGCACCGTCGGTGGACCGGTGTCGCCGCCCGGGGGAGAGGACCCGATCGCTTTCCAGATGTGCCTCGGCCGTGCGGTTCGTGGGCCTGAGAGTTTCGGCGAGGTCTTGCTCCTTCGGCGCACCGCGAACGGTGCTCTCCCACACGGTGTCGACAGCGTGGTTCAGGCTAGCTGGCGAGCGAGCGCGCCGGAATCGAAGTAGGCCCGGACGCCCACGAGGCCGCCGTCGCGGAACAGGAAGAAGCACGCGGTGCGGACCCGGAACCGACGCCCGGCGGCACCCAGATCACCGACCGGGCCGCGGTACACGCCGCTGAGCCAGAGTTCGGCCGACACCACAGAAGGCGAGTGCCAGAAGCTGATCACCTCGGTGGCCAGATCGGGGAACGCATGGGCCCGCTCCACCAGGTAACGCCGGACCTCGTCGCTGCCGTCGTAGACCCGACCGCTCCCGACGAGTTCGTAGCGCGGATGGGCGAAGGTCCCCAGGATCCGCTCGGGGTCACCCGAGCGTTCGGCTTCGAGATGCCGGTGGAGGACCTGTTCGCGTTCGACGGTGACCGACTCGGCATCCGGGGGCATCGCTTTCACCCTAGTTCGCCTAGATTCCACCGTGTCCTGCCCACGCCCGGCCGGTCGTCGGTCACGTCGTGCCCGGGCGGGTGGCAGACTGGAAAAGACCTTTCGGGAGTGCCATGCCGACATCGAATCATGGAGCCGACGCGGCGCAGGGGACGCTCGTCGTCGCGCCGAGTGGCACGGAGCGGTTCTGGCCGGTGGAGTCGCTCTGGCGGGGGGTCGTGGTGGTGCGGAGCGAACTGCGTTCACCGGAGTGGATGCTGCAACAGGTCAAGGCGGTCCCGCTGTCGTCGCGGGTCGAACGGTCGTTGCTCGCCTCGGCCCGAGACGACGACGGTCGGGCGATCCTGGCCCGGGCGTCGGAGCCCGGCGAGCACCGCGTGGCGGCGGCGGTCATCGCCGCGCTCCGTCTGGTGAAGGACTACCCCGACCGGTCGTTGCGCTTTCTCGCCTGGATCGCGCAGGGACCGAACGATCCCGGTGACCTCCGGTTCCTGCGGCGTTATCTCCCCGGCCTGCACGTGCTCGTCCGCCTCGACCGCGACGTGGGGGCGGCGGTGCCCCTCGGTCGCACCGCGCTGGGACTGCTGGCCGCGGAACTGTTGCGCGAGTCGGGTGACCTGGCCAGGGCCGACCAGGTACTCGGTTCGCTGTCGCCGGGAGCCGCAGTCGCCGTCGCCCGGACGGCGCTCCGGATCGCCGGCAACGACCCTGCCGGCGCCCATGCACTGGCCGAGAACCGTCCGGTGAACGACGATCCCGGCATGGTGCTGCGGATCCTCGATGCACAGGCCCGGATCGTCGAAGGCGACCCGCAGGCGGCCCTGGCCGAGTTGACGGCGCTGCTCGAGGGCCGCGGTGCCTCCGGCCCGGTCGAACGGTTGGCCCGGGCGGTTCGCAGCAGGGCCCTGCGGGCGACCGGTCGTGACACCGAGGCCGATCTGATCGATGACGACTTCGGCGCAGCGGCGGGTCGACCGGACCCGGGCGCCGACGACGAGACCGGTGCCGGCGCGGCCGAGGGGTCCGAGCCACCGACGCCGCCGCTGTTCGGTCGGTCGCTTCCCGACGCGCTCGACGACGCGTGGGCGCGGGTCAGACGTCAGCCGTGTGAGCCGTCGGACCGCCCCCTCGAGCGCGCGCAGATCGACGCGCGCTGTGAAGAGGCCATCGCGTTGATCGCCGCGGGCCATCTCGA
>Ga0182738_1004742_pt1 | contig 14863 bp, 10 predicted proteins | sample eDN5th30CBELigMG_FD_128876 | JGI IMG/M metagenome (GOLD analysis project Ga0182738, IMG submission 128876) | Enriched Miracle-Growth compost microbial communities from Emeryville, California, USA - eDNA 5th pass 30_C BE-Lig MG (version 2)... ... | reverse complement strand
CCGCCTCGGCGGCCATTTCGAGCAGTTGCTCGCGGGTGTATTTGTGTGAGTTCTCCGTGTGGATCGACTCGCCGGGGGCGAAGGAGACCGCCAGGTCGGCCCCCGGGATTCGGACGGTCTGGGCTCGCCGACTGACCAAGTGCATCTCGATCCGGCCCCGGTCGGGGAAATAGGTCGCGCGGTGGTCGAACTGGTCGACCTGGAAATCCGCGCCGAGCTCTCGGTTGATCCGCGTTAAGATGTTGCGGTTGAAGGCGGCCGTGACCCCCTGGGCGTCGTCGTAGGCGGGCTCCAGGATGGCCCGGTCCTTGACCATGTCGGTCCCAAGCAGGAATCGATCCTCGGGCCGCATGGTCCGGGCGATCTGGGAGAGGAGGGCGACGGCCCCGGGCCGCTCGGCGTTGCCCAGGCTGGAGCCGAGAAAGACGATCAGCCGCGCGCCGTCCTTCCGCCGGGCGACCCACCGAAGCCCCCGCTCGTAATCGGCCAGGCACCCCGACAGTTGAAGCCGGGGAAACCGCGCGGCGAGACCGGCGATCGACTCCTCCAACGCGGAGGCTGACACGTCGATCGGGACGTATCGCAGACGGTCACAACGAGTTAGGGCCGAGGCGATCAGCCGCCGGGTCTTGGTCGCGCTGCCGCTGCCAAGCTCGACGATTGCCGGGAGGCGCGCTTCCCACGCATGGGCGCCCAGACCGTCGGTCATCTCGTCGGCGTGGTCGCGGAGCAGGGCGTCCTCGGTTCGGGTCGGGTAATACTCGGGAAGCTCGCAAATCGCCTCGAAAAGCTTCGACCCCTCCGCGTCATAGAAATATTCGCAGGGCAGAGTTTTCGGATCCGAGGTCAGCCCGGCACGAACGGCCTTCGAGAATTCGGCCAGGCGGCTTCGGCCGTCGGCGGGGTTGATAAGTCGTGTGATGGACGCGGGAGCGGCGGGCGGGGTTGGGGACGGAGTGAACGCGCGGAACGCAGCCGGCACGGACCACCTCGAGGGGGCTGGGCGTCGGCTCCGTCCGGCTGAACTCGGCGCGGTCCCGGCGCCGCTTGATCGTTGATCCTTTGGTCGAGAATGCAGAGCAATTCTCGCGCCGCTCAGGCGAGGATGACTCGCGGGCCGTCCTCAATGTCGATGACGTCCCCCGGGGCCATCTGCCTTCGCTTGCGGAGTTCGACCTCGCCGTTGACCCGAACGACCCCCGCGGCGATGAGGCTTTTGGCCTCGCCGCCGCTTTGGACGCAATTCGCCAGCTTCAGCGCCTGGGTCAGGTTGATGGGCCGGTCGCCCACCTCCAGGCGGATTTCCCAGGGGTTGCTCATGGTTGCGGGACCCGCGCCGGGGCCGGCGCCGGCGCTGGGGCCGGGGCGGGTTCGGGGACGCCGAACCGCTGAAGCTGCTGGTTGATCGCGCCCTCGACGGCCCGCTCGACCTGCTGCTGGCCCCGGTTGATCGCGCTGTCGAACCCTTGCTCGAACTGCCGACGAGCCTGGTTGACTCGCCCCTGGGCCTGGTTGATCTGGGTCTGGGCCCGGTTGACCTGGCCCTGAAGCTCCCTGGCCTTCCCCTGCGCCCGGCCGGCCTGGTTCTGGACCTGCCTTTGAAGCTGGCCGGCCTGGTTTTGGGCCTGCCGCGTCACGTTTTGCCGGGTCGCGTCGACGGCCTCGGTCACCTGATTGGTCAGGTTTTGCCGGGTCGCGTCCACCGCGCCGGTGATCTGGTTGGATAGGTCTTGCCGGGTCGCGTCGACGGCCTCGGAGACCTGGTTGCCCAGGCTCTGGGCGGTGCCTCCCACAACATCCGCGACGGCGTTTTGGAGCCGGGCCTTGTCCTTGTCGACCAGCTCGCGGAACGTCGCCGCCTTTTGGTTCGGGTCGGAATCGAGCGTCTCGACGACGAACTGCTCGGCCTTCTGCTTGCCGCTTTCAACAACCGCGTCGAAGACCGACCGAGGCGAAGGGTTCGCCGGCGCCTGGGGCGGGCCGGGAACTCGGGGGGCGGCCGGCGCCTTGATGGGGGCGGGCCGGCCATCGCCGGCGGCGATCATCGGCGCGGCGGCGGGCTGGACGGAATCATCAAGGTCCGGGACGGCGTCGAGCGGGGGAAGCGTCCGCGGGTCAAGCTCCGCGCGGGCCTGGATTTCAAGGTCGGAATCGATGTCGGCGACGGCCTCGCCGTCGTTCTCGACGATAACTTGGGCGTCGGTCGACGGACGGCCGCTCCAGTAGGGTTCCAGGGTCTTGCGGACCTCGCCCGGCAAGATGGGGCCGATCACGCTGACCACCCCGCCCATCACCCGGCCGCTGGGGCTGGCGAAGATCGGCCCGCGGGTGTTCGGGGCGACGCTGACGGTCAGCAGGGTGAGCAAGATCGCCACGCCCACGCCCTCGACGCCGCCGAGCATCATGCCGAGGTGCCGGTCATACGCCTCGAACTTGAGCCTGCGAATCGTGCCCCGGACCATCCAGGCTCCGGCGAAGACGCCGCCCGAGACGACCGCGTAGGCCGCGGCCATCGCCATCGCCCGAGTCGCTTCGGGAGGGCCGGGAAGCATCGGGCCGATCTGGGCCGAGATCGGATAAGCGAACAGGTAGCCGAGCACCAGCGAGCCAATGCTCGCCAGTTGCCAGGTGATCCCGCGCCAGGCGCCTCGGACCATCCCCGCGATCAAGACGGCCGCCATCGCCGCGTCGTAAATCGTCATCCATGACCCTCCTTGCTCGATCGTCTTGTCGGTTCCCGACGCGCCCCTGTTGGTCCGGCCGGGCGGCGGCATGGTAGCCCAGCGACCCCAACCCGGGAAGGGAGATTTCCTCAAACCGCGCCGGTCCCCGACCGACAACGGAGCCGCCTCGGAGCCCGCGCTTCATCCCCTCATGTAGGGGCGGCCCCCCGTGGCCGCCCTCCGGCGACCGGCGAGGGACGCGCCCCCCGCAGGGAATCAACCGATGCCAGAGGATTTCCAGGGTGGGAGGACAGGCATTCCTGCCTGTCCGGCGGTCTGGCTGGGGACAGGCAAAAGTATTCATCGAACCTGAATGTTATGAAAAGTCAACAAGATGTCTCGATAAGTTTCTGAATACGGAACGAGGGCCCGCGCGTCCATCCCGATTGCGGGATGCCGCCGCAGGCCGTTCATTAGGTTTGCATTATGGATCGCCTCGCCGACTCTCCACGCTATCTCGCCAAAGAAAGCTTTTCGATGCCCCGGACCAGGGAATCGATCGCCGCGAGCCGGGCGTCGGGCGGCTCCACGGATTCGGCCAGCTTCAAGGCCCGGTCCAGGCCCTCGCGACGGGCCGCGTCGTGGAGGACCGATCCAAGGATGCCGTCTCTTTGGAACGGGTTGAGCATCCTCGCCTCGCGCAGAAGCTCCTCGCTCTCGCCCGCCAGGATGCGGAGGTCCGGCCGCATCGATTGCAGGTAAAGCTTGGCGAGAACGGGGTGGCTCTCCTCATCGAAGTCGAAGAACTGATCGCGGGCGATTCCTCCCGGGCTTGAGGGAACCGCGCCCTCCTCGAAGGGGTCCTTAGTCTTGGCCAAACAGTCGAGCGCTCGCCGGGCGGCCTTCGCGGCCCCTTCGGCGTCCCCCTTGTCCCGAAACGCTCTGGCCAGAGTCCCGAGCGCCCGGGCCTTCTGAACGCCCGGCTCATCGCGGATCGCCTCGATGTTCCCGGCCGCGCCGTCGAGGTCGCCCGCCTTGACCTGATTTTCGACCAGCATGCACAGCACTCGCGAACGACGAGGTTCCGGCTGCGCGACGGCCATCGGGAACGCCTCGGCCAGAATTCCCTTCGCCTCTGCCGCTCGACCACTGGAAACCAAGTTGTCGGACAGCACGATTTGCGCGACCAGCTTTTCTCCTTCCGCCTCGACCTTGCCGGTTAGCGTCTTGGATTTGGCGAAGCTGGCGCTCGCCCCGTTCTGGTCGCCGGCCTCGGCCTGGGCCGCGGCGATAAGGGCGAACGTGGCGGGTTTGACCGAATCGTAAAAGCCGTCGCTCGGTCCCGGATAATCGGATCGACGGACTTCGGGGATGGATTCGGCCGTTTCCAGGGATCCGGCGAAGTCGCCGGCGCGGGCTTGGAGATTCGCCACGATGGCCAGCGAACGGGCCTGGGCCTTGGCGTCGTCCCACGATCGGATCAGGGCGGCGAGCTTCGGCAGCGTGGCGCGGACGATCGGGTTGTCCTTCGGAACCAGCGCGGGCGAGCCGATGGTGATCTTGACGCCGCCGGAATCGAAGTAATTAAACCCTCCTTCGTCGGTGGAGAGACTCTCCCACATGAGCCTCGCGTTCCAGCGCTGGGCGTCGGGGCTGAGAGTCTTGATTTGTTGGATCGCTTCGTCGATGTCGCCGGGCTGCACGTAATCGTCCAGAGGATCAAAAAACGCGAGCATTGGGACTCCTGCGTCGGGCCCCTCGCGCAAGGCCTTCCGGGCCTCGGCCATCATTTCTCGCCCGCGATCGACATCACCCATAAGAATCAATGAGTGCCCGATCCCCCCGCCCATGATTTGCTTGACGGAATCGTCCATCGGCTCGATCAGCTTCATGGCGTGATCGATGAGGGGCCGGGCTTCGGCCGGCTCTCCGAGTTCGATCAGCTTTTCGCCGATCCCCCATAGAATCTCGAGCTTCCCCGCCAGGATTTCGGAAGCTTCCCGGGCCTTGGCTTGGGCGTCACGGGCCTCTTCGGACTGAGCCATTTTGAAGTCAACCACGGTCGGGCCATCGGCGGTTAACTTGATGGAGACATCGAATTCTTCGGCCAGAACTTTTTCCAGGCGCGTGATGTTCTCGCGGTTCACGACGAGACCGGTTTTCATCAGCCAGTCGGACATCCGGCGGAATTGCGCGAGGGCGGCCGGCGCGTCGCCCGCCTTGTGGCGAGCCTCGGCAAAATCCATCGCGACGACGAACCGCTTAAGGCCGGCGCGATCGATTTCGGCATTCGGCTTCGGAAGCGCGGTCGGCTCCGCGCGGTCCAAGGTGGCCAACGCGCCGGCGCGGTCGCCGAGCTTGATTTGGGCGTTGGCGATGGTCAAAAGCGTCTCGCTCCGTTGATGCGTATCAGCATCGCCCGGGGCAGCAGCGGCGCTAACGGAGAGCCTCGCGAGGGCCTCGCGGGCGTTGTCGTCGGGCTTGGGGTCCGGTGATTCGGCGAGGGACGGGAGCGTCAAGGTCGCGCCGAGGATGGCGACGGTGCTCAGGGCGAGGACTTCGGGAAGGGCCAGTCTCATCGAGCGATCCTCCATGTTTAGGATTCGACGGATCCGTGTCGTTAGCGGACGTTCGTTCAAGGCCGAGGCGAGGCGCCCCCGTCCCGGCTCGCAGCCGGCGAGTTCGGCGAGCCATCGGGCATACTCGCGCGGCTTTCCGGTGCGATCGACGACGAGCCGGTCGCAGCAAACCTCGCGCTCCAGGCGAACCCAGGCCGAGAGCCACCACGTCACCGGATGGAAAAATAGCAAGGACTCCACGAGCCTCCGCAGCAGGTTGACGAGGTTGTCCCATCGCCTGAGATGAGCCAATTCATGAAGCAAGGCCATCTCAATCTGATCGGCGCTCCACCCGGTAAGCGCCGACGACGGCAGGAGGATCAGGGGCCTCGCGACCCCGATCAGCATCGGCGCGGCGATTCGGTCGCAGACCGCCACGCCGACCCTTCGAACAATCCCCAGCGATTCCAAAAGAGCCCGGCAACTTTCGGCGATCGGCCCGGACTCCAGCGGAACGCTCGACCGCCTGAGCCGCTCGACCCCAATCAAACCCGTCGCCAGCGAGCCGAGCGTTAGCAAGGATCCGACCAGCCAAACGCCGGGCAGGACCGTAACGATTGGCTCGATCCATGAACCGCGAGGCGGCGCCGGCGGCATCGGAATGGAGGGAAGCGGCGGCGCTTCGGAAATCGTGGGAGTCTCGCTTGAAAATATGATCGTGCTCGCCGATGGTTGTTCCACCGCGACCGTTTCGACGACCACAACCGGCCGATGGACGACCGCGAAGACGATGATGGGCGTGGCCGCCAGCACCATCAAGCTGGCCAGCGCCGCGCCGTGGCGGATCTCGGGCCGAGCCCGGCGCAGGAGGCGGCGGAGCGTCGCGGCGATCAATCCCACGATCAGGCCGAGCCAAACGACGTGGAGGAACGTCCAACCGAGAGCCAGCCAAACGGAAGACGCCGTCATCGTCGGCCTCCCTTCGGTTTGCGGGGCTGGTCGTCGGCCGAGCCCTCGAGCAGGGCCCGGATCTCCTCACGGTCGCGGGCGCTCAGTTCGCCCTCTTCGATCAGGTGGGCGACCAACCGCCGCGCCGAGCCGTCGAAGACGTGATGGACGAGCTTCCCCAAAAGCCCCGACGCTGCCGTCTCGCGGCTCGTCGCCGCCGACCAAAGATAACCGCGCGGGCCGTCTTGTCGTTCAACAAGACCCTTGGTGAGCATGACCTTAAGCGTCGTCGCGGTCGTCGTCAGCGCGACTGGACGATTCTCCTGAACCGCCGCGTGAACCTGTCCCAAGCCGGCGGGGCCGTGCTCCCACAGGGCCTTCAAAATCTCCAACTCGGCGTCGGTCGGCTGGTTGCTTGGTGGTCTGGCCATGAGAACTTGGTTTCCCCTCCTCCCCCTCGCAAGGCGGATGTATGTGTTTGGCGGCCTCAAAGGTGATTCACATCATGGGATTTTCAACCCGGAGGACAGGCATTCTTGCCTGTCCACACCCGGCTTCGGACAGGCAAGAATGCCTGTCCTCCGGGTTTGGCGTTCGAGTCCAGAGTCATTGGGTTGCCACCGGGCGGCGCCCGGCGCATCGAAGGATTTACGATTTCTATAAAAATAGAAATCTCGCGTCAACTCCGATCCGATGGATTTCTTCAACCCCCCGGATGGACTCGTCCCTTCCAGGTCTCGGCGCGACCCATCAGGCGAAGCAAGAGCGCCCGCCACTGGATCGCGAGCAGAAGCAAGACGCCGAGGGGGTGAAGGATCGCCCCAAAGAGCGGTTGGCGGAACCGCCGCGCCGCGGCGAAGCGGGGCCACCAGGCCGCGGCGATCGCGACAAGCATCATGGCGATTTGCGACGAGTCCCAGGGAGCGGGCCAGGCGACCATCGCCAGGACGGGCAGCGCGAAGGGGACGACCTGACCGCCGAGGAGGATAATCGACATGGGGACGATCAGCCCAGGCGCGGCCAGGGCTTCGCCCGCGTTTTTCGAGAGGCCATGCCAGACCGTCCGGGCGCTCTGATACAGCCGGCATTCGGCCTGGTCGGTCGCGTCGAACAGGTCGGTCTTGAGGCCGGCGGCGCGGAAGCATCGGGGGAGCTTGATCCCATCGTGCCACGTGGTCCGGGCCGCGGCGTGCCCCCCGGCTCGAAAGTAGGCGTCGCGGCGCATGATCATAAGCTGGCCGCAACCGGCTGATAGAGACGGCATGCGGGTCTGCCGCATGGCGGGGATCAGCATATACCCCAGCATGATGAAGTGAATCAAGGGAATGAGCAATTTTTCAAGGAATCCCACCGTCACTTGATGAGGCACCCCGCTGGCGAGGTCCGCCCCGGATTCCTTCATGAACAAGGCGATGCGCGAGAGCGCGTTGGGCGCCAGGCGAACATCGGCGTCCATGAAGATCAACAGCGCGTGGCGCGATTCGTGGGCCAAGACCTGGCAGGCGTGCGACTTGCCCGACCAGCCGGGGGGAAGCTCGGGCGCGGGGATCAGCCGGGCCCGGGGGTCGCGCTCGGCGATCGCGCGGACGATCGCGGCCGTCGCGTCCTCGGAGTGATCGTCGAGCACCAAAACCTCGAACGCGCCCCCGGGATTGGCGAGCACCGATCGAACGGCGTCGCCGATCAGGGCCTCTTCATTGCGGGCTGGGATCAAGACCGAGACGGCCGGGGCGTCGGCGTTCGGATCCGCCCCCGGGGGAGATCGGTACGCCCACAAGTTCACCCGGAAGACGAGCGCGGGGATTAGGGAGAGCAACAGGCAAACCAGAAGCAAAATGTTCATTCGTTTGCGCTCATGATCCCGTCTTCAGGCTCGATGCTCGGCCGAGAACGTCTCGCCGCGCGCCCGGGCCATAAGGCGGCGCCCCAGGTCGTAAAACCCCCCGACGCCCGCCGCGCCGGTGATCCAGGCGTCGAACGCGGCCGGATCGCGCGCGCGGGCCGTCTCGGCCAGCCCATCCTGCGTCTCCTCAAGGGCCTGTTCCATCAGTCGGGTCCACTCGGTCGGCGAATGGGCGCGTCCGTCGTCGATCGAGATCAACGGGCCGAACCGGGCGAGGGCTTCGGGGAGCCGGTCGTTCCAGAACGGATATTCGATCGCCAGGGGGACGACCGCGACGCGCGAAACGCGGTGGAGCAGGTGGCCGAGCCCATCCTTGAAGCGGATTGGCCGGTCTCGGACATCGGTGAATCGTCCCTGGGCCGTGATCCAGAGGACCGACTCGGGATGTCCGAGGATCGCCTCGGCCCGTCGCAAAAACGCGAGGCTGCCGCGCGTGGTTCCCGGCTCCACCCCGAAGAAGCCAACCCATTCGAGTATGCGGTATTGATTAAGTCCATTCACGTCCATGGGAGCGTAATGGACCCGGTCCTTGGAGAACGTCTCGGTCAGCGCCAGAGCTGCGAGCGGATCCCACCATGAGGCGTGATTCAAGACGACGACCACCGGAACCCAGGGTGGCTCGTAGCGCGGTCCGCCGCGGTCGATCCGCATCGCGTGAAAATGTTTTCGGATGTAATGGTTGGCGTACTTGCGGAACCCCCGGAAGAACTGGGAGGAGCGCCTCGGCAAGGAATCGCGGTCGCTCATGAGACGCCCGCGCTCGTTGAGTTTTTCGCCAGGGGAGGGCGGGCTCGTTCAACCTCGCCGTCCTGGTCGAGGGCGTCGGCGGCGATCCAGCCCGACATCAGGACCATCGGCATCCCCGGCCCCGGGTGCGCCGCGCCTCCGGCCAGGTAGAGGCCCGGAACGTCGGGGCTCCGGTTGGCCGGCTTGAACGCGCCGTGGAGCCTTCCGTGACTCGCCAGGCCGTAGATCGCGCCGTCGAGCACGCGATAACGATCGTGGATGTCTTGAGGCGTCAGCCATCGCTCCAGCTTGATGCGGTCCTCCAGGTCGGCCATCCCGGCCGTTCGCGCGAGCTTGTCGAGGATCGTCCGGCGGTATTTCGGATAAAGGGCGCTCCAATCGTGGCCCGGCCGAAGGTGGGGCGCGTGGACCAAAACGTAGAGCGCTTCGCCCCCCTCGGGCGCCGTCTCGGGCTCGGTCGCCGCGGTCGCGCAGACGTAGCAGGTCGGGTCGGGGGCGGGCTCCCCCTTGCGGTAGATGAAGTCGAATTCCTCGTGGGGATCGCGCGAGAAGACGAAGTTATGATGAAGCAATTGCTCGTAACGCCGGTCAAGACCCAAATACATGACCACGCCCGAACAGGCGGGCTCATAACTTCGGCGAGACTCAAACCGGGCGGCGGCGGGTCGTCCGGAAAGCAAATCGCGATGGGTCCGAACCGAGTCGCAATTCGAGACGACGGCGGCCAGGGGAATTTGCCGGTCGTCGTCGAGGACCACGCCGCGGGCTCGTCCATCGCCATCGGTTGAAATCGAGGCGACCCCCGCGCCCGCGGCCAGTTCGACGCCAAGCTCGCCGGCCAGCCGGATCAGGGCGTCGGCCACTGCGCGGGTGCCTCCTCGGGGATACCAAACGCCCTCGCCGGTCTGCATATGGGCGATCCCGCAGAGGACTGCGGGGGAGAGGTCGGGCGACGAGCCGACGTACTGCGTGAAGTGGTCGAGCATCTGGGCGACGCGACGGTCCTTGACGTGGCTTCGGATCGTCGCCCCCACCGTGCTCCAGGGACGCATTGCGACAACATCTTTGAGAACGCCGATGTCGAACGTCGCGGCCGGGTCGAACATGTCGCGCAGGCCGCCGATCGATCGCCAGAAGAAAAAGCGCTTGGATACGTCGTCGAGCCGAGCCGCGTGGCCGAGGAACCGCTCATAGCCGTCGGCCGCCGCTCCGCCGGGGGCGAACTCGTCGAGGACGGCGCGCATCCGATCAAGATCCGCGTGGAGATCGAGCGTCGTGCCATTGTCGAAGAAGGCCCGCCACTGAGGATCGAGCGGGATCAGGTCCAACTCGTCCCGAAGGTCGCGGCCCGCCTCGGCGAAGATCCGGCCGAGGACCGAGGGCATCAAAAGGATCGTCGGCCCCATGTCGAAGCGGTAGCCGGCTTCGGCGAGAACCGCGGCCTTGCCCCCCAGCCACGGATTTTTGTCGAAGAGGACGACATCGTAACCCCGCGCCCCCAAAATGCAGGCCGCGGAGAGACCGGCCAGGCCGCCGCCGATGACCCCAACTCGTTCGGATTTGCTCATGCGTGAACGTGCTCCCATGATTCGGCGGTCGGCCGCTCGAAGGGTTCGCCGGCGGTGGGGACGGCCACCCCCAAGGCCTCGCCGACGAGCCTCGCCGTGATCTTGGCCGATTCGTAGATGACCGGCAGCCCGCTCCCCGGATGCGTGCCGCCCCCGACCAGGTAGACCGACTCCAGATCCTCGAAGCGGTTGCGGGGCCGGAAGCAGAGCATCTGAGAGAGGTTGTGCGCCAGGTTGAAGGTCGCCCCCAGATGGATCTGAAAACGCTGATCCCAGTCGGCCGGGGTGATCTGGCGCTCGGCGATGATCCGAGAAGAGGCGTCGCGGACGCCGATCTTCTCAAGCTGCCGCAGCGCGACTTCGCGAAACGCCGGCGCGTCGCGTTTCCAATCGACGTTCGGATGTTGATGCGAGACCGGAACCAGGACGTAAAGCCCGCTCTTGCCCTCGGGCGCCATCGTCGGGTCGGTCGCGCCGGCGTTTTGCACATAGAAGGATGGGTCGGCCGAGAGGACGTGGCGAGCCTCGATGTCGGCGAGGTTGCTCATATAATCCTCAGCCAGATAAATCGTGTGGTGCGCCAGGTCGTCGCACCGCCCCTCCAGGCCAAGGTAAAGCATGTAGGTCGAGCACGAGAACCGCTTGCGGGCGATTTTCCGATTGGTCCAGCGCCGACGAAGCCGATCGGGGACGAGCCGGGTCATTGCCCGGGCGAAGTCGGCGTTGATGATCAGGGCGTCGGCCTCGTGGACCCCCGATCGCGAGCGCACGCCCACCGCCTTGCGGCCCTGAAAGAGAATCTCCTCCACCTCATCGCCAAGCGAGATGGTCGCTCCCAGGTCCTCCGCGGCGCGGGCCATCGCGAGCGAGACGGCGCCGCAGCCGCCGATCGGGTGATGCACGCCAAATTCGTATTCGAGGAACGAGAGGATCGAGAAGAGGCTCGGGCAGTTGAATGGAGACATCCCGAGATATTTGGATTGGAACGTCATCGCCAGCCGAACGCGCGGGTCCTGGAAATACCGGAGAAGCTCTCCGTCGAGCGATAGCCAGGGGCGGAGCGTCGGCAAGAGCTTCGCCAAGCTCGGCGAAAGCATGTCGCGCCACCTTAGAAACGGCGACTCCAAAACCGGCCGAAACGCCTCCAGTTTCGCCCGGTTGTCGGCCAAAAAGGCGCGGAGCCGAACCGCGTCGGCCGGGCTCAGCGCGGCGATTTCGCGCTCCATTTGGTCCACATTCGGCGTCGCCCGCAATTCGCCCCCGGCGCCGAAGACCAGGCGATACTGGGGATCCAGCCGAACCATCGGCGCGTCTTGATGAAGTTCGCGGCCGACCGCGGCGAAAATCGATTCCAAAACGCGGGGGTAGAGGAAGAAGGTGGGCCCCAGGTCGAACCGGAAGCCTTCGATCTCGAAGGTCGAGGTTCGCCCCCCCACGCGGTCCAGGCGCTCCAGGACGGTCACCCGGCAGCCGGCCGCCGCCAGCAGCATGGCCGCGGCGAGCCCTCCGGGCCCCGCTCCGACGATGACGACTCGCTTCTCCTTGGGCATCGTCCTTACATTCCTTGGCGTGTCGATCCGAGAATCCGTCCGCGTCACTCCCGCTCCGACATCAGGGTCGCGAAGGGGCGGGTCGCCGGGGTGTGCTCCAGGATGATCTTGAAGATGACTGTCAGGGGGACGGCCAGCACCATGCCCACAAAGCCCCACATCAGGCTCCAGAAGGCCAGGCCGACCAGCACGACCAGGGGGCTGAGGCCAAGCGCCTTGCCGGTCATCGCCGGCTCGATCAGGTTGGCCGTGACGCCGTGAATCGTCAGCACCAGGGCGATGAAGATCAAAGGGGGCCAAAGCGTCTGAAACTCGAACAAGGCGAGGACGATCGGCGGAACGGCGGCCACCAGGGGGCCGATATAGGGAAGGAAGTTCCCGAAAAACGTGAGCACGCCCCAGGTCGTCGCGCCGGTGACGCCAAACGCCCAGCAGGTCAGGCCGATCGGGACGGCCACCAAAAGGCTCGCCTTGACCTTCACCACCAGATATTCGGATATCGACGCGCTGATCGCCTCGACCACCTCCATTATGTCGCGGGCCCGCTTCGAGGGAAAGCTCGCGGCGACGCGCTCGGGAAGTTTTGACGCCGATTGCAGCAAAAAGATCATGTAAAAGGCGATGACGATGGACTCGAAGAAGATCGAGGCGAAGGCCGAGGCCGCGCCCCGGACCAGCCGCCTCGACATCTCGCTGGCCAGCGAGTTGCCGTCTTCGATCTCCTCTTCCCCAACCGAGGTCTTGAGCCAGGGGGCCGTCCACTTCGACACCTGGCGGAATCGGCCCTCGAACTCGCTCTCGCGCTCCAGATAGCGGGGAAGGTTCTGATTGATCCGGACCACGTCGTTGTAGACCATCCGCGCCACCAACTGGATGCCGATCGAAAATCCGATCGCGATCACCAGAAACGCGAGGACGGCGTTGACCCGGCGTCGAATCCGGTTGTACAGAGGGAGAAACAGATAGCAGAGCAAAACGGCGACCAGAAGCGGACGGAGGACCGGCTGAAGACGGTCGAGCAGGTAGAGGCTCGTCGCAATGATGATCAGCGCCGCGGCGAGCGTCCAAAGGCCGCTGGTTTCCGAGGCCCGCTCCAGAAACGCCCCCGGGCCGGTCGGCTCGCCCTCGCCGTCGCCATCCCCTTCGACCTTGGGAGGCCCCTGATCGACGATTTCGGGGGGAATCTCGTCCATTCCGGCCTCTTTTTGGTTTCGGGTGGCAGAGCCACTCCCCCCGGGAACGCCAACCTCCCGGTTGGCTCTTCTCCATCATAGGGGGTTGGCCCGGATGCCGATCAGGAGATCGGCGTTCCCGGCTTGGCGCGTCCGATGGGCGTTCTTGCCTGCCCGAACTCGGCGACGGACAGGCAAGGATGCCTGTCCTCCGGGGGCGTTTCTTTCCCATTGAACGTGGTTTAGCGCTCGGCCGCGGCGGCGAGCGCGGGTTCGACCCAACCGCGGAGATCGGGCGATTCCAGCGTCGCCCGGAAGTCGGCGAGGGCGGCCTCCATCGGCCGCGTCAGGCCGGGCGCGAGCGATTCGAGCCGGTCGATCCGCAGTCCCGAGTTCAACGGCCGGGGCGCCCCCTGGCCGATCTCGGCGGTCGGCTTGCCGACGATCAGGCTCTCGTCCAGATCAAAGGCCCGGGCGACCTCGCGGGCGAAGCGAATCCGGTCGACCACCTCGGGCCCCACGACGTGGATCAGCCCCGAAGCGCCGGCCTCGGCCAAGAGCAGGGTCGTCCGGGCGACGTCCGGCCCATAGCTGGGGCTGGAGATCTGGTCGCTGGGCAGCGTCATCGTTTTGCCCTGGCTCAAGGCCCGAACAAGCTGATAGGCGAAGTTCTTCCCCTGGCGCTCGGGGCCGTAGACCCAGCAGGTCCGAACCGTCAAAAGCCGGTCGCCCAGGGCGTCGGCCAGCTTCGTCTCGGCGTCTCGCTTGGCCCGGCCGTAGACCGAAAGCGGGTTGGTCGGGTCGTCTTCGGCGTAGGGGCCCGACTCGCCGTCGAAGACGTAGTCGGTCGAGAAGTAGACGAACCGCGCTCCGGCCTCGGCCGCGGTTTGGGCGACGTTCAACGGCTGCTCCAGGTTGATCGCGTACGCCTTGGCCTCGTCGCGCTCGCAGCCGTCGACCCAGGTGAACCCCGCGGGATAAAAGACCACGTTGGGTATTTCGCGGCGGATCAGGTCGGCGACCGCCGGGGCGTCGCCGGCGTCGAGCGGCGCCAATCCGGGAAAGGGCCGGGTCGCGTGGGTTCCGGTCGCCTGGTGGCCCCGATCGGCGAGGAACCGCAAGAGCCAGCCCCCGATCTGCCCCGACCCGCCGATGACAAGCGCCCGCAACGGCGACTCGGCCCGCGCGCCCACTCCCTTGGAAAACACGTCCGGCCTGGCGATCGAGAACGTTGACGACATTCCGATGTCTTCTCCCTCGGCTCCTCGCCCGGCGCGGCCGCGGAAATCGATCCGCCTTGGGGCGCCTTGTGTTGGAGGAGCGTGTTTCGACGATGGACCAATCGCCTCGGCTTCTTCTCGGGAAAGGGAAAAGGGCCGCCGCGGCGTGGTCCACATGATACAGCCCCGGGGGGCGCGTTGGCAAAGCCCGACCCGGCCCTCGTCTCGAAAACGCGGAAACCCCCGGAGCCAGGCGCTCCGAGGGTTCGCCGTCGCTCGCGAGCGACCGGAGGACGCGGGCGGGTCGGGCGGCTACTTGACGCCGAAATCGCCCTCGCCCCTGGGTCCAAACGCGGCGACGTACGAGGGGAGCACGCCGCCGCGTCCGAGCGTCTGAAGCCGCACCTGCTCCAGATTGGCCCGGAGTTCCTGGCCGTTGGTTGCGCTCTGAATGGCGAAATCCAAGGATTCGGCCACCGAGAGGAAGCCGCCGGCGCCCAGCCCGGGGTTGCGGCTGCTCAGCGCCGTGCGGTT
>Ga0182738_1004741_pt1 | contig 14864 bp, 11 predicted proteins | sample eDN5th30CBELigMG_FD_128876 | JGI IMG/M metagenome (GOLD analysis project Ga0182738, IMG submission 128876) | Enriched Miracle-Growth compost microbial communities from Emeryville, California, USA - eDNA 5th pass 30_C BE-Lig MG (version 2)... ... | reverse complement strand
TCGCGCTGATCATCGATGCCGGCTGCGCCTGGACGCTCCCGCACGCTCAAGCCGTCGCAACCGAACTCGCCGAGATCGGATTGCTGTTCCTGGAGGAGCCACTGTGGCCGCCGGAAAACTTCGCCGGGCTGGCCGAGCTGCGCCGTAGTACCGGGCTGCCGTTGTCTTCGGGCGAAAACATCGGTACCACGATGGAATTCGAACGACTGCTGAATGCCGGTGCGGTGGACTTCGTGCAGCCCAGCCCGGCCAAGATGGGCGGAATCACCGAGGCGCGCCGGGTCTTTCGGCTAGCTGCGGCCTACCACGTCGAGGTGATGACGCACTCGTTCTACGACGGACCGGGCCTGCTCGCCGCGATCCAAACCGCGGCCGCGCTGGGCAGCGCCGACGCGATGATTGAGTGGCGCTGGTTCGATCTGGAGGCCTCGATCTATGGTGACGCGCTGGCGCCGAGCGACGGCCGGATCGCCGTGCCGCGGGGCCCGGGCCTGGGCATCGACCCCGATCCCGATGTGATCAGCGCCTGCCGATGCGATGGCGACTAGGCCCCGCGGTCAGAGTCGAAGCCGGTCGATGGGTTGTCCGGTTAGGTCAGCGATCAACTCGTAGTCCTTATCCAGCGCCAGGACCGTTAGGCCGGCGGTTTCTGCTATCGCAGCCACGAGAAGGTCAGGAACGGACGGTGCTCGATGTTGGCCGCGATCGGCCAGCAGCAGTTGAGTCTCAATTGCGCGGTTCTCGGCCGCCGGAGTCACATACTCCAACGGCATGAGGGACAGTGGGGGCGAGAGAGTCTCGCGGCGTGCTTGGACCGCACTGCGAAAGGAATAGCCGATCTCGAGTCGCGTCACGGTGCTGATGCGGACCACGCCGCGTCCGATCCGATCCGCCCATTCCTGTGCGTCAGGAGACTCACCGAGTCGCGTGTAGGCGGACTTGTCGATCAGCCAGGTCGTCACCGCCAGGCGGCTTCCATCACGTTCGGATCGTCGAGATCCCTGGCAGCTTCGGCGGCACGCCGCAGGTCCGCGACGGTCAGCCGAGCGCCGCCATCGGCTGACCGCTCCGCTTCGAACCTACGGCGGAGGTATTCATTGCGGGAGAGCCCCTGGGCAGCCGCCTCGGCGTCGATTTGTGCGACGGTCGTGTCTGACAACCCTCGGATGAGAATGTCAGCCATGAGCGCTCACCTCCTGATATCAGTGCTATCAGTATAGGGGAGGGGCGTTGCGATGTGTCCCTCCTCTCACCGGCGCTATCCGATTCGGGGACAACCCGCTCCCGGTGACGGGCTACCCCGGCCCGGCCAGCGAACCCCTACACCCAGTAGGCGACGCGCGCCCGGAACTGGCGCAGCACCAGCGCGGCCACCGCCCAGCCGACCACGGTCAGCGCCAGTACCACGGCCCAATGCCGCAGCGGCTGGTGGGCGCCCAGCAGTGGGGCGCGCACGATCTCCAGGTAGTGCATCAGCGGGTTGAGCTCCACGACGTTCATCCACCGGGTGGCGCCCTGGGCCCGCAACGTCTCGTAGTTCCAGATGATCGGCGTCATCAAGAACAGCAGCTGCACCACCGAGAACAACAGCGGGGCGATGTCGCGGTAGCGGGTGGCCAGAATCCCGAAGCACAGCGACACCCAAACGCAGTTCAGTGCGATCAGGAGCAGTGCCGGGATCACCGAAAGATCCGCCCACGACCAGGGTTTCGGGAATATCAGCGCGATCGGCACATAGATGACGATGTTGTGCGCGAACAGGATCATCTGGCGCCACACCAGCCGGTAGACGTGCACGCTCAACGGTGTCGGCAGCTGCTTGATCAGCCCCTCGTTGGCGACGAACACGTCGGCGCCCTCCAGGATGGCGGCGTTCAAAAGGTTCCACACGATCAGCCCCAGCGTCACATACGGCAGGTGCACCGCCAGATCGAGGTGGAACAGCTTGGAGTACAGACCGCCCATCGCCACCGCGGTGGTGGCGGTGCCGATGGTGATCCAGAACGGGCCCAGTACGCTGCGCCGGTAGCGCTGCTTGATGTCCTGCCAGCCCAGGTGCAGCCACAACTCGCGGCGGCCGAACCCGTCCACCAGATCGGCCCGCGCTCGCGCGAAGCTCTTGGACTCCGCGGCCACGTCGGTGAAACTCATTGTTGCCCCTCGGGTTTGCCGAACTGCTCCCGACGACCCAGTCGGCGTAATCGGATCCACTCGCCCAGCCCGGCCGCATCCCAGCGGCGCGACACCAGGAAGAACCAGCCGAACCGCAGCCACTCCTGGAGCAGCAGCCGCCGCATCCCGGGCTGGGCCATCAGATAGCCGCGATTGCGGTAGGTGTAATAGCGCTTCGCCGCGTTGTCGGGGTACTGAGTGTGCATCTTGCCGCCGAGGATCGGCTTGAACTCCTCGGTGCCGCTGGGGTGTAGGTACGCCGCGGTCAGACACGTCCCGAACGCCAGCCCGGACCGCACCAGCCGCCGGTGCACCTCCACCTCGTCGCCGCGGATGAACAGCCGCAGATCCGGCACCCCGACCGCCTCGAGTGCGTCGGCGGTGAACAGCGCCCCGTTGAACAACGAGGCGATACCGGGCAGCAGATCGTCTCCGTCACGGACCAATTCGACGACCCGTCGCCGCCACACCAGACCGCGCCGCAGCGGAAAGGCCAGTCGCTCCGGCTCGTCGATGTTGCATACCATGGGCGACACCTCGGCCAAGCCATAGCTGGTCGCGCAGTACAGCAGCCGGTCCAGCACCGCGGAATCGGCCGGGCGTCCGTCGTCGTCGGCCAGCCAGACCCAGTCCGCGCCAGCGGCTAGGGCGTGCAGCATGCCGAGCGCGAAACCGCCTGCACCGCCGAGGTTCCGGCGCGAACCAAGATAGGTCGTAGGCACCGGTTGCGAAGCCACCAACTCGGCCACCGCGGCGTCGTCATCATTGTCAACGACGATCAGGTGGTCCGGCGTCCGGGTCTGGGTGACCAGCGCCTTGAGTGACTCGGCGAGTTGCTCGACTCGGCGGTGCGTGACGACGACGGCGTAGACGGTTTCGTTCACGCCTGGTCCCTGGCCTGCGTCTCGGCAAGCACCTCGCGCACGTGCCGGGCCGCGTCGGGGCCTTCGTAGGCGCCGACCACTTCCTCGATCCCCCCGGTCATCCGGATGGTGCCGTGGTCGATCCACATCGCGGTCTTGCACAGGCGGGCCAAGAATTCGTTGGAATGGCTGGCGAACACCAGGATTCCGGACCGCTCCACCAGCTTCTGCAACCGGGTCTGGGCCTTCTTCAAGAACTCGGCGTCCACCGCGCCGATACCCTCGTCGAGCAACAGGATCTCGGGGTCGATGCTGGTGACCACGCCCATCGCCAACCGCACCCGCATCCCGGTGGAGTAGGTGCGCAGCGGCATCGCCAGGTAGTCGCCCAGCTCGGTGAACTCGGCGATCTCGTCGACCTTGGCGGCCATCTGCTTGCGGGTCTGCCCGAGGAACAGTCCGCGGATAATGATGTTCTCGAAGCCGGAGATCTCCGGGTCCATGCCCACGCCCAGATCGAACACCGGCGCCACCCGCCCGATTACCGATGCCGACCCGCGGGTGGGCTCGTAGATCCCCGAAAGCAGCCGCAGCAGAGTGGATTTGCCCGCGCCGTTGTGGCCGACCAGGCCCACCCGATCGCCCAGCGACAGGGACATGGTGATGTCACGCAGCGCCTCGACCACCACCACATTGGAGTTGTTGCGGCCGATCGCCCCGCCGGCCTTGCCGAGGAACGCCTTCTTCAGCGACCGTGACTTGGCGTCGAAGATGGGAAACTCGACCCAGGCGTCATGGGTTTCGATACGAGGATCGTTGTCAGACACGGCAATTCCGCTTGCAGGCTTACAGGTACTGGCCGGAGCCGTGGCCCTGGCTGTGACTTCCTGGCCCGCCGGGGCCGGCGCCGGGGGGCAGGGCACCGTGGCGCATCTGCTCCAGCTGCGCCCGGGCAGCCATCTGCTGGGCGAACAACGCGGTCTGGATGCCGTGGAACAGCCCCTCCAGCCAGCCCACCAGCTGGGCTTGGGCGATTCGCAGTTCGGCGTCCGACGGTGTGGCGTCCTCGCGCAGCGGCAGGGTCAGCCGGTCCAGCTCCTCGCGCAGTTCCGGGGCTAGGCCGTCCTCGAGCTCGCGAATGCTGGCGGAGTGGATCTCACGCAGGCGAAGCCGGCTCGCATCATCCAGGGGCGCCGAGCGGACTTCTTCGAGCAGCTGCTTGATCATGGTGCCGATCCGCATCACCTTGGCGGGCTGCTCGATCAGGTCGGTCAGCGACGCCTCGTCATCATCGGCGGCGTCAGTGGAGCTGTTGAACCCGGCCGCCAGCAGCCGCGGGTCGGCACCGCTGATGATCTCGACACCATCTGCGCTGTCCATGTCGTCTGCGCTGCTGCTGCTGCTGCCGCCGCTGGTGGTCACCGCGCTCTGTCTCCTTGCCATTCATAGATGCTGGCCCCGCCATTGTCGTAGATCTTGGCCCACGACCGTGATTTCTCCAGTGACACTAGCCCGTCGGGCAGTGAGAACCCGCGGACCGTCGGGCTGCTGATCAGCACGTAACGGATATTCAGGTCGTGCACGGCGGCCGCCACCCGCGGGTCGGTGTCTGCGTCGTCGGCGAAGGCCCAGAAGATGAACCGCTCAGGGCCGGGACCTTGCTGCTGAGGGTAGTCGTAGTGCGTCCACAGCGGGTGCAGGTCGGCGACCGCGTACATCCAGGCGCTGCCGTCGACGTTGGCGTTGCCGATCACGGTGTCGTGGGCCCCGGGCAGGTCGGCCAGGTAGGCGTAGGCCTGCAGGTCGCGGGCATCGACCATCACCGAGTCGTACTTGTCGCCGAACAAGAACGCATGCCGGGGCAGGTAATGCCAGGCCAGCCCGACCGTCGCGGTCACCAGCAGCAGCCCGGTCAGTACCGGCCGCGCCCGCGCGCCCGTCGGCTTGGAAATGAGTCCGGCCAGCGCCGCCAGGCCCACTCCGGCCATCGGGATCAATAGCAGTGTCATCGCTGCCATGATGCGGCGCGGGTCGCTGTAGAACAGGTCGGTGAAGGTGCCCACCACCGCGCCGACCGGGCCGCCGAGCGGAGCCGAGGACTGCACCACTCCCACCACCAGCACCGCCCACAGCGCCAACGGCCACCAGACCTTGCGGGCCACCAGCACCGCTGCACCCGCCGCGGCCAGAGCTACCAGCGCGTATTGGATCGGAAAATCGTTGAGGTGGCGGGTGTGCATCAGCAGCGCGTCGCGCAAACCCGATTTGCGGCCCTCGTGGGTCAGGAATGCGTGCCCGGCGATGATCTCGGCCTGCTTGCGCACGCTCAGCAGCTGCGGCAACAGCAACAGCGCGGTCGGGATCAGGACCGCGGCCAGGGCGAGGGTGTCACGGCGCTTCCCGCGCAGCGGATTCCACAGCGCACCGTCCTTCGGGCACAGCCACCACGCCGCCACCAGCAAGACCGTGACCACGCCCCCGGTCAGGTGTACCGAGAACACCCCCAGCAGCGCCAGCACCGCCACGCCAATGCGATCGCGCAGGGTGCGGACCGAGGTGATCAGCGCGAACGCCGGCGCCACCAGGCCGTAGGCCACCAGGTTGGGCATGGCGGCGGTGCCGAACTCGACATAGGGCAACGCGGTGAACGACGCCGAGACTGCGGCTGCGGTGCCCGCTGACACCGCCGTCACGGCGGTGCTCGTCACCCGCTGCAGCAGATTCCAGGTGAGCAGCGCGGCGCTGACCGGGAACAGCCACACCGAGGCGGCCAGGCCGGCCAGGGTATAGCCGGTGGTGGGTGCGGCGCCGGTCAGTTGGCACAGCACCGCGGTCAGCGCGTGGAACGCCGACGGGTAATACAGCGCGGCGTGGGTTTCGACATTGCGCAGCTCGCCCATATGAGTCGGTGAGGCCTGGCCGGTGTCGAGGATGAATCGGACGGTGTTGGCGTGCCACACCGCATCCCAGGTGCTGGGAATGCTCTGCCAGTCCGGGATTCCCCGCACCGCGGCCCAGCCGATCAGCAATACGCCCAGCAGCGTTCCGGCGGCCACCGTGAGTATCGGCCACAGTGTCGCCGAGGGGGCCGCGACATGAATGCTCCGGCGGCGTTCCAGCAAAGATCGCATTCCCCTCGCCAAGCTGTACGCGGCCGCGCCGACCACCACCAGTGCAGCCGCTGCAGTGGTTGCATTCCAAGGGATTCCGATGGCGCCGAAAGGGACGATGGCCAGGCCTACGACTCCGTAGGTAAGCGCCGGGCCGACCGCCACGGCTAACGGCCAGTTCAGGCCGGCGCCGGCCGCCACAAGCGCGCCCGGAAGCACCAGCAGCAAAAGCGCCGTGACCAGTCCGAAGACCATTCCGAAGCCAAGAAGCACTGCACTAGTATGTCTGCCAAGGTGACCTGGCTCCGTATCGCGGTGGGAGCTATCTCGTAATCCGAGACGTTCACCGATCGATCTTGAGAAGTTTTAAGGTGGCTGGCATGGCCTATGACGTCGCTCGCGTGCGCGGATTGCACCCGACGCTCGGTGACGGATGGGTTCATTTCGATTCGCCGTCGGGCATGTTGATTCCGGACTCGGTGGCCACGACTGTGTCGACTGCGTTCCGGGGATCGTTGGCGAAGGCGAGCGGCCCGCACCCGGCGGCCCGGCGCAGTGCCGCGGTGCTGGTCGCGGCCCGCCAGGCGGTGGCCGATCTGGTGGGCGCCGACCCCGCCGCGGTGGTGCTGGGTCCTGATCGCGCCGTGTTGTTGAGCGCTTTGGCCGATGCCGCGTCGTCGCGGGTGAGCCTGGGTTACGAGACAGTGGTCACCCGCCTCGACGACGAGGCCAACATCGCCCCCTGGGTGCGGGCCGCCAACCGCTATGGCGCCAAGCTCAAATGGGCCGAGGTCGACATCGAGACCGGAGAGCTGCCCAGCTGGCAGTGGGAGAACCTGATCACCGCGTCCACCCGGCTGGTTGCACTCACCTCGGGGTCGGGGGTGCTGGGCACCGTCACCGATCTGCGGCCGGTGACCAAGCTGGTCCACGATGTGGGTGGCGTCGCGGTCGTCGACCACTCGGCCACCGCGCCGTATCAGCTGCTCGACATCAACGAGGTCGAGGCAGACGTGGTGGCCGTCAACGCGGCCTCCTGGGGCGGGCCGCCGGTGGGCGCGCTGGTCTTTCGCGATCCGGCGCTGATCGACACGTTCGGGTCGGTATCGCTGGACCCGCACGCCGCGGGCCCGGCCCGATTGGAAGTCGGCCTGCACCAGTTCGGTCTGCTGGCTGGGCTGGTGGCCAGTGTCGAGTATCTGGCCTCGCTGGACGAGTCGGCCCGGGGTAGCCGCCGCGAGCGGCTGGCGGTGTCGATGCAGTCTGCCGCGGCGTACCTGAACCGGCTGTTCGAGTACCTGCTGAGCTCCTTGCGGTCGCTGCCGCTGGTGATGCTGATCGGCCAACCCGAGGCACGCATCCCGGTGGTCAGCTTCGCAGTACAGAAGGTGCCGGCCGAGCGGGTGGTGCAGCGGTTGGCCGACAACGGTGTGCTGGCGATCGCCAATGCCGGATCCCGGGTGCTGGATGCGATCGGGGTCAATGACATCGGGGGAGCGGTCACCATCGGGCTGGGCCACTACTCGACGATGGCCGAAGTCGACCAGCTGGTTCGGGCGCTGGCGTCGCTGGGTTAGGCCCGGGTTAGGCCCGGTGCCGCTCATCGAGCGACGGTGCCGATTTGCCGCTTGTCCGGGGTCCGGACGGTGCAGGCGGTTTCCAGCACTTCGATGCATCAGACGCGCCAATCCAGTTGATTTAGTCCACTTTCGTGGGCGATTCTGCGGCCAACGCCGAGCCGTCTAGAGAACTTTAAGGGATCGGCAATCGCTGCGCTTCTTTTCGGCAAAGCGCCGAACACCTGCGGTTATCTCGCAGCTGCGGCGGTTCTCGCGGCTGCGGACGGTTGCGGGTGCTGGCCAAAGGCTTGACTTTGGCTGAGGATATCGCCAGACTCAACGACGCGACTGACCATCAGGACGCACATAGTTCCTTGTTATCGGACGAACCAGGCGCTGGAGCGGACACCAAGCGTCGGGGTGATTAAGGAGTTTTTCAGTGCGACACCGTGCGGTCTGTTCAATGACGTTGGTCCCGGCGGCCGTTGCTGGCTCGGTCCTGTTGGGTCTGACGCCGACAGTGTCGCCGGTTTCGCCCGGGCTGAAGACGGTGACGGCAGCGCCTTCGCTGCTGGCCGACGACGACTTCCCCGGCATGGCCTTACTCATGGGCGGCAGCGGTGTGCCGATTCCTCCCATGCGTCTCGTGCAGAAGGCTTTCGACGATTACATCGCAACCAACGGTTACGCCGATTACGGGGTGAAAAGAATATTCACCCCGGAGGGGTTGAACCCCATTTTCACTCCGCCTAAGAGTCTTCCCCTCGACCCGTCTGTGGCTCAGGGCGTGACAATTCTCAACGAGAGCATCAAAGAGGAACTGGCCGCCGGCCGTAACGTCGCGGTGGGGGGTGTCTCGCAGAGTGCCACGATTGCGTCGCTGGAGATGCAGAACATCCTCAACGGGTCGCTGGGCTTTCAGCCGGACACCGATCAGCTGGCGTTTTTCATGGTCGGCAACCCTAGTAACCCCAACGGCGGCCTGCTGTCGCGCTTTGACGTTCCGGTGGGTTTCCATCCGACCGTCCCGAGCCTGGGTCTGACGTTCACCGGCGCGACTCCTGCCGACACCGGCTTCGACACCCACATTTGGACCGGTGAATACGACGGTATCGCCGACTTTCCCCGGTACCCGCTGAACATCCTGTCGAATATCAATGCTTTTCTCGGGATCCTTTATGTCCATGGCGAGTACTTCAAACTCGACCAGTCCGAGATTGATTCCGCGATCGAACTGGCGACGTCTGAGGGATACGACGGCGGCACGCACTACTACGTGATTCCCACTGACTTCCTGCCGCTGGTGGAGCCGCTGCGCGGCATCCCATTCCTTGGCGACGCGCTGGCCGACCTGCTCGCGCCCAGCCTGCGGGTGCTGGTCAATCTAGGCTACGGCTCGGATCCCACCATCGGCTGGTCGGACTCCCCAGCCGATATCGCAACGCCGATCGGGCTGTTCCCCGAGCTCGACTCCGACGACTGGGCCACGATCCTGCAGGCGCTGGCCGACGGGGCGGAGAAGGGGTTCAACGACTTCATCGCGGATCTGTCGGATCCGTCCACCTGGGTGCTGACGGCCAGCGAGTCGGCTGCATCGGGCGGGATCGACTGGTCTGACCCGCCGTCGTTGCTCGAAATCGTCAACGCCTTGAGCGGTGCGGCTTCGCTGGCTTACCAGACCCTGCTGCCGACCGCGGACATCATCAATGCGCTGACCACCTCACTGCCGGCGTTCGGCCTCGACCTCTTCATGCACTACCTCGGGGAGGGTGACCTGCTGAACGCGATCGGGATGCCGCTGGCCGCCGGCGCGGGGCTGACGACGTTGGGTGCGGGCATCGAGTTCATGGTGATGGCCCAGGCTTCCAACAGCATCCAGGAGATCTTCGAGGATCTCTGGCATTAGTCCCTGCGCTTGCGGTCGCCGCTGGTTGGATGGCGGTGACCCGCTTCGCCCGGCTCCGCCGCGCTTGCGATCGCCGCTGGTTGGATGGCGGTGACCCGCTTCGCCCGGCTCCGCCGCGCTTGCGATCGCCGCTACGCTGTGGGCGTTACTCGACCTAGCTCCCTGAGGCAGAACAGACGATGGCAGAACTGACAAGTTCCTTGGCCCCTTTGGCTCTGGACACCTTGGTTGACCTGTTGCAGCAGCAAGCTGCGCGTTTTCACGACACGCCCGCTTTCATCTTCTGCCCCGAAGGCGATATCGAAGAGGACCGGGTCACCTACCGCGACCTGGACCGGCGTGCCCGCTCGATCGCGGCGAACTTGCAGCTTCACGGTGCCGCCGGTAAGCGTGTGCTGGTGCTCTGCCGCCCCGGTGTGGACAGCATCGCTGGGCTGTTCGGCTGTTTCTACGCCGGCGCTATCGCGATACCGGTCGACGAGCACTGGCCTATCCGGCGGATCGAGACCGTCGTGCCCGAAGCGGACGCGCGCTTCGCGCTGGCGACGGCCAAAACCCAGGCCAAGATGAAGTCTGCGGTGGACGGCCTCAGTTCTGGGCCGAAGCTGACGTGGCTGGCCATGGATGAGTCCTCCGACGCCGGCGCGGACTGGGAGCCGCAGAGCGTTCGTGCCGACAGCCTCGCCATGATCCAGTACACGTCGGGCTCCACCGGGGTGCCGAAGGGTTGCGTGCTGACTCACCGCAACTACCTCAGCAATCTGGAGATAATGCGGTGGGCGCTGAATCCGCCGGATGACGCGCCAGTGATGAACAGCCCGATCAGCGGGGTGTCCTGGCTGCCGCAGTACCACGACATGGGCTTCGTGGGAGGCATCCTCGGCACTATTTATGGCGGCCGCACCACCGTGCTGATGTCGCCGAGTGCCTTCCTGATGCGCCCGCTCCGGTGGATGCAGGCGATCTCCCGCTACCAGGCGACCATCACCGCCGCCCCCAACTTCGCCTACGAGGCCTGCGTCAAACGCAGCACCGCGGAGCAGCGCGCCGCCCTGGACCTGTCGAGCCTGTCGATCGCCGTGGTCGGCGCCGGGCCGATCAGTTCTGAGACTCTGCAGTCCTTTACTGACGCATTCGCGCCCGCCGGCTTTCGGCCGGAGGCCTTCATTCCGGCCTATGGGCTGGCCGAGGCGACCCTGGGCGTGACGGGCATGTCCGAGTCGGCGTTGCCGGTCGTGCGGCACTTCGACCGGACCGCGCTCACCGAGGATCGAGTCGTCGAGGTGGCAGCCGACGTTGCCAAGCCGGAGACCGCGCTGCCGCTGGTGGGCTGCGGCAAGAAGTCGGAGCTCCTGGACGTCCGGATCGTCGATGCCGAGACGCGGGTACTTCGCGCCCCCGAGGAAGTGGGCGAGATCTGGGTGTCTGGGCCGAGCGTGGGCGTGGGCTACTGGGGACGCCCCGAAGAGACCGAGCACGCCTTCAACGCGTTCGTGGCCGACACCGGCGAGGGCCCCTACCTGCGCAGTGGCGACCTGGGGTTCTTCGCCGACGGCGAACTGTACGTCACGGGCCGGTGTAAGGACCTGATGACGATCGGTGGCTATAGCCACTACCCGAACGACATCGAGCTCACGGTGCAAGCATGCCACCCGGCGCTGATGCCCAGCCGTGGCGCGGTGTTCCAGCTGCCGACCGAGCGTTACGCCCCCGAATACCTGGTGGTGGTGCAAGAGGTGCACCACCACGAGGCGGTCGGCGTCGATCCGAAGGACCTGATCGAAGCCATTCGGGCGGCCATCCGCACCCACCACGGAATCGACGCACAGGCCGTCGTGCTGCTCAAACCGATGCGGATACCGACCACCACCAGCGGCAAGATTCAGCGCGGTGCGTGCCGCGACCAGTACGTCGCCGGTGAGCTGACGGTGTTGGCGGAGTGGGCGGAGCCGCGGCCGGCAAAAGGGGGCCCGGGACTCAAGGGTGCGCTGTTGGCCGGACTGGGGCGGGTCGTCGCGTCGGCTTTGGCGCACGACCAGAGGCCGCAGGACGGGCCGGGCCGGGCCTGACGTCAAGGACCGCTGGGACCGCCGCTGTTGCCTGGCTGCCCTTGAAGACGCTGCCCAGGAGGCCCAGATTTCCGACTTCCAGCGTTGGCTGCCGGTTCCGACGTACGGCCGGCATCATGCCCGTGTGTCGAGTTCTCGCTAAATGATCCGGCCCTGTCGGCGGCGCCGCCTCCGGCAGAACGTCCCTACCTTAGCGCCGAAGCATCCCGCAGAATAATCATTAACAAAACCCAAGAGTCCTGCGTCGGGTCAGGGTGCACACCTCGGTGACATGGGGATACGTCCTTCCCGCCTGATGGACTTCTATCGCCTCACGTGCAATCAACCGGGGTTTGTGTGACTGTTTTCCTTATGAAAATTACGGTTCGACAAAGCGGAAAACTCATGTAAGTTTAAGCAACGTCCGTAGTCAGTGTCCGTAGGAGAGCATGATGCAGCTCGCGCTTCGCCCGTACGTCACCCCCGGTGTCGCGATCGCGGGTGCCGCGTTGATCGCGGTCAACGGGGCGGTTCCCGCCGCGGTGCTGCGGCCCCAAGTTGAGCCTCGCCAGTCCTATGAGATGGTCCAGCGCCACCCGGTAAAACTCACGGCCGATTTCTTCGGACCGTGGCAGGACCTCTTCAACAACACCGCGACCAACCTGGTGGCGATGGGATCTGACAACGGGTGGATCAACCTGCTCGAGCAGATATTCAGCGACCCGAGCTCGCTGTCGCGGCTGCCGGAGGTCTTCGACTTCCTGACCAGCATCATGCCCTCGATCAGCGGCTCCGACCCGCTCATGGTTCTGCTCTCGCCGATCCTGACCATCGGGATGGGGCTCATCGGCCCGCTGGTCACGGTCAACGACGCCATGCAGGACATCTTCAACCAGATCTTCAACCCCAACGACCCGCTCGACCCGTTCGCGGCCATCTTCACCGCGGTCCCGCGACTGCTCGACGCGTGGCTGAACGGCACCAGCACCATCGATGTGGCCGGGATCAGCATCCCTGCCTTCAATGGCATCCTGGTCCCGGGTCAGAACCTGATCATCGACCAGACGGCCGAGGAGCTGGCCAACAACCTCAACATCGGCGACCAGACCATCGCCAGCCTGCTCGACCAGACCGGCATCGGCACGATGCAGGTGGCCGGGATGTTGACCGGCCTGCTGGACAGTCTCGGCATGGGGGACGACACACCCGTCGACGTCGTCAACGCGCTCGGCCTGGGCAGCCTTGAGGTCGCCAACGTACTGACCACCGTCTTCGACGCGGTGGGCATCGGCAACCCCACTATCGCCGAGCTCATGGACCAGCTGGGTATCGGCAGCGTTCAGGTCGCCGACATCGCGATCGACTTCACGCATGCCCTGGGCTTCGACAACCCGACGGTTGTCGACATCGCCAGCGACGTCGGTTTGGCCGACCTCAAGCTGGCCGACCTGGGCATGGACTTGCTCAACGCAATGGGCATCGGAGACCCGACGGTCAACGAGCTCCTCGGTGACATCGGCGCCGGCGACCTGACGCTCAACGGCCTGCTGCAAACGGCGGTGGACGCGCTGGGGCTGGGCGGTCAAACCGCGGCGGACCTGCTCGACGCCACGGGCCTCGGCGCCCAGACCACCCACGAGTTCATCACCGCACTGCTCGGCGGACTGGGTCTGGGCGACCAGACGATGATGGACCTGCTCAGTCAGGCTGGCCTTGCCGACGCTGACATGTCCCAGCTGATCATCAGCATCCTCGGCCCCTCCGCCGATGTGACAGTGGCCGACGTCATGGGTTTCGCGGGCTTCGGCACTGTGACGGTCAAGGACGTTACCGACCTGCTGGGTATCACCAACCTGTCGGTGGGCACCATCCTCGGCAACCTGTCGTACATCACCGGCAACCTCACGATCAACGACATGCTTGTCGCTACCGGCATGACCCCGCTGGACAAGGGTGGTGACGCCCTCCTGTCCGACTCCTTGTCGGGTACGACCGTCGCCAGCCTCCTGGGCGACCAGTTGAACGACACACTTATCTCGATGCTCGGCCCCACTGGCGAGATGACCCTCGCCGAGATGATCCAGACGAGCTTCGCGATGACCCTGGGCCAGATGCTCGCCGACTCGGGCATGGCCGATCAGACCCTGACCGACCTGGTGCTGGCCGGTATGCCCGACGAGCCGCTCTCGTCGCTGCTCGGCGTCATGGGCGACACCACGCTGTCGGACCTGATCAACCAACTGGTGCCCGCCGACCAGACCATCATCGACATGCTCAGCGCGTCGGGTCTGGGCGACCAGACCATGAGTGAACTGCTCACCCAGACCTTCGGTGACCAAACCGTCGCCAACGCCCTGGACGACGGTGGACTGGGCAGCATGCACCTCGACGACATCATCCGCCAGGCGCTGGGACCGCAGACTCTCAACGAGATGCTCAACGACTTCGGCCTCGGTGGCCAGTCGCTCAGCGACCTGTTCGACCAGTTCTTCGGCATCACCACCATCGCCGACCAGATGCTCGCCCTGGGCTTGGGTGATCAGACCCTCAACGAGCTGATCGACTCGCTGTTCGGGACCTCGACGGTCAGTTCGCTGCTCGGCGACTTCGGCGACCAGACCGTCGACGAGCTCCTGACCTCCATGGGTCTCGGGGATATGACCGTGATCAATGCGCAGATCAGCGAGTTCTGGGGCTCGATGTCCTACTGGCTTGACGGCCTAGGGGACCAGATCACGGCGGTGCTCAGTGGCTAAGCGACCTGAACGGCAAAGCAACTTCGGAACTTCCGTCCGGGAGGGCGTCATGCAGCAAACACTTCGTCCGTACGTCACCACCGGCCTGGCTGTTGTCGGAGTGGGCCTGGTCGCGGTTCCCCCCGTGGCCTCGAACCTGCCGCAGCTTCAGCGCCAGCTCGCGATGGTCGAGCAGCGCGGCGTCGCGCTCACGTCGGGCTTCTTCTCGCCCTACACCGACCTGTTCGAGCACACCATCGCGAACCTGCAGGCGCTGAACCAGAACTCGGTGGACATGTGGGGTCTGCTGCAGCACATCATCGCGAACCCGCAGCAGGCGATCTCCGGCATTCCGGATGTCATCAACATTTTCACCAACTCGATGCCCACCGTCGGCTTCCAGATGTTCCCGTTCCCAGCGGAGCTGGACGTGCAGCTACCGACGTGGGCGGCTTCTCTGCTTGCCGGCAT
>Ga0182738_1004740_pt1 | contig 14864 bp, 11 predicted proteins | sample eDN5th30CBELigMG_FD_128876 | JGI IMG/M metagenome (GOLD analysis project Ga0182738, IMG submission 128876) | Enriched Miracle-Growth compost microbial communities from Emeryville, California, USA - eDNA 5th pass 30_C BE-Lig MG (version 2)... ... | reverse complement strand
CTCGTCCCACTGCCAACCAAAGCGGGCTACGGCGGGGCCGACCGTGAGCGAAGCGTCGGCCACGCGTCCGGTAATGACAATCCGCGCCTGCTGCGTTAGTGCCTCGGCGATTGGCACAGCGCCTAGGTAAGCATTTGCGGCCACCACGCGTTGTCGCAGTTCGCCCAGCGGTTCGCCGGTATCGAGGTGGGCTAGCGGCGCATTCGCCAGAATATGATCCAGTTGCGGCAACAAATCGTCGCCATCGACGGTGGCTACCAGGGTTGCTTCCAGACCCGCGTCGCAAAGCACCCGGGCCGCCGCCACGGCGCACGCTGTTGGATTCATGCCGCCGGCGTTGGTCACAATATGCAGCTGGGGCTGCTGGGCCAATTCGCCAGTCAGCCCGCTAAGCACGCGGAGGAAGTCGGTCGCATAGCCGGTATTGGGATCCTTCTCCCGCTGCCGGGCGAGGATCGACATGGTCAACTCGGCCAGGTATTCCAGCGTGAGAAAGTCGAGCGTTGTCGCGCGGACGGTGCGCAGCGGCGCAGCGACCGAGTCTCCCCAGAATCCGGCGGCATTGGCAATGCGTATCATAGACGTATTGTGGTAACTGCCAGCCACGCTGGCAAAGGGTACGAATCTTACATCGCGGCATCATCCCCAGAACTAGCCGGACAAGACATGCGCATTTTGTTTCTGCACGGGTGGCAATCGGTGGTAGGTGGACGAAAGCCAACCTACCTGGCCTCGCAAGGGTTTGAGGTGTTGAATCCGGCGTTACCGCATGAAGATTTTGCCGCCGCCGTGGCGATTGCCCAGGAATGGTTCGACCGCCATCAGCCGCAGGCGATTATTGGTTCGTCGCGAGGCGGGGCAGTGGCGATCAACCTGCAGGCCCCCGGGACGCCCAAGGTGCTGCTGTGCCCCGCCTGGAAACGCTGGGGCACGGCCACCACGGTCGAACCGCCGGTGGTGATCCTGCACTCGCGGGCGGACGACGTGATTCCCTTTGCTGAGAGCGTGGAGCTGCTAGAAAACAGCGGCTTGCCGCCCGACTGTTTGAAGGAAGTGGGTAGCGACCATCGACTGGCCGATCCTGAGCCGCTGGCCGCCATGGCCGAGGCGATCCGGCAACTGGTGGGTTAGAACCAAGCCGAACATGCTTCCCCCGCCGCGGTGGCAGCCATCGACCGCTTTTCCACCGGGCACGCGGCTGCACTGGTGATCAGTTACAGCCTGGGACATCGGCCCAACTGCTGGCGCGCCTTAAGGTTTCGTCCCTTTAGGCGCCAGAACGAACCGGCCAAACTTTCAAAGCGGCTGGCGCCAGTAGTCGAATCGGCCCGAACATGGAACAATAGTCACCGCGCGTCCCGGTGCGTATCACGCAGCCGGTGACGTTCAAGCTGTAAGTTGCTCCGTACAGGCTGGGGGCACTCCGCGACGGGGTGAACAAAGTACAGCACTGTCCCACGCCGCAGCGTTACAATCGGTCTTGCGCTGCGGCACGCCCGCCCAGGCTGCTGCCACCGGGAATCGGTTGCCGCCCGCTGCCTGGACGCGCACCGTGCATGGATCGCCCTGGCGCCATCATGCGCCCCAGCAAGGCCGCTACCTCTACGAGAAGCCACGATCGACCATGGCCAAGACCACGCGACTCGACCGCGAAACTCGCAAGGACCGCCGCGAAAGCGACAACGGGTTCGACATTACCGGCCGTTTGCCGCCGCAAAGTATGGAAGCCGAGAAAGGTGTGCTCGGCAGCCTGCTGTTGGTGCCGGATGTGTGCGATGAAATTGCGCTTATCTTGCGCCCGGATGATTTCTACTCCGATGCCCATCGCATCCTGGCCGAGCATATCTTCACGCTGCACGAGCAGGGTAAGCGTGTCGATACGACACTGCTGCTGGAGCGGCTGCGCAATGCTGGGCAGCTAGAGGACGTAGGCGGGATCGCCTACCTGGCTGAAGTGGCCCAGAGCGTGCCCACCGCCGCTAACGCCGAATACTATGCGAAGATCGTGGCGGAGAAAGCGACGCTGCGTTCGCTCATCTTCAGCGCCACGGAGATCATTCGCGATTCGTACGATAGCGGCGAAGATCCCCGGCACCTGTTGAGCAAAGCGGAAGAAAAAATCTTCGCCATCCACGATCGCCGTTCCGGCGGCGACGTGGTGAAGCTAGACATTGCCGTGCAGGAAGCCTTCCTGCAAATCGATGCCCGGCTTAAGGGCGACCACTCCGGCGTGTCCAGCGGCTTTACCGACCTGGACGAACTCACCGGCGGTCTGCACCCGGGCGAACTGATCATTCTGGCCGCGCGGCCCAGTATGGGTAAGACGGCCTTCTCGACCAACATTGCCGAACACGTGGCCGTAGACCAAGGGCAGGGCGTGCTGTTCGTCAGCCTGGAAATGTCGCGGATGGAGTTGGCCCAGCGTATGCTCTGCGCGCGGGGCGAGATTCCCGGCGAGAAATTCCGCAGTGGTTATCTCTCGGCCGAAGACCGCCGGCAGTTGGTAGAAACCTCGGCCGAGTTGAGCCGCGCGCCGCTGTACATCGACGACACTCCCAGTCGCACGGTGACAGAAATTGCGGCCGCCGCCCGACGTCTCAAACGCAAGCATGGCTTGGCGCTGATCGTCATCGACTACTTGCAGTTGATCGAGCCCGATAATCCGTCCGATCCGCGGCAAGAGCAGGTGGCCAAAATGGCCCGGCGTCTCAAGGCCATGGCTCGCGAACTAAAGATTCCGGTGATCTGCCTGGCGCAGTTGAACCGCTTGGCGGAACTCTCCAAGGATAACCGCCCACGGTTGAGCCACCTCCGTGAGTCCGGGGCCATTGAGCAAGACGCCGACGTGGTGATGTTCGTCCACCGCGAGGAATATTACCTCAGCAAGGAAAAGAAGGAGGACCCGGCCTTCCAGCACTTGCGCGGTACCGCCGACATCATCGTGGCCAAGCAGCGTAACGGCCCGATCGACGACGTACGCCTGGCGTGGTTCCAGCAGTTCACGCGGTTCAAAGACGCGCCCAAGCGGATGTACGACGACTTCGAGCAGTTCACCGCGACCTGACGTGGGCGGCGCTTGCGATGCGGCCGACCCGCCGGCAAATCCAAGGCACACGCGCGGCAATTCATCCCGTATGATGAAGCGCTATGCGGGAGCTGATCCGAACATTGCCGCTCATGGTCCTGGTGCTGCTGGTGCCCGTAGTGCCGTTTCTGCTGCTGGGCGCCCAGGTGGAGAACTGGCTGCGGGGCTTTGCCGATCATCCGCCGGCGCCGGCGACTACGGCGGCGGTCATCATCGGCATCCTGGCAACCGACATTCTGCTGCCGGTTCCGTCCAGCGTGGTCAGTACTCTCAGCGGCTGGCAACTGGGCTGGTGGAAGGGAACCGCTGCGACCTGGGTTGGTATGAACCTGGGAGCCGTGATCGGTTTTGCGCTGGCCCGGCGATGGGGCCGGCCGCTGGCCCTGTACTTCTCCAAAGAGGCCGACTTGGAGCGGATGCGCGAGGCCAGCGATGCCTTCGGTCCGGCGGTGCTTGTGCTCACCCGGGCGGTGCCGGTGTTTGCCGAGGCGAGCGTGCTGCTGACAGGCATCCATCGCCTGGCGTGGCGGCGATTCTTGCCGGCCGTGCTACTGAGTAACTTAGGCGTTGCGCTGGCGTATGCCACGTTTGGCGACTATGCGCAGCAGCACCAGTGGTTGCCGCTGGCATTGGCGGTTTCTATCGCCGTGCCCGTCCTCGTGGCTGCTGCCGCACAGCGCTGGCTACCTGGCCGGCGGTCTGAGAATGGTGCTCCGGTAGCCACGCCCTCTGAGATCCAGAATCAGCCCGACGATCGCTCCGCGCATTCCTCCGGTACTTCGGCAGCGGATCGTTCGCCGGATGATTCTGCGAGCAATGCTTAGCCTTGGAAGTAATCCGGCTCGTTGCCATCCTTCCACTTGATGTTGCAGCCGATGCTGGGTGTTTGATCCTCAGGCACAGGCTGGCCGGCGAGCACAGCATCGAGGGCAGCCCGCAGGTCTTTGCCGGTGACGGGGATGCCCGAGTCGGGCCGGCTGGAATCCATCTGTCCCCGATAGACCAGCTTCTGGTTCTTATCAAAGACATAGAAGTCGGGCGTACACGCAGCCCGATACGCCTGGGCAACTTTTTGCGTTTCGTCGTACAGGTAGGGGAAGGTATATCCGCGCTGCTGGATTTCCTCGGCCATTTTTTCGGGCGAATCGGCCGGGTGCGTGGTCACATCGTTGGAATTGATGGCTACCACGGCTACCCCCTTGGCCTGGTACTCCTTCGCCAGGCTGGCGAACTCATCGGCCACGTGCTTCACATAAGGGCAGTGGTTGCAGATGAATGCCACCAGCAAAGCGGGCGCGCCCTCAAAGTCCGAAAGCGAATGCTCCTTGCCCGAGGGGTCCGGCAGCTTGAAATCTGGAGCCTGTGTGCCGAGGGCGAGCATTGTACTGGGGGTGAGAACCATGTTGCCTTCTCCCAACAGTGAGACGATCTGCCGCCCCCACGTGCGGGGCGACCGGTGCTGTCATTTCAATCTGCGCATCATGGTAGCAAATGGCTGGTGGCCGGGCAGCCCCTGCGACATTTTCGCACACCAGCGGCATAAACTGTGCCAGCGCTCAAAAGCCCGTATCTGTAAGGGAGAAACTGCGATAGCAACAACATGCGCCCCACCTGCTCACCGCCAACTGGTCACCTTGCCAGCAGGGGTGCCTTTGCCAGCGTGGGGGGACTGGGAAGATAAACCGCTATTGCCTTCGCTGCCACCATCCAGGTAACTAAGGGCCACAACCATCGGCACGTGGTCCCTGAAGGGTTGCCCATGTACAAGTTCCTGCTGTGCTGGCGTTATTTACGGACGCGTTGGATCGCGCTGGCTTCGATCATCAGCGTCACGCTGGGCGTGGCGACCATGATCGTGGTCAACGCCGTGATGGCCGGCTTCACCCAGGAAATGCAGGATCGCATTCGCGGTATCCTCTCCGATGTCTCGTTCGAAGCCCGCAGCTTTAACGGCTTCCGCGATCCCGCATACCACATGCGGGAGATCGAAAAGCTGGTGGGCGACGACATCGAGGTGATGACCCCCACCGTCACCGTGCCAGCCATGCTCAGCTTTCAACTGCACGGCGAATGGAACACGCGGCCAGTGCAGCTCGTGGGCATCCCTCGCGATGCCATGCAATACGCCAGCAAGTTCCGGCAATATCTGCAGCATCCTAAGCACCGCGAGCAGTTCCGGTTTGAACTGCAAGAGTCGGGCTACGATGTCCGCGACCATCACGGCGGCGAAGAAGCCGCGCTGCGGGTGCGGATGGAAATGGCTGGCATGGTCCACCGGCGCAACATGATCGAATACCGCCGGCAATGGGAACAGCGTCTGGCTGCCCAAGACTCACCGCAAGGCGAACTGCCAGCCAAGAAGGGTGGTAGCGCCGCGTCTGAGGACGCCGTCGCCGATCCGTTTGCGGCCCAGGTAAGCAACCCCTTCGACATGGCCGACCGGGCCGCCGATCCGTTCGCCGCTCGCAACGATGACACCCAGGCTGATCCGGCAGCGCCGCTGACAGGCTGCGTGCTGGGCATCGGACTGGCCAGTTACCGGCACAACGGCGCCGAGCATTTCCTGGTGCTGCCGGGCGACGATATTCAGCTCACCTTCCCCACGGCCGGCACGCCACCCAAGGCGGTGTCCGACTCGTTCACCGTGGTGGACCTGTATGAAAGCAAGATGACGGAGTACGACAGCAGCTTCATCTTTGTTCCGCTAGATAAGCTGCAAGAACTCCGCGGCATGTTCGACCGCGAAAGCGGCACCACGTTCGTGACCTCGATCCAGATCAAGCTCAAGGACGACAGCCGCGGCAGCATCGTACGCGACAAGCTGATGGAAGCTTTCCCGCCACAGTTCTACTCGGTCAGCACTTGGCGTGACAAACAAGGCCCGCTGCTGGCCGCGGTCGAGATGGAAACCGCCATCCTTAACATGCTGCTGTTTCTGATCATCGCCGTAGCCGGGTTTGGCATCCTGGCCATCTTCTTCATGATCGTGGTCGAAAAGACCAAAGACATCGGCATCCTCAAGTCGCTGGGCGCTCATGGCTCCGGGATCATGGGCATCTTCCTCAGCTACGGGCTGTCGCTGGGGATCGTGGGAGCCGGCGCTGGCATGGTGCTGGGCCTGCTGTTTGTACATTACATCAATGAGATCCGGGTCTGGCTCGGCAACCTGACCGGCCAAATGGTGTTCGACCCGTCGATCTATTACTTCTACGAGATACCCACCAGCGTGAACCCTTGGACCGTGGCCTGGATCGTCGCCGGCGCGCTTGCCATTGCCGTGGCGGCCAGTGTGATGCCGGCCCTTCGCGCCGCCAGACTGCATCCGGTGGAGGCCCTGCGCTATGAGTAAGCACCGCACTGCCAGCCCCGCCGGTCCGCATGGCCCTACGGTAGCGCCGCTACGTTCGCAAGCGAACGATGGCGCAGGCTCGCCGGCCCACGCTGCGGCGACCACTACTGCTATGGCCGCTACCCATCGCACTCGGCCTTCCACGGCTCCCAACCAGGTGGCTGGGTCGAGCGTCTCAAGCGAGGCCCTCTTGCAGGCGATCAATCTCAGAAAGACCTACCGTAAGGGCAAGCACGAAGTGCCGGTCCTGCGCGGGGTCGATCTTGAAGTGCGGCCAGGCGAACTGATGGCAGTGATTGGCCAGAGCGGTTCCGGCAAGAGTACGCTGTTGCACCTGCTGGCCACGCTTGACCGGCCCGACGACGGCGAAATCTGGTTCAACGGCCAGCGGATCGATAACGCTTCCACGCGGCAACGCGACCGGCTGCGCAACCGCCAGTTGGGCATGATCTTCCAGTTCTATCACCTGCTGCCGGAACTGACGGCCCTGGAAAACGTGCTCGCGCCGCTGATGATCACCCATGGCTATTTGAGCTACCGCGTGCAGCGGCGGCGACTGGTCGAGCGGGCCAAAACCCTGCTGGAAACGGTAGGGCTGGCCGAGCGGTTGCACCACCGTCCCCGTGAACTGTCCGGGGGTGAAATGCAGCGCGCGGCCATTGCTCGGGCCCTCATCACCGAGCCGCAAATCCTGCTGGCCGATGAACCTACCGGCAACCTGGACGGCCGCACGGGGCAGGGCATCATGGAGCTGCTCCGCTCCTTGAACAGCCAGTCCAACCTCACTATAGTCATGGTGACGCACGATTCTGCCATCGCCTCGCAGGCGGATCGCGTGGTGCAACTGGTCGACGGCCAAGTGAGCGGCTCCTGAAACCGGCGCGGTGCACCCCCACCCATAACGGGGAGGCAACCGCCGTGCATCATTGGAAACGTGGCCGCACAACCCGCTGATGGGTGTGAACCCTGCTGGATGGCCTGGTCTCTTTCTGATTGCCCGGCTGCTCATCGAGCCGGGCCTGATGAAGCCGAAACCGGCCCCGGCCGCCACCTGTGCGCGGGGCTTCGGCCCGTTTGCCTTTGGTCTTTGCCCTTGCACCTGCCCGACTGCAGTTGAAAGCCCGCCGCATGTCCAAGGTTTACATCAACGGCACGCTATACGACAAAGAAGACGCCAAGGTCAGTGTCTACGACCACGGCCTGCTCTATGGCGACGGCGTGTTTGAAGGCATGCGGAGCTACTCCGGCAAGGTCTTCCGCCTGGATGAGCACATCCGCCGGCTATACGACTCGGCCCGGGCGATCTGGCTAGAGATCCCGATCACTCCCGACCAAATGGCGGCGGCCGTCAACGACACGCTGGCGGCTAACAACCTGGTCGACGGTTATATCCGCCTGGTGGTCACGCGGGGGGCGGGCACGTTAGGGCTTGATCCCAACCGCACCGCCAATCCCCAGGTAATCATCATCGCCGACAAGATCTCGCTCTACCCCGACGAGTACTACGAAAAGGGGCTCGAGATCGTCACGGCCAGCACCATCCGGAACCATCCGGCCGCGCTGAACCCACGCATCAAGTCGCTCAACTACCTGAACAACATTTTGGCCAAGATCGAAGGCCTTAAGGCCGGCTGTGTCGAAGCCCTGATGCTCAACATCAAGGGCGAAGTGGCCGAGTGTACCGGCGATAATATCTTCATCGTCCGCGACGGCGTGCTGTATACGCCCTCGCTCGATGCGGGCATCCTCGGCGGCATCACCCGCGATGCCGTGATCGAATTGGCTCGCGAGTCGGGCCGCAACATGGTCGAGTGCCCGATGACGCGTCACGATATTTATGTGGCCGATGAGTGCTTCCTGACGGGCACTGCCGCCGAAGTGGTCCCGGTGGTGAAGATTGATAACCGCGCCATTGGCACCGGCACGCCGGGCCCGATCACGCGCGACCTGAAGGAGCGCTTCCATCGCCTGGCACGCGGGCAAAAATAGAAAAGTAGCCTGCGTCCGCCTAGTTGCCCCCCGCCGTTTTGGCACCGGGGCCGTCCCACCGTTTTCCTGTTTGAAATCAATCCTGCCGACGATGACTCCCTTCACCACGCACTCTGGCCTGGTTGCTCCGCTGGATCGGGTCGATGTTGATACCGACCAGATCATTCCCAAGCAGTTCCTCAAGCGGATTGAGCGGACCGGCTTTGGCCAGTTTCTGTTCTTCGACTGGCGGTTCCACGAAGACGGCTCGGAGAATCCCGAGTTTGAGTTGAACCTGCCCCAGTACCGCGGGGCCACCGTGCTACTGGCCCGCCGCAACTTTGGCTGCGGTTCCAGCCGCGAACACGCCCCGTGGGCCCTGGCCGATTACGGTTTTCGCGCCATCCTTGCCCCCTCGTTCGCCGACATCTTCTACAACAACTGCTTCAAGAACGGCATGCTGCCGGTGAGGCTGCCCGATGAGGTGATGGACGAACTGTTCAAGCGGGCAACCGAACACGCCGGCTACCAGTTGACGGTGGACCTGAAAGCCCAGGAGATTCGGGACGAGCACGGCCTGAAGGTGGCCTTTGAGGTGGACGAGTTCCGCCGTCACTGTCTGCTCAACGGCCTGGATGACATCGGCCTGACCTTGCAGCACGAAGACAAGATCACGGCCTACGAGATGCAGCGTGGCCTGGCCGCTCCCACGGCCCACGAAGGCTAAGCCGGCCGCTTCTTCGCCAGTCTCTCCACCCTATCAAGGGTAGTCTATACGCCCCGATCTATCGTGGGCAGGTGCGTGCCTGCGCGCAGTTTCTAGCCTGCCGGCGCTCTTGCTGCGGGGACTTGCGCTCGGCAGTGGGCCAATCGGGCCTCAAAGGGTGAGAAATCGGCCCATAAACCGCTAAATCTGCGACTTCAAGGCACATATCCCGATAGCCGGGCGTTAACATCTCCGGCATAATGACAATGATTGGGTAAGAACAGCCTGAAGTGATGCGGGAAAGGTCCCGCACAGCCATTCCCTCCATTTCATCGCAGCGGCACTATGTCGGAGACTGGTACGACACGTCCTCCCTCGAAATCTTCTTCCAACAACGAACCGGCCGCGAGCTTTGAGAGCATGGGCCTGTCGGCCGCGATGCTGTCCGCGTTGGAAAAAGCCGGCTACACCAACCCCACCCCCGTTCAAGCCGGCACCATCCCCCGCGCCCTGGAAGGCGTGGACGTGATGGCCCAAGCCCGCACCGGCACCGGCAAGACGGCCGCCTTTGTCATTCCCATCCTGGAGCGTCTGCAGAAGCCCAAAAAGGGCGAAGGCCCTCAGGCCCTGGTGCTGGTTCCCACCCGCGAACTGGCCGTGCAGGTCCGCGACGAGTTCACCAAGCTTTCGCACGGTCGCAAAGCTCGCACCGTGGCCCTGTACGGCGGCAAGCCGCTTAAGGGCCAGATCGACAAGCTTAAACGTGGGGCCGATTGCGTGGTGGGCACACCGGGCCGCGTGCTGGACCATCTCTCGCGCGGCACGCTCACCTTGGATCACCTGCGGATCGCCGTGCTGGACGAAGCCGACCGTATGTTGGACATCGGCTTCCGCCCGGACATCGAAAAGATTCTTCGCCGCTGTCCCAAGGAGCGGCAAACGCTGCTGCTCAGCGCCACGGTGCCGCCACCGGTACATCGGCTGGCCCAGCGGTACATGACCGATCCCGAGACACTCAACTTCTCGCCGGCTGAGATCACGGTCGACACGATCGACCAGTACTATTTCACGGTGGAGCCCACCCGCAAGTTTGAACTGCTGCTCAAGCTGCTGGAACGCGAGCAGCCGCAGCAGGCGATCATCTTCTGCCGTACCCGCCGCGAAACCGACCGCGTGTGCCGGATGCTCGGCAAGAAGCTTGAAGGCGTCGATTGCATCCACGGCGACCTGGCTCAGAAGGTTCGCGACCGCGTGATGGAAGCGTTCCGGGCTGGCAAGGTTCGGTTCCTGGTGGCAACCGACGTCGTGGGACGCGGCATCGACGTCAGCGGCATTTCGCACATCATCAATTACAACATCCCGCAGTTCTCCGACGACTACGTCCACCGCGTGGGCCGCACCGGCCGCATGGGCCGGACCGGCGTCGCCTACTCATTCGTGTCGCCTGAAGAAGGCAACGAACTGACGCGGATCGAAATGCGGATCAACCAACTGCTGAAGCGCGACGAGATCGAAGGCTTCCACACCACCACCGCCGCGGCCGTTGCCGACGGTGTTGCTGCGGCCGCTCCTGCCGCCGCGCCGGCGCAGCCTGAGGCCGAAGGGGCAGTAGCCCCGCCACCCGCCCCTGGCACGCAACCGACGGCCCCTGCTGCCGCTCCAGGCCGGCGGAAGAAGAAATACCGCCGCGCCCTGTAAAGCGGCGATCACCTATCGAAATACCACGTCCAATTCCACTGCCCACGCGCCGCACAAGCGCGTGGGCGTTTGACTGCGCAAATGCCGCTTTTCTCCTCTTTGCATCGGCCTCGCCCGATTTGCTAGAATGAACCGGCACTTCTAGCGACTGCGGGTCTAGGTTCGCGCGCCCGTTTCCGCCACTACTCCCCAAGACGGATCATTCATGTCGTCGACGGACCATAGCATGGAGTTTTCCGCCGTGGGGAAGCGGTCTTCCCATGCTCCCCGGTCCATCGGCGCGTTATGGCTCAATGGCGACGTGCTGGCCTGCGCCTGCCCCACGTGCGGCTCGCCCATGTCGATCCGCTTGTGGCTGATGCTGGCCGACTGCTGGCACTGCAACACCAGTATCGAACTGACCGAAGAACAGGAACAAGAAGCACTCCAACTGCTGGAGTCGCACGGGCTGCTCGACCAGGCCGCGGCTGATGAACCGCCGGTGTCTGAAACATCTGCCGCGCTGATTGATACCGTGCCGACTCCGCAGGCCGAGGTGCCTACTTCGCTGGCACCGCCCGCACCAGCGCCGGCGTTGCCGCCTGTCCCGCCACCCCATGTCCCGGTGCAGCCGTATGCCCAAGTGCCAGCAACGGCAGTCGCACGGCCTGCTTATCGTGGCCGGCGATTAGCGGCGGAAAAGCCCGGCCGCATCCGTTCGCAATTGAACGAAATTGCCGAGGAAGGCGAGCTGGCGCTCTGGATGAGGGAATGGTGGAAAGCGCTGCCGGCCTGGCTGATCAGCTTCCTGGTCCACATGGCGCTGCTGATCCTACTGGCGACCGTATGGCTAACGCAGTTCGAGCCGACGCCACGGCCGCTGATCCTCTCCACGCAGGTCGATACGACGAGCCTGGATGGTGAGTTTGAAGACGAACTGCAGACCGATCCGATCGAGTTTGTCGATGCCGGCGAACCGGAGCCTAGCGAGGAGTTCATCGAGCAGCCGGTAAGCGACACCGAGATGGCTTTCGACACGGTGAGCTTGGGCGAGGCCATCGGTGAGTTAGAGCCGGCCATTGGTTTGCCCGGCGATCCTGGTGGCGGCGCTTCGATGTTTGCCGGGCGTGATCCGGCGGCCCGCACCAATATCGCCCTGAAAGAAGGCGGAACCATCGAAAGCGAAGCCGCTGTCACCCGCGGCCTTCAATGGCTGAAGCGGCACCAGAACTCCGACGGCAGTTGGAGCCTGGACGGCAACTTCAGCGACCGCGGCTCGTACAGCAACACCGCCGCCACCTCGATGGCCCTGCTGCCGTTCTTGGGCGCCGGCGAAACACACAAGCGCGGCCGCTACCGGGAAGTCGTCCAGCGAGGGCTCAATTGGCTGGTAAAAAACCAGGAGCCCTCGGGCAGCCTGATGGGGTCGGGCAACGTCGGGCGCATGTACGCCCACGGCCAGGCCACCATCGCCCTGTGCGAAGCTTACGCGCTGACGCAGGATTCGGAACTCCGGGCAGCGGCCCAGTTAGCCGTGGACTTCATCGTCCGCGCCCAGCATCGCGAAGGCGGCTGGCGCTACAGACCCGGCGATCCAGGCGACACCAGCATCGTGGGCTGGCAATTGATGGCCCTCCGCAGCGCTCAGATGGCCTACCTGGAAGTCCCTCCTGAAGTGTTCGAGCGGGCTAACCGGTTCCTCGATAGCGTGAAGACCGAATACGACGGTTCGTACTACGCCTACATGCCTGGCCACCGCCCCTCATTCACGATGACGGCAGAAGCCTTGCTCTGCCGGCAGTACAGCGGCTGGCCCGCCACGCATCCGGCCCTGTTGCGCGGAGCGCGGCGGCTGCTGAGCGAGGATCCGCCGAGCTTGCGAGGACGCGGCCAGAGTATTTACTACTGGTACTATGCCACACAGACGATGCATCACCTGGGTGGCACCTACTGGGAAGCATGGAACAGCCGGATGCGCGACCTGTTGGTCGAGACCCAGGTCAAATCGGGCCCCGAGGCCGGCAGTTGGACGCCGCACGGGCCGCACAGCAGCACCGGCGGCCGGCTCTACCAGACCGCCCTCTCGATCTGCACCCTCGAGGTGTACTACCGCCACCTGCCACTGTACCGCAGCCTGGCGACCGATTAAGCCGCCAAGCCTTTCCGCTACGGCAGCACAAAGTCGGCGATGAACAACTGGCTCGAGTGATCGTCGGTCCGCGTACTGGTCCACATCAGCTTCTTGCCGTCGGGCGAAAATACCGGCAGCACATCGGCGGCCGGGCTATCCGTCACGCGAATCGGCTGGTCGATGCTGAACTTGCCGTCTTTCACGTGGTAGCGGGCCAGATACAGATCGTAGTTGGGCCGCTTCGTGGGATCGGAGTGATCCGCGCCCGACCAGATAATGTACGGCTCGGTTGGATGCCAATAGGGCCCCCAATTTACGCCGTTGGTGTCGGTCAAGGCCGTATCGTTCTGGCCGTCGATGCCGATCACGTGGATCTGCAGGTATTCCGACTTCTTGCGGTCAGTGCGGTAGACAATCCACTTGCCGTCGGGCGAGATGAACGGTCCGCCGTCATAGCCCTTGGCGTTGGTCAACCGCCGGACATTGCTCCCGTCGGAATTCATCACGTACAACTCGGCATCACCGTCCCGCATGGAGCAAAAGGCGATCTGCTTGCCGTCGCGGCTGTACGCGCCCTCGGCATCGTAGCCGTAGGCATCGGTCAGCTGCTTGAGGTTCTGGCCGTCCAGGTCGGCCTCGTAGATTTCCATGTAGGGATCGAAGTCCCAGCTATAGCGGCGGCGAGTGCCCGACTTGCGGTCTTCTTCCGCCTGGCGGATGGCCTCGGCTTCCGTCTCGCTAAGCTTGGGGTCCTGGTGGCTGGAAGCGAACAGGATCTTCTTGCCGTCCGGATGGAAGTAGGCACATGTGGTACGACCGCGGCCGGTGCTCACCAGCTTGGGCTCGCCACCTTCCAGTGGCTGCCGGTAAATTTGGTAGAAAGGGTAATTCTTGGGAACGGCCTGGTAGATGATCTGCTTGCCGTCGGGAGAGAAGTAGCCCTCGCCAGCCTTCACAAAGCCGGAAGTGACCTGCCGCACGTTCTTAAGAAATTGCGGTTCAATGCTGGTGCTGGTTTCTTGAGCCGCGGCCAGGCTGGCCAGGGCACCAACCAGCACGCAAGCGACGCCAACCTTCAGCGAGTTCAGCAACTGGGCCATGATACTCCTGCCGGGCAAGAACAGGGGGATGGACGTTCAAAGCAGCTTTGCGGCGCCAGCCCGCTCGCCGCGACACGGCCACGGGCGGCAACCTCTTCGCCGGTCCCATTATAGGTTGCCGATGTACGGGGTGCGAGGTAGGGCAGGGCGGGGGAGTAGCGACAACCTCCGCTCGCCCCGCCCAGTTGCCACGAAAAACGAGGGCGGACGCACGGATCCATTGCCGTTTTTGCGTGGGGCCATCATGCTGCATGAGCGGCCGCAGTTTGCTGGAAATCTGCACCTGCCGCGCCTAAAATCACCCGCCGGTCCAGCGCTGCGGCGAGCGTACTAACCCGCCGCCCTCGACACCTTGCCCCCCGCCCATAGGAAATCGCCGTGCCCTTTGAGCTTGTCAGTCCGTTCCCGCCCGCCGGCGACCAGCCCCAGGCGATTGAAGCTCTGGTGGGTGGCCTCCAAGCCGGCAACCGCCACCAGGTGTTGATGGGGGTGACGGGTTCCGGCAAGACCTTCACCATGGCCAACGTGATCCAGGCGGTGCAGCGGCCCGCGCTGGTCCTATCGCACAATAAGACCCTGGCGGCGCAGCTTTACAGCGAGTTCCGCGAGTTCTTCCCCCATAACGCGGTTCACTACTTCGTCAGCTACTACGACTATTACCAGCCAGAAGCGTACATCCCCCAGCGCGACATCTACATCGAGAAAGACGCCTCGATCAACGAGGAGATCGATCGGCTGCGACTGGCCGCCACCAGCGCGCTGGTGAGCCGGCGCGACGTAATCATCGTGGCCAGCGTTTCATCGATCTACGGCTTGGGCTCGCCCGTCGACTATAAGGCGATGATGGT
>Ga0182738_1004739_pt1 | contig 14869 bp, 11 predicted proteins | sample eDN5th30CBELigMG_FD_128876 | JGI IMG/M metagenome (GOLD analysis project Ga0182738, IMG submission 128876) | Enriched Miracle-Growth compost microbial communities from Emeryville, California, USA - eDNA 5th pass 30_C BE-Lig MG (version 2)... ... | reverse complement strand
GCCCCATCGGACATATCCCGCCCGCTGAAGCCGAGGCCAACTACTATGCAGCCAACGAGACCCTCGATATGGTCGCATGACTCAAATGAAACCGCCTCCCAAAAACCCGGGACGCTTCACTTGGCCACATTTCCGAACAGGAAAACAGCTGATCAACCAATAGGCGTGCCTTGAATTTGGTAGTGCAGTTGCTCTGATAACGCCACCATGATGGTTGCGTGTGTCACAGCAGTCATGGCAGGCAACGCGCATGACTGGCCAAGGCACCTCCAAATGCATTGCTGCTTATGATGCGCAGGCGGCGCATTTGGTCGCCGAGTACGAGAGCGTCGATCCTGCCAGCTACCGAGCAACCTACTCGGCACTGCTTCCAGCAGGCCGGGGAAGGCTGGCCCTCGACGTAGGAGCCGGCTCAGGACGAGATGCTGCCTGGCTTGCATCGCTTGGGTTTGATGTCCTTGCCGTGGAGCCCTCAGTCGGCATGCGTGAAGCGGGCCAGCGTCTACACACGGATGCTGCTGTAAGATGGCTCGATGATCGGCTGCCGGCACTTGAGGCCACCCATGCGCTTGGGCTCGCGTTCGATTTCATCCTGCTCTCTGCTGTTTGGCAGCACGTTGCAGAAAGCGACCGACGTCGCGCATTTCGCAAGATCTGCGATCTGCTGAAGCCGGGCGGTTTGCTGGTCATCACGCTTCGCGAAGGTCCGTCACCAGCTGATCGGCCGATGCACCCGGTGTCAGTCGGCGAGATCGAAGCACTTGCGCGAGAGAGGGGGGTGGGCGTCGTCAAGGTTGAGCGGGCCCCGGAGAGCGCCCTTCGCCCTGGGGTCGCCTGGACGACGATGTGCCTCTCACTGCCAGACAATGGGGCCGGTGCGCTGCCTCTCCTGCGGGGCATCATCCTCAATGATGAGAAGACTGCGACCTACAAGCTCGGCCTCCTTCGCGCCGTTGCCAGATTGGCGGACCTCACACCAAGCCTCGCTCGCCTCGATAGCGAGAAGGATCAGGTTGAGGTCCCCCTTGGGGCAGTCGCGCTTAATTGGCTGCGGATGTACCTGCCGCTGGTGGCTGCGGGGTTGCCACAAATGCCCAAGAACAGCGGTCCTGACGGCCTCGGCTTTGCCAAACAGAATTTCCGCGCGCTGATGCAGAGCGGACTATCCGCGGGCGATCTGCGTATTGGTGCGACCTTTGCTGGCGACAGAGCGATCATCGTCGTGGGAGCAATCGGCGAGGCTGCTCGAACTATCGCGAAAATGCCCGCGAATTTCACGCGATATCCGAATTCCACCGACCCAGTGTTCGAAGCCACCTACGGTCGCTCTCCGAGGTCGACCGATCTTGCCCTCGACATAGAGACGTTGTTTCTGTTCGGCAGCCTTGCGGTCCCGGGTCACGTCTGGCGGGCCATGCAACGTTATGGTGCTTGGATTGAGCCCGCGCTGGTGGGCGAATGGGCAAGACTTACCCGTCGCTATGCCGAGCTTCAGGCGGTAGATATCAGGCCTGGCGAAGTCGAAGCCGCACTGGCGTGGGTTGAGCCGACGCGTGATGTACGCGTCGCGCGCGATGCGTCGCTTGCACGCCTTGCGGGAGGCGAACGCCTTCACTGCGTTTGGTCGGGCCGCTTGCTGGGTCCAACCACAATCGACATTGATCATTGTCTCCCTTGGTCCGCGTGGCCGTGTGGCGACTTGTGGAATCTGCTTCCGGCCCACCGCACAGTAAACCAACATGTGAAGCGGAACCGCCTACCTAGCGCGGCGGCCCTGTCTTCGGCGCGCCAAGCCATCATTGATTGGTGGGAGGCCACGTGGCTTGGCGATCGTGTGCTTGGCCCTCGGTTTGAACGAGAAGCGCGAGCTGCTCTGCCTATCTCCGGGGAGTTTTCCGCCGACGCTGTGTTCGACGGTCTAATTTGGCGTCGGCTGCGGCTGCAGCGGGATCAGCAACTTGTTGAGTGGGCCGGTATCGAGCGATTTGGATCCGCTTCGCCTGATTAGGCTTGGTGGTGTAAAGCTTCTGACACGCGGCCTGGATTGACGTTGAACCTTTGTGCAACATCTCGTTGATGTAGTGTCGGATGCTTCGCTACGTAATTGCGAATCTCTGCCGCTAACTCAGCTGTCAAAGGCGCGCTTCGATTTGCAGCCCGGCGGACTGGTGAATTCCTATAAGTCTCATCGGCGAGTTCGTGCAGCTCTTCGATGCCATGTTCGTCTGCAATTTGTCTAAGGCGTGCCCGAATTTCGGGAATGGACCGCTTATTGTTCACCATGTGACGCCCCCGAGTCGGAACGGTGAAAGGGCAATTTATCGTGTATTGTCAGATCGACGAAGCGAAAATGAAAATACGAGAGCAACTTGAGGCAGCTACGACGTAATACTAAGTCCGATAGCGCCTGATCTGCTGCTTCCACTCGCGCTCGGGCGGGTCGGGCAGGATTGCCCGCGTCGCTTCTTCGCGCACTGCCTCAAGCTTGCGAGGTCGAACGCGGGACCGGCCCCCCAGCGCACACTTCAGGCAAAAGAAACGCTGCCGGGCAGCGCTGAACCCATCATCCCAGCCCTTGCGGTAGAAGCGACCTGCCACCGGAACCCGAGTGGAGTTTCTGCTTCTGCTTGCACTGCACCTGGTAGGATTGGTGATCGGAGGCGTGGCGCTGATGACCAGCTTCGGCAACTAGGCGCAGGACTGGCCGATCGCGTGCGTTGCCGAGGTGGAAGCCGCTCTCGTCATCATAACGGATCGCCTCGCGGTGCACCCAGATGAGGATGCACGCCACCTCGTCGATCGCCAGACTTACAAGGACCGCCGCTCGGCCGCAGTGGCCGGGTGGCAGTCGCTCGTGATTTGAAGCCTGTCGGGGGCGAAGGGGAAAGTTCTGCGAACGGAGGCAAGTTGCGTCAGACTGACAGCGCCGATAAATCAATGTATTGACTAAATGCTGGGCTGTCTGGCAAACAGGCTGCGGTGAGAGAGGGGGAGCCCCCAACAAATGAGGGTTTGAGCGCTGGCAGCCAACTTGTGCCGCGTTGGGCCAGCTATAAATGCCGCTGCGCGGAGGAGGGTAAGATGCTGGGAGCTCGTTACGGTCGTCGTAACATCCTGCAAGGAGGCGTCGCCGTTTCTGGATTGGCGGCGTTGAATGCTGGCACACAGGTGTTGGCCCGCGACCCAGCGACAGGGTCGTCATACGAAAGCGCGGGTTACAACGAGAACGCAAAGATCGGCTTCGGGCGCAAACTAGGTCTGGTCGTGGTCGACTTCCAGCGCGCCTTCACGGATCCCGTTTTTCCTTCCGGACGGTCGGATCATATCCAACGCGCCGTTCAGAACACCTCGAAACTGGCTCTTGTAGCTCGCGAAGCTGGTGTACCTATCGCCCAGTCATACAGTGCATACTCCTCTGAACGGGATATGCCATTTTGGAAAGTTGGAACGAAGGAAAGCAGAGCTGCTGCGTTTGGGGTGAGCAGCGAGGGCAGCCAGTTGGACGCTCGTGTCTATGATCCGAGTTACGACAGTGTTTTCTGGAAGCGAGCACCTTCGATCTTTTTTGGGACCAGTGCTGCTTCGTTTTTTATACGGGAGCAAGTGGATACGCTGATAGTCACCGGATGTACGACGTCAGGCTGTATCCGTGCGACCGTGGTCGACGCTTTCTCATACGGCTTCAGGGTGATGGTCCCGGAAGCATGTTGCGGAGACCAAGAGCAAGACGCGCACGAGGCAAATCTCAAGGATATGGGCCGTAGATACGCGGATGTCGTTGCTGTTGAAGAATGCATCGAGGCCATTCGAGCCACGCAGCAGGCGTAGCGAGACTGGTGACAGCCTTAAGGCAGTCCGTTCGCCAATCCATATCCTGAGCCGCGCACTTTCTTGTGCGAGTGAGGTGCTGCGCTGATTGGTTTCATGGGCGGTTACGGGGCCTCGCCTTGCTGACATAATTACGGGAGTTCCGACTGGTGGGGAAATTGCCAAACTCTGGGCGCAGGCAGTTCTTGAAGGCGTCGGTCCTGGCAGGCGTATCTGCGCCAGTTATACCCGGGTTGGCGAGTGCACAAACCTCGTCTGAGGCCTCGAAAGTGTTGGGGCCAACCGCTGGGGTGACTCAGGCCGAGACTTCGCCTCTGATAGGGGACACTGACCCCGACAGGCTGATCAAGCATCCAGGGTCCGACTTCATGGTCGACCTGCTGAAGCACTCTGACATCAAGTACGTTGCGGCCATGGCTGGCTCGAGCTTTCGGGGCATCCACGAGTCAATTGTGAACTATGGGGGCAATCGGGACCCTCAACTGATCGTCTGTGCTCATGAGGAGGTGTCAGCTGCGATTTGTCATGGTTATGCCAAGGTGGCGGGCAAGCCCATGGCATGCCTCATCCATAGCACGGTTGGCCTCCAGCATGCGTCGATGGCGATCTACAACGCCTGGTGTGATCGCGTTCCGATGATGATCATTGCCGCTAATCATCTGGACGCCACGAAGCGTCGCCCAGGCGTGGAATGGACGCATACTGCTCAAGACCTCGGCGCGATGGTTCGTGACTATGTGAAATACGACGACACGCCCCGCAGCCTGCAGCACTTCGCCGAATCATACATGCGAGCTTTCGAACTGTCTCTGACGCCACCGTACGAGCCGGTCATGATTGTCGCAGATGGCGAGTTGCAGGAAGAAGACATCCACGACGCCAGCGTTCTTTCGATCCCGAAACGGGCGCCTGTCCAACCCTCGTCAGCGAGTGCGGCGGCTATCTCGCAAATCGCCGATCTTCTCGTAAATGCAGAGTCACCGCTAATAGTCGCGGATCGGGCAGCCAGGTCGCAAACGGGCGTAGATTCAATCGTCGAGCTGGCCGAAACTCTCAATGCGCCGGTCGTTGATCAAGGTGGCCGGATGAACATGCCGACCACGCACTATCTCAATCAGACTAGTTTGCAGCAGGCACTGGTTCGATCATCCGACGTCATTCTGGCGTTGGAGCTGACGGACATTTGGGGTTTGATCAACTCCTTGCCAGACACCGCCGAACGTAAATCAAGTCGCATCGCGAGGGCGGGTGCCAAGGTAATTGGTATAAGTGCAAACTACGGTTACGTGCGCTCAAACGTTCAGGATGCGCAGCGCTATTATGCCGCGGATGTGACCGTCGATGCAGATGCACAAGAATGTCTTCCCGCGATCATCAAGGCTGTTCAGGAAAGACTGACCAGGCAACGTAGGCGGGTAATAGCCGAGAAGACGCCCGCCCTCAGGAAAACGTATGTTGAGATGCGCGAGGCAGACGCCTCGGCTGCTGCGATTGGATGGGATGCGTCGCCGATAAGCACGGCGCGCCTGTCAATGGAGCTGTGGGACCAGATTAAGGAGCTGGATTGGGGACTTGTCTCAAATTCCGCTTTCATCAGCATGTGGCCCCAACGGCTTTGGGATATCGATAAGTACAATCAATACATTGGTGGCGAGGGAGGGTACGGAATCGGGTATACTACACCTGCATCTGTAGGTGCAGCACTCGCTCATCGCGACGCTGGAAGGATCGCTATTTCCATTACTGGAGATGGCGACCTGATGATGTTGCCTGGCACCCTTTGGACAATGGCCCATCATTCGGTGCCATTGCTAACCGTCGTCCACAATAACCGAGCATGGCACCAGGAAACCATGCATCTCAAGCGGATGTCGGGGAGGCGTAATCGAAATCCTGAAAGCTGGCGCGTTGGAACGGTCATCAACGACCCGCACGTGGATTACGCCGGCATGGCCCGATGCATGGGGGTTTGGGCCGAAGGTCCGATCGACAAGCCTGAAGATCTTGCTGGCGCGATAAGCCGGGCTCTAGCGGTCGTCAAAGGCGGCAAGCCCGCTCTACTCGATGTTGTGACGCAGGTGAGGTGAGCGATGAGGATGAGCTTATCTCGCGTATCGAAATGGGTTGCCGTTGCCCTCTGTCTGGCAAGCGTGAGTATGGTAGCTGGTAAAGACCTTCCCGCCCACATGTCTGATCAGCCGACCATTGGAGAGGTGCTCTATGTGGAGCGGGGCTGTTACCAATGTCACGGATTGCGAGGGCAGGGCTCGGTTATGTCAGGCCCAGCCCTCGTGCCGCTACGGCTGACGAGGGAAGCATTTGCGGCATTAGTCCGGAATCCGCCTCGAGCGATGCCGCCATATTCAAAGGCATCACTATCGGATGCTGAGCTGTTGGAGGTTGAACGTTACGTCCGTTCATTCCCCACTCCTAGAAGGCCCGCCGAGATTCCTCTGCTGGCGCAGCAGTTGGCCCCTCCGACTAAGGGAGCGCGATCTTCACGCGTGTCGACGATCGGTAGTTCGGCGACGCAGTCGCCTGTGGAGGCAAGCGAGGGGGCAAAGCTGTACGAGGCCCACTGCGCGGCTTGTCATGGCGCTAATCGCACAGGGGGTGTCGCCCCTTCTTTGCTCAACGAACGTCAGAAGCGAGAGCCATCGGAAACCGCCTCATTGATCAAGTTCCCTCCTCCAGGGATGCCCGGTTTGCATCCTGACGTGCTGTCCTCTGAGCAGGTAGACGCAGTGGCGCTCTATCTTCACCAATGACAATCGACGCACGTGGTCGGAGCGTCAGCGGGCGAAGCAGGTCGAAGCTGCATTGGGGCGGACTAGGTTCCCTCCGAGATAGTAAGAGGCGAGCCAGGGATCGGTGAAAACTCGGTTGGCAGTAGCATTTTGGACTCTTGCTTCTGGAGTAGGGGAAGGATGGACTGAAGGAATTGCTGCCAGCAAGGGTGGGCGGCAAGCTCTGCTCTCCGGGAAGCTCGGTCGTCCAAACTGTCATATCCCCACAGATGGACGGTCTGATTCAGCTCGCCGCTTTCGGCAACGAAATAGCCCAGCAAGTTTCCAAGGATTTCTCGCTGCAATGTGAGAGGGCCTTCACCGTATGCTTCGAAGAAGGCTGGGAGGGCGCCCGGGTGAAAAGTGTATGTGCGCAGTTCGATGATCATGCCGCTCTCCACGATGCATTTTGCGATTGAAAACAAACGTTAGTGTTCAACTCTGGGGCGCTGCTTCAGACATGCCGTGAAGCAAGGGCCCGACCGCCCCAAACCATATGATCAATATATTGACAGTCAATGGCTTTGCGAATAGCTTTGGCGCTGGAGTGGCAAATCATAAGATAGGGTTAGGATATGCGCCTGAAGTTCTCATTGGCCGCTGGCGCGGCTCTTTTTTGCATCATGTCTGCGCCGGCGATGGCCGCCGATGACCAATCTGGCGATGGCGCTGGAGTGACGTCCGCAAGTGCCGCTGGCGCGATGGATGAGGGGGTTGGCGATATCATCGTCACCGCGCAAAAAGTTTCGGAAAGTGCTCAACGTGCTCCGGCTGCCATTGTGGCGATGACCGGCGCTGAGCTCGAAGCTCGCGGTGTGACCGATCTTCAGGATCTCCAGAAAGTTGTGCCGAGTGCCAACCTGCTGGAGCAAGGGAACCTTATTCAGGTCTTCGTTCGCGGGATCGGCACTCGAAATGACTTGCCGAATTTCGCTGCGTCTTCGGCCTTCCTCTACAACGGGATTACCATTCCGCGTTATGGCAATTCCGGCCTCATTTTTGATCTCGGCCGAATCGAGTCTATCGCTGGGCCGCAGGGTACGCTCTATGGCGGTACCGCAGCCGGCGGCGCGGTAAATGCGTACTCAGCACTGCCCAAGTTCGATTTCTCCGGTAGCGCCAGCGCTCAATTTACTAACTACGACGGCGTGTACCTGGATGCGGCGCAGAACCTTCGTTTGAGTGACGCGGTGGCGCTGCGTGTCGCCGGTACCTACGGCTCGCACAGTTCATACTACGGTCGTGATCTTGACGAGCCCCAGTCCTGGAGCGGGCGGGCAACCCTGCTGATCGAGCCGTCGGACAACTTCTCGGCTCAGATTTTCTACACCCACGTCGAGGATAAGGGGGAGCCGAGCAACACGCTTGTCGCGAACCCGTTGGTGGATCCGTCGGATCCGTGGTATATCAGGCCGGTCGGGACGGCTGGCAACGCAGTGAGTGGGGCTTACACTCGCCAAGATAGCCACAGCAATATCATAAGTGCGATTTTTGAGCTGAACGTTGGCGACAACAATTTCACTTACATTCCTGGCTATGTTGACGCTACGACTGACTTCGAAAAGTTCCTAGGAACGTCGGGCAGTCGGGGGCTGCAGGTGTACAACCATGAGCGTCAAATGACCCACGAATTTCGGTGGAACCGGAATTTTGGTGCCGTCGACGTCATTGCTGGCGTGTTTTATTTAAAAAATAATATAGACTACAATCACGGAACCTTGGCTTTTTCTTCGCTCCCGACTGTGCGCACTCAAGTCAATTTGACCGACCAAACTAATGAGTCGATGTCGGTGTTTGGGCAGGCTGTAATTTCTGCAACCGATCAGCTGCGTTTCACGCTGGGTGGCCGACTTTCGAAGGATAAGGTTGACGCAGTTGGTCAGGGAACCAACAATGTTCCGTTCGACTTTCGTAGGTCCGAATCCCACGCGGACTATCGGCTGGGGGTAGCCTACGATATCGGGCCTTCTGTAATGGCCTATGCCAATCTGCAGACCGGCTATATTCCATTTGGGTACGATGCAGATTCCGGAACTCCTGCATCGCTTGTTCCGACATCCGATTTGACTGCGTACTCGGGTGGGGTAAAGTCGCGTTTCTTCAATAATAAAGTCGAGCTGAATACTGAGCTCTTCTATTATAGGTATACCGATTTTCAGGCCATCGTTTTTAACAATGCTACAGCCACGTCGACGGTGCTCAACGCTCCGCTGGCGACCTTGAAGGGTGTGGATGTGAACATCCGCGCGCGTCCCACGCCGAACTTCAATTTTGGCGGCGGCGTGGTCTATGAAAAAGCTCGCTACAAGGATTTCAAGGGCGTCGGCGCTACCGGTCCGTATAATTATGACGGAAACCAAATGATCAATGCGCCAGACTGGAACGTCCTGTTTGGTGCCGAGTACATCATTGGCCTGGGCTCGTTCGGCGAGCTTCGCGCCCGGGTGGATGGGCATCATTCCAGCTCGTATTATGGCAACTTCACGAACGTGGTTAACCAACGCCAGGGTGCGTATACGACCGCCGATGCCAGCTTGACGCTCGTGTCTTCCGATGAGCGTTGGTCGCTGCGGGCATTCGTGAAGAATATCGGGAATGAGCCCGTCTTTAATACCCTGAGCGCCGGCTCGGGCTCGCTGCAAGCTCCGCGCACGTACGGCGTTCGCCTGTCTACGAGCTGGTAGTTCTTTCGCTTTCGAGCAGTTAGATCGCGGCGCATCCGGAGTGACACTGGATGCGCCGACCATCTTGTCATCGGATATCTTTATTGTCTTTTGAGTTCGCCTCCATTGTTCAAGATGTGAAAGGTTCCGGCGAGCCGCTGGTGCTGATTCATGGGGCGTTCGCGGACGCCCGTATTTGGGCTCCGAATTTGGACGAGCTATCTCAAAGATTCCAGGTCATTACTGTGAGCCTGCCAGGGGCATTCCGTAGCCAGGACTCGGGGGATCATTCGGCTGAGGAACACGTCGCGGCGATCGCCGATTTGATCGACAGCATGCCGGAAGGGGCCCATGTTCTGGGCCACTCCCGTGGTGGTCGCATTGCATTCCATCTGGCTGCGATGCGCCCTCAGGGCGTCCGAGGACTCGTCCTGGTTGAGCCTGGCGGGGCCATGGAGCCGAGTTTTTCCGAGCTGATCGACGGCTCGCCGGCCTCTGGCGGTGAGTGGGCAAAAAGCGCGCGGGATGGCGCGCTAAATCTTCTTGAAGCAGGAGAGTTTGAAGCCGCCGCAAAGCACTACATCGATTCCATGCAAGGCGCAGGTCAATGGGACCAGGCGCCGCGTCTGTTCAGGGATGTCGCGATCGATAATATCGCGACGTTGAAGTGGATCGCTAAAGACTCCTCTACGGCATTCTCCATTGACGCTGCGAAGAGAATAATTGTCCCAACTCTGATATTGGTTGGGACTGAAAGTCCCCCGATCTTTAAGCAGATAGGGGGCGTTCTGTTTAAGCTCATTCCGAGCTCTGTTCGTGAGCGGATTGATGGTGGTGGACATCTCCTGCCGCTAACCCACGCATCTGAGTTTGCTCAGCGGGTGAGTCGGTTTCTGTATCAACAACCATCAAACCAATGAGTTAGGTTGCCCGCGTCGAGGTAACCGGGAGAGAATTATGCTGATGGCCAGGCGCACGTGCGTCCGTAACGCGCTTCTCTGCGCTGCAACCGCTTTGTTTCCTGCCAGCCTACAGGCAGCCGGACGACCGGTGAACGCTGGAGAGGCTAATGCAAGCCCGGAGACTCACGGTTCTAAACTTGAGGAACGGGCCAAGCTCGATCTCGTGATCGCCAATCGCATCCTAGCCTATCAGCAAGTGGTGGATGCTTATGGTCATGTAAGCCTTCGGCATCCCGACAATCCTCAGAAGTTTCTCATGGCTTGGTCTCGCAGCCCAGCTTTGGTCGAAGCAGGCGATATCATGCAGTTCCGATTGGATGGTGCCGTCATAGGAGAGGATCGCCGTCCGACTTACATTGAGCGCCACATTCACGCTGCCATCTATCGAGAACAGCCTGCAGTCAATGCAGTGGTTCATGCTCATGCAAGCGAGGTTTTGCCGTTCACCGTGGGCTCTGTTCCTCTGCGTCCGGTCATTCACAGCGCGGGCGTGATTAGTGAAACCATTCCTGTCTGGGACATTCGTGATCAGTTTGGGGACACGAACCTTCTGGTGTCAGATGGACAGCAGGGCGACGATCTTGTTCGCAGGATGGGGGGGAGCAACGTGGTGCTCATGCGAGGTCATGGTTTTGCCGCAGCTGGGGTAAACCTTATCGAGGTTCTCAGAATAGCGGTCTATCTGCGTGAGAACGCGAAGGTACTCCAAGAAGCCTTGCGATTGGGCGATATCACGTATTTATCGGCTGGAGAGCTGGAGGCAGTTCGTTCCATCGATCCCGCATCACCTGCGCTGAAAAGAGCTTGGGAATATTGGGCCACCGAGGCAGGGGTCGCGGACCTCCTCGAACACTGAACGGGCTCAGTTCTCATCCAATTATCAATACGTTGACTAACTGTCCACGGGCCTTAAGCATGTCAGCTTTAGGCTGGATGGGATTGAGGCTGCCGGACGACTACCTTCACGTCGAAGGCTGGCTATCGAAAACAGGTTGGAGAGGCTGATGACGTCGGTCGAATACGTAGGGTCACGTAAAATCGCCATCTATGTCTTGGTGGTCCTAACGCTAGTATATGCGATTAGTTTCATAGACCGGCAGATATTGTCGATACTTGCTATCGATGTAAAACAAGACCTTGGCGTAGATAACGCAAACATGGGTTTCCTGTATGGCACCGCATTCGCGGTGTTCTACTCCACATTCGGGATACCTATCGGGAGGCTAGCTGACAACTGGAACCGGGTGATCCTGCTCGCACTGGGGCTGGGTCTTTGGTCCATCATGACTTTTGTGGCCGGATTTTCATCCACGTTCTTGATGCTGGCGATCGCGAGAATTGGAGTGGGGATAGGTGAGGCCACATGCTCACCTTCTTCCGTATCCCTATTGTCCGACTACTATCCACTTCGGCGCCGCGCGACAGCGATGTCGATCTACGCCAGCGGATTGTATCTTGGCACCGGTCTGAGCTTGCTCGTTGGGGGCTTTATCTCGAGCCGCTGGAATCTCGCATTCGATGCGGGTAGCGCACCATTAGGGTTGGTAGGCTGGCAGGCGGCCTTCGTAGCTGTTGCTCTTCCGGGGCTGCTGCTCATCCCGTTCGTCCTCCTGATACGAGAGCCGTTCCGTGAGAAAAAGACGGGGGTCGCTGACTTGCGAGCCCCAAGACCTGCGTTCAGCGGTTTCGCAAAGGATCTCTTCGCGATCGTCCCTCCGCTTACGTTAGTCAGTGCCGCTCGATACGAAGGCGGTTTGAAGAGAAATGTCACTCTTCTGGCAGTGACCCTGCTTGCCTGCGGAGCGCTAGCTGCCGCTACTGGAGATTGGGCTCAGTGGTCTGCTTTCGGGCTAGGGGCCTATTCAGTGGGGTCCTGGATCCAAACACTTCGTTTCCGAGATCATCTGGCCTTTTGGTCGATCTGGGGGAGAGCGCCCATCGTGCTGTTGCTAGTCGCCTTTGGGGCGGTTGCGTTCATGCAATATGCTACGCTCTTCTTCGCCCCTAGCTTCGCTTTGGAAACATTTTATTCCCAGACGAATAAGCCAGCGTTGCTGATCGATGGAATTAGTGCCGCAGAAGAAGTCGGCTTGGTGATCGGCTTTGCTTCCTCGGTCGGGGCATCGGTTGGAGTCGTGTTGGGCGGCTTGGTCGCCGATTGGTGGAGGGCGCGGCACTCAGCGGGCCGGGTGTATACGGTCGCGGCGTCGGTCATCTTATCGACGCCGCCAATGTTCTTGGCTTTCGCGGCTGATGACCTGCAGTGGTTCTATCTTTGGATCTGCTTGGCTGTGGCGTTAAATTCCGGGTGGTCAGGCGCCGGGGTTGCTGCGCTCCAGGATGCTGTGCCTCCGAAAATGAGGGCCTCAGCAAGCGCAACGTTCTTGCTTAGCCTGACAATGTTGGGTTTGGCTCTCGGGCCATACTTCGCTGGGAAGATGGCGACCATAACTGCCGACCTGCGACTGGGCGTCCTCTCGGTGTACATCGCCCTGCCTCTCACCATCTTTCTATTGTGGCGGGTTTCGCGCGTTATCGGTCAGGCAGAAGCCGAGGCGCGGGAGGCCTTGGAGGTGCCATCCTGATACCATTGCTCTAGACGCAAATGGAAGCGTTTGGCTTGGACGGGGCATTATGTTGACCGCGCCGGCGGGTTGATACAAGACGAGGGAGCATTTGCATTGCTCGTCCCAAAGGCGGACTGAAGCGGGTAGTATTTGAGCGGAATCTCGGGTGTAGCATAAATTTCCTCAGCCCGTTCTGGCTGACCGGGTGGTCTATTGTTGGCGCTCGTTTACCTTGTATTTGGAGATGGTAAGTCTATGGCGGTAGATATAACGAAGATATCCGGATACACATCGTCTTACGACGTTCTCGGATATTTGCTTCGTCTTATGTCATCGCTTTGGCATAGGAAGCTCAACGCCGAGCTTGCGAAAATAGATCTCACGGAAATGCAGTTCGTCCTGCTCATTGGTTTAGGGTGGCTGACATCTGGCAAGACCGACAAGGTTACTCAGCGCGAGCTCGCGGATTATTGCGGCTGTAGCAAGGCTCTCGCATCGCAAGTGATGAAGAAGCTTGTGTCGAAAAAGCTGGTATCTATCGGTGTCGACAAGAAGGATGCACGTGCGAATATGGTTTCGCTGACTCCCTTGGGGGAGGCTCGGTTGAGCGAAGCCTTGGTCATCCTGCGGGAAACAGATTCTGCCTTCCGCGGGGAGAGTCCCGAGGTTTTCGACCGGCTTTTTCATGCGCTCCGAGAGGCTGTTGCCGTCTCTCTTGATCCCAGCGAGGGCAATCTGCAGGAGATGGGCGCGATGCCGCGCTAGTGCCCGGGCGATCAGTCCGGGACTTTTTAGAACCAGCGCAATTCTTGAGGCGGAGTGGTTTTCGGAGGCCTTCTCGACAGGGGCAACTTGAAGTCATCGATCTCTTCGGGGCTCGTGCGGATAGGGAGGGGCGTCCGACAAACGCCCTGAGGGAACCTGGCTCTCCACTAAGATGGCCAAACCCCTGAATCTGCTCGCGGACGTCCGTTTTCGCATCTCCATCTTTCATGCGCGACCGCACTCAGCTGCCAGGTTCCCGCAGTTGACACGTCTACCCTCGACATGTAGTCAATATATTGACCAGATTCACAAATGAGGATGTCGGTGTGACTGAAATCGAGCGTAACGAGCCTCGGCGGCCATCTGCGTATGACGGATACTATCGCCGGCAGGTTGCCGATCCCGATATGACGCTCTGCGCGGTTGGCCGGGGCACGCCCAGTGGCGAGTACCTGCGCCGCTTTTGGTGGCCGGTCGCGTATCTATCCGAGCTTGGTGAGTTGCCGCTTAAGGTTGTGGCGCTTGGTGAGGAGCTGGTTGTTTTTCGAACCAGGGCAGGCGAGGTGGGAGCGTTGCACCTCCACTGCTGCCACCGCAACACCTCGCTGGAGTACGGCTTGGTCGAGAAAAACGGCATCCGTTGCTGTTACCATGGTCGCCTGTTTGCTGTGGATGGAACCGTTCTCGAGATCCCGGGTGACCCTGCGGAATCGAGGCTCAAATGCGAGGTGACGCAGGGTGGGTATCCCACCCATGTGTTCGGAGGAATTGTCTTCGTTTACATGGGGCCGCCCGAGAGAATTCCGGTGTTCCCCATGCTAGATCGGTTTGACATTCCCGGGGTGACGCTTGTTCCCGGCGTGAGGTTGCCGCTGGAATGCAATTGGGTGCAGATCAAAGAGAATGTGGTCGATCCACATCACACTAATATTCTTCACCTGATTCCCCAAATGAGGGGGATGGATCATTTCTCACCATCCTTCGGAGATTTCCCGGAAATGACCTTCATGGAAACTCCGGGGGGAGGTATGTACTTAGCGGCGCGAAAGATCGGCGAACATGTTTGGGTTCGGTCCGCGGAGTACTTTGGGCCAGTCATTCACTGCATCAGTTCGATTTTCGAAGAGGGCGCTTCCCCCAAGGATGCGAGTCCGCCATTCCTGACATTTTGGACCCTTCCGGTTGATGATGAGAATAGCATCAACTTCTTTGTTAGCCATGTTTCTGAAGACGAGCCGATGTCTTTTGAAAAGCGGCGGGAGCTCGAAGTATTCGGTCAAACAAAAGATCGGCCTTAT
>Ga0182738_1004737_pt1 | contig 14871 bp, 7 predicted proteins | sample eDN5th30CBELigMG_FD_128876 | JGI IMG/M metagenome (GOLD analysis project Ga0182738, IMG submission 128876) | Enriched Miracle-Growth compost microbial communities from Emeryville, California, USA - eDNA 5th pass 30_C BE-Lig MG (version 2)... ... | reverse complement strand
TTTGTTTGTTTGTTTGTTTGTTTGTTTGTTTGTTTGTTTGTTTGTTTGTTTGTTTGTTTGTTTGAAAAAAGTATTCTTGTCAATCGGATGATCAAGACAAGGATCAGAAAGGAGGTGTTGAGAAACGCAGAATTAAATTTTCATTGAACAATCATCGAGATTTATTAGGATATGGCCTTATTCTATGATAAAAAGTCTTTATTGATTGTTGATAAATAAAATTTTCAAATCAACTAACAAGACTTTTTATTCGTGCATTAAAATTTTGATGTTAAATTTGCTTTATTATGAAGAAATCAAAGAGGAAAAGGGGTTATTTGTCCAGAACTCGCTGAATCATTTTTGTTCAGAAATCATATGCAAACAAAATATTATTATTATTATGTCATAGATTGTATATTTATAAAATCAAATATAGAAGCAATAATACCAGCAATATTAATAAAGATGGGTATTTCATTCAATGGCTTTATTAGAAGCTGCATTGTTTTTAAAGGAGTAATGTAAGGTCTTCAACAGTGAGAATAGGCTCAACTTCGACGTTTTCTTCTACGCCAGCTTCTTCACCAGCATATTCGCCTTCTCCCACAGCTCCTTCTTCGTTAGCGCCTGCTTCTCCTTCACCTTCACCACCTTCACCAACGGTTCCTTCAGTAGATTCTTCACTCCACGCGGCGAAAGCAGGTGAGAATATGAGGGCAAAGAGAGCAAAAAGAGCAAATAAGAGCTTGTTCATTCGTGTTGTTATTAAATGTGATTGAATTATAAATGAAAGAGTTGTTGTGTTTAAATAATTTAGAGGGTAAAATAGGATTTTTATCCAAGAGAAGAGGGATGGGCGTGAGCAATTAGATAAATTTCTAATTATGTTAGAAATTGAAGGCGCAAAATATAAGTTATAAACAAAAGATAGGAATAGAAATTTAGCCGCAGGCAAAATTAATAATTCCCGAGACTCTTGAAAAAAAGAAGTTGAAGTGACTTCTCTAGTTGATATTTTTGAGGGGTGAAGATAATGGAAGCCAAGACATGAGTGGCGAATTACAGTTTGAAGATTTATACGGAATTTTTGAACAGAAATTGATGGTTTTTGGAGGTTTGGAAATCTGGTACGTTCTTTCGTTGAACAAAATTATAAATAAAAAGAATGAAAACTTTTAATGAACGTTAATACAAATAAAATTTTAGATTGGATTGGATGTCTGTAACAATCAGTTTCAATTTATGTCAATGAATTTTCCTCTTTCCTGAATGGGGAAGAATACCTTGTCTCTGAAAATTATGTTGACCAAACGTGGTTCTCTTTCAAAAGATTTCAATATTTTTGAAGTGATTTTTTTTTCAGTGACAGGGGCTTCTTTATTTTATTAATCCTCGTTTTAATGATTTCAAGATGTAATTCACTTGAAAATCAAAAGTGATCTTTGAGTGTTTTTCAAAGTTCAAACTTTATTTTGGTCGCAATCTTTGAATATTTGGACTTCTACTTAAAAGATATTTTTCAAATTAATCATGCTCAAAGACAGCTGATTTGTGTGCATTATTTGTAGTTACCGATCGATTCCTTCTGAAGCTTTCGGGGGTTAATTCAAGACTTTGTCACCATAGTCTTTTGTAAAACAAGAAAAAAAGAAGAATACTTTGAAATCATGAGGGGAAATACTGGAGAAAAACTCCCGGCAAAGATATTATTTATCATTCGGCTGATCAGGCAGGCTAGGGTTGAATTAATTTTTTTGTTGGGCTATTCCACTTAATTTGGGCTGAGATTCGAGAAAGCCAACAAGCTCTCTTTTCCGCTTCGTGACTTTCTCAGGCATCTTTTTATAGCTCCTCACTTTCTAACAGCAAAGATCAGAGGGATATTCGAGAAAAACTTTCTTTAAAATCCTTTTTTACGTCAGGAAAAACTATTTCGAACCTGACTAAAAATTGCGTCAACTTGGTTAGTTCTACTAGCTTTAAAAGTGAAGAACCTCTTCAAAGGCTTGGAAGATTCAGCGAGAATGGCAATTCAAACTGAATGAAAGGGGAGGGTGAAGTTTTAAAAAATAATGAAACAAGAGATGAAAAAGAGCCAAAATAAACTTTTATTCGTTTCTCTCTCCTCGATTTGAAAACTATCTTTCGAAAGCAGAAGCTTCTAAAACATATTTTTCTATGATTATTGCCTATTCTTCAAAAAAAAAAGGGAATAAACTATAGAGAGGATTTCAAATCTCTAAAACTTCATACCAAGAAATTAATGTTAATTTTTGAAAGTATTGCATGAATCTATGCATATGAAATAATTTAATCTGATCTATATTTCTTGAAAGCCAGCAAATATTCTTATTCATCCTCGTTCTCTTTTTAAAAAGCAAAAAGAACCGAGAAAGACTCATTCTTCATCAAGACGATCAAGAAATGAAAATGAAATTGTTTCAAAAAAACAAATTCAATTGGAATTTGAATCTTATTATATAAAGATGCGCGATTGCAGCTTAAGAAAAAGAAAATAGAAAAACAACTTTTTGTTGTCTTGAAAGGACTTTTTTAATCTTCTTCTCTCTTTCGAGCTTGAAAGGAAAAATTCATCGATTTTCCAAGAAAAAAAGCTTGCATATCTAAGATTTATATTCTTTACTTAGAAAGGAAATTTATTGCACTAAACTTTCCACACTCATTTTATTTTCAAGAGTTTATGGATGGTTCAACAGGTCATCTCAGCATGATGAAATTTCTGAAAATTAATCAGCAAGGATTTATTGATTCAATAGAATAAAAGTTTCAATCCATAGAAAATTCAGAATTTCGCGTATTTTCTTTATATTTGGTGCTGTCCTCAATCTGAAAAAAATGTCAAGAAAAAACTCGCGATTTCCTGAAAAATTATGTGAGTGGGATTTTTGGGTGTTTGAATGAGCAGTAATTAAGTTCATCAAATGTATTTACATTTTTATAAATTGGCAATGGGGTCTAATAAATAAACATTATCTGTCTTGGGTATACAAATTAGATCAGATATATTTAAATGAACACTGAATGCGTGTTTAGAGGAGGAAGCTAAGATCATCAGCAGTGACAGTAACATCAACTTCGGTATCATCTCCCCAAGCGTGACCTTCAGCAACAGCCCATTCAGCTTCTCCTTCTCCATTCCATTCTTCATTAGCTCCAGCTTCGCCTTCAGCAATGTGACCTTCTTCAGCGGCTCCTTCACCAGCTTCTTCATGAGACCATTCTTGAGCAAAGCCTTGAGAGAAAGCAATGGCGAAAAGGGCAAAAATGACAAAGAGGAACTTGTTCATTTGAATAAAAAATGGAATGAACTTAAGTGAAGAAGAAGTTAAATTTTGATTATAAATGATATGATTATGGCTGGTTTAAGTAGCTGTCAGAGAATAAATTTAGAAATTTGATGAGGGGATGACAGACTTAAAAAACAACCTACGTACGAATTTTCTGGAAGTTGAATTTGAGAAGATAATTAGTAAGTAATTCAGTTTGACAGTTACGACAGTAAATTAAATCTTCTTACTGGTACTGGCGAAATGAATTAAACTAAAAAGGGAAAGAATAAAATCCAAAAAAATTTTTTGAGGCTTTGGAGAAAGAAGAAAGTGAAACCGAGGTCTTGGATCAAATATTTTTTGAATGACGAGCAAGGGTCTTTTTGATCCTGAATAAAACATTAGTAAAACCCAAAGGTAAGGAATAAAAACAATTTATTTGTGAGAATTCGAATTATTAGCTACGTATGAACTTTAATTGTTGATTGATTGATAAATCCCCTTGTTGGGTCAAAAATGAAGTTCAGTTTGACGATAATAAAGTTTGCAACGAAGACTTCAACAAGAAATCAAGCTGGTCATCATAAATTTTTCAGATCGAGGTGGGTTGAGGTAAAATATCTCTTTGTCAAATCATAAAAATATCAGTTAGATAGATTAACAGAAAAGAAAAGGAGGTGGTAAAAATCTCTATTTACCTGAAAAGGCCCAATTCAAAATCACTATCGGAGAAATCTGTTGAACAAAGAAGTCACTTCACTTGGTTCTTTCATTTTTTTCTCAGAGGAAAATCTCAAGACTCTTTCAACATAATTTTAAATCAGATCTTGCTTGCTAAGGAATGAAATAGGGTATTTTTTAGGAAAATAACGAAAAACCAAAAAGATGTTTCAATATTTAACTGTCATAACCGAAATGGATTTTAAACTCAATAAATCTTCGTTTCAGTTAAGCACTATGAATAGTAGTCGAGAGAAAATGCATTTTTGTCCGAATAGTCCCCTCTTTAGTTATTTATTCCATTCAACGAGGTAATTCTCATAAGCTTCAGTAGACAGGTCTTTCTTTATTGATCAACTGAGATTGTCTTGGTGTGATTTAGATACACTTTCCTTATACTCAAGATGAATTCTGTGATATTATTATGAAAATGAACATTCAGAGGATGGACTGTTCTTTCTAAGTTTTGAAGAAGATGAGGAAGAGTTTTGAAGGTGATTCTCAACTCAGTTTTGTCAAAGAAATTTCGAAAGTCATTTATCTCAATCGATGATATGGAAAGTTTGGAACAAGTGAATGTTCTTTTCGAAAGAATCTGAATTAAATTTTATTTTGGATTTGAAAAGTGCTATGTTAACAGCTAGACAAGGGGAGTTTAATTAATAAAAGCCCCATGCTTTAATTCTCAAGGTGCATCTGATTCTATGGAACTTTTATTTGGGGATTTTCATTCATCATGCAGTTTTTCTTCATAAGCATTTTTATATCAAATAAAAAGTCAATGAATTGAAATGATTTGGGAATGCATTCTTACAGAGAAATATCAAGATTCACATACGTCAAAATTTTCTTAGAGGAGGAATAAGAGATCATCAGCAGTGACAGTAGAGTCAACCTCTTCGACGGCACCTTCTTCACCAGCCCATTCTCCTTCTCCACCTTCGCCAACATTTCCTTCTTCATTGGCTCCAGCTTCACCTTCTCCTCCTTCGCCAACGGTTCCTTCAGTGGCTTCTTCGGACCATTGTTGAGCGAAACCTTGAGAGAAGATGGCGAAGAGGGCAAAGATAGCGAATAAGAGTTTATTCATTTGAGTTTTACGGAAGGTAGTGGAGAAGTTGTTTTGAAATTGTTATTATAAAATGAAGAAAGTAGCGTGTTTAAATAGCATTTTTGGATCAAAAGTAGAAATTGAGCAATAGATGATCGTGGAAGTTGGAAAGATGGTGAGACAAAATTACATATTTTTAATGATATTTTTAGGGATTGAATTTTGGAGATTGAATAAAGTGCAAAAATATTAATTTATTGCAAATTTTTTTATGAAATTTGGTAGATTTCTTTTGCAGAATTTTTGAAGCTGGGGGAAAGCGACAATTTATGAAGCTGCTTTCTGACTAAATATGACGAATGGAAAGGGAAATGGGACAGCAAATAATAAGAAAGCAAGGAAAGTGTTTGATGTTTTGAAAATTTTCACGCTCAATTAATTTTTCAATTTGAAACCAAAATGAATAAAAGTTCAAATTTCTTGGCAAGAATGCAATGATGTTCTAGAATGATCTTTCTACTAAAAATATCAAGCACAAAAATCTGTTTATGAAACCAAGAATGTTCTTTGTCCAGTGATGTGGAGATGGGTTGTTGGAATTTTCGCGCATAAATCGAAAGACTTTTCTGGTTGAATGGATTGATGGATGGCTCAGGTTTTTTGCAAGATATTCTCGATTTTCTTTTCATTGTGATTTGGATTTCAAAGTGAAGAAGATTCATGTCGAGCTCAGAAGAAATAGAATTCAAAAAATTCAAAACGAGGGGGATAATATTATTGATTTAGCTGCCAAGATTTCATTTTCGCAACGAGAAAAAAACTATTTGGAAGAGATAGATATCCTTAATTCTTGAAAAGAAAAGAGGGGCGGATTCTGTACCGCAGAATGATAGGGCAAGTCATGAGCGGAGTATTTTTTTCATAATTTCAATGTTATCGTGAATGAAAGAAGACTTCAAGTAATTTTGAACTCCTCTGAATGTTCGAAAAATTGTTTGGAAAATTTAATCGTGATCTTTTGGCTCTTGTTACAAGATCAGAAAGATTGAAAAATATATTGTCTCTTTCTCTTTAGAAATCAAGAATGATTTTCATCATTGTTGAGGGACCTAATTTGTAGGTTTAATATTTTTCCCTAAAATTTCAGGATAAAAAAAGCTCTTATCTGAACAGCGAGAAGGATTTTGTTTTTATTCATGACTTGGTTTCATTATGCAGTTCAAATCAAAACAATATGCATGATATACTCATCAATTTATATGAATATTTCTATGAACATTTCAATGGATATAACAACAAAGTTTGCTTAAAGAAGTAACAAGAGATCTTCGGCAGTCACAGTAGAATTGACTTCTCCAACGGCACCTTCTTCACCAGCCCATTCTCCTTCTCCATTTTCACAGACAGCTCCTTCTTCATTGGCTCCGACTTCACCTTCTCCTCCTTCGCCAACAGCTCCTTCAGTAGCTTCTTCAGACCATTGCTGGGCGAAACCCTGAGAGAAGATGATGGCAAAGAGAGCAAAGATAGTGAATAATAATTTGTTCATTTTGTGAGAGGAAGAGAGTGAGTTGAGATAAAGGAGCTTTTTTAAGTTGTGATTATAAAGCAAAGAAATGATGGTTCTTAAATAGTGTTTCGAGACCAAAACTAGAAATTGAGTGTGATGCCTTGCTGGAGATTTCGAATAATGTTTGAAAAAGAGATAAAAGTAGAAATGTAGATCTAAAATTTTGGTTAATTGAGGGATACAAATAGATTTGACCTGAGGTCAAACAATTAATTTTATTGAAATTTGATTTGAATTATTTAGTCGTGAGGAGATTTGAATGAAAACTGGAACATCGAGGGAGCTTGTGAGATTTTGAGAATACTTATCATTGGAAGTTGAGAAATTGATTTTTTTTTTGAATGTGTTTGTGTTCATGAAAGTTTAGGAATCCAGATTTTTTGCAGAATATACAAAAGATTGATGATGAAACGAGAGCTGAAAAAAAGAAAGTTTTTGTCTTGCGAGGAAAAAAGCTACCAGACACAAATTGAAGCAACAAAATAAGAGATATTTATAAAGTTTAGCTTTAAAGACCAGGGTCAAATTTATTATGAATAGTCTTAAATCAAAGAGTTTTTTTTTGAGAAAAGAAAGAGACAAGGACAGTGTGAATTTGTCTAAAAGAATTCAAAACTTTCCCAGTAAGTGAGAATGAAGAATCCTTTGAAATCAATATAAAAAGTATTTCTATTATGAAGCAAGAAAGACAATCAGGATGAAACGCTCTTTCTGAGAGAAAAGGAGTTTAGTAAAATTCAAAGTGGAAATTCGAAAACCGAGTCTTCTTTCATTTTTTTTCGAATATTTGATTTCAGATCAAATGTTATTTTTAGAAATTATTTAGAGTTGATCAAAGCAGCAAAGAGTACTGATTGGCCTCTTTTTTTTGAATTGATTTTGATTTTGCCTCCACATGCAAGCCACAAGGAAGACTTGTTTGATCAAAAAGACATCGAAAGAATATTCTTGAAAAATAACAATAGCAATAAGAAATAATCTCGAGAATAGGATTCATAAGACAAAATTTAAGTTTGATGAGGATTTTCAGAATAATTTTCTTCAAAATAAAACTCGATAGACTCGAAGTTTGAGATTAAATTATTTCACGACACAATATCTTTTCAAATTTCAAAAGATTGAGTTGTGAATGTGTCCTTCTGTTCTGAAAGAATAAATTGCTATCGATAGAGGGTTCTCTTCTCATAAAGAATCAAATAGCTAGAAAAAGAGGGATGAATTTCAAGCATCAACTGAGATTTTCTTTCTCTTTTCACATAGGATGGGATAAGCTGAAACTTTGAAGATTATGTTCCAAACTTTGAGATTTTCCATACAAATCTCGTGAAGGGAAGCGATGGGAAAGAGCCTAGTTCTTTCAATCTCATAATGAGAAAAGATGTTAGAATTTTTTTTAAGAATTGATTTATGGAGGAAAAATCATCGATTTTGTTTGCTTGTTTATCTTTTCATAGATCAAAAAGATTTCATCATTTAATGAAAGTGAAGATAGATAAACTTTTGTTGTTGAAGTGTTTCATTTTATTTTGATTAATCAACAAATTCAAGAAGAAGTTCAGAATTTTAAGAGGGACCGGTTTTGAATTGATTCTTTTGCTTAGAAGAGATGACAAACGTGAATTAAAGGGCTTTATTGGAAGTCTTTAGTTCAACATAATGAAAGAACTACTAATTTTCTGCAAATTTCAAAACAATGTAAACAATAGACTAATCATGAATCTAGTTTTCAGGCTCGATTTCAACAGGGATAATTTCAACAGATTCCTCTTCAAGGATTTCACCGACATTAACCCATTCTTCTTCATAGCCGACTCCTTCTTCCCCAGCCCATTCTTCTTCATTACTAGCACCTTCTCCTTCAATAACTTCACCCTCAGTGCCTTCACCAACTTCTCCTTCACCTTCACCAGTTTCTCCTTCCTCATGACCCCAAGACCAATCGATGTCCAAGCCAGAATCAGGAGGAAGATCCACTGTGATAGTTGTAGTGGTCACGTCTTGAGAGAAGATCATAGCGGCCAAAAGGAAAAGGCAAGCGAAAATAAGCTTATTCATGATAATTCAGCGAAGAGTAAGAGTTGAAAATATCTATTGTTATGGATTAGTGGAAATCGCCGTGTTTAAATAGGTGGAGAAGGTGAAATTACAAATTTGTTGATGGCGAGCTGATCAGGATAAGCTGGGTTTCAAAATAGTACTCGACTGCATTTAGATAAAATTATGAAATTGATCTTTTTAAAAAAATGTTGGAATTGTTGTTGGACAGAGGGGAAATATAGAAATAGATTAAGAATAACAATTTTATTGAAAGTACAATCAAGCTGCGAATAGCACCACGGAGTTGTTGTTATTGAAGAAGAGAGATTAAAGGGGAAAATATATTTGGATGATTTCTTTTCGAAAAATTGAATATTTGAAATGAAAATTCCTCGCAAAACGCAAAGGTAGAAAATTTGGGACTTCTTTTCAAAAAATTAATTTTCCTGAAAGTTTAGTTTAATGACCTCAATCTCAGATGATAAGAAAGCTGTGTTAGATCATGAAAAATCTTATCGAAAGGAGAAAATGCTACAAATTTCTCAGCTCTGAAAGGAAATCTTTGCATAAATTAATAAATTTAATCAGGGAATTTGTTCGAATTGGCTAAATAAATTATTTGGCAAATTTAGAGTCTAATATGGAGCTAAAATTCATAATCTGGATTCGTAAGCACTCCTTGGATTTTGAAATGGGTGAGCTGCTATTTAGACGAGAAGACCCTCTTTCAAAGAACATCTTCCTGAGTCCAGATGAGAAGGATTTGTATGAAGATTCTTGTTGAAGATTTGCATAAGACTATATAATGAAGAACGATCAAAAATTTTTCAAATGAAAAATATTTTGTTGGTACTTTGTTGGTAGAGTGCGTAGTTTGAGGGCCTAAATTGGCGAAAAGTATATTTTTAATTTCGAAAAATTGAGCAAAAAAATTTTTTTTTCAGCATTTGAGAATAATCCATAATGATGACTTCATTGAGATATCCAAAACCGACTCAAACATAATTTCGTTGTTCTGAGAGAGATTCAATTTTCTTTTTATCTTTGACTTTCTTCACGATTCTTTTTGTCAAAACAGTCAGGTTTATGAAAACTTTCGAAAAAGAGACTTGAATTTTGGAAAAGTAGCTTATTTTCTGTATTCTTTCGATAATTATTTTGAATTCTGGTTCCAAACTACATATTTATCTTGAAAAAAATCACATTACGCAAGAGAAAAAAGCGTCAATTCGATAAACGTGAGACTCACTCGAAGTGGTATTTGTTTTAAATTAAAAACTCTTTAATAATGTGATCCTCAATGTTTTTGACTCTTCGGGGTTTTGCCTTGAAGTTCACAGCTTTTTGTCTCCAAAAATTCGTCAGAATCACAATTTCTGAACAAAGAAAAAATCATCAAGAACATTTATTTTCCTGAGACTAAGAGAAATCTTTTCTTAAAAAAAAAAACAGAAAGAAATTTTGAATTTACATAAAAATTATCTCAAGGAAAAGAGAGTCAAATCGTCAGCCTGAACTTGAAAGTCACAAAATCAAAACACAAAATCTAAGAACCCAATTTTTAAAATTTATTTTATTTTTCTCCAAATCAGCGTTTGAAAGATTAGAAAAAAATTTTCGTTATGTTCTCATCTCAGACATAAAGAGTCAGAGTTTTGATTCGGAAATAAGAAATTTTTATTTCGAAGGGCTTTAACTTTTGCAGAATTATTCGACGAAAGAAGGCTAGTTAGAAGGTCTAACATAGATTATGAAATAAAAGTTTCAGATTTGAGAGATGTTCAAATCAAAGTGAATATCCCTTGAAATATAGAATGAGATGAGGATGGATTGAGAATACAACGTTCATTTTATTTCGTTAAAATACCAGGAAAAAAAAACTGGATGTATGAATAAAAAAGTCTAGTTACATTTTAAGGGAGAATAAGATGATCAAGAATTAATCTGATCTCATGGGAAGAAATTATCTAACCATTTGTTTAATGGATTCTATAGAATTTTTCTCCTATTGTTGGTTGATGGGAACTCTAGCCTGTTGAAATGAGGGCATCTGCTCCTTAATCATTGAGAATATCTCTTTCTTTTAAAGTCACAAACAAATCTTGATTTATCATCAATAAAAGGGCTAAATTCCATCAGATCGCCTTGAAAGTTAACAAAAATGAAAATATACAGTAGTATGTCTCTAAACTAAAATTTATAAAAATTTTCTTGTAACATATTCTTAATAAAGAATTCAAGAGTTCTAATTAATCCCTGGGATTTTTTTTTCTTTTGGACGAATCACAACAGCTCTTTCTTCCCTTTAAATATTCGATAATTAATCTTTCCTATTTTTCCCTAACATGGCTTCATCCATTCTACTAGACCTTCTTAATGAGACAGAAACACGTAAATTACCACATCCCACACAGATTCTAATCCCTCTCTTTAGCTCTAAACCTTCCTGCAAAGCCAAAGAATGTCCCTTCGAAAAAAGTTTCTACAGCAGGTAAATATCATTCAGCAAACTCTTGAAGTCTAATTTTTCCATTCAAAAGATAAGCATCATCATGAAGGTTGGCACAGTAAGCAGAAATATGTGGATAGCCATACATCAATCGTTGAAGACTTGATGAACCAATCTTTTTCTTCACAAGATTCATGGGATACTTCTGAAAATAATCATAATATATTCAAGAATGCTCTGGCCAATCTTTCAGAAGGCCTTGCAATCATGCATAAGAAAGGAAAACCCACTAAAAAGGAACCAATAGAAGAAAAGACCCAACCTAAAACTTGTACAAGCATAAAGCCAGAAAGGAAAATGCAATCTCGGCAAGTTAGACGACATCGTCCAACAGCCTCTTTGGGATCTCTTGACAAAGGCGCTACTGAAAATGACAGTCTTGGGCAAACTGAGACTGGCAAGCCATTTAGAAGGCATAAAGATACTCTTGACTCCAGCAGAGAATCATTACCTCAAACTCACAATACAATGCCTCCTGAGCTGAAGGCTCTGTATGAGGCAAAGGGAATACAAGGATTTATTCAAGTCTCTAAAGAATATGCTCCAAAGGCTGCAAAACCTCTCAAACTTGACCGAGCCAATGATTTGATTGGGTTTAAAGCGTCGAGAGAAGTTAATATATGCGAGTTTGTGCTCAAGTCAGCAAAGCCAGAGAATCCAGGACCAAGAATATTTCCAATGAATAGTTACAATCATCAAGTCCCTCTCACACTCGAAAAGTCTGGCCAGGTCAATAATATGCACAATGCTTTAATGAAGCAAAGTAAACCAACAAGGACAGTGAGAACAGTCAGCTTGAGCAGTATTGATGAGCATAAGGATCCTGGGCACTGGGTTTCGTTAGAACAAGGATTTTCTCCAAGGAATGCCTTGAATAAAACTGAATATTCATCAACTGGTCAGCAGCAGGCGAGAAATGCGCCTTTTTTGAAGCAGCAAAGAAGAATTCTCGTGAGAAGAGGCCCTTCTCCTCTTGAAAGAACAGGAACAGCAGGAGAGAATAATCGAGCTGTCACACCAACGAGCGGTGCGGTGAGAACAACTGTCACCGTAAAGTCAAGAGAAAGAGTAAGCTCTGCAACTGGCTATCAGACTACTCCAAATCCAATAATCAATAGAAGAAATAGTCACGGAGATGCTGTTGAAGCGAACAAAGATGGAACCCTGAGATCTATCTTAGGACAAGTCTTTGTAAATGAAGTTAGAAAACCACCAAGATCAGGAGGAAATGCAAGCGTTGTTGTTCTCGAGAAGAATAATAGACACTCAGGAGCACCAGGATTTATGAATAAATCATGTTTTACGAGTGATGAGAATGCCAAAGATCCTGTGGAATATATATTATCATTATATAAATCTGGAGCTGAAAAATCTTTGGAGAAAGCAAAAATAGGAACAAGAAATGAACGTATGGAAGGGGTAAAAATGAATTTTAGAGAAGTTAGTTGTTAATTCTTTTCATAGGGCTTTAAAGTGATGGATTGTTTGAAGAGGACAGCAGAATATAATAGGCAAAAGAATATTCAAAGAGTAGGGGATTTTAGTCTCGGAGACTCGAATATTTTGAAAGAAAGAATATCGAAACAAAGAGATGTTTCAGCATTAAAATCAAAGAATGAGTTAGGAGTTGAAATCTCAATTAATCCTAAGAAAAGACAAGGATATTCAGATAAATTGAAGCTTATCTTATAAATGGCTATTTGAGAGAGTAAAAAATGAAACTCCTATGAAAAACGTCTCATAAATTTTGAGAGTCTTGTTGTATTTATTAAGAGGAAAACTGGTTTAAAGATGGTGATGGCTCCGCTTTGACAATGATGAAAAGATTGTTATTGTTGTTGTGGTTTATAATATCTTTAAGTAAATATGATTTCTTTATTGTTTTTGATTTCATTTTGATTGTTTTACTTCTCTGATTGAGTTACTTTCATCAAATAATATTATAAAATTTCTTTCTGAAGAGGAACAAGAAGATTGAGGGTAAGTGAAGGAAAAATGAGGATTTTTTTTTTCAAGAGATTTTGCCCTCTAAATTTTTCATGAATATCATTTAATTTGAAATTTATTAAATTTTGAAGAAATTAAAAAAAAAATGTCGGTGCTGGGAGTCGAGCCCAGGTTATCACGGCCACAACGTGAGGTCCTAACCACTAGACGACACCGACATCTTATTTGTCTCTCCTTGATACTCTTTCATAACCCCCTATTTCTTGATCAATCTGTTAAATTCTTCGGAAAAGAAATTCACTTTTTTTCAGGAGATTAGATTATTTTAAAAAGTCATTTAACAAGCAACAAACAAATAATAGTCTTCTTATACATACTCCTTCTCAAGGTCTGTCTGTTTGTCTCACGAGAGAATTGATAATGCAAGTTAATAAATAAGTCTATTCATTTCATTATCTATTTTTTTACGTTTTGAAGGAAAAAAAATAAAACAAAACAAACTAGTTAGTTAGTTAGTTAGTTAAAGAATTAATACAAATGTGTAAGGCAGAGAGGAAAAACCCCCTCTAATCAGGTGGAATCAGGTGGACAACTTTATTTATTCAAATACCTATTTTTACTTGGCCTTCTTTAAAACTGAGGATCCACTGCTAGTTTTAACTCCCATCCTTCCATAGCTGCTGCTTGTCATTGCTGCAGAAGTTCCCTTTCCTTCAGCCAAATTTTGTGGATAGTAGTGAGATGAAGAGTTTTTACTGATATAAGCAGCTGCGTGACCGCTTCCACTCATATTGGAGCTCATACTGCTATGGGCACCGGTGCTGATATAACTGTTGGAGGATGTGGTGGATGTTTTCACTATGCCTTTACTTTGGGGCCTTGAGTGGGTGGCTTCTTGCTGAGGGTAGAAGCTTTCTTTTCCACTGCTGTATGATGCCTTCTTTTCGGCAGTATGATGATGTCCATGGCTAGCGTGACTGACATGGTTGCTACTATGGTTGGCGTGATTTCCATACTTTTCTTCCTCTTTAGTGCTTGCGGTTCTGCTGTAACCGGTGTTGCTTTGCGAAGCCCTGGGGTGAGCATGAGCTTGGGAATGAGAGTGAGAATGGCCGTTGGTGGCGGCTTCAGTGCCACCCTGAGCGGCTTGAGCCTGGGCTTGGGCTTGAGCTTGTTTTTGTTGTTCGAGCATTTCAGGAGTGATACCTAATTGAGCGAGGTATCTTTCTTGAAGTCTCTTCTTTTGGCGTTTCTTCTTTTCAGTTATATCTGCATAAATGGCGTCTCTATAATCTTTGACAGTGAACTTGACATTATCATCCATAGGGATACTAATGATGTGATCACAGTTAAGTTCTTCTTCTGGTGAAGAAAACTGTTCGACAAATTTATGTCTGAGTGCTTCTTCAACAGTGAGTCTGTTGTTGGGATTGAAAACCAATAATCTTCTCAAGAAGTCGAGAGCAACTTCACTAGCGTTAGGGAAGAAAGAGTGGAAGCTTCTCTTTTTGCTAACGTTAATGGAGCTCAAGATGGTGGCAGCGTGAGGCGATTCCACTGAATCAATGTCTTCGGGCTTTGGCTTTCCGATGAGTTCAAGGACTTTTTCAATTTGATTCAAAGTAGAGGTTCCTTGGAACATGGCTTTACCGATAATGAGCTCTCCGAGAATACAACCGACAGACCACATGTCGACAGCCTTGGAGTACTTGGTGGAGCCCAGAAGGATTTCCGGAGCTCTGTACCATCTGGTGGCGACGTAATC
>Ga0182738_1004735_pt1 | contig 14872 bp, 10 predicted proteins | sample eDN5th30CBELigMG_FD_128876 | JGI IMG/M metagenome (GOLD analysis project Ga0182738, IMG submission 128876) | Enriched Miracle-Growth compost microbial communities from Emeryville, California, USA - eDNA 5th pass 30_C BE-Lig MG (version 2)... ... | reverse complement strand
TTCGATATACGCGTACCGTTCTTGTGCTTCGACGCTGAGATTCCCTGTTGCCGTCACGATCGCCGCGACTTCCACCTGATCATCGGCACGATCCTACGAGTCCGCGCCCCGTCGGTCCGCACCGCCGGGCAACGCGCAGCGACGCACTGGCGGACTTCGACGCCGGCAACGACCAGCTCAAACCACGTCGACGCCGAGTGACCTCAACGTCTGGACCAGCATCTCCGCGGAACGATCCCAGTTGTAGTCACGGAGAATCGCGTCGGCCGTCCCATTGGTCGAGCGGGGACTCTCGAGTTGGCGGATGATGCCCTCGGCGATCGATTCGACATCGAGCGGGTCGACCCACGCCGCCGGCAGCCCGAGTTCACGCAGCGGTGGAATGTCGGCGAGCACCGACGGGGTACGTGCGGCGGCCGCTTCCAGCGGCGGAATCCCGAAACCCTCATACAGCGGGGCGTACACGAAGGCATTTGCCGTCGCGTACAGACGGGGGATCACATCGTCGGCGACGTAACCAAGACGAACCGGCGTCGGCACGATGGAACCGGTCTCGCCTTCGTTATGCGCGAACACCGCGGAACGGCCCTTCGTACCGGCCAACACCAACGCGACGTCGGGATGACGCTCGACGACAAGGGCGAACGCCTCGAGGACGCGGGGAAGGTTCTTGCGAGGCTCCTCTGTTGCGAGCGCGAGCACGAAGCGCCCGTCGGGCAGGCCCAACTCGCGACGCTGGTCGTCGTTCAGACCCGAACGACCACGGCCGAATGCCTCGGCGACCCCGTTGGGGATCACCGTGATCTTCGACTCGGGCGTCCCGCACACGTCCACGAGCCGCTCGCGGGTGAACCGTGACGGCACGAGAATGTGTTCGGCGTTCTTCGCCAGCGAACGCGTCAGCGCGCCGACCCATCGGCCGTAGCTCGGCGCGAACCACTCGGGATGCTCCAGCGGCGACACGTCGTGGATCGTCACCACTTGGTGGCGCAGGAACGCGGGGCCGGTGTTGCAGGGGCTCCAGAGAACCTGGTTGGGACCGACCTCGAGCGGCAGACCGGTCTGCTCCCACACGTGGCCGAGCGGCGGGCGGGCCAGTCGCGGCGCAGGGCCGAGCAGCGGTATCTCCGCGGGCAGCCTCGCGGTCAACTCCGTGGCATAGCGCTCGACGCCGGTGACCGGACGTTGCCGGAAGCGGGCGTTGATGACGAGGGTCCGCTGCGTGCCACGGCGGCGCGAGAAGCGCCTCGGCCGGAACTTCGGCGCCGCCGACGGGAGGACCGAACCCGTCTGTCCGTCGTCTCGCAGGTGGGCGCCGACCGGCACCAGCTGTTCCAGCACTTCGTGGAAGGCCCACGCGCGCTCGGTCCAGTTGCCGACCTGCTGAGGCAGCACGTCCGGCCCGACGGCGAGCATCGTCCGAACCAGGTCGACGAAGTCGCCGGCCCCGGCGACGTGCACCGGGGGCTCCAGTTCACGAAAACCGGCGACCGGCGTGGCGACCGTCGGGGTCCCGACGGCCAGGCACTCGTACGCCTTGATCGGGTCGAGGCTTTCGGTGAACTCCGAGACCACGTGCGGGACGATCACCACGTCGGCGTGCTGCAGATACGCCGGAACATCACCGTAGGGGCGCGGGCCGAGTCGCAGCACGCCCGCCGCGTCGAGCGAGGCGCGAGCGACGTCGTCCAGCGCATCGGGTCCCACGAGCACGACAGACGCGTCGTCGACCTCCCGAGCCAGCCGCGCGGTCAACTCGATATCCAGCCGGTCGGTGTGCAGGGTCCCCACGTACACCAGCACACGGCCCGACGGCAGATCGTCCGGCCGGGGCCGGGGGCGCTGCATCGCCTCGACATCGACCGCGTTGGGAATGAGCTCGAGGTCACCGCGCAGCGGCTTGCGCGACTCGAGCAGCCCGCGCGAGCACACCGTCACCGCTTCGCAGCGATCGAAGAGCCGTGACTCCCACGCGCGCACCTTTTGGGCCTCGGCGGTGTCGGCGACCTCGGTCCAGTCGTCGGTGATGTCATACACCGCGGGCCAGTCGACGCGGTCGGCGAGCGACGCGTAACTCGGGTCGTTCACCCACAACCGAGGCGCGCGGAATCCGAGCTGGGAGACCGCGTCGAGCACCTGTGCGTCGCGCCAGTCGTCGGCGGCCGGCCCGAACCGGCGCGGCAGCCACTTGACCGGTTCGAAGCGGACGATCCGTCCTTCGCCCTCGACCGGACGAAGCCCGCGGGCATGCGAGCGGCCCGCCCCGCGTCGGCGTTCGTGCACGACGTCGAACGCGGGCTCCACGAACAGCACCCGCAGATCGGGGTCGGCCGCCAACAGTTCACGCACGAAGAACTGGTTCCGGCGCCACACGTCGTCCCAGGCTTCGAGTGAACACACCACGAGGCCCTTGCCCGGCGCCGCGGTCGCCGGCGAGTCAAGCGCCACCCGAGTCGGCGTGGTCAACGACGTGCGAGCCAGACGCGCGGCACGTCGACGATGCTCGGTGCTCCGCTGACCGACGCCGAGCAGGCCCCGACCGAGTGACCCCACGAGATTCGCGGCCCGGTACGACGCCAAGGCGCCGCGCCCACCGTGCTTGTCGACGAAGTGCTCACCGCCACGGATGAAGTGCTCCAGAACGAGGCGGTTCTCGACCGGACTGTCTCCTGCCGAGGCGCCACCTTCGTGGTAGGCCGCAGCCGACGGGATGCGGCGGATCGTCCAGCCCAGGTCTTCGATCCGACGGCACAGATCGGCCTCCTCGCCATACAGCCAGAACCGTTCGTCGAACCCTCCGACCGCCTCGAAGGCCTCTCGCCGCACCGCGAAACACGCGCCGACCACGAACCCGCCGTCGGATTCCTCGACCTGGCCGTGCAATCCGAGCGCCTCGCGCCACGCGCCGAGCGCACTCGGGTACGGCCACTGCACGCGCTGCTTCGGCCCATGTGCATACACGAGGCGTGGGGACGCCACACCGATCTGCGGGTCGTCGTAGAACACGTCGACGAGACGCTCCAGCGCGTCGGGCTCGATGCACGCATCGGGGTTCAGGAACAGGATCGTCTTCGCATGCCCCAATGCCGCGCCGCGGTTGCAACCGGCCGCGAATCCCGCGTTCACCGAGCCGCGCACGACCGTTGCGCCGTGCGCCTCGGCGACATCGGCAGAACCGTCGGTCGACGCGTTGTCGACCACGATCGCTTGTATTGTCCCCGGCAACGCGGCCAGGACGTCGGGCAGGCGCGACGCAGAGTTGTACGTCACGATCACCACATCGAGATTCATCGGCATCTCCCTCGAAACTGCGGCCAGTCTGGCATGTGGACACGCCGACGGGCAGGTTCGAACGCCTCAGATCGTGACAACAGTCCGTTCGGCCCACGCGCGGCCACCCGCCGCACCTCGCCCATCACCTTGCGCGAGCACCGCTCGGAATGCGACGCAGGCGGTGCGCCGGGCCTGCCCGCGGCCAGCTCCTCGGACGGGCCCCGTGCACTCAGACGGCTTCGGCGACCGGACGCAATGGCACGCGACCCGCCGTGACCACGTCATCGAGAAAGTCGAGGACCGTCTCGTTGAACGCGCCCGCCTTCTCGACCATGAACCCGTGGGCACCGCCGCGCACCACCGCGAGCCGCGCGCCGGGGATCAACGCCGCCAGCTCCTCGGAGTCGCCCAGCGGTGTCAGCACGTCCTGGGAGCCGACGATGACCAGCGTCGGTACCTCGATGCCGGCCAACTCGGCCCGCAACCCGTCGTCCATCGCCAGGATCGCCTCGATCTGGGCGACGAACGCCTCGGCGGAGATGTCGAACGCGATCGGCCCGAACAACCGCATCGCCGGCCAGAACCGTCGAATCGATCGACTCCCGACGATCCACCGCAGTCCCTCGCCCAGAAACGACCGCATGCCGATCGTCCGAGCGACCTCGGCCCACTCCTCGAGCAGGTCGATGCGCCACTGGTGATGGCGACAGGCGGTGCACGACAGCACCAGCGAACGCACCCGTTCGGGATGGCGGACGGCGAGCACCTGGGCGAGAATGCCACCCATCGACACCCCCACGATGTGGGTCGAGTCGATGCCCTCGGCGTCGAGGGCCGCGAGCAGATCGGTCGCCATGACCTCCAGGTCGAACGGGCCCGCGGGCACGTCGCTGCGCCCCGCGCCGCGGTTGTCGGGCGCGATGCAGCGGTAGTTCTTGCCGAAGGGGAACCGCTGCAACAGCCAGCTTCCGCTGTCGGCCCCGAGGCCCTGGATCAACAGCAGCGGCTCGCCGTCGGGGCTGCCGAATCGTTGATAGTGGATCCGTGTCCCGTCGGATGTGGTCACTTCCGGCATGTCATGCTCCCCTGGTCACTCCATGGACGCCACGCCCGGCGTCGGATGGTTCGCGTTCACGTCCGGCTCCGCCCGGGGGCGGGCATGAGCGACCGGACTCGGTCCTTCAGATCGCGTTCGGGGCCACGCCCGATCAGCTCGTCGAGTGCCGCGGAGACCGCGACGGCGGCCTCGCCCACCGCGCGGGGATCGACCGTGCCCGAGCGTCGCGCCCGCGCCGGACGAGCGAGGATCACCGGTTCGCCGATCCGCACCGTCCAGTGGCGGCCGAACTCCCAGCCGATCACCGCGACCGGCACCAGCGGCGCGTCGGCGCTCAGTCCCGCCGCGACGAGGTCGATCGGAAGATGCCCGGGCCGGCTCCGTACCGGCTCCCGACGGGTGGGCACCAGCACCACGTTGCCGGCCCGCAGGGTGGCCGAGACCTCGTCGGCGCTCGCGGGCACCACGCCCAGGCGCCGCAGGATCCCGGCCACGGGATCGAACCCGACCCCGCCCACGGGACGCACGACCCGCCCGGTTTCGCGCAGCACCGCTGAGGCCACGACCGCCGGTTCGGACCAGCCGAGTCGCCGGTTCGCCACCAACAACGCCGGGCCGTCGACCGGGACGTGCTCGATGCCGACCACGGCCGCCGACCAGCGCAACGACGCGACCTTGCCGGCCAGGCGGGTCACGTCGTCGTCGAGCCCCCACGGGTCGAGGTCATAGGCGCCGGTGACCCGGCGACGCAGCGTGTCGACCAGGCCGTCATCGGGCGTCTCGTCGGGCTCTTCGACCACGACCAGACGGGCGGTCGAGGCGCTCACGCGGCGTACCCACCGGCGATGTCGAGAAACTCGACGACGGTCTGCTCGTGGATCTCGGTGACGATGTCACGGGTCGAACGGGTCGGCGCGCACCCGAGCACCTGTGCACAGCGGCCGCCATCGGCGGTGCGTCCCCGGACGATCAATTCGCGTACGTGGTCGGGCAACGGCGCACCGGCGAACTCGCTGAGCCGGCCGGCGAGCGTCCAGCCCGGCCCCAGGACCGGCACCGGCACCCGGGCCCCGATCCGTGCCGCCTGATAGGCGCTCACCACCCCCGGCGCCACGACGTTCACCGGTCCCTCGGCTCTTGCGTCGAGCGCCGCCACGACCGCATCGGCGGCGTCGGCGGCGTGCACGAGCGAGAACGTCGGTTCGGCAAGCGTCGCGACCGGCACCACCGGCAACTTGAGCAGCCGTGACAGCGGACTGGGCGCGTGATAGCCGGCGATGGGCGCGAACCGCAACGTCGTCACCGCCACCCGGCGGCGCGACCGGGCAAAGACCTCGATGTGTTGCTCGGTGGCGAGGAGCCGACGACCGAACTGTGACGTCGGGTCGGGCGGACAGGATTCGTCCGGACAGATCGGCCCGCCCCGACGACGGCCGTAGACCTCGATGCCCGAGCGGACCACGATGCGACGCAGCGAGGGCGCGTCCGCCAATGCCGTGACCAGTGATTCGGTGGCCCGACGACTCGCCACATCGGCCCGCTGTGGCACGAGCCGGGCGTGCGGTTCGAACTGGCCGAGGTGCAACACGACCGTCGGGTCGAGCGAACGCACCACCTCGTCGAGGGTGTCGGTGTCACCGGGACGGATCCAGTGGAACGTCGCCCGGTGCAGGCGCCGGCGCGGCGGGTCCAGATCCACCCCCACCACGGTGTCGACGTCGGCGCGGGCTTCGACCCGGCGCGCGACAAGCGTGCCGAGCTGTCCTCCCATGCCCGTGATCAGCACCCGCATCCGATCATTGCTAGTCGATTCTGCGAGCCGGACCGTAACTTTCTCGTCGCCGCGTGCCCCGTTCGTTCCGGTTCTGCTCGGCTCAGGACGAACACCGTTCACCGGTGCACCGCCGTCGACCACCGGCGTCGCGCGACGGGCGGACCCGGTCAACTCGGAGAACGACGGTGTGCACCGGTCGACGACGTTCCGAGCGGGACGGATCCGGCCGAGCGCGCCGCGCCGGTCGAAGGCCGGTGAACGGTCCACCATGACGACGCAGACAACCCGCTCCGATGGTGCTGCGACGCCGTCGAGTCGCCTGAGGTGTCGGTGTTGCGTGCGCCGATCGGCTGCGACGCCACCGGAGACGCCAACTGCTGCCACGCGAACGAAATGAACGCACGCATCGCCTCACGCCACACGTAGTAGGTGTGCCCACCGGGAACGACCCGCATCGCCACCCGCATGCCATCGGCACGGGCCTCGCCCGCCTGGCGCTGCAGGGTCGCCAGATTCGGGTCCTGGTTTCCCGACACGAACATCGCCGCCAGACCCGGGTGGGGGCGGTCCCGCATCAACACATTCGGGTCGTAAGAAGCCTGCAACGCCGCATTGCCACCGAAGAGCTGCGTCGACGTCTTGGCAGGACCGCCGAGCGACTGGGTCGGCTCACCACCGAAGTCACCGATCGCCGAGTAGTCGTTCGAGTGGCGCAACCCGAGCGCCAAGGCGCACAGGCCACCTTCGGACAGGCCTGCGGCGCCCCAGAGATGCGCATTTGCGCTCACCCCGAAGCGACGCACCAGATCGTTGCGGACGTCGGTCACCGCGTAGGTCTCCGCCAGCGAACCGGGCCGGTCCACACATTCGGTGTCGCCCGTGAACGACCCGTTGTCGTCGACCATCGCCAGCACCGGCGCCATGCCGCCGTGCGCCGCCGCGAACGCGTCGGCCGACCCTTGTACGTCGGCCCCGCGCAGCCACTCCACCGGGCTCGACGGCGTGCCACCGAACAACTCCAGCACCGGCAGACGCGCACGTTGCGGCCCCCACCACGCCGGGGGGAGGTACACCCAGCCCGGCCGAGCCGGGAAGTGCGACCGGGTCGACGGGAACACCGCCGGCAGCACCAACCCGTGCGGCAACGCCCGCAGGGCCGCGGCCTGACCCGTCGTCGGCGCCACCTGACCGGCCGCCGCGTCGGGATCGGTCGTCGCCGCGGCACCGATCCGGTGGAATCGCTGCGCCCAGTCGGTCGCCGTTTCGACCTGGGCGCTGCTCGCCCGGTCGGTCGGGGCGTGCCCGACCAGGTCACCGAACGTGGGGAGGTAGTAGAAGTACGCGTTGAACAGCACCAACGCCATCACGATCGACACGGGAACGGCCGCGCCGGCCAACACCCGCGAACGCCGCCGGCCCGAGCGCCACCCCACCCCGACCCATCCCAGAGCGAACAGCGCAGCCCAGACCCATGGCTGGGTGTTCCACGGCAACGCGGGGGCGATCCAGCCGGCCCGGGTGGCGAAATGCAGCGCGACCACGGTGGCCACGAGCGACCCGACCGCCACTGCGGCGATGAGCTCGATGCGGTGACGGTTCAGCGGGAACAGTGAGGCGATGAGCACCGTGACCGCCGTGGCCGCCACGCTCCACGTGAAGGCGCTGCTCACCAGCGAGAAGCTCACACAGAATTTTACGTATCGCTCGATCGGATCGACGCGCCCCACCCTGGTTTTCTCGCCGTCGGGCAGACCGCTCCCCCGCCTCGACCGCTCCCCCGCCTCGACCGCTCCCCCGCTTCGACCGCGGCACCGCGGGTGCGGATCCGCTCGGCCATCCCGCCCCGACCGGCCGACGTGCAACCAGCGCCGTTGACCGGCCGGTGCGCCACGCGGTCGTGCGCCCACCCTCAACTGTGCGCCAGCGGCTCACCGGTCTCGAGCAGGGTCTTCAGGCCCGACAGGTACAGCGGCCAACCGGTGCGGACCAGCGTCGCCGCCGTGCTTCCCACCTCGAAGTCGTCGTGGGTGACGGTGAGTTTCACCGAGTCGCCTGCCGGTTCGAGGTCGAAGGTGGCCCGGGAACGGTGCTCGGCGGCGAGCTTTGCGAGCATGTCGGGGTCCATCGGGCTCTGGGCGCAGAACTCGGGGGTGAAGGTGTGCCAGTTGTACGACAACCGCCGCGGCGGGTCGGCCTCGAGCACGCGCTGTTCGGGATCGTCGATGCGGACACCGTTGATGACCCAGGTGAGCGGCGACCCGGGCTGCCAGTCGGTCTCGAAGGTGGTGTTCCACCAGCGCCCGGTGAACTCGGGGTCGGTGAGTGCCTGCCACAACCGTTCCGGCGTCGTGCGGATGTAGGTGACGTACACGAAGCTGGGGCGTTCCACGGGTTCGTCCTCCAGGGTCCGCTTGAGGTCGGCGAGGGCCTCGACCCGGGGCCGGTCGAAGCTCCGGATCCAACGCTCTGCGATCTCGTTGATGGGAACGGCGTTGAGGTAGTGGAGTTTCTCACGTCCGCGCCACACCGTGCTGATGAGCTGCGCGTCCTCGAGGATCGCCAGGTGTTTGCTCACCGACTGGCGGGCCATCGTCACCTCGGCCACCAGCTCGGTGAGGGTCTGACCGTCACGCTCGCGCAGCCGGTCGAGCAGGTGGCGCCGGGTCGGGTCGGCGAGGGCCTTGAAGACGTCGACCATGGCGCGACGACCTTAGAGCCAGTCGGGTCGTGCCCGCGGGCACGACCCGCGACCGACGAGCCGTCAGAACTTGGTGTCGTCGGGGAAGGGGGTGCCGGTGCCGGTCTCGACGAGCTTTTTGAGGCTGAGCAGGAAGTACGCCCATCGGGCGCTGCAGTGCGCCATGAACTCGTTCGAGTCACGCCAGTCGTCGTGGGCGAAGAGCACCGCGGTGCCCCCGTCGCGTGGGGCGAGCGTGAAGTCGACGGTGGTGTCGATCCAGTCGTCGGCGCCTCCGGTGCAGTGCCAGCGGACGTGCGTGGACGGTTCGAGCTCGGTGATCTCCATGACGGCCGCGGGGTCGGGCGAACCGAAGCGGAACTCCAGCTTGCTCCCCACGTCGGTGCCTCCGGTCACGCCGCCACGGCTCCACCAGTCCGAGACGCCCTCGGGGGTGGCGATGGCCTGATAGATGGGTTCCGGCGGGGAGTCGATCACGACGCGGTGTCTGATGTCGGGCATGGTGCCGTCCTTTCGGGTTCTTCATGCAGCCGTTCGGTTGCCTTTCAGTAAAGCAGCCAGGCGGCTGCATGTCAACCGGTTCTCCGACGATTGCCCGCCGCTCTCCTGCGATCGGCTCGGTTCGAGGTTCAGCCGCTCGGCGGACCTGCCGGCGGGTCGGCGACCGCGCCGGCGCCGAGGATGATCGCCCGGGTGAACTGCGCGAGGCTCGGCACCAGGTCGACGAGGGTCGGCTCGGCCTGCGTGTCGAGCACGTCGCGCACCAGGCCGCGCAGGCCGTGGACGAGGGCGGTGGAGCTCTCCGGCGGCAACTCGCCCAACTCGGGGTGGTCGCGCCGAATGTCGTCGTGCACGCCACGGACGAAGTCGGCCATCTGCGTGTACAGGCGGCGGCCCGCGGCTCTCGCGGTCGGCCCCGCACCGTCGATCTCGAGCACGAAGGCGCGGGCAGCGGCCCGGTCGGCGTCGAGCGTGCCCAGGTACGCCGTGAGCGCCGCGTCGACCAGGTCGGTCCACCGGTCGGTGTCGTGAATCGACCCCGCGATGCGCTCGGCGAGCACCTGCCCGAAGCGCTCGTACGCGGCGACGTAACAGGCTTCCTTGTTGGTGAAGTGTTCGTAGAACGTCGCCCGTGACACACCGGCTCGGCCCGCGATCGCCCCGATCGTCACCGCCGGGTAGCCGACGTCGGCGACCAGTTCTGCGACTGCGGCGAACAGACGGTTCGCCTGCGCGGCCCGGACCTGGTCACGGGTCAGATCATGTGGCCCGCGCGGCAAGGTCGCCGGGGCGTCGAAGATCGGACCGTTGACAGCCATCGGCCACCATCGTAGAGTCATGTACCATGCGTTACATCACCGGTCGTGCCCATGTCTGTGTCCGTGCCCGAGTCCTGACCGCCACGGTGCTCCTCGCCGCCATGTTGCCCGCCTTCATCGGGCTCGCGCCGACCGCGGGGGCGGCGTCGGCGCCCAAAGACGGGCCCGACAGCGCGTTCTACCACTCCACCGGTTCGACCCCGCTGCACGACATCGCCCCCGGCACGGTGCTGAAGTCCCGGACCTTCACCTACTGGGGGCTCATGTGGCCGGTCACCGTCGACCAACTGCTGTACCGCTCCACCGACGCGCTCGACCGACCGACCGTGAACGTCACCTCGGTGCTGCACCCGACCGGCTGGTTCCCCCAGCACGACCGCGCTGTGGTGATGGCCACCGCGTACGACTCACTCGACGTCCACGACGAGCCATCGGTCGCGATCGCCAACGACATCGGCTTCGCGAACGACAACGTCGGCGGCCTGTTGGCCAAGGGCCTGACCGTGATCGTCCCCGACACCGAGGGACAGGACGCCGAGATGACCGCCGGCCGCGTGTATGGCAGGAACACCCTCGACGCGATCCGGGCCACCATGAACGCCTCGTCGATCACCGGCCTCGACCATGGCGCCCGCATGGCGCTCAGCGGCTACTCGGGGGGTGCCTGGGCCGCGATGTGGGCCGCGCAACTCGCGCCCAGCTATGCCCCGGACGTGAACGCCAAGCTCGTCGGCGTGACCGTCGGCGGTCTGCCCGTGAACGCCGCGCACATCTCGGAGTACCTGAGCGGGAGCCTCGCGTTCGCCGCCGAACTCCCCACCGCGATCATCGGGTTGGCCCGCGCCTACGACGTCGACTTCCGCCCGTACCTGAGCCCCCTCGGCGTCGAGTTGTACGACAAATACCAACACTCCTCGCTCGGTGAGGCCATGTTCGATCTGACCTTCACCCATCTGGGCCTGAAGATGAGCGACCTGTTGAAGCCGCAGTACGCGGACCCCAACACGATCGCCGACTATGTGCGGATCGTCAACGACAACAACCTCGGCACCACCGGAGCGGCGACGATCCCCGTCCAGATCGTGCAGGGCGCCACCGGGTGGACGTTGGGCACTGCCGATCACCCGACACTCGGCAACGGCGATGGCGCCACCCTCACCGGCGACGTGCGGACCCTGGCGCGCCAGTTCTGCGCCGCCGGTACCCGGGTGGACTACACCCAACTCGACGGGAACGATCACCTGAGCGCGTACGGCACCTGGGCGAACCGGTCCGCGTCGTGGATCGATGCCCGCCTGGCCGGCTCCGTCGCTCCCAGCACCTGCGGTTCGATCGCACCGGGCAACTCGCTCGCTCCCGAACAGCTCGTGCCGAGCGGGGCGTGACCACGCCCGCCTCGCCGACGCCGGCCGCCACGGCGGGAGCCGACGAGCCCGTCGCCGCCGCCGACTCGCTGTGCGCCCGGTTCCAGGCGACCGCCACCGCGCATGCCGACGAGATCGCCCTGACCACCCTCGACGGCTCGGCCCGGCTCACCTGGGCGGACTACCGCGCCCGGGTCGAGCAGGTCGCCCGCGGGCTCGCCGCGGTCGGCGTCGCCGCGGACGACACCGTCGCGCTGCTCGTGGCCAACCGACCCGAGTTCCATGTGGTCGACGTGGCGACCTTCCACCTCGGCGCCATCCCCTTCTCGGTGTACCCCACCTCGTCGGAGGGCCAGATCACCGAGCTGTGCCAGAACGCACGACCCCGCGTCTTCGTGACCGAGCCGGCCCACCTCGACCGGGTCCGTGCAGCCTGCGCGGCGCTCGACACTTCCCCGCAGCTCGTCGTCCTCGACACCGCCGTCGCCGACGACGCCGACGTGACGACCTTCGACGAGCTGCTCGCCGGCGGCGACGCGCACCTCGACTTCGCGGCCACCTGGCAGCGGGTACGCCGCGACGACCTCGCCACGCTCATCTACACCTCGGGCACCACCGGTCCGCCCAAAGGCGTGATGATCTCCCACGGGAACCTGCTCGCCGCGTGGGACGCCGCCGTGGCGACGGTGCCGACGGTGGCCGGGCGGGGCCGGTACGTGTCGTACCTGCCCACCGCGCACCTCGCCGACCGGATCTTCAGCCACTACCCCGCGCTGTGCACCGGGTCGCAGATCACCTGCGTCGACGACCTCACCGCGGCGGTCGCTGCGTGGCCACAGATCCGCCCCACGCTGCTCGCCGCGGTGCCCCGGATCTGGGAGAAGCTCGCCGACGCGGTCCGCGCCGGGTTCTTCGGCGACGTCGACGACGGTCTCGCCGCTCGACTCGGCCTGGACGCCGCCGGGTTGATCGTGTCGGGTGCCGCGCCGATCCGCCGGGACCTGCTCGAGTTCTTCGCCGGGGCCGGCATCACGATCTGCGAGGGCTACGGGCTGAGCGAATCGTGTGCGGTCGGCACGCTGAACCACCCCGGAGGCGACCATCTCGGTTCGGTCGGTCGGGCGATGCCGGGCATCGAGGTCACCCTCGCCGACGACGGCGAGGTGCTGCTGCGAGGCGACGTCGTCATGGCCGGCTACCGGGGCGAACCCGCACGCACCTCCGAGGCGATCGACGCCGACGGCTGGCTGCACACCGGCGACATCGGCACGCTCGACGACGGCTACCTGACGATCGTCGACCGCAAGAAGGACCTCATCATCTCCGCGGGCGGCAAGAACATGTCACCCCGCAACATCGAAGCGGCGATCGAGGCGGCGTCACCGCTCATCGCCCACGCCGTCGCGATCGGCGACCGGCGCCGGTACAACGTGGCGCTGGTGGTGCTCGACGCCGACGTACTCGCACTGGCCGGCACCACCGCCGACGACCCGGGGATCACCGCACAGGTCGAGGCCGCGATCGACGCGGCGAACGCCGAGTTGTCACGGGTCGAGCAGATCAAGCGGTTCCGGATCGTGGACGGTCCCTTCGAGGCCGGCGGCGATCTGGTCACCCCGACCCTGAAGCTCCGGCGCGCCGCGATCGCAACCCACTACGCCGACGTGATCGACGAGCTGTACGCCTGAGCTCGCCTCAGGCGACCTGGATTGCGTCGTCGAGCCGGTCGGGAACGGTCGCAGGGAACGACAAAACCAGGTGGCGGTCGCCGCCCCAGCGGGAGCGGAAGATTCTGCCTAGGGGCAGGTCACATCTCGCGAGCGGGTCAAGACGCTTCGGCGCGTCCGCGGCTGCCACCCGCGAAGCTTGGCCGGACAGCTCGTCGTATCTCGTACGGGTTCACCGAGGATGGCCGCATCGACACCATGCCCGAGTCGCAACGGCACTCGGGTCTTCGTTTGTCCAACGTTGTAGCGACAATGTCTCCGGCGGCTCGCGATTGTCGCTACGACATTGGCGGATTGCCCACCCGCCTGGGCCCGGACGCGGTCTGCCGGCCATGGCTCCAGTCGTGCCCGCGGGCACGGTCTGGTGGGTAGACGGATTCGCCTGAAAGCGGCCTTCCCGCCGTCGGCGGCCGGCGTCAGGCTTCGGGGCGCAGTGTGGGGAACAACACGACGTCACGGATCGTGGGCACGTCGGCGAGCAGCATCACCAGCCGGTCGATGCCGATGCCCAAGCCTGCGGTCGGCGGCAGCCCGTACTCGAGTGCCCGCAGATAGTCGGCGTCCACCGCCATCGCCTCGTCGTCGCCGGCGGCCCGGGCCGCGGCCTGCGCTTCGAAGTTCGTCCGCTGCATGGCCGGATCGGTCAGCTCGCTGAACGCGTTGCACAGCTCGCGGCCCGCCACGATGCACTCGAACCGCTCCACGTACCCGGGCTTCGAGCGGTGCGGGCGGGCCAGCGGCGACACCTCGGCCGGATAGTCGGTGACGAACACGGGTCCGACCAGTTCGGACTCGGTCGTCTTCTCGTAGATCTCGAGGATGAGTTTGCCCGCACCCCACCCTGGTTCGGTGGGAATGGCGAACCTCTCGGCGATCCGCCGCAGTTCGGCCACATCGGTGCCCAGGTCGACGCTGACCCCTGCGTGCTCGGCGATCAACTCCTCCATCGTCGCCCGCCGCCACGGCGGAGCGAGGTCGAGCTCGTGGCCCTCGTAGGTCACCGTGGTCGAGCCCACCAGGTCGGTGGCGAGGGTTGCGACGAGGGATTCGGTGAGGGCCATCGCGTCGGTGTAATCCGCGTACGCCTGGTACAGCTCGAGCATCGTGAACTCGGGCAGGTGCGTCGAGTCGATCCCCTCGTTGCGGAAGTTGCGGTTGATCTCGAAGACCCGCTCGAACCCCCCCACCACGAGGCGCTTCAGGTACAGCTCGGGCGCGATCCGCAGGTAGAACTCCGTGTCGAGCGCGTTGTGGTGCGTGGTGAACGGCCTGGCCGTCGCCCCGCCGGGGATCGGGTGCAGCATCGGGGTCTCGACCTCGACGAACCCACGCTCCTCCAGGAAATGCCGCACACCCGACGTGATCTTGCTACGCAACGTGAACGCGCGTCGGGCCGATTCGGTCACCCACAGATCGACATACCGCTGCCGGAAGCGGGTGTCGATGTCGGTGATCCCGTGCCACTTGTCGGGGAACCGCCGCTGCGCCTCGGCGAGCAGCACCCAGTCGTCGACCCGCACCGACAGCTCACCCCGCTTGGTCGTCAGCACCTCACCGGTCACCCCGATCCAGTCGCCCAGGCTCAGTGCACAGAACGCGGCGTAGTCGGGGGTGAGCCGGCCGAGCGCGAAGAGCTGGATCCGACCCGTCGCGTCCGCGA
>Ga0182738_1004734_pt1 | contig 14880 bp, 13 predicted proteins | sample eDN5th30CBELigMG_FD_128876 | JGI IMG/M metagenome (GOLD analysis project Ga0182738, IMG submission 128876) | Enriched Miracle-Growth compost microbial communities from Emeryville, California, USA - eDNA 5th pass 30_C BE-Lig MG (version 2)... ... | reverse complement strand
GCGAGCAACGACTATCCCGCGGACTGTGCCGCAAACCAAGACCATCGAACGGGGGGCGTGGCCCCCGCCCCCCTTTTCATGGGGCCGGGTGTCCCAAAATGGGGACATGACGATTCGTTCGGAGGCTGGCCGGCGTGATCGCGATCCTTGAGCCCAGCGATTCACCCAAAAGAGAAAACCCGCCTGACCCTCAAGATCCATCCGTCCGGCGAGTTCAAAGGGGCCGCCCCCCGGGAGAGAAAACCTCGCCAAACTCGCTCCAGGCTCCCAACAATCCACACGGCCCGCGCCGCGAGGTTGACGCGGGGGAGGGGGGCGAACCACAATGGCGGGCGCCTTCCCGCGTCGAGCCGTTCGCCAAACCGGCTCAAAACCCAACACCCGGACACGCCCATCATGCCCAACGACATCGCGGCCCCCGACGGCCAGCCCGTCGACCCGCGCAAGGTTCTCGAACGGCTCAAGGCCCGGTTGCCCGACCTGGAGCGGACGCTCGGCAAGGACCACCCCGAGACCCTCGGCACCCGCGACAACATCGCGTTTTACACGGCGCAAACCGGCGACCCGACCGGCGCGCTGGCGATGTTCCGGGCGCTTTTGCCCGACCTTGAGCGGGTCTTCGGGAAAGACCATCCCCACGCCCTCGCCATCCGCGGCCAGATCGCCGGCCTCGTTGACGCGACCGGCGACACCCTCGCCGCCCTGAATCTGTACCGGGCGCTCTTGCCCGATCAAGAGCGGGCGCTCGGCAAGGATCACCCTCACGCCTTCGCCACCCGGAACAGCATCGGGGCGCTCGTCGGCGAGACCGGCGACGGCGCCGCCGCCTTGAACTTGTTCAAATCGCTTCTAATCGATTTAGAACAAACGCTCGGCAAGGACCACCCGCACGCTCTCGCCACCCGCAACAACATCGCCTCCTGGACCGGCGAGGTCGGCGACGTGGGCGAAGCCCTCGGCCTGTTCAAGGCCCTGCTCCCCGACCAGGAGCGGGTCCTCGGCCGGGATCACCCCGACTCCCTCGCCACCCGCAACAACATCGCGGCCCTGACCAGCGACACCGACGAGGCGATTGAGCTGCTCAAGGCCCTGCTCCCCGACCAAGAGCGCGTCTTCGGCCGCGACCACCCCGACGCCCTCAATACCGCCTGCGGCCTGGCGATCATGACCATCCTGGGCGACGACCGCCCCGAAGGATGCCGTCGCCTTCGCGAGATCCAGGATCGCGTCCTCAAGCGATACGGCCCCGACCATCCCCTAACCAGGCGCGTCGCGGGGCTGATCGAGAAGTACGATTGCGACTGAGCCCAAGCGGCGACGGGTTTACGGAGGGGCCATCGGAACGGGGTCGGGAGGGCGAGGCTCCCGCCGAGCCGGCACCGGGCGTGGGGCTCGGCGGGAGCCTCGCCCTCCCGAGTGTTCCGCCCGCCAAACCCGCCAGGGCCTTGCGGTTATCCTCTATTAAAGAGGGCGGCCAGACGCTTTTGCATCTCTTCGGGGGAGACGTCCTCAATGTGCTGAGAGATCGCCCAGTGGTGGCCGAAGGGGTCGGTCAGGGTGCCGTGGCGGTCGCCCCAGAACATGTTTTCCAGGGGCATCCTCACCGTCGCCCCCGCCTCGACCGCCCGATTGAACGAGGCGTCGGCGTCGGCGACGGTCAGGTGAATCGTCACCGGCGACGGTCCCGACGGCGCAAAAGCGCCGTGCTCGGGCGCTTCGTCACCCAGGAAAATCAACGAGTCGCCGATCCGAATCTCGGCGTGGGCGACCTGTTCCCGGCCGTCGGCCCCGGGGAAGTTGAACCGATAAACCTCCTCCGCGCCAAACGCCCGCTTGTAGAACTCGATCGCCTCGGCCGCTCCCTTGATCACCAAACCAGGCGTGACCGCGCGATACCCACCCCGAACCGAATCCGCCATCGTGGTCTCCCGTTTCGCGTCGAGAAAAGGCGCCGGCAACCGCTCGTCACCTCGAACGGAACCAAGCCGGCCCAAGGATTGAAACGAGTTATCGGCTGGCGGTCAACGCCTGTTCAGTAAATTCTAAAAGGGGCGGTCCCGGGGGGAGTTTGGCCGCCCTCTTGCAATGGTCCGCCGCCGCGGCGATGCTGCGGCCTTGATTTCCGAACAACGGGCGAGGGGGGACGACGGGCATGGAACGAGTGTCGAAAGCGCCGGGGCGGGCCTGGGGCGTGGTGTTCGCGGGCCTGGTGATGAACCTCTGCCTGGGGATGCTGTACGCCTGGAGCGTTTGGAAGGCCGCGCTGGTGGGAGACGCCGAGCACCCGCCGGGCTCGGCGATGTCGGGCGCCAACGTGGGGTGGACGCACCTAACCGACGCGCAGGCGACCTGGGCCTACGCGGTGTGCGGGATGGTCTTCGCCCTGATGATGATCCCCGGGGGCCGGATTCAGGACCGCTTCGGGCCGAGGCTCGGCGCGACGCTCGGGGGGCTGTTCCTCGCCACCGGCTGCGTGCTGGCGGGCGTTTTGCGGTCGTATGTCGGTCTCTTGCTTGGCTTTGGGGTTTTGGGCGGGATCGGCATGGGCTTCGGCTACGCGGCTGCGACTCCCGCGGCGGTTCGATGGTTTGGCCCCCATCAGCGGGGGCTCGTCGTGGGGTTGGTGGTCAGCGGCTATGGGGCGGCGGCCATCTACATCGCGCCCTTGGCCAAGGGGCTGATCGCCGCCTTCGGCCTTTCGGGAAGCTTCCTCGGCCTGGGAATCCTGTTCGCCGTGGTGGTCGTCACCGCCGCAAGGTTCCTGGTCCTTCCGCCCGAGGGCTACCTCCCGCCCGAGCCCGACGACGCGACGACCGCGACCAAGCCAAGAACGCCGACGGCCGACTGGACCGCGCCCCAGATGATGCGAACCTGGCAGTTTTACGCTCTTGTGTTCTTGTTCATCGGCGGGGCTCAGGCGGGGCTGTTCGTGATCGCCAACGCCGCGCCGTTGCTCGGCGCGACGGCCGGTCATCTGCCCTTCTTCGCGGCCAACGCCTGGATTTTGGCGTCGTTTGGCGGGTTCGTCAACGCGGCGGGACGGGTGGGAACCGGCTCGTACTCCGACGGGATCGGCCGAGGCAACGCCTACATGATCAACGGCCTGATCGCCGCGGCCTGCGTGTTCCTGATGCCCTGGATCATCGCGTCGAAAAGCGTGCCGCTGCTGTTCTTGGCCGTCGGCGTGGCCTACTGGCAATACGGCGGCACGCTGGCCTTGATGCCCGCCTTCACCGCGGATTACTTCGGCTCGAAGAACCTGGGCTTCAACTTCGGTTTTGTTTTCATCGGTTGGGGCGTCGCCTTCCTGATCCCCCAAATCGCCGGCTATATCAAGGACGCCACCGGCGGCCTCGACGCCGCCTTCGCCTTGTCGGGAGCCTTGCTCGTCGCCGCGGTGATTTTGAGCCGGTTTCTCAAGCATCCCGTGATGGTCGAAGAGCCGGTTGAGGTGGCGTAGCGGAAAGCGGGCGAGTACAGCGCCGGTTCAACCGGGTGGTTTCCGTTCGGCGTCTCGGCGCTTCATGCCCTCAATGATCCGCTTGCACTGTTGGCTCGCATAGAATGAGGTGTCCCGCTCCAAGCGATCGAGCTTTTGGGGGAGGTCGTCCACGAATCCTCTTGCCGCCGCCTCGTCGAGGACCGCCAGCATGCCGATCGGTCGCAATCCCCGCCGCGAGGCTTCCTTGCGGCCGATCTTGTCGTCCATGAGGATGATCGAAACTCGTTCCTGGCGAGCCAGCGCGATGACGGCTTTCTCTCCCGCTCCCGTCGAGCCTTTCCGGCCGAGGGAGGGAATCTCTTCGATCTTCGCCGGCTGCTTGATTTCGAGCCAAGCGGGAGGGGCGGCAATCCACCGACGCACGGCTTCGGGGGCTTCGGGGCGGCTCATCTCGTCGACGACGGCCGGCGGAACCAGCACGCGATCGAAGAGAGAGGGCAGCACGCGGTCCTCGCCGATCAGGATCAGATAATGAAGCGGCCCCACGTCGGCGACAACGATCATCGCGGCCCGGCTTCTCTGAGGAAGGCCCGATCCGCCTCGAATTCCTCGATCGAGGCTTCGGGGCCCGCCTCCCGCTGTTTGATGAGCGTCTCGACCTCTTGGAAACTCATGTCCAGAGCTTCCCGAAGCTGGGCATGGGAAATTTGTTCCGTCCGATACAGCTCCAGGAGAAACGCCTCGCGAGCCCTCCGGTTGAGATCCGCCCCAGAGGCGCCAATCCGCTCCTGGATGTCTCCTGGAATGTCGAAGGTGATTGTCATGGCAAACTTCTCCCGATCTGGTCGCCAGCGCCCAGCCTCATGATAACGAGAAAAACGCAAATAAGGGACGGCGAGCCCCCCCGCGGCGCCCCCATCGAAATCCCGCGTCGGCGTTGACGGTTTGGGCGAGATCGGCGAAAGATGACGCGAGAAAAGAGGAGGGAGAGATTCCGCCGCCGGGGCGGGGCGCCCGGAACTCGATGGGAAGCCAAAGGAGGGGCGGTCGGAAGCGGCGGCCCGAGGATCAGGCATGGCTGAAGCGATTCAATACGTCGACGGCGAGATTGAAGGGGTGGAGATCCGCCCCTTAAAGAAGTACAGCGATGGTCGGGGGTGGTTGATCGAGATCTTCCGCCATGACGATCTGGCCGAGGACCGTTGGCCGGTGATGACCTACATCTCGTCGACCCTGCCCGGCGTGGCTCGCGGGCCTCATGAGCACGTCGACCAGACCGACGGCTTCGCCTTCATCGGCCCATCGGACTTCAAGCTGTACCTTTGGGACGCGCGCGAGGGGAGCCCCACCTACGGCAAGCGGTTCGTCCAGGTCTTGGGCGAGTCGAACCCCGCGGCCGTTTGGATTCCGCCGGGAGTCGTCCACGCCTATCGGAACGTTGGCGAGGTCCCCGGCTTGGTCCTCAACGCCCCGAATCGCCTGTACGCCGGCTGGGGCAAGAAGGAGCCGGTCGACGAGATCCGCCACGAAGAGGCCGAGCCCCAGATTTATCCGCTGGATTGAGCGGGGCCGGAGACGGCGAGCGGAGGCGCGTTTTTGTAGCCGGCCTACGTGAGGCCGGAACCGGCGTTGATCTCATCGGCTCACGCGCCGGGGTCACAGACCCCGGCTACAAAATGCGTCCCCGCTCGCGTCAACCTCGGCTCATTGCTGATGCTCGACCTCGCTGGGCTTGGCCACGCCGATGACGCCGACGGCCAGGCGGGCGCCGGCGTCGCCGGAGGGCTGGCTCTTCAGGTCGTCGGCCTTCTCGTGGACGACCACGCCGCGGCCGAGGATCGAGGTCGGCCCTTGGAACCTCACGCCCGAATCCTCCAGAACCAGCGTGGCGACGCCATTCTCGCCAGCCGTGATGTTGCCGAAGTCGCCGACGTGCCGCTCGTGGGCGTCATGGCCGGCGTGGGGCATGTCGGTCGGGTTGTAATGCCCGCCGGAGGCCATCCCGTCCTCGGACCAAACGCCGTATTCGTGGATGTGGAAGCCGTGATCGCCGGGGGTCAGGCCCGAAACCTCGGCGCGGACCTCAACCTTATCGCCCTTTCGGGTGAACTTCACCCAGCCCTTCACGTCGCTCCCCTTGGTCGGGATCAGGCTGGCGATCGCCTCGGTCACGGGCTTGGCCTTGACCTTGGCCTCGACCTTTTCGTGCTCATGCTTCTTCGTCTTCGCCTTGGCCTTGGCCTTCTCCTGCTGGGCCGTCGCCGAGCCGAAGCCGGCCACGCCGGCCATCACCAGGCCGCAAATCGCCATCGCCGCAACCGATTTCCGCATCATCATGTGAGTGTTCTCCTTGGTTTGGGCGTGAAGGTTGGACCTTCTGACAACGTCATGACACACGCGACCGCTTTGAGCGTAGCCCGGATCCGCGCGAGTCTCAAGGGGCCGGCGGTTCCGGCGGCTCGGCGCGCGTCACGAACCGGACGGTCGTCGTAAAGGCCCGCAAAATCCGGGCCTTTCTCGCGCCGATTTGGGGACCGCCCGCTTGAATCGGCCGTTCGAGGGCGGGATCATGGCGGGGACGCGCGGGTTTCGGGGAAGGGGGCTTCATGCCGAAGACGGACGTTTCATCATTGTCGCCGGTCGACTCGCTGGTTTTGGTCCGGCTCTTGGTCTCGGGCGGGAAGGGGACCAAGGCCGCCGAGATCGCCAAGGCGATCGCTCCCATGGTCGCCGGGCGCTGGACGGGCGTGGCGCTTTCTGGAATCGTCGACCGCTCGTTGATCAAGCTGGGCGCCTCGGGGCTGGTCGACCAGACGCCGGGGAAGACCAAAAAGGCGGCGCCGACGTTCGCCCCGACCGACGAGGGCCGCAAGGCCGCGCTGGCGGTTCTGAACGTCGACGCCCTGCCCGCCAAACCCAAGCCGACCTGGGCGAGCCTCAAAAAGGCGCTGCTGCCTTCAAGGGCGCTCGACCTTCCCGGGCCCGAGGCCGAATTGGGCAAGGACGACGGCCTCCGCGCCGTCTTGCTCGACCGCCAGGCCGAGTTGCGGTTGGGGGGCGCGCCGACCTTGAAGAAGGCCAAGGAGGCGTGGACGCGCAAGCTCTTGGGCATGGATCCCAAAGAGAAGGTCACGCTCGACGCGGTCATCGCCGCGTTGATGCGCCGAGAGCTTGGCGAAGAGAAGCCGATGGCGCCGAAGGCGGCAATCGACCGGCTTTTGGCCCGGGGGCTGGGCGCGCCCGACGCCCCGCTGAAGGAGTTCCGCGACCGAATCATCGGCCGTTGGGTCGACGAGGGGCTGGGCGGTCGAGCCGAATCGGAAGGCCCCGCGCCGGCGGTCCCTTCGTCGTTCACCGCGCTGGATCTTGGCCCGTTCGCCAGGCTCGCCCGCGAGGCGGCCCGGCGGAGCAAGACCGGCCGATACGGCGACAACAAGGTCTTCATCGTCCACGTTTGGCGGGCGCTTCAGACCGACCCCGCCTTCCGAAACGGCGACTTCACGGCCTTCAAAAAGCGGCTGACCGAGGCCAACAACGCCCGACTGTTGAGCCTCTCTCGCGCCGATTTGGTGCAGGCGATGGACCCGGAGGACGTCTTGCTTTCGGAAACCACCTATATGAGCACCTGCTTTCATTTTATCCGAGACGACCTGGAGGATGAAGGGAGGGCGTCATGACGGCCGACGATCCTCGAACGCTCGCCTTTTGCTCTCCCTCGCTGCCGGACTTGTTCCACGCCGTCGCCTACGCCAGCGACGTTTGGAAGGCCGACCCGTTCGACGTGGAGACGATCCACGGCGGCGTTCGGGCCTGGTTCGACCGCTCGCTGGAGCGCGCCGCGGCGCCCGCGGGGCCTTCGTCGGGGCGGATGCTTCTGCTTCTGGGGGAGTCGGGAGGGGGCAAGACCCACCTGATGCGCGCCTTCCGAAACCGGGCGCACGGCCGGGAGCGCGGGTACGTCGCCTACATGCAGATGACCGCCTTCACCGGCGAATACGGTCGATACGTTTTGAACAACCTCGTCGAGTCGCTCGATCGGCCGTACCTGGAGGAGCGATCGTCGGAATCGGGCCTGGCGAGGCTCGCGCGGAGGCTGGCCGAGACCGTGGCCGAGGCTCGCCGGGATGATCTGGAACGGCTCCGATCCGGCGAGCTCGACCAGCCGGAAATCGACAAGGCCGTCAACGCGCTGGCCGACGCCCTGATCCGAGACGAGCGGTTGCACGAGGTCGACGCCGACTTGATCCAGGCGCTCTTGTATCTGCAAGCGGACGACCCCCGAATCAAGGCCGTCGTCCTGAAGTACCTACGGTGCGAGGACCTGAGCGAGCGAGACCGGGCGCTTCTGGGGGGAATCGTCCCCCGGACCTACGCCGACGCCCCCCACTGGATGATCGAGCGTTTGGGTAAATTAATGTGGGCGCTTGAGCGTGTTCCCCTCATCATCTGCGTCGACCAGCTTGAGGACGTTTTCGACCTCGACGAGGCGGCCGTCAAGTTCCGCAAGGCGATGGCCGTGCTTTGCGACATCGTCAGCCGGCTTCCGTCGGCGCTGGTCATCGTCTCATGTTTGGAGAACTTCTATGATGAGTTGAAGAAATTCTTAACCCGCTCGACGAGAGACCGGGTCGAGAGCGACCCTCGGCCGGTGAGCCTTCAAACGCCCCGCGACATCCACGAGGTTCGGGCCTTGATTGGCCGTCGGCTTCAGCGGCTGTTCGAAGCCCACCGCGTCTGTTTCCGGCCCGAAGAGCCGACGTTTCCGATCCCCGACGAGTACGTCGAGCGGCTGGCGGGCCTCCGGGCCCGCGACGTGCTGGGGGAGTGCCAGGCTTATCGCGAGCGCTGCGTCGAGGAAGGGAAGATGGCCGCGGTCCCTCCCGAGGGTGAGGCGTCGGCCTCGCCGGGATCGGCCGAGGCCCAGCGGTCGGTCAATGACCTCGAACAGGCCTGGAACGCCTTTCGGACGAGTCGATCGGCGGTCGTCCCCTCGGGCGAGCCCGAACTCGCCCGCGCGTTGGCCGAGGCGATCGGCGAGGCCGCCGCCGAAGCGCCTGGGGCCGAGCCGACCCGGGCCGAAGCCGACGGCCGGTTCATCGATGTCGACGCGGCCGGCTCGAAGCTCTTGGTCGGCGTCTGCAACAAGGCGCCCCAGGGAGGACATCTGGCCAAACAAATCGAGGAGCTTTTCGACCGGGCCGATGGCCGGCGAACCATCGCCGCGCGGTCGACCGGCTTCCCGGGCAAGCCCGGCCAGGCCATCACGAAAACGCTGGCCGCCTACGACCTGGCCGGAGGCCGTCGCGTCGTGATCGAGGACTCCGACTGGCGGACCATGACCGCCTTCGCCGCCTTTCTGGCCGACCACCGCGCCGAGCCCGCCTTCGAATCGTGGCGGAAGCAAACCCGTCCCTTGACCAGCCTGAAGTCGTTGCGAACGATTCTGGATCTCGATCCGGCGGGGGAATGAGCGAAACGAGAGATCTTCATCCCCTCTCCCACCGTGCCAATAGTGTTCGGCGAAGCCGGGTTCTCCCTTCTCCCCTCGCGGGAGAAGGTGCCCCGTAGGGGCGGATGAGGGGGCGCGCGACCAGAGGCTGGCGGATTCCCCCCTCATCCGGCCTTCGGCCACCTTCTCCCGCGAGGGGAGAAGGGATGATTGGCGTTAGCCTCTCTTTTTCGGAACCCTCCCCTCGGAAACTCGTCCCCCCCATCCTGGAGCGAAATCCCCATGTCACAACACCCCCAGCTCACCCGGCGCGACCTTCTGGGCGGACTGGCCGCCGGCGCGCTTCTCGCGAAGACCGCCGCCGCCGGCGCAACCAAGCCCTGGGAGATTTACACCTTCGGCGCCGACGTTACCCCGCTGATGGGTCATCCCTGCATGGGAGGGGGGATCGAGCCCGTCAAGAGCGTGGCCGACCCGCTTGAGGCGCTCGGCTTCGTGCTGCAAGGGGGGACGTTGGAGAGGCCCGTGGCGGTGGTCTCGGTCGATTGGTGCGAGATCCGCAACGACGCCTATGATTGCTGGCGCGAGGCGATCGCCAAGGCGGCCGGGACGGTTCCGCGAAACGTCCTGCTCACGGCGATCCACCAACACGACGCCCCCATCTCCGACCTGACGGCCGAGCGGATTTTGGAGGAGAACCGCTGCGTCGGCCGGATCTGCAACCTCGACTTTCACGATCTGGTGGTCAAGCGGGTGGCCCTGGCGGTTGAGAAGGCCCGGAAGAAGCCCAGGCGCGTGACCCGCGTCGGCATGGGCGAGGCGAAGGCCGAGCGGCTGGCGTCGAACCGTCGCTACGAGCGGCCCGACGGCTCGATCGCCTACAACCGGATGAGCGCCTCGACCATCCCCGAGGCCCAGGAGGCCGGCGAGGGGCTGATCGACCCGATGGTCAAGGTCCTAAGCTTCTGGAACGGCGAGGTTCCGCTCGCGGCCTTGTACCATTACGCGATCCACCCGATGAGCTATTACGGCAAGGGGGAGGTCTCGGCCGACTTCGTGGGAATGGCCCGGCGCGCCCGGCAAAAGGCCCTTCCCGACGTTTTCCAACTCTACGCCTCGGGATGCTCGGGAAACCTTGTGGCGGGCAAGTACAACGACGGCTCGCCGGCCAACCGTCCCAAGTTGGCCGCCCGGCTCGAAGACGCCATGACCCGAGCCTGGGAGGCCACACGAACCGAGCCCCTGGAGCGCGCGGCGCTGAGGGTCGAACCCCTGGTCTTCGAGCCTCGGGGGGGCGAGGGCTTCACCGAGGAGGACCTCCGAAAGCAGCTTCTCGACCACGACCGCCCGTTCCAGCAATGCCTGGCCGCGATGGCCCTAAGCTGGCGGAAGCGGCTCGCCAAGGGCCAACCGATCGACCTGCCAATGCTCGACCTGGGACCGGCCGCGCTTGTGCTCCTCCCCGGCGAAACCTACGTCGAATACCAGCTTTTGGCCCAGAAGCTCCGCCCCGATTCGTTCGTCGTGGCGATGGGCTACGGCGACGCCGCCACCGGCTACATCCCCACCGCCCTCCAAATCGCCGAAAACGACGGCAACCTCCACGACTGGAACTGGGTCGCCCCCAGCGCGGAGGGGGTTTTGACGACGGCGCTGGAGAAGGCGCTCAAATAGAGAAGAAGGGCCGACGCGAATCGTCCTTCTCCCCCCGGGAGCAGGTGACCGCAGGCCGGATGAGGGTCGTCGGATTTGTTGATAAGCCTCGGCTGTTGTAATCGTTCGTTTGCCCAACTCTTTCGGTAAACCCGACGACCCCCACCCGGCCGTTCCGGCCCCCCCCCCACGAGTGGGGTTCCCCCCGCCCCCGGTGGGAGAGGGAAAAAAATGCGGGCGCTCTCATAACCTCATTTCGCGAATTCGGCGTGGGGGTGGATGGTGTAGAAATGCAGCCCCCGGCGCGGGTCGAAAAATCGATGGAACGGGACGGCGCCGTCGCGGGGTTCGGTCAGGAGGTAAAAGGCGACGCCTTCGGGTTGGAAGAGCCGGGGACGGACGCCCTCGCCGTTGGGGTCGGCCGTGTAGAGGTGGTCGCGCGGGCCGTGCCAGCCGTAGATCGGCGCGGCGCCGGGTTCGGAGGCGTCGGGGACGTAGCCGGCGATCCCCTCGGAGACGTAGGGACCGGGGCGATTCGGGGTCTCCGCAAGCGTGTAGAGATGAGCGCCGGTTCGCGAGTTGATCCAGCGATGCAGGGGGAGGGCGCCCGGGCGGGGCTCGGGGAAGAGGTGGCCGGCGATCCCCTCGCGGGTGAGGCGGGTGAGGTCGAACCGGAGCGTCACCGAGTCGGCCTCGTAGTCGACGCCGCAGAGGACGCCGTAATCCTTGTACAACGCCGCGCGCTTCATGATCTGGGCGTTGAGCTTCTGGTTGATCTCGGCGGAGCGGCCGTCGACGACCCGGGTGGCGATCTCATCGAACTGTCGGCCAAGGAGCTTGGCGAGCAGCCCCGCGACCCCCTCAAGCTCGGTTCGCTTGACCTCGTCGACATCGACCCAAAACCGAGGCGAGCCGTCGAGGCCCGCCTCGACCCGGACGCTCGCCTTGATCTCGAACCGAAATTTTCGGAGGCCGTCGGCGTGATCGTCCGACCGGCTCAACCGCTCGGAGACCGGCCCCGAGGCCGGCGGGCGAAACTCCCCTTCGGCCGTGAACGCCGTGAGCAGCTTGCGCTGGTTGGGATCGATCCCAACCAGCCGGAACGAGTGGACCGAGCCTCGGTATTGCCCCTCCTTGTCAAACGGAACAGGCGGCAGCTTGTCAACCAGGCCGGCCAGAAAGCCCTTGTCAAGCTTGATCTCCGTCGCCCCGCGCGCGCCGGCGGGCGCGATCGCCAAGGCGAGCAGGAGGCCAAGGACCAAGACCGGCCGTCGAAGTCGTTGGGGCATGTCCACCCGCTCCGATTCAAGGGAGAGGCTCACCTGGAGTGCGGGAGCTTGCTCCCGCTCTGTTCGCGGAAGCTCGCTTCCGCGTCCAACCCGCGCGGCCGTGTGGCAACCCCTCGCGGGTTGGAAAGAGCGGCGGCAAGCCGCCGCACTCCAGATTGGGCCCACCCGCTCGCGCAACTCCCTCCAAAACCGGATGGCTCCGGCTCAGCCTCGGCTGGCCATGGGAACGGGCAACTCGGGAACGACTCGGCCCATCCCCTGATAGATGAAGCCCATGTCAACCATCCGATCGGGGTCGAAGACGTTCCGGCCGTCGAAGACGACGGGCTGGTGCATCAGACGCTTGATGACCTCGAAGTCGGGGTTGCGGAACTCGTTCCACTCGGTGGCGATCACCAGGGCGTCGGCCCCTTCGACCGCGCCATAGGGTCGGTCGCAGTAGGTCAGCTTGTCGCCGTAAATGGCCCGGACGTTGGCGATGGCTTCAGGGTCGTGGACTCGAACCGCGGCGCCCTGGGCCAAAAGGGCGTCGATCAGGACCAGGGCGGGGGCCTCTCGGATGTCGTCGGTGCGGGGCTTGAAGGCCAGGCCCCAGACGGCGATCGTCTTGCCCTCCAGGTCGCCCTCGAAGTGGGTCGAGACCTTGCGGAAGAGAACTTCCTTTTGGGCCTCGTTGACCTCGTCGACCGCCAGCATCATCCGGGGATCCAGCCCGCGCGACTGGGCCATGTGGATGACCGCGCGAATGTCCTTGGGGAAGCAGCTTCCGCCGTAGCCGACGCCCGGATGGAGGAAGTGGAAGCCGATCCGTTGGTCGTGGCCGATCCCCCGCCGCACGTCGTTGACGTCGGCCTGGAGCGCCTCGCAGAGGTTGGCCATCTCGTTGATGAAGCTGATCTTCGTCGCCAGGAGGCAGTTGGCGACGTACTTGGTCATCTCGGCGCTTTCGGGCGACATGACCAGAAACGGCCGATCGGTGCGAAGGAACGGCGCGTAGAGCTCGTGAAGCGTCTCGGCGACCTCGGGCCGGCGAACGCCGACGACCACCCGGTCGGGCTTGTTGAAATCCTCGATCGCCGCTCCCTCCTTAAGGAACTCGGGATTGTTGGCGACGTCGAAGGGAACCTTGGCGATCTCGGTCATGATCCGGGTCAGCTCGGCGTTGGTGCCAACCGGGACGGTGCTCTTGATGACGATCACCTTGGGACCGTTAAGGTGCTCGGCGACCTGTCGGCCGACCGCCCAAACGCCCCTCAGGTCGGCGCCGCCGTCGTCGCCCTGGGGCGTCCCCACGGCGATGAAGACGATCTCGGCCTCGGCGATGCCCGAAGGAAGGTCGGTGGTGAACTTCAAGCGGCCGTCGCGCGCGTTGCGGTGGACCAACTCGGCCAGCCCGGGCTCGTAGATCGGGATCTCTCCCCGCTTCAAGCCCTCGATCTTGGCGGCGTCCTTGTCGACGCAAACAACGTCGTTGCCGCTCTCGGCCAGGCAAGTCCCTTGCACCAGGCCGACGTATCCGGTTCCGATGACGGCGATTTTCACGATGCTTGTCTTTCAAGTTGGGAAAAGGAGACGCGGGGCCGGAAGCCGATCCCTCGCGCGCGATCCGGCGGCCCGGCCTCGGCGCATGAGCCCACCAAGGCTTCGGCCCGCATTATGAACCGAACCGCCGCAATCGACAAGATCGACAAAACCGAGGAGTGCAAGCCCGCCACTCCCGGGAACCCCGATCTCCCGATCGGCGTCTGGGCCAACCGTCGAAGGAAGAGAAGAGCCGACCAAGAGATCGGCGTTCTCGAGGGGAAGCGGCCCCATCCCGAAAACCGATCCCGACCGTCTCGCGAGTTCACGCGGGCCGCGTTAGAATATGACGCCGAAACGGTCGGCGCGATCGTTGAGGATCGGTAGGCGCGGAACCGGGGCGATTGATCCCGGCGCGGGGCGAGACGGACGGGAGTAGTACGTTGCCATTGCTCGTGCAGAAGTTCGGCGGGACCAGCGTCGCCGACTCCAACAAAATCCTGGCCGCGGCGCGGCGGGCCATCCAGGCGCACCAACGGGGCGATCAGGTCCTGATCGTCGTTTCGGCCCGGGGACACACCACCGACGAACTCGTCGCCCTGGCCAGGGAGATCACCGAACACCCCCCCGCGCGCGAGATGGACATGCTCCTCTCCACCGGAGAGCAGGTCAGCGTCGCCCTTTTGGCGATGGCCGTCGAGAGCCTGGGCGTCCCCGCCATCAGCTTCACCGGCGCGCAGATTGGACTCGTCACGGACAGCTTCCACACCAAGGCCCGGATCCGCAACATCTCCAGCGAGCGGATCGAGCGAGCGCTGGACAAGGGGAAGATCGTCATCGTCGCCGGTTTTCAGGGTGTTGACGAGAACTACAACATCACGACCCTGGGTCGCGGCGGCTCCGACACCACCGCCGTCGCCCTGGCCGCCGTGCTCGGCGCCTCGGCCTGCGAGATCTACACCGACGTTGACGGCATCTACACCACCGACCCCCGAATCGTCCCCGAAGCCCGCAAGATCGACCGGATCAGCTACGACGAGATGCTTGAGCTGGCGAGCCTTGGCGCGGGGGTGATGCACTCCCGGTCGATCGAGTTCGCCAAAAAGTACGGCGTGCCGATCCACGTCCGCAGCAGCTTCTCCGACGCGGAGGGGACCTGGGTCGTCCCCGAGGCCGACGCCCGACGCCTGGGCTGGGCCGTCAGCGGCGCGGCCCTGGCGAAGGACGAGGCCCGGATCACCATTCAGAAGGTGCCCGACCGCCCCGGAGTGGTTCACTCGATCTTCCACGCGATCGCCAAGGCCAACATCGTCGTCGACATGATCGTTCAGAACGTTGTGCTGGACGACCAGGCCGAGATCAGCTTCACCGTCGCCAAGTCCGACCTGCCCGACGCCCTCTCCGCGGCCGAGGCCGCCGCCAAGGCCGTCGGCGCCGAGGCCGTCCTCCACGACGCCGAGGTCGCCAAGGTCTCCGTCGTCGGCCTGGGGATGCGGACCCACACCGGCGTCGCCACCACCATGTTC
>Ga0182738_1004733_pt1 | contig 14884 bp, 12 predicted proteins | sample eDN5th30CBELigMG_FD_128876 | JGI IMG/M metagenome (GOLD analysis project Ga0182738, IMG submission 128876) | Enriched Miracle-Growth compost microbial communities from Emeryville, California, USA - eDNA 5th pass 30_C BE-Lig MG (version 2)... ... | reverse complement strand
GACCGAAGCGGACTGGCGGCTGTTCACGACGCTGGTGCGCTTCGACCCGGTCTATGTCGGGCATTTCAAGTGCAATCTGCGCCGCATTGCCGATTATCCGAACCTGTCGAACTATCTGCGCGAGCTTTACCAGGTGCCGGGCATCGCCGGTACGGTGAACATCGCCAATATCAAGGGCCATTATTACACCAGTCACGCCACCATCAATCCAACGCGTGTCGTGCCGGTCGGGCCGGAACTCGACTACGACGCTCCGCATGATCGCGACAGGCTGCCGAAGGCACCGCTTCACCAATAGGGGGAAGGCGGTACGCCTTCGAATGCCTCGGCGATGCGTCTCAGCGTCGCCGGGGTGGTTGCCTGCGGCAGCGCGTTGAGGGGAAAGAAGCCGGATTCCGCGATTTCCCGGTCGGGAAGTTTCGGGCCTGCCTGCCGGAAGGTTTCTATCAGATATACCGCGACATGATCGCGGCGGCTGGCGTGCCGGTTGAGGTGGACAGACAGCAACCGAGGCGGCGCGCCAAGCTCGATATTGCCTTCCTCACGCACCTCGCGCGCCAGCGCCTCAAGCATTGTCTCACCGATCTCTACGCCGCCGCCGGGCAGGTGCCAGCCCGGAACATAGGTGTGGCGAATGAGAAAGACGGAATTGCTCTCCTTGTCGTGAACCACGCCGCGCACGCCAAGCGTCATCGGGCGGCTCAACAGGAAATAACCGTGAAACAGCCTGGCGCGCAGACGCGCCAGAAGGGTGCGCCGGGACGGGGCGGCCGCGTTCATATGCCCGCTCCGGGCAGGTGGAAAGCGGCGATCTCCTGCTCTACAAGAGAGCCATGTTCAGGCTTGCGCATATTTCGGACGTCCACCTTGGGCCTCTCCCCGCCGTAACCTATCGCGAACTCGCTTCCAAGCGGGTGGTGGGCTATGTCAATTGGCAGCGCCACCGCCGGCATTTCCTGCATGACGGGGTGATCGACGCGATCGTCGGCGATCTGAAAGGCGCTTGCTCCGACCATCTGGCGGTGACGGGCGATCTGGTCAACCTTGCGCTGGACGGCGAGATAGAACTGGCGCGCCAATGGCTTGAAACGCTGGGCGATCCGCGTGACGTCTCGGTCGTGCCGGGCAACCACGATGCCTATGTGCCGGGCGCTTTCGACAAGATATGCCGCGCCTGGGGACCGTGGATGGCCGGTGACGGACAGGCCGATCCGGTCGGACGCTACACTTTTCCCTATATGCGCGTGCGCGGGCGGGTGGCGCTGATCGGCATTTCGACGGCGCGCGCGACAGCGCCTTTCATGGCAAACGGCTTCTTCGGCAACGGACAGGCAAGGCGGCTGGCCGCGCTGCTGGACGATGCCGCCGGCAAGGGCCTCTGCCGCGTGGTGATGATTCATCATCCGCCGGTCAAGGGCGCGGTGGCGCAGCACAAGCGGCTCGTCGGCATTGGACGCTTCCAGCAGGTCGTTGCCCGCCACGGGGCGGAACTGGTGCTGCACGGCCATTCGCATCTGCCCTCGCTCTACTGGATCGGCACGGCGCAAAAGCCGGTTCCGGTCGTCGGCGTCGCCGCCGCCGGGCAGGGAATGGGCGGGCGCAATCCGCCCGCGCAATACAACCTCTTTGGAATTGAGGGCGAGGCCGGGCAATGGCGGGTTCATCTGGAGCGTTTTGGGCTGGTGGGTGCGGCAGTGCCGCCCGCGCGCATTGCGGAACTCGAGCTTGCCCCGCATTCGGCGCAAGTATCGCTGTCGCCGCATTGATCAGAAGAATGCCGACAGGCTGCCGCGCAACCATGCCAGCGTAAGCGCGAAGCCTGCCAGCGCGCCAGCCGCAAACAGGCCGAAGCCGGCGAAGAAGCTCTGCCAGCCATTGGCGTGCGGCCGCTGCATGGCGGCGAGCGCTTCGGGCACGTCCTTCGCGCCGGCATAGGAATGCTCGATGCCACCCTCCATCATCCGCTGGCGCTCCACGATGCGCTCGGCGATGTAACGCGTCACCTGATCGGCGACGGGCTTCAGGTCGGTGGATTCGGCCAGCACCACGCGGCCGATGCGCGTATCGCGCAGGAACCGGTAGGTGCGACGGTCGCGCCCCAGCGCGACATGGCTTACCGCATCGATCCAGAGACGCGGCTGCAGGCCGGAGGAAATCGCGAAGTCGAAAATATCCACGTCGTCAGGGACTTCCGCGAAGACCGGCGCAAGTTCCTGCGCCAGCAGATCGAGCCGCATGCGGCTGGCCTCGCGCAGTTCGACCACCACGTCGTCGCGGTCGGCGGCAATGTTTTTCACATCGCGAACCGCGTCGGCAAGGCGATGCGGGACATTCGGCGTTGCATTTTCTCCTGCATCGCTCATGGCAGGACACTCCATCCTGAACCGATAGGTCACGGACGTTTTTAACATAGCGCCACCGGCAATGCACCTGTCGCACAAGACGGGGCAGGGTGCAGCCGTAGCTTCAAATGGCCGGCGAGTTGCGTGATGCTGCTACCGCTTCGAGAATGAACCCTGCGACGGCATCGGGCTTTTCCTCGACCAGCATGTGGCCGGCGGCCTCGATCGGCTGAAGCGTCATATTGGCAGGCAAATTCTCGACCTGCGTGAAAGGCAGGACGGGATCGGCCGTTCCCCAGAGGACGAACACCGGCATCGCCAGTGTCGCCAGTTGATCGCGCGGGATCACGCCCTGCCTTCCGTCGCGGGTGATCAGGGCGGCGATCTCGATCAGCTTTTCGCGCTGGCCCGGCGCCGCGCGCATGGCGGCGAGTTCTTCGGCGATTACGGCAGGCGGCGTGAAGTCCGGAGCAGACATGGCCGCAAGGCATTGCTGAAGCTCGTCGGGCGCGGTTGCCGCCGCATAGCGCCGGAGCAGAGGCGCGTTGATCTCTTCTCCGAAACCGCCGGGCGCCAGCAGGGTCAATGAGGCGATTGATCCCGGCTCGACGAGTGCGACCAATGCAGCAATGGCCCCACCCATCGAATGGCCAACGAGATGCATGCGCTTGAGGCCGCGCCGTTCGATGTCGGCCACTATCGCCCGCGCCGCAATTCTGGGCGGGCCCGCTTGCGGCCAGTCGAGCGACCGGCCGTGGCCGGGCAGGTCATAGGCGATCACGTGGCCTGTTGCCGCCAGTTGCGATGCCACCGGCCGCCAGACGCCATGATAGGCCCCGAAGCCGTGCAGCAGCACGACCGGCTCGCCACCGGTTCCTTGCTCGAATGCGAAAAGCGACGGGTTCATGGCGGCTCCGCTCAACTCGGGCTCGTCAGGCCGGCGGCGCGCAAGGCATTCACCAGCTTGGCGGCCAGGTCGGCGGGATAGTTGGCGTTGTCATAAACCTTGCGCGGATCGGCCGCGAAAACCGGATAATCCCGGGTGATCTCATCGATCAGGGCGCTCGCCTGCGTGGCGTTGCCGCTCTTGCTGGCGATGATCAGGCGCGCGGCGAGATAGTGCGCGCGTTTGGTGGAGGTCAGGGCTTCGGTGGCGCGCGCGGCGCGTGCATCATCACCGATCATGAATTCGGCGAGAAAAAGCGCATAGTCCCACCAGTTCGGATGGGCGCTGGAGGCTTCTACCGCCCGTTCCATGATGGGCTCGCCGGTCATGTAGTCGCCGGCAAAGATCAGCGCATAGCCATAGGCGGCGGCCATGCTGAGATCGTAGGTGTTCAATTCATAGGCCTTGCGCATGAAGCGGATCGATTCCGTCATGTCGCCGACGCGCGAATTCAGGAAGCCATAGGCTCGGTGGGCATAGGGGCTCGTCGGTCCCATCAGCACCGCGCGGTGCGCCAGCGCCAGCGCCTCCTCCGCGCTCGGCTGCGGCGGATAGGGCAGGCGGTCGGTGATCGCCTTCAGGTGGAGCGCGGCGAGCTCGCCGTAGATCAAGGGAGATTTGCCGCCACGCTCGGCCAGATCGGCAAAGCAGCGATAGGCCATTTCGTGCTTCTCGTTGACCGGATCGAGATAGTAGCGATCGTTGAGGATCAGGCAGCGGACGAGGCCGGAACCCAGCCCCTGCCGCTCGATGAATCCATAGATGGCGCCCGAGACCGGAATGGTGGAACTGAGCAGGTCGGCGATGCGGTCGTCCAGCTTTGCGGAATCGAGGTCATCGGGGCCCAGCACGCGCGACACCAGCACCTTGCCGCTGGCGCTGTTGATGAGGTTGATCGTCACCGAACCGGCCGTGACCCCCGACGAAACGTCGAAGACGAACTGGATCGGATTGACGGGACCTTCGGCCTCAAGCTCCCCGGCCGGCTCGCGCGCTATCAGGTCGATCGTGTCGAAACCGGTCAGCCCGGTGCGCAGCACCGCAGCGATGCCGGCAACCTGAGCACTGTCGGAATGCGTCTTCACATAGACCGGCGGCAAAGCCTCCAGCATCGGCGAAAGCGCGATGCTTGCGGTCGGCGCGAGCGATACGCCATCGGTGTGGGCAATTTGCTCGCTCACGGGTGCGGGTGTCAGGATGCGGAAGATGACGAAACCCAGCATGGCGATGACAAGGATCATCGCCGCCCAGAAGAAGCGCAGATGCTGCATCACCCGGACTTCAGTGGCCAGGGGCAGGGCGCTCGCGGGGGCTTCGTCGGGCTCGGTCGCGGCCGGATCATGCTCCGGCGGTTGTTGAGCGAGCAGCGGCTCCTCGGCCGGGGGCGCGGGATCGTCGCGAACCTCGCTGACGGCCTCATAGGCCGGTACGTAGCTGCCGCGTGGAATCGTGATGCGGATCGGCTCGCCGGCCCCTTCGGTGGCGAAATATTGCGCCAGCAGATCGCGCAAACGCCCCGCCTGCACACGCACGACGGCGTCAGACGCGGAATCGAAATCGGCATCGCGGCCGAACACGTCCACCGCGATGGCAAACCCCTTCAGGCGATCGGCCTGTCCGGCCAGTTCCTGCTCCACGAGATAGCGCAACAATTCGCGCGCTCGCTCAGACCGTGCGAAGGTCTCGCTTGCTAATAGCTTCTCCAGCGTTGCGCGCACTGCGGGGGCAGCAGGGCTGTCATGTGGCAAGCGTCGGACCTTTCGAGAGCGGCGCCAGAATGTTGCCCGATCATAGCGCGCCGCTGGCGCGGCACAAGAATGCAAACCCCATCGTCAATCGGCCCAGCCCGAAAAAACACTGGCTGGGCCGATTATGGTTAACAACCTCGCGTCAGCCGATGATCGAATTGGCTGCCGAGACGACAGCTTCCAGCGAAGCCGCCACGATGTTGGTGTTGACGCCGACGCCGGAGATGCGGCCGCCGGGATGTTCGATCTCCATGTAGCAGATAGCCGCGGCATTGGAGCCGCGCTGGATCGAGTGCTCGGAATAGTCGAGCACCGAGAGCGGCACGCCGATATGGCGCGACAGCGCGTCAACGAAACCGTCCACAGGGCCGTTGCCATTGCCGGTAATGTGGATTTCCTGGCCGTTGTCGATGATGGTCGCCTCCACCACCCGCTGGCCTTTGCTGGCGGCGGCGTCGGGATAGGTGTGGTGATCGACGAATTTCAGCCGCGCGCCGGGCTGTTCCACATAGCGCTCGATGAAGCGTTCATAGATACGCCTGGAAGGTACTTCCCTGCCTTCCGAATCGGTGATGGACTGGATGTCCTGGCTGAACTCCACCTGCAGGCTGCGGGGCAGGTTGAGGCCGTAGTCGGCCTGCAGCACATAGGCGATGCCACCCTTGCCCGATTGCGAGTTGATGCGGATGATCGCCTCGTAGGAGCGACCAACGTCCTGCGGATCGATCGGCAGGTAGGGCACTTCCCACAACGGCTTGTTGGCCACCTTGATGGCCTTCATGCCCTTGTTGATCGCGTCCTGATGCGAGCCGGAGAAGGCGGTGTAGACCAGTTCGCCGACATAAGGATGACGCTCGGGAATCTTGAGCTGGTTGGAATATTCGTAGACGTCCTTCATCCTGTTGATGTCGGAGCAATCCAGCTCGGGATCGACGCCCTGCGTGTACATGTTGAGCGCCAGATTGACGATGTCGACATTGCCCGTGCGCTCGCCATTGCCGAACAGCGTGCCTTCGACGCGATCCGCGCCGGCCATCAGCGCCAGTTCGGTGGCGGCCACGCCCGTGCCGCGGTCATTGTGCGGATGCAACGAGACGATGAGGTTTTCGCGGTTGTCCAGATGGCGGATCATCCACTCGATGCGGTCGGCATAGGTGTTGGGCGTCGCCATCTCGACAGTGGAGGGCAGGTTGACGATCAGCTTGTTTTCCGGCGTCGGCTTCACGATCTCGGTGACCGCGTTGCAGATCTCCAGCGCCACTTCCAGCTCCGTGCCGGTGAAGCTCTCCGGCGAATACTGGAAGCGGTAGCCGCCGCCGGCCTTGGCCGCCATGTCGGTGATCATCTTCGCGGCATCGGTGGCGATCTGCTTGATGCCGGCGACATCCTTGGCAAAGACGACGCGGCGCTGCAACTCGCTCGTGGAATTGTAGAAATGGATGATCGGTCGATGCGCGCCTTCGAGAGCCTCGAAGGTGCGGGTGATCAGCTCGGGCCGGCACTGGACCAGCACCTGCAAGGACACGTCCTCGGGCACGTTGCCTTCCTCGACGCACCAGCGGGCGAAGTCGAAATCGGTCTGCGAGGCCGACGGGAAGCCGATTTCGATCTCCTTGAAGCCCATGTCGAGCAACAATTTGAACATGCGCACCTTGCGGTCGTGCCCCATCGGATCGACCAGCGCCTGATTGCCGTCGCGCAGGTCGACGGAACACCAGATCGGCGCCTTCTCGATCGTCCGGGAGGGCCAGATACGGTCCGGCAGGTCGATTTTCGGATAGGGCTCGTATTTGGTGCCGGCTGTCGGCATGCCGCGGCGGCTCGATACAGCGGGTTCGGTGGTCATCTTGTTCATCTCGGTCTCGTTCTCTTTGCCGCCATGCGCAAGGCACATCGTCAGGCGGTCTTAAACCAGAATTTCAGTTCGGTTGTGAAGAGCAAAGGAGCGCATGCCTGGCGGCAAATCCGACCGCCGGACGCTCCTTCAACGAGCCCGGCGATCGCCGATAAGGCCGAGAAGAAGAAGCGTAGCCGAAAGCGCGCGAACGGTCTCGCCGGCGATGATGGCCGGGCGGGAGGCGTGCTTGTTGGAACGCTTTGACATGGGCCGTTTCATATAACACGCGCGGGACCGGCGCAAGGGGCATTGGACGCGACCGGTTTCGGGGCATATCCTGCGACGGGCAGGGACCGACGCAGATGAAGCGTACGCTCAAAATGGCCGTCCTCAGTGTTGCCGGCACGCTCGCCTATCTCGCTCTTGCGATTTTCGGACGCGGCGGGGTTGCCGCCTTCTTCGCGCATCCGCAACTTGCCGCGACCGCCGCCGTGCTCATCGCGCTCGGCGTGGCGGCGCTGTTCACCGAAGGCAATATCAGTTCCGGCGAGCGCGAAGACCGGTCCAATCGCTGGGTGCTCGGCATCTTTGGCGTGCTTGGCCTGCTCATGGGCTATCTGCCGGCCTATGCCGACCGCATCGATTTCTGGACATTCGGCGGCGAGGGCGTGCGCTGGCTGGGCGTGGCGTTGTTTGCCGCCGGCGGCGCGTTGAGATTGTGGCCGGTTTTCGTATTGGGCCGTCGTTTCAGCGGACTGGTGGCGATCCAGCGCGACCACAAGCTGGTGACGACCGGCATCTACGGCCTCATTCGCAATCCGAGCTATCTGGGCCTGCTCATCAATTCGGTCGGGTGGTCGCTGGCGTTCCGCTCCGGTGTGGGCCTGATTCTTACGGCGCTGCTCCTGCCGCCGCTGATTGCCCGCATCCGCTCCGAGGAAACGCTGCTGCGATCCCAGTTCGGCGCGCAGTACGATGCCTATCGGGCCCGCACATGGCGGTTGCTGCCGGGGATTTATTAGGGCGGCCAGCAGGGTTTATCATGGCCTAGGCAAGTGGAGGGAAAGATGTCCGAATTGCCGATCCTAGTGGGTGGCTTGGTAAGGCTTCGGCCGCCCATCGCGGCAGACATCGATGCACGGCTGGCGCTGGGGCGCGATGCGAAGATCGCAAAAATGTTCGGCGTGAGCGAGCAGGATGTTTCGCCGCTCACAAGGCTGGAAGCGCAGGGCTGGTTCCAGGCGCTTTGCGATCATCATCACGCTTGGGTCATCGAGAGTGCGCAGTCTTTCATCGGTGAAATTCGCCTCGACCGCGTCGATTTTCAGGATCGCCGTGCGTCCATGGCAGTCGGGATATTCGATCGTGCTTCCCTTGGACGAGGTTTGGGCAGCGAGGCAATCAGGCTTGTGCTGCGCTATGCCTTCGGAGCGATGAAGCTCCACCGGCTCGGCATCAGGGTGCTGGCCTACAACAAGCGTGCCATCCGCGCGTATCAAAAGTGCGGCTTCGTGGTCGAGGGGCGCGAGCGCGAGACGGCTTTCGTCAACGGCGCATGGCACGACGACATCATGATGGGGCTGCTGGAGCACGAATTCCAGGCGCTGGAGGCCTGAGTCTTATTCCTTCACCAGCCTTGCCACCAGCCGCGCGACCGAGGGGCCGAAGATCAGCACGAACAGGAAGCGCGCGGTCTGCAGGGCCATCACGAAGGAGATGTTCACATTGTCGGAGGCGGCGGCGATGATCGCCACCGAATCCATGCCGCCGGGACTGGTCGCCAGATATGCCGTCAGCGGATCGATGCCGAGATAATGGTTGAGCATCCAGGCAAGCGCGCCGCAGAAGGCTATCAGCGCAAGGATGGACAGGATGATCTGCGGCAGCGCGCGGGTCGCGTGGATGAGGATGCCGCGCGTGAAATTCAGCCCGATCGTCCAGCCGATGACGGCATAGCTGATGGCGAGCAGCCATTGCGGCAACTGGAACGTGACGAAGCCGCCGAGATGCAGCGCGACGCCCAGGATCATGCTGCCAAGGAAGAAAGGCGAGGGCAGGCGCAGCCATTTGCCCGCAAACGCCCCGATGGCGGCAATGCCGATCGTGGACAGGAACGACTGCCATTGGATTGCCGGAAACCACGGCACCGGCGACAGTTCGACGCCCGAGGTGTCGACCCAGAGCCGGGCGATCAGAGCGGCCATGACCGACACGAAGATGACGCGCAGGTATTGCATGAAGGCGACGAGGCGCGCATCCGCGCCGAAAGCGCCAGCCATCAGCACCATGGCGGTCGATGCGCCGGGCGCCGTGCCCCAGACGGCCGTGGTGCCGGGCAACACCTTCCACCGGCTGATGAGCCAGCCGAGAAAGCTGGAAGCCACCAGCGTGGCGATCACCGCACCCAGGAAAAGCGGCCAGTCATGCGCGAAGGAGACGAAGATTGCGAACTCGATGGAGGACGCCACGAGACAGCCGATGACCGCCTGCGCCGAGAAAAAGATGGGGCGCGGCAGGCGCACCGTCGCGCCGTTGATCCCGCAGAGGATGCCCGCGACCATCGGACCGATCAGCAGGGCTGCGGGAAGGTCGGCGAATTCGAGCAGGCTTGCAAAGAGGACGGATACCAGCAGGATGATGCCCCATTGCAGGCCGGGCGTCAGACGGGACATCGGTTCCGGGGCGGTGGGTTGCTGTGGGGCTTGCATCGATGCTCCGTGCTTTCGCCGGCAAGGGCGGCAACTCCCGCCCCTTTCCCTCCCTTACGCGATTCCTTCCACATCGCGAACGGCGGCGCGGCTGGATGGTGCCGGCCATGGTCACGCGTTTGACGCGAAAGATTATCCGATCCGGCTATCTGGACGCGATAAACAGGCCTGAAAGCCCGATAATTCCTTCATGGGGCCAGAAACCGGGCGTAGTAAGGCCACAATTGCTGCTGAAAGTACGCCCTACATTGGTGCGGGGGACCTTGCCGGATCGGCCGGGCGCACCGTGTTTCGCAGCGTGGAATTCCGGCGAAGACGAGTCTCTAAGCGTTCGATTGTTCCAGGCAAACCCATGCGTGGAGTAAACCCGTGACAGCTTCCAGACTTGCCGATGCCCCCAACGATGCCCCTGCGCTGGAGCAAGAACTCTGGCGCAGCGTTTCGCGCCCCGCCCCTCAGTCCGCTCCCGGACCTTCTCACCCGCTGATGCCGGAACGGCCACTTTCCGCAGGGTTCAATCGCCCGCTGCCTGCGCCCGCCAACCAGAGTGTGCCGCCCGCGGCCCTGAAGCCGGCACGGATGCCGCCGGCCGCCGCGCTGCCGGCCGCGCCGGCGCAGGAGGCGGCCCAGTCTTCGCCATCCCGGCCGGTAGCGCCGCATCGGCCTGCCAATGACGGCGTCACCGCACATCAGCGCCGCTACGACTGGAATGCCCGTGGAGTGCCTGCTGAAGAGCCGGCGGCCACCGAATCGTCGATCGTCGAAAAGGCGGTCGGGATTTATGCTTCACTTGCCCGGCAGGCCACCAGGCTTGCGGGCATCAGCACGCCGCGCCGCTGGGCCGTAGGCGTTGCGGGTGCGGCGGTCGTCGCGGTTCTCGGTGCGGCAACGGTCGGCATGACGCTTTTCCTCGACGCCCCACGCGACGTTGAAAAACCGGTGGTGCAAGCCGCTGCGGCGGAGACAGTCGCCGCGCCTGCTTCTCAGGCGACTGACCAGCAAGCACTGGCCCCGCAACCTGCCGCGCCCGCGAAGGAACCGACAGCCGCCATTCCGGCGAGTGTGGTCGTTACTCCTGATGCTTCCGCGGTTCCGGCAAATGCCGCAGCCGCGCTGTTGCAACCGCAGGCCTCCGCGCCGGCGGCGGTTGCTTCCATGCAGACACTCGAAACCGGCGATGCGCGCTGGGCACGCAACGACCAGGCCACGCCCGCACAGGCGGATCAGCAGGAAAACGCATCCGCGCCCCGACAGGAATTGGCACAAAACGACGGAACGGACAGCGCGACGACGAGCGGCATCGTGCCGATCAAGCCAGCGGATGCGCAAAATGTGCTGGCCGATGAGCAACCGGCTGAACCTGCTGCGGTACAGCCGGTCGCGGCCGATGGCGGAAACGGTTCATCTGCCGTGACGACCGTGGCCGTGAAGATGCGCGCCAAGGAAAGCAACGATGCCAAAGTGATCGCGGTGCTTCCGGCACGTGCCCCTGTGGATGTGCTGGGCTGCAAGGCCTGGTGCAAGGTTTCCTACAAGGGCCAGGAAGGCTTCATCTACAAACGCTTCGTGCAGCGCTGATTTGCCGGAGGCAGGAGGGGAAGCCCGCATGGCCGCAACGCCATTTCCCCTCTTGCTCCGTTTCCCATTCGCAGCTATGAAAAGTGCATGATGATGATTTCGCACACGACGCAATGGTGGTGGGCCTGCTAAAAGCGGCCTCGAGAGCGCGTGCGCGTTAAAACTTTGGTGGCCGCAGGAGAAATCCGGGCGGCCATTTTTCGTTTTAGGGCTTTCCCGGTCCACCTGCCGACAAGAGGAAGGAAACGGGAATGTCGGTCGAAACGCTTGAAGATGGTTCGGAACGCTACGTCACCGCTGGCGGCGTAGCAGTTACCCGCCAACGTCACGATGCCGTTTATGGCAGCGCGATCGAGGCCTATATAGATGGGCTGAACTCGCGGCGCGGCGCGGTCTTTTCCTCCAATTACGAATATCCCGGCCGCTACACTCGTTGGGACACAGCCATTATCGACCCGCCGGTGGCGATCAGCGCGCGCGGCCGCGCCATGCGCGTCGAAGCGCTGAATGCGCGCGGCGAGGCATTGCTCACCGTGATAGCCCCGGCGGTGAAGGCGCTCAAGGAAGTCAGCGTCACCGGCGAGACCAAGCGCCTGATAACGCTCGACGTGGCAAAGCCGGGCCGTGTCTTCACCGAGGAAGAGCGCAGCAGGGCCCCTTCGGTCTTCACGGTCCTGCGCGCCATTACCGGCATTTTCCGTAGCGAGCATGACAGCAATCTCGGTCTTTACGGCGCTTTCGGCTACGATCTCGCTTTCCAGTTCGATCCGATCGAACAGACGCTGAAGCGTGCGCAAAGCCAGCGCGACCTGGTGCTTTATCTGCCCGACGAAATTCTCGTCGTCGATCACCATGCGGCGAAAGCCTGGCACGACCGCTATGACTATGCCGGCGAGGGCTTTTCCACGGAGGGCCTGCCGCGCTACGGCGACATCGAGCCCTTCCGTCCTTCCGACCGCATCCCGCCGCGTGGCGACCATGAGCCGGGCGAATATGCCAAAATCGTCGAGAAGGCCAAGGAAAGCTTCCAGCGCGGCGATCTGTTCGAGGTGGTGCCGGGCCAGATGTTCTATGAGCGCTGCGAGACGGCTCCATCGGAGATTTGCCGGCGGTTGAAGAAGATCAACCCGTCGCCCTATTCCTTCTTCATCAATCTGGGCGAGGGGGAGTATCTGGTGGGCGCCTCGCCTGAAATGTTCGTGCGGGTCGTGGGCCGCCGGGTCGAGACCTGCCCGATCTCCGGCACCATCAAGCGCGGCGATGACGCCATCGCCGATGCCGAGCAGATCATCAAGCTGCTCAACTCCAAGAAGGACGAGTCCGAGCTCACCATGTGCTCGGACGTCGACCGCAACGACAAGAGCCGGGTGTGCGAGCCGGGCTCGGTGCGCGTCATCGGCCGTCGCCAGATCGAGATGTATTCGCGGCTCATCCACACCGTCGATCACATCGAGGGGCGTCTGCGCGAAGGCATGGATGCTTTCGATGCCTTCCTGTCCCATGCCTGGGCCGTCACCGTCACCGGCGCGCCCAAGCTGTGGGCCATGCGCTTCATCGAGAAGAACGAGAAGAGCCCGCGTGCGTGGTATGGCGGGGCCATCGGCATGGTGCATTTCAATGGCGATCTCAACACCGGGTTGACGCTGCGCACCATCCGCATAAAGGACGGGATCGCCGAGGTGCGAGCCGGTGCTACACTGCTGTTCGATTCCATCCCGGAAGAAGAAGAAGCCGAAACCGAACTGAAGGCATCCGCCATGCTCTCCGCAATCCGTGACGCCAAGGCCGGCAACGCCCCTTCGACGGAGCGCCAGTCGGCGCGCGTCGGCGACGGGGTGAAGATATTGCTGGTGGACCACGAAGACTCCTTCGTCCACACGCTGGCGAACTATTTTCGCCAGACCGGCGCGGATGTCTCGACCGTGCGCGCGCCGGTGCCGGACGAACTGTTCGACGAGTTGAAGCCCGACCTCGTTGTGCTTTCGCCCGGCCCCGGCTTGCCGAAGGATTTCGATACGGCAGCCACCATCAAGAAGGCGCGCGCGCGGGATCTGCCGGTGTTCGGCGTCTGCCTCGGCTTGCAGGCGCTGGCCGAAGCCTATGGCGGCGAGTTGCGCCAGCTTCATGTGCCAATGCACGGCAAGCCCTCACGCATCCGCGTCTCGAAGCCCGGCGTGATATTCTCCGGCCTGCCGAATGAGGTGACGGTCGGGCGTTATCACTCGATCTTCGCCGATCCGGCCAGCCTGCCGCGCGATTTCGTGGTCACGGCGGAGACGGATGACGGCGTCATCATGGCCTTCGAGCACAGCAAAGAGCCGGTTGCCGCAGTGCAGTTCCATCCCGAATCGATTATGACGCTTGGCCAGAATGCCGGTATGCGCATGATCGAGAATGTCGTGGCGCATCTTCCCCGCAAGGCACGGGAAAAGGCGGCTTAAGGTTTACCCCCGCGGGGTCGACCCGCTCCGGGAATTGACTTATTGAGGCATGGCCCTGTTCACGCAGGGCCGTGCCTCGATCTATTTGGGACCATGGCAGGCCTGAGGATATGACAGACGCGAACCGCACCCTGACCTCCAAGCAGAAGATCGAGCGACTGGCCGCATGGTCAATTGTGATCGCCTTCGGCGTCATGGCGCTGAAATATCTCGCCTACCAGCTTACCGGCTCGGTAGCGCTCTATTCGGATGCGCTGGAATCGGTGGTCAATGTCATTGCCTCGACAGCGGCACTATGGGCGATCCGCGTCAGCCACAAGCCGGCCGACCAGGAGCACCCTTACGGCCATCACAAGGCCGAATATTTTTCCGCTGTGCTGGAAGGCGTGCTGATCGTGCTGGCAGCCCTTCTCATCCTGCGCGAGGTGTGGCTCGCATGGCAGACGCCACGTTCGCTGGAGCAGCCCTGGCTCGGCCTCGCCATCAATGCCGCCGCCGCCGGGATCAATGCGTTCTGGGCGCTGCTGCTCATCCGCACCGGCCGGCGGCAGCGTTCGCCCGCGCTGCTGGCCGACGGGCAGCACATCATGACCGATGTGGTCACGTCCGTCGGTGTCATCATCGGCCTGGTGGCGGCGGTGGTCACGGGCTGGCGCTTCCTCGATCCAGCGCTTGCGGTGATCGTCGCGCTCAACATTCTGTGGCAGGGCTGGCATGTCATCGGCGCCTCCCTGCAGGGGCTGATGGATGTCGCGGTGGACCATGAGGAGACGCTGCGCATACGCGACGTCATTTCCGCCAATTCAAAGGGCGCGCTGGAGGTGCACGACCTCAAGACGCGCATCGCCGGCCGCGCCGTGTTCATCGAGTTCCATCTGGTGGTGGATGCCAAGATGAGCGTGGGCGATAGCCATGTCATCTGCGACCGCATCGAGGATGCGCTGAAGGCGGAAATCCCTTCGGTGCGCGTGACGATCCATGTCGAGCCGGACGACGAGGCCAAGCTGCCGAAGGGAACGCCGGCGGTGCCGTTCGCATAAGGTGCGGCAGGGCATCCTGATGGATACCCGCGTGCTTTGAGCATGATCCCGAAACGTGGAGCCGGTTTTCGGGAAAGATCATGCTCAAGCAGATAGATGGAGTCCTGTCGAACGTATGAATGCAAACGGCCCGGCGCGATGCGCCGGGCCGTGTCTGGTTTGTTGCGCCGCGTAGCGGCGGATTCGTCAGAACAGTCCTTCGATCTGTCCGTGTTGGTTGAGGAAGATCTTTTCGGATGATGGG
>Ga0182738_1004732_pt1 | contig 14889 bp, 13 predicted proteins | sample eDN5th30CBELigMG_FD_128876 | JGI IMG/M metagenome (GOLD analysis project Ga0182738, IMG submission 128876) | Enriched Miracle-Growth compost microbial communities from Emeryville, California, USA - eDNA 5th pass 30_C BE-Lig MG (version 2)... ... | reverse complement strand
TGTCGCGCGTCTCGATGTCGCCGAGCTGGTCCCTGTCCCGTTCGATCAGCCCCGCGAGCCGCCGCAGCAATGCGCCGCGCTGCGTGGCCGAGAGGCCGGTCCATTGCGGCGAGTACAGCGCCTCGTGCGCCGCCGAGATAGCGCGCTGTGCGTCCTCTTCCTGCCCCCTCGGAACGGTCGCCCAGGCGGCCCGCGCATAGGGATCGATCGTCTCGATCGTGCCGCCGCCCGCGGCGGGATGCCAGGTCCCGCCGATGAACATTTCATAGTGTTTCATATTGTAGCGTTCCTTTGCCTGCCTGTTGGCGACGATCGTCAGCGTGCCGTGTCCCAGGCGCCCGGCCGCGGCAGGCTTAGATGGTCGCGCAGCGTCGTTCCCTCATATTCGGTACGGAAATATCCCCTCTCCTGAAGCTCCGGGACCAGAAGGTCGCAGATCAGGTCGAGTCCGCCGGGCACGAAGGCGGAGTTCAGACTGAAGCCGTCGCAGGCGCCGTTTTCGAACCAGTCGATCATCCGGTCCGCGACCGCCGCGGGCGTACCGGAAACCCATTGGTGGCCATGCCCGCGCGCATGTTCCAAGATGAGCTCGCGCAGCGTGTAGCCCTTGTCGACCGCCAGATGACGGAATATCTGGTAGCGGCTGTTGCTTTCCTGCTCGGGGCCGAGGAACCATTCCGCCGGGCTGGGCCTGTCGAGGTCGAGCTCGCCCAGCCGCATCTTCAGCCGCTGGCCCAGGATGTAGCGGCCCGTGTCCATGCGCACATGGGCGCCAAGGTAGGCCACCAGCTCTTGCGCCTCCTTCTCGGTCCGGCCGAGGATGGGCACAAGGCCGGGGAGGATCTTCACATGGTCCGGGTTGCGCCCCTTGGAGCGAACCTTCTCCTTGTAGAACCGATAGAAGTCGATTGACTCGCCGCGATCCGGCTGCGCGGTATAGATGGCGTCGGCATAGCTGGAGCCCAGCTCGATTCCGGGTCCGGAAGACCCCGCCTGGACCATAATCGGTCTACCCTGCGGGGGCCGGCGCATATTGATCGGACCCTGGACGCTGAAATACTCACCCTTGTGGTCGATCGCGCGGATCTTCGCCGGGTCGGCCCAGATGCCGCGCGCACGGTCGGAGATCACGGCCTCGTCGGACCAGCTGTCCCACAGCGCCGTGACGACCGCGGTGAACTCGGTGGCGCGGCGATAGCGCTCCTCGGGCGGCGGCATGGAGTCCAGCCCGAAGTTCTCGTTGCCGGAAGCGGAGGTGACGATGTTCCAGCCCGCCCTGCCATGACTGAGCGTATCGAGTCCGGCGAACTGCCGCGCGACATTGTAGGGATCGCAAAAGGTGGTGGAGGCGGTGCCGATGAGCCCGATGCGCGACGTATGTTGCGAGACCACCGCGAGGCTGGTGATCGGCTCGTAGTGGCCGGAGACTGTCGGGTCGGCGCCGGGGACCTTGCCCGCGCTCGATATGTCGCCGAAGAACAGCGCGTCGAGTTTCGCCGCCTCGGCGCGCCTGGCCATGTCGACGATCAGTTCGGGATAGCCGAGTTCCTCGACGCGGCTACCTGGCAGCGTCCAGCTGTCGTAATGATAGCCGCCCGTGATCATGAACAGGCTCAGCACCATGTGCCGGCGCGGCTTCGTGATTTCCTCCATGGCTTCCTCTCGCTCAGCCCGATCCACCACGCCCGCCGATGACACGGGCGGCAAGTTCCTTCACGTATCGGGCATGCCGTTGGACGGCGCCGATAGCCGCCGCGCGGTCGCGCGCCGCCAGCGCTTCGGCAATATCCAGTAACCCGCGCGGATTCATCAGTTCACGCCAGTTGCGTTCGGAAAGCGTCTCACGCCAGATCACGTCGACGCTCAAACGGAAGTGAGCTGCGGCGAGCGGCAGCGAGCCTGACAAACTCACAAGCTGCGCATGAAAATCGTCCACGGCGGCCAAGAATGCGCCGAGGCCAACGGCAGGATCCGCGTGGATATCGCCCGCCCTTTCGGCCAGTCGCAGGAGTTCCGTGGCATGCCGGTCTGTCAGCGCATCGAGATGCGCGTCGATCACGCCGGCCACCATGGTGGTCCGCGCGTCGAACAGGCGTGCCGCGGCCGGGAATGTGATCGGCGCGACCACGAAACTGCCGTCCTCTTGCCGCTCCACCACCGCTTCCGCCGAAAGACGTATGAGCGTGTTGCGGATGTGTCCGGGTTCGGCGGCGAGGTCGGAGGCGAGCCGGCCGGCTTCGAGAACGCCGCCGGCCGGCACGTTCCGTTCCAGAATCCAGCGTCTGAGCTTCTGATAGGCGGCCTGCTCCCGCGAGCGCTCCAGACGGCCGAAACCGCCCTTGAAATAGGTAAGGGGCTCCCCCTCCTCCGCGGATGCTGAGACCACCTCGGCCAGAAACACAGTATGCGTGCCACCTTCCACCGTCTCGACGGTCGCGCATTCGATCGTCGCAAGCGCACCCGCGATCAGCGGCACGCCCGCGTAGCCGAACCGGTGCGGAATACCAACGAACTTGTCGGCCTGCTTGCGGCCGAAGCGCAAAGCGAGATCGTCCTGCCCTTCCGCCAGTATGTTGACGGCGAAGGCGCCCGCCTGTCGTACGGCATGGTTCGTCGTGCTCGACCGGTTGAGGCAGACGAGCATCATCGGCGGGTCCAGCGAGAGGGATGTCACGGCTGATGCCGTAGTGCCGAGCAGCGCCTCTCCGCTGGCGGTGGAAATCACCGTCACGCCGCTCGCGAAATGGCCCGCGACCGCCCGAAAAGCCGTAGAATCGATCCCGCTTGGCTCGCGCAAGCCCGATGCCGGATGGGACATGCTCCTTGCGTCGGCGGTCATCCCACACCGCCTTTCGCCGGCCTGCGGATGAGCCGATATATGTGAGAGCGCAGCCTAGCGAATTCGGGCATCGCCTTGGTTTCAATCTGGTCGCGCTGCTGGCCGAGGTCGACGTCGACAAGGTCGGCGACGGTGGCCGGCCGACCCGACAGGACCATGACCCGGTCCGCAAGATAAACAGCCTCGTCGATGTCGTGCGTGACGAGCACCACGGTGATGCCGAAATGGTCGCGCACGCGCAGAGTCAGGTCCTCCAAGTCGGCGCGCGTCTGGGCGTCCACCGATGCGAAGGGTTCGTCCATGATGATCGCCGCCGGCTGGTAGGCAAGCGCCCTGGCGATTGCCACGCGCTGCTGCATCCCGCCCGAAAGCTGCCAGGGATATTTCTTCTCTACGCCGACGAGGCCCACCTCCTCGAGCGCCCGCAATGCGCGCTCCCGGCGCGTGTCACGATCTATGCCGGCGGATCTGAGCGGCAGGGTGATGTTATCCTCCGCCGTCAGCCAGGGCATCAGAGAACGCGAATAATCCTGGAAGACCACTGCCAGAGCGGCAGGGGGTTCGGTGACCGTCTTGCCGTTGAATACGACCGATCCGCCGGTGGGCAGACGCAGGCCTGCCAGGCATTGCAACAGCGTGGTCTTGCCTGTTCCCGATGGACCGACGATGCACAGGAACTCGCCTTTCCGCACGCGACAGTTCAGCCCACGCAGGACCGGCAGGCTGCCATAGGAGAAAGAGACATCGCTGATGTCGAGGATCGTCTCGGCCTGTGCCATGGGCGCGCCCGGCGAGAGGGGTCCCGGATGGAAATCGGATCGGGTCCGGGGAGCGGAACGGGTCACTGCTGTCCTCCTTGGCTATGCGCCACCATCGCGTAGTGCCAGTGCAGGATGCGCTTCTCCAACACGCGGAACAGCAGGTTCAGCGCGTAACCGAAGAAGCCGAGCATCACGAGGCCGGTCCACATCGGCACCACCTGGAAGGTCTGCTGGGCGTGGCGGATGAAGAAGCCTATCCCGCCGGGCGTGCCGAACATCTCCACGATCACCATCACCGCCACGGCCACGGCGAATGATATGCGCGCCCCGGCGAAGACTTGCGGAGCCGCCGCCGGCAGAAACCCGTAGCGGAATCGGTGCCAGGGGCGGATATGGTAAGTCTCCATCACTGATCGCAGCGTGGGATCGACCGATCGGACGCCCTCGATCGTGTTGAGCAGGATCGGCCAAGTCGAGATGAAGGCGATCATGCTGAGCTTCATCGCCTCGCCGGTGCCGAAGAACATCATCGAGATCGGCAGCAGCGCGGCGCCCGGCACCGCGCGGGCCGCCTCGGTCACCGGACGCGCGGCGACCTCCATGACGGGGACCAGGCCCATGATCGTCCCGAACAGGATTCCCGCCAGCACGGCCACCGCGTAGCCGGCGAGCAGCCGCATCAGGCTGGGCACCAGATCGGTCACGATGCCGCCCCCGGCAAACCAGATCTGCCACGTCGCCGCGACGACGCGCTCCAGCGACGGAAAGAAGAAGGACTGGCTGCCCGCGCTGGCGAACCAGATCGCGCACAGCAGGACGACCGGCAGCCAGGCATTCCACAGGAAGCCAAGGATGCGCCCCGGCACGTCCACGCCGTTACGACCCTTCCCGCTCATGACCGCCCCCTCATCGACGGGTGCCACCACAGCAGCCGCCGCTGGATCAGCGTGAGCGCACCGTTGACGGCGAGGCCGAGCGCGCATGCCGTGAGCACGTAGGCATAGAGCGTATCCGGCTGGTTAAGCACCTGCGCCTCCAGCAGCCGATAGCCGAGCGTACCGCGCGCGGATCCCACGAGCTCGGCGCCGATGGTCACCAGGAGCGCCGCCGTGACGGCAAGCCTCAGCCCCGGCCAGATGAAGGCCAGCGCCTCTGGCACGAGCACGTACCGGATGCGGTCCATCCAGCCGAGCCGAAACGAGCGCGCCACCCGGTGCAGGTCCGGATCGGCATGCTGTCCCGCATAGATCGACTGGATGAGCAGCGGCCAGACGGCGGCGAGACAGCATACCACCACAACCATCGTGACCGTTTGTCCGAACAGGAGCAGCGTCAGCGGGACGATGGCGAGCGAGGGGATGGTGCGAAGGAAGTCGATTACGAATTTTGTCGAATCAAAGGCGCGCCGACTTCGACCGATCAGCAATCCGCAGGGGATTCCCACGACGACGCAGATCGCCAGCGCCGTCGCCCAGGAACGCACCGTCGTTCCGAGCGCGCGCCAGTAGTCCCCGGTGAAGAGGAGCTCCCAGAGCCGCGCCAGCGAGCCGCCGGGACCGGGCATCTCTGCCCGGACCGCGAAGCCGGAGAGGGAGAAAAGGTGCCAGGCGGCGAAGAACAGCCCTACCGTCGTCGCCTGCAGAAGCAGGTTGCGGTAGGCGGCCCGCTTCAAGCCGGAATCCGACGGCGCACTGCCAGCCGTGGTCGTTTCGTTGGCCATGTTCCCCTCCCTCACGCGACAAGGCGCTGCTACGGCGTAACGTAGAGTGCCGACAGATCCGGGAGCTTGTCCTGGGTGATTGCGCCTGTGCGAACGAGGCGGTCAGCCACCGGCTTCGTGGCCTCGGCCGTGAACGGTGCCGTGGCGAAATGCGGCAGGCGTACCTCCGGGGCAATCCCGGCAGGAACCCTGAGACGCTCGATCAGCGCCTTCTCGGCGACTGAGCGATCGCTCGCAATCATTTCTGCGGCTTTGAAGTATACCTGCTGAAGCTTCAGGATAAGTTCGCGGTTCTGTTGCGCCCAGTCCTTCTGGCTGATGAGCCCGAAGACCGGCGCCCCGCCCATAGCTGCATCGGCGGTGATGATGACCTTCACGTCACCCTCGGCACGGGCGACCGCGCCATGCGGTTCGGCCACGGTGACACCGTCGATCTGGCCCTGCCGGAGAGCAGGAAGCTGGCGTTGAGAGGGGACTTCAACCCACTTGATCCTGTCTACCTTCACGCCGGCTGCCGTCAGGGCATCGACGTAGTCGAGCTGTGCGCTGCCGCCGATCGAGTTGGTGCCGATCGTCTTGCCTTCGAGATCAGCGGGAGAATTGATCCCACTGTTGGTCATGACCAGAAGGTTGCCGAAGCCAATTCCGTCCGCCGGCATCTGCTCTGCGGAAACTGCATAGGGAATCGAGACGACGACCGGCAGACCGTTCGCAACTCCCAATACCGCGTTGTGGATATCGATGAAGGCGAATTGCAGTTGCCCCGAAAGCAGCAGGGAAACGGATTCGGGTCCGGACATGGCGGGCACGAGATCGACATCGAAACCCGCTTCCTCGAACAGGCCCTGGTCGATGCCGACATAAGCGGGCAGCGCGAAGATGGATGGCGGTATGCTGACGGCTATCTTGGTGAGTTCCGCCGGCTGTGCCTGCACGGCTTGAACGTGACCCGCTGCGACGCCGAACGCCAGCATCGCCGCCGATGCGGCTGCGAACAGCCCATGACGTAGTTTGCTTTTCATGTCCTACCCTTCCTTCTCCCTAGGATGATGAGGCTTTCGCTGCCTCGTGCGTTTCAGTACCTATCCCGGCTCGGGAACCTCCAGGTCCACGAGCGGCGCGAACTGCTGTCCGCCGAACAAATCCCTGTCCAGCGGATGGCCGTTGGGCACCTTTCGGGGGAAGCTGATCTTGAAGGCGTTGGCGGGGGCGTATTCGAATATCTCGATTTCCGAGACCGGCACGCCGAATATCCTGGACATCTCATCGGCCGAGATCACGCGGCTTGCGACGACATGTTCGTAGATGTCCGCGCTGGGGAACATGATGTCGACCGTGAGCATCCACGGCCCGGCATTCTTGCTTCTGATGAGTTGCGCGAGCGAACCGAGAGCGACCATCTGGGTCATACCTCCTCAAATCGGACTGGAAAGAACTCGAGCGGATCGTCGAGCTCGACGACGTGATTCAGCACGAAGCTGTAAGCAGGCCCGAGATCGGTGAGGTGCGGGGCGACCGGGAAGGCGAGGTTGGAGACAAGGCCGCGCCATTGCGGAACGGCGAAATGCAGGATGGCGTGTCCTCCGGCGGCAGCGGCGCCGGAGGCCAGCTCCTGCGTCGGCGCCACCACGACGAGGAGCACACCGAGCTCATGATGGTTGACGAAGTCACGCGAGTCGCGCTCGCCCAGTACCGCGTTTTTGCCGAACACGCGATAGTCGACCTGACACTGCGCCGCGGCCTCTTCACCGAGGGAGCGCTTGAGCGTGAATGCGACCGACGTCTTGGCGGCCTCGAACCATGTATCAAAGTCGCGCAGGATCATCGGATCGGTGATGCCGCCCAATACCTGCGAGCGATAGCCGACCACCGCAGCACCTTCGAGCTTGACAGTATAGGGTGCGCGCTCGAAGCCGCTCCCGCGGACTCGCACGGCGCGGTTGCCGACGGCTTCGTAGGAGACGTTCTCCAGATGCATCACGCCGCCCGGCTCGTGCATGACATAGGGGTTGGATGTTTCGTAAAGGGCGTGCGAGGCGACGCTGATCGGGCTGCACGTCTGCTCCGGGCTGACAGGCTTGAGCTCGAAATAGTCTTGCGTGATCGTGCAGATCATGCCCTCGGGCTTCTTCATCTGGTCGACTGCGGCCCCGCCGCATTCCATAATCTTGGCCGCGTGCCATGCCAGACCAGCAGGAAAGCCGCGATGCACGGGGATGGCCGCGAACAGCGCGGCGTCACTCGACCGGCCGGCGAGCACAATGTCGGCGCCGCCTTCGAGCGCGGCGATATAGGGTTCCGTCCCCATCATCGCGACGATCCTGCGGGTGTCGGTGAATGTCGTCTCGTCGATCTCGGGTGCGGGATGCAGCGGGCGGATGCGACCCTGCCGGTACTTCTCCACCAGCGCCTCGCGGTCCGGCTCGGCCGGGATGAGTGCAACCCGGAAATGCAGCGCCTCCTCGGCGGCGATCTCCTTGGTGATCTCCCACATCCAGTTCAGATTCCAGTTGCCGCCGCTGCCGCCGCACGATCCGATGAGCAGAGGAATATCGTGCTTGCGTGCGGCTATCACGAGCAGCCGCAGGTCGCGCTTGATGACATCCCGCGACATGAAATAGCGGTCGGCGCCCAGATAGCTCGGCCCACCGTCGGTGGAACCGGAATCCACGGCGATGAATTCGATACCCTCGCCAAGCGCGGCCTCGAAATACTCCTCGGTGAACCCACCACCAATCATACCTGTCGGCGCAAGATATCTGATCTGCGTACTCATCTGTCGTTCTCACCTCTCACGCTGCGAGCCGAGGCGGAGCTACCTGGCTTGCCTAATCTTGAAAGGGGGAAATGAGCACGAGCGGACACCGCGCCGGAACGCATCCGGCAGACTCCATCAACTCTTCCTCCCTTGCTCCCATCAGACGATCGACGACGTAGCCAAGCGTTGGATCGGGAACATTGAGAGGCTAGCTTATCTTTTCATGCATTGTTGACATTGTACCGATACATCTTTCACATCGCATACTGGAAGGATCAGCAAAGGCGTCGCGCAAGGTTCATGAAGAGAGTCGCACATGATGAAGGAAAAGAATCTCCCCGACCTCCAGAAGCTGTTCTACTTCTCAGAAGTTGCCAGGCATGGGAGCTTCAGGCAGGCTGCGCTGAAACTCGGCGTGGACCAACCTCTGCTCAGCCGGAAAGTGCAGGATCTCGAACTCTATTACGGGTCGGTGCTGCTGCAACGCGGCGCGAAGGGCGTTAGCCTGACGGAGGTCGGCTCTGACCTGCTTTCGGAAGTCGAGCCCATCCTTGCCAGCGCGATGCACCTCAATGAGGTCTTTCTCAATCATCGCTCCGCCCCCACTGGGTGGGTCCGCGTCGCCGTGCCCCCGAGCCTCAGCGAACGTATCCTGCCACTTCTGTCGGAGCGTCTGAACCGCGACTTCCCGTCGATCAAGCTTCATCTGACCGAGGGATCGCCCACTCAGATACTCAATTTGATCACAACCGGGGAGGTCGACATCGCGGTGGTGGCAACGCCTACCCAGACGAACCTCCTCATCGAAGAACACCTTATAACGGAAGAGATTTACTTGATCGGCAGACCACGCGATGCGTACAGCGGCTATGTGACTGCCGAGGAACTTGATAACATCCCGCTGGTCATGCAGTCGCAGCCCCACGGAATTCAGAAAACCGTAGCCGGCATCGCAAGAAAAATGCACGTCACGTTAAAGCCGCGGATCATCGTTGACGGTCCGCATTCTTTGCGCGCCCTTGTCTTGAGCGGGCGGTATTATTGCATCCTTCCCTGCGCGATGTTCGTCGAGCAACTCGCAAGCGGCAAGGTTACTGCGCGTCGCTTCAGGGCAAAGCCGACACGGCGGCTCTCCATCGCTAGCTTGCGGGACCGTCCGTTGTCCTTCGCCGCGCGCATGGCGGCCCAGGCATTGAAACTCTGCACAAACGAACTCAGCCTGGACGAAGAGCAGGACGTATCGGTGGAAGATGAATCGAGCCCATCCATCTCTTGATCGGCAGGTGATGCAATTCGCACATGATGTGTATGTATGAATTGTATCTGTTACACCTGCTGATCCGCACCTCATCGACACTCGGTCAAAACCAGGATTCTGGTTCTTTTTACTCACAGGGGAGGACATCGCAAAGCCTTGAAGCATAAGTGTTTTCATAACGTTCGAACATTCGCGACGAGCTGCGGAGTGCAGGTGAGCCAGGCAGTCCTCTAACTCGCCGCGGAGTAGAAGCATTTCCCGAAACTGGCTTTCCGCGATGGCCTTGCTCAACGGATTATCCCCTTGACCCAAAAGTCCATTTCTCCCAGCGTCCTCGACGGAGCGTGGCGTTCCCCGGAGGGGGGATAAAACTTCGCTCTGACAGGGAGGAAGCAACCGGCCGCGGCAGTAGGGAATGGCCTCAGCGTAGCTGAGACGCGCGCTCTGATGTTGCAGCTTGTCCCGACAGGGGCCATGGCCGCGACAAGACCACGCTGCTCGGTTTCGCCGACGAGCCAGACTGCGCAATGGTCATCCAATAGACACTGTTGTCCCAGCGATGGGTCGGGGAGGAACTGTTCTTTGCGGCAGGAAACCACACACTTGCTTGCGCGGATGAAGACGATGCTCTCTGTGCCGGGCGATCGTCCCGAGCGCTACGAGAAGGCGATTGCCGCGGGCGCGGATGCCGTGATCTTCGATCTTGAAGACGCAGTCGGGCAGGGACAGAAGGATGAAGCGCGGCGCCTGGTTGCCGCGTATTTTGATCAGCAGCCCGCCTCCCCAGACGTGCTGCGCGGCATTCGGGTCAACAACATCCACACGCTCGCTGGGTTGAGGGACATCGAGGTGCTGGCCTGCATGGCGCGGCTTCCGGACTTCGTTGCGCTACCCAAGGTGGAATCCTCCGCCGAAGTGCTGATATACGACCGGCATCTCGGGAGAGCGGGGTCGAACCCCGAGCTTGTGTGCATCGTGGAAACCGCATTGGGACTCGAACGCGCGCTGGATATCGCCACTGCAACGTCTTCGACGGCAATCATCGGGTTCGGAGGAGGCGATCTCGCCGCTGACCTGGGAACCGAACTCTCCTGGGAGAACATGCTCCCGGCGCGAATGCGGATCATCCAGGCCGCGGCCGCCGCCCGCATTTCGGCGATGGACATGCCATGGTTCGACATTGGCGACGCTGCAGGACTGGCCGACGAAGCCCGCCTTGCCAAGCGGCTCGGTTTCCGCTGCAAGCTGGCGATCCATCCCCGCCAGGTCGCGGTGATTGCCGACAACATCGGTCCGACCGCCGAGGAGACGGCATGGGCGCGGCGTGTGGTTGAAGCGTTCGAGCAGAATGCGGGACGCGCATTCCAACTCGACGGCAGGATGATCGATGAGCCGATCTACCAACAGCAGAGGCGGGTGCTTGCGGTCGCATCCGCCGGGGTCGCGGTCCCCCGCCACGCGGCCGCGCAATCGAACGCGAGGCCGCAATGACCGCTCTGGCTCTTAAGGGCGTCAAGGTCCTCGACATGACCAGCTATCTCGCCGGCCCGTATGGAGGGACATTGCTGGGAGATCTTGGCGCCGATGTCGTCAAGGTCGAGAGCCCGGACGGCGATATGATGCGGAAATATCCGTCCACCCTGCCCGGCGAGAGCCGTGCTTATCTCGGGGCCAACAGAAACAAGCGGACCATCGTCATCGACCTCAAGAATCCGGCCGGGGTTGACACCTGCAAAAGGCTCGCCGCCGGCGCCGATGTCGTGATCCAGAATTTCCGGCCGGGCGTCGCGGAGCGGCTCGGCCTCGGCTTCGACGATCTAAAGGCCCTGCGGGCGGATATCGTCTATTGCTCGCTGACCGGATACGGTCTCGACGGGCCGATGGCGGGCAATCCGGGCTTCGACCAGGTTCTTCAGTCCATGACGGGGATCGCGGCAGCCCAGGGATATCCGGAGCCGGAGCCGAGGATCGTCTGGGGGTCGCCGGTCGACTTCTATGCTTCCTCGCTTCTGGCGATGGCGGTCTGCGCAGCCCTGTTCGATCGCGAGCGGACGGGAACGGCGCAATTCGTCGAGACCTCGCTGCTGCGCTCCGCGCTGGCGATGCAGCCCGGCCGCATGATCTGGGCCGAGGGCGAGGGCCGCGAGGTCCAGCGCGACCTGAGAGGTGGCAGGCTCGGCGGAATCCATCCGACCAAATCCGGCTACATCTATCTCCAGGCGCAGACGCCGGCCTTCTGGCGGGCCCTTTGCGAACTGACCGGGCTCTCGCATCTTGTTGACGATCCGCGTTACGACGACCTGCGAAAGCGCCACGATCGCGAAGACGAGCTCCTGCCGTTGCTTCGCGACGCGCTGGCGAAGAAAACCGCCCTAGAGTGGGAGGCGCATTTCGGAAGTCGCGTGCCCTGCGTGGCCGTCCGCACGTTCGAGGACATGTTCGATCATCCGCAGGTGCTCAGCCAGCGTCTTCTGCAGACACATGCGCATCCGGAGCTTGGCAGCTTCCGGGCGATGTCGGGGCCTGTCGCCATCAACAGGACCGAGGGCGAAGGGGTCGAGCGGCGCGCGCCGATGCCGGGCGAACATACAAGCGAACTGCTGGCGGAGGCAGGTTTCTCTCGCGGCGAGATCGACGCTCTCAGGCAACAGGGCGCGGTTCGGTGATTGCTCCGGGCGAGACCGTCTGGGCCGCGTCAATCCGCAAGCGCCTTTAGCGGAGAAAGACGGGAGCAGTCAGGAAACACGACGACAGAAGAGAGATATTTCGGCAGCTGAGGCTGCTTCATCTGGGAGGAAGTAGACATGAACAACCGCATTTTGGGAATTGCAACTTCGCTGATGCTCGGACTGACCGTGGGGATGGCCGGGGCAGCCGAGATGATCATCACGTCCGAGACCGCGCCCACCCACTGGAAGGCGTTGCAGATGGATGCGCTGGCGAAGGACATCACCGAGCGCAGCGGCGGGCGTATCCAAGCCAAGACCTATCACACCACGCTGTTCAAGGGCGACAAGGAAGCTGTCGAAGCGCTGGGATCCGGAGCGGTCCACATGGTGTGGCCGAACAGCGACCGGCTGGAGGCGATCAACCCGGCCTACAGCGTCCTGGGTATTCCATTCACCTTCAAGGCGGCAGAAATGGGACGCACTGAAGTGCAGGGCGAACTCACAAGTTTGATGTCGCCGCTGGTGGAGGATCGCGGCATAAAGGTTTTGGGCATCGCCCGCGCCACCGAGGCAATTTTCCTCAGCCGCGCCAAGATCAGCGGGCTTGACGATATGAAAGGCAAGAAGATCCGTGTGCCTGGTGCGATCAGCGCGCGTGAGATGATGGAAGCGCTCGGCGCCAGCGGCATCTCGATGGCGGCCTCGGAACTGGCCACTTCGTTGGCGCAAGGGGCCATCGACGCGGCCTTCACCTCCGCCGGGCAGTGGCCGGGCATGGGGACTTCGGTCACCAAGTACGGCTTCCAGGTCGCCGACATGCATCTGGGCACATACTCGATCGTCATTGACAAGGATTGGTTGGAAGGCCTCGACCAGCCGGACCGGGAGGCGGTTCTGTCAGCGACAGCCGACCTGATGTCGCGCCAATGGAAGGAGGCCGCGGCCAACGAGGCGGAAGTCACCGCCAAGATGATATCGCAGGGCGGCGAGATCGTCCGGCTTGAAGGCGATGCCACGGAACCCTTCCGCAAGGCGCTTGAGCCCATGCGGCAGAAGTATCTCGCCAATTACAGCGAGCTTGCCGCCAAGGTCCGGGCGGTGATGGAGCACTGACGACCCGGCGATCGCCGCGCAAGGCTTGGAGAATGAAATGACGGACACATCGCTTCCGGTCAGGCCTTACGTCCCACCTGGCCTGCTCGGCCGGATCGTGCGGTTCATCGACCTCTTCGAGACGCGCATCCTCTGGCCGCTGGGCACCATTCTGCTGGTGGGAACCGCCGCCCTGATGCTGATGGAGGTGGTAACGCGCTCCGCCTTCGGCATCACCCAGGCCTGGGCGGAGGAACTCATCCGCTACATGACCCTGTGGGCGGTGTTTATCGTTGTCGGCCTCGGCTATCGGCGCGGCCATCTCGTGCGGACCGAACTCATCACGCAATATATGTCGCCGGCCGTGCTGAAGGTCACCTATCTCGTCAACAGCCTGACCGGCATCCTGTTCGCGGCGATCATGCTGCATTCCAGCATCATGCAGGTCCGCTTCCTGTTCCGCATCGGCATCAAGGGCGACGCCTTCATGGTGTCGCTCTGGTGGGTGAAGGCATCCATCGCCATCGCGTCGGTAGGCCTGCTCCTGTTCATGATCCGGGCGCTGATCGAAGCCATCGCCGGCCGTGATCCCTACGCCATCGCCGACGAGGACCCCATCCATGAGTAGCGCCGTCGCCCTGGGGCTCCTGCTCCTCTTTCTCGCCATCGGCCAGGACGTTGCGGTTGCCGTCGGCCTCGTCGCCGTCATCCTGCTGTTCTTCTCGTTCGATATTCCGAGCGTCGTGCTCGCCCAGGTCGCGTTCGGCTCGCTCGACAGCTATGCGCTCGTCGCCATTCCGCTTTTCGTGCTGGCCGGCAACCTCGCGACGCGCGGCGATATCGCCGGCATGATCTTTTCGACACTGGCATCGGTGTTGCGCTGCGTGCGCGGCGGCATGGCGGTCAGCCTGCTCGTCGCGACGATCTTCTTTTCCGCCATGAACGGCTCCAGCGTCGCATGCACCGTGGCGATGGGCCCGGCGGCGATCCGCATGCTGCCGGCCGAAGGCTATCCGAAATCCTTTGCCGCGGCCTTGGTGGCGGTGGCCGGGACACTGGGCATCATGATCCCGCCCTCGCTGGCTTTCATCGTCATCGGTGCGATGATGGAACTGCCGATCCTCGACCTGTTCATCGCAGGCATATTGCCGGGTTTGATGGAGGGCGCGCTTCTCATCATAGCGGTGATCTACATGTCCTATCGCTACGGCTATGGCGTAAAGACGGATCGCCCGGACTGGCAGGCCTTCCGGCGCGACGGCACGCGCGCGGCGCCGGCCATGCTGATGCCGCTGCTGATCATCGGCGGCCTCTATCTGGGCATCATGACCCCGACCGAGATATCGGCTTTCGCCGTGGCCTATGCAGCGGTCCTCGGCCTGCTGATCTATCGAACCTTCGGGCTTCGAAGCGGCTTCGGCATCGCCAAGGAATCCCTGCTCCAGACGATGCTCGTCTTCATGATCATCATGTCCGGTACGCTTCTTTCCGTCCTGCTCGTGCGGCTGGGGGTGACGGATGACATCATCGCCATCTTCCGCCAGCTCGATATCGGGCCGATAGGGTTCCTCATCCTGGCGAATGTGATCCTTCTCATCCTCGGCACGGTATTCGAGGGCGCGTCGATCACCGTGCTCGCGGCGCCGATCATGTTTCCGATCGCGATGGAAGTCGGAATCAACCCGATCCATTTCGCCGTCATCTTCGTCGCCTGCTGCGAGATCGCAACGCTGACGCCGCCCGTCGGGATGAACCTGTTCGTCATGGCCCGCGTCAGCCGCCTCGGCCTCGA
>Ga0182738_1004730_pt1 | contig 14892 bp, 14 predicted proteins | sample eDN5th30CBELigMG_FD_128876 | JGI IMG/M metagenome (GOLD analysis project Ga0182738, IMG submission 128876) | Enriched Miracle-Growth compost microbial communities from Emeryville, California, USA - eDNA 5th pass 30_C BE-Lig MG (version 2)... ... | reverse complement strand
CCGGCATGAAGGCCAACACCGAGTGGCTCGACACGATCGGCGCCTATGCCCGCAGCCTCGACGACCTCGCGCTGTTCCGCGCGGCGCTGATGGTCATCCCGCATCGTCCGATCGCGAAGGTGGATACGCCCCCGCGCATCGCCGTCTGCTTTACCCCGCACAAGGACGAGCTGCAGCCGGAAGGAGTCGCCGCAATCGAGGGTGCCGCGGCCAGGCTCGCCAAGGCCGGTGCGAAGGTGGTGGAATACGCAATGCCGCGGGAGATGTTCACGATGCGCGAGGGCCAGCGAACCCTGAGCGCCTTCGAAGGTCCGCGTGCCGCAGCGGACGAGGCCCGCCGCTTCCATGGCCTGCTGTCGAAGAGCTTCCAGGAAGACAAGCTCGCGGCCGGCGCGAAGATCGACTACGCGACCTGGATCGCCGCCCGCAAGCTGGGCGAGCGGGGCCGCGCCGCGGTCGACGCGACCTTCGCGGACATCGACGTGATCCTGACCCCGCCGGCGCGCGGCGAGGCGCCACTCGGACTGGAGCGGACGGGCGATGCGACCTTCAACCTGCTGTGGACCTATCTCTGGCTGCCCTGCGTGACCATGCCCTACGGCCGCGGACCGGCCGGCCTGCCGGTTGGCATCCAGCTCGTCGGACGCCAGCACGAGGACGCCGCGCTGCTCGACAGGGCCGCCTGGGTGAAGGGAGCGCTGCAATGAAGCCGCTCAGCGCCGTCGAAGCGGCCCGCGCGATCGAAGCCGGCACGCTCACCTCCGAAAGGCTGGTCCAGGACTGCCTCGACCGCATTGCCGAGCGCGACGGCACCGTGAAGGCCTGGGTCCATCTCGATCCGGCTCTCGCCCTGAAGCAGGCGCGCGCCGCCGATGTGGCGAGGGGCGGTGTGCTGCGCGGCATTCCGGTCGGCGTGAAGGACATCATCGACACGCACGATATGCCGACCGGGCATAACTCGCCGATCTTCGAGGGCAAGGTGCCGTTCGGCGATGCCGCCTGCGTGGCGCTCTGCCGGACCGCCAATGCCGTGATCATGGGCAAGACGGTGACGACGGAGTTCGCCAACCGCCATCCCGGTCCGACCACCAATCCGCACAATGCGGCGCATACGCCGGGCGGCTCTTCGTCGGGCTCGGCGGCGGCCGTCGCCGACGGCCATGTGCCGCTCGCCTTCGGTACCCAGACCGGCGGATCGGTGATCCGGCCGGCGGCCTATTGCGGCGTGATCGGCTACAAGCCGACCTTCGGCGACTTCTCTCGCGTCGGCATCAAGATGCAGTGCCATTCGGTCGACACGCTCGGCCTGATGGCGCGCACGCTCGACGACATCGCGCTGTTCCGCGGCGTCGTGCTGGCGCTGCCGCCGGTGCCGGTGGCGCGCGATGTCCCCGCGCCGCGCATCGGGTTCCTGCGGACACCGATCTGGGACGAGGCCGAAGACGACACCAAGGCGCTGCTCGAGAAGACCGCGGCCAGGCTCTCGGCATCGGGCGCCTCGGTGCTGGATGTGGCCTTCGGCAAGGCGTTCGACGATATCCTCGACGATCACGGCGCCATCACCGGCTGGGAAAGCATGCGCAACTATGCCGACGAGCGCCTGCGCAATCCGGACAAGGTGAGTGCCGAGCTGATGGCGATCCTCAAGCGCAGCGAGGCCATCACCCTCGAGCGCTATGTCGCCGCGCAGCGCAAGACGGTCGCCTTCAAGGAGCATGTCGACTCGCTGTTCGACAAGGTCGACGTGCTGCTCTGCCCGAGCGCGCCGGGCGAGGCGCCGAAGGGTCAGGCGTTCACCGGCGATCCGCGCTTCAATTCGATCTGGACGCTGGCCGGCACGCCCTGCGTCACGCTGCCCGCCGGCACGGGCGATATGAGCATGCCGCTCGGCATCCAGCTCGTCGGCCTGCGCCACGACGACGACAAGCTGCTCTCCACCGCGGCATGGGTCTCGGCGAAGCTGTGAAGCCAGGAGCGCGGCTCTGGAGAGCCGCGCTTCCGGCGGATCAAAGCATGAGGTGATCGGGAAATGCCCAGGATCAACGGTGAACGACTTCTGGCCGACCTTCGCCGCATCGCCGATTTTGGTCGCTACGAGACCGGTGTGCATCGTCCGCACCTCTCGCCGCAGGATGTCGAGAGCCGTCATTGGCTCGCTGGCCGCATGAAGGAAGCCGGCCTTGTCCCGGTGATCGACGGCGTCGGCACGGTGCTCGGGCGCAGCCCGAAGGCGGGGCCGCGTATCCTGATCGGCTCGCATTCGGACACCCAGCCGCGCGGCGGCTGGCTCGATGGCGTGATGGGTGTGATCTACGGCCTCGAGGTGGTGCGTGCATTGGACGAGGATCCCGCGACGGCGCATCTCGCCGTCGACGTCGCCTCGTGGGCCGACGAGGAGGGACACTGGGGCCAGATGACCGGCAGCCGCTCGTTCGTCGGCATGCTCTCGGAAGCCGACATCGACAACTCGCGCCATCGCGACGAGGGCACCCCGATGCGCGACGCGTTGAAGGCGGCCGGTCTCGACAGGACGCCGCGCGAGCATCTCGAGGAGGGCCGCTATCGCGGCTATCTCGAGGCGCATATCGAGCAGGGCGGTCTCCTGGAGGCGAACGACAAGCGGATCGGCGTCGTCACCGCCATCGTCGGCATCTACCAGTACCGCCTGACCTTCAGCGGCACCCAGAACCATGCCGGCACCACGCCGATGCCGATCCGCAAGGATGCGGGGGCGGCCATGATGCGCCTCTACAACGAGGTGATGGAGAAGTTCCCGGCGCTGTCGGGGCCGCGCAGCGTGTGGACGGTCGGCAAGATGTCGGTCGAGCCCGGCGCGCCCGCGATCATTCCGGGCAAGGCCGAGATGATCCTGCAGTTCCGCGATGCCGATGCCGCCGTCCTCGACCGCTTCGAGAAGGCGTTGCTCGCGATCGTGGATGCGGCGAATGCGAACGGGCCATGCAGGGTCGAGTGCGCGAACCTGTCACGCACGATGCCGACCGTGATGGACGACCGGTTCCTCGACGCCATCGAGGAGGCCGCGGTCGCCCACGCGCCCGGGAAGACCATGCGCGTGCCGTCGGGCGCTGGCCACGACGCGCAGATCCTGGGCCGCAGGCTGCCGGCGGCAATGATGTTCGTCCCGTCGATCGGCGGCATCTCGCATCATTTCACCGAGAACACCGAAGACGCCGACATCGTCCTGGGCTGCCAGGTTTTCGCCGATGCGACGGCGAAGATCCTGACGGGCAATTAGAATTGCCTGCTTCATCCTCACCGGCTCGGCGTCCGGGCAATGAAGAAAGAAGGCGGCTCAATGGAACAGCTTGCGCAGCCTTTTCCTGGCGGCTTCGAGCGGCTGCTTGCGGTTGGTGGGCTGGCGCTTGGCGGAAGCCGCGTTGGCCCGCCCGTCCTCTTCCCGGGCGATCTTGTCGGACCATTTCTTGAGCTTGGCGCGGTGCCGTGCACCGACGCGTCCGTGGGGATGCGAAGCGGCTGCCATGTTGGCTCAACGTCTCCGCACGGAGCGCGTTGCGGTTTCACGCCGCGTCAATTGGTCAGCACGTAGCGGGCGAACGGACCTCGCTTGTCGGCCGGCAGGGAAGGCGTTACCGAATCGACCATGAGCTCGATGTCGCAGCTCACTTCGTTCGACAGGTGCCGGAAAGCATTGAGGCGATCGAAGTCGACCTTGCGGAAGCCAGCCTGTTTCAGGAGCTCCACGACCTCCGGGCGGGTCGGCAGGGGCCGCGGCTGCCCGGCAGCCTTGCCGGACCGGTAGGCAGCCTCCACCGCCTGCCGCCACCGCCCGAACAGCCGGCGGCTTTCGGAGTCGAGCGACCGCGCCCGCTGCAGAGTGCCGACCGAGAAGCTGCGGCAGGCCGCGACGTCGGCGCGGCGCAGGTGGTGCACCAGGTCGGCGCGCGCGGCGACCGCGGCGACGGCCGCCGCGTCGTCGGCGGCACGCAGCGCCGGGACGATATGTTGCCGGCGCAGGTCGGCGATCAGCACGTAGGGTCGCGACAGGCCGTCCAGCGTCGGGCTGCGGACCTCGTCCTCGATGGCCTTGCGCATGCGGCGTTCGACGTCCGAATTGTCGGCCATCACCAACCCGATCAGGGGCATCTGCCGCATGTTGTCGAGCTCGGAGTCGACCGGGTTCTTGCCGCGGATCAGTGCCCAGCCGCTGCCGACCAGCACGATCAGGATCACCGCGGTGAGAAGGCCGGTGCCGCCGTAGCGAATGAGGTCTCGCCTGTCGATTTCCATCGATCGACAGCGTAACAGGCACCATCCGATCGGCAAACCTCGCCCGCGTCCGGTTCACCTTCCAGGCGGGCGTGCCCTTTCCGGGAAGACGTACGCCGTCGCCGCCCCACCCTTTCCCCGGCCTCGATGCCCGGTGCCAGCGCGGCGCAGTGCCGTGCCTGCGCCCGCCGATGGCAGCGCCTTGGGTGGCGCTAGGACACCAGGCTCCAGGCGAGCTCGGCGCGTTCGCGCGGCGACCGGCTCATCTTCACGGAGTCCGGATTGGACGAGTTGCCGGCCAAGCCGCGCCGGTAGACCCCCTGCGCGATGGCGGCGAGGCGGAACAGCGAGAAGGCGACGTAATAGTTCCAGTGGTCGATGCGGTCGCGGCCCATGCGACGGCAGTAGGCGGCGACGTATTCGTCCTCGGTCGGCAAGCCGAGCTTCCCGAAATCGACCCTGGCGAAGCCGTGCGGCGGATCCGCAAGGTGATAGCCGATGCAGTTGTAGGCGAGATCGCACAACGGATGGCCGAGCGTCGACAGCTCCCAGTCGAGCACGGCAACGACGCGCGGCTCGGTCGGGTGGACGATCAGGTTGCCGAGCCGATAGTCGCCATGGACGATCGCGGTCGGGTCCTCGTCCGGAATGTTCGCGGGCAGGAAGGCCGCGAGCTTGTCCATTGCCGGGATGTCTTCGGTCTTGAGCTCGGCGTATTGCCTGGTCCAGCGCGACACCTGGCGAGCGATGTACTGTCCGGTGCGACCGTAGTCGCCCAGCCCGACCCTGACCGGATCGATCCTGTGCAGGCGTGCCAGCACGTCGTTCATCGAGTCGAAGATCGCCCCGCGCTCGGCCGGCGTCCGGTCCGGCATCGACGGATCGACCAGGATGCGGCCCTCGACGCAGCTCATGATGTAGAACATCTGGCCGATGACCGAGTCGTCGGCGCACAGCAGATGGGCCGGGGCGACCGGCACGTGGGTCGCCGCCAGCGCGGAGATCACCCGGAACTCACGGTCGACCTGATGGGCCGAGGCGACGAGCTTGCCGGCGGCTTCTTGCGCAGCACGAAGTCCCTGCGTTTTCCATCGGCCATCTCGGCCGACAGGAAGAAGGTCGGGTTGGAATGGCCCGAATCGAACTGCCGCACCTCGAGCCCGCCCCGGTAGCCGGCGAGATGGGTGCGGAGATAGCGGTCGAGAGCGCTCACGTCGAAACGGTGGCGCTCCATGACGGGAACGGTAGCGGCATAGGTGGGCATCGGCGCGGCAAGCGTGAAGCATAGCCGCGGGGCCGGCAATCGCGTCATCCCACAGAGAGGAACGCAATTTCAGAAAGTGATCTGCGCCCGCGCGTTCTGCGCCTCGCGCATGCCACCGGCGGCCGGAGCGAGCGGCGGAACGTCGCCATCGGCGGCGATGACTACCTGCGAAGGTGAAACGCCGTCCCTGGCCAGCGCCTCCCGGATCGCGTCGGCGCGGCGCTTCGACAGAGCCCGGGAATACTCCGATCCGTTCTCCAGGTCAGTGCTGGCGATCGCGATGTTGGCCGGCCGTCCGCGCCGGACGTCTTGCGCCGCCTGGCGGATGACCGAGGCAGCCACGGGGTTGATGGTGCTGCGCTCGTAGCCGAAGTGGACGACATGGCGCCGGCTGCCCGTCGGCGGCGAGCTGGTCCAGATCTCGCGCTCTTGCCGGACCGCCATGCGCTCGCTCCTGCTCGGGCCGGCGAAGTTGTAGGCCATCCGGATGAAAGGACCGTACTCGACCAGGGATCCCCGGCGCGAACCGTCCGAGGTGATGGTCGTGCCGAAGGAGGTGGCGAGGCGCGCACCGGTCGTGAAGGAGAAGGAGGGCGACTCCGAGGATCGCCAGCTCACGCCCAATTCCCCGCCGAGCTGCGGCACGAACTGCCAGTAGGAGGTGTTGTTGAGCACCACGCCGCTACCGGTGTCGGAGAAGGACGTATAGAGCAGCGCCGCATCGGCGCCGCCGACGACGGCCCAGCTCTCGGAAACCGGCACCCGTATCCCGACACCGACCTTGGGACCGATGCCGTACATCTCGCGCTGGTCGGAGCCGGCGGCGCCCGGGATGCTGTAGACCGCGCCCTGCCTGTAGTGGATGCCGCGCAGGCCGGCATTCACGCGCCACCACTCGGTGCTGTAACCCGCTTCCAGATCGAAATGCTGGTGGTTGGTGTCGACCGAAAGCGTGCCATTGCGAAAATTGGTCAGGTGCGACAGCAGCCCCTGCACGTCGCCCGCGAGCGCGACGTCCCAACGCGGGTCGAGCTTGTAGCCGATGAGCATCTGACCGCCGGGGCCGTCGGTTACCGGCGCGGTGCCGCCCTGGCTGGAGATCCGGTCTCCGCCCAGCCACATCCAGCGTCCGTCGATGTTGCCGAAGAAGCCCTGTTGCTCGGGCACCTGCGCCCACGCGGGGATGGCCAGCGCGCCAACGAGTCCCGCAAGAGCGATCAGCCTGGCGATGGAGGCCACGACAACGCACTCCTCCGAGTTCCGTTGTCATGAGAACGCAGCTTTTCCGAACCAGTTTCGCCGCAAGTCAAACAGAATCTTTCTGCAGAGGCCTGCACGGCACGCGCAACCGACCCGGCCGGTGTTCGTTTCAAGCGATCACAGGAGAGACGTCGCCGTGGAGAAACCAGTCGTCGCGCCGGTTCAGACTGTTCATGTGCGCGGCGTTTCGGCCATCCGCCGCCCGTTGATCATTCTGGCGGTTTGCGCGATCGCGGGTGTCGGTTACGTGGCGCGCGATTTTCTCATCCCCACGGCGGGCGCTGTCGTGTTGGCGCTCATGCTGACGCCGGTAGCCAACACGCTGGAGCGCATCCGGTTGCCGTCGACCCTTGCCGCGGCCGTGTCGGTGCTGCTGCTCACCCTCGTCATCGCCGGCATCCTGTCGCTCGCCATCCCCTCGATCGCCGATTGGGCGGCACAGGCGCCCTACCTGACGCTCACGTTGCAGCGCAAGCTCGAAGGGCTGCGCAAGTCGCTGCTCTTCATGCAGGAACTCACGAGCAAGGTGGAGCAGGCCACGAACGCCGCGGGGGCGGCCAAGGCCGTGGAGCCCGAGAAGGTGGTCGTCGCCAGCCGCTCCCTGCTCGGTCAACTGGCCAGCACCACGCCGGCCGTCATCCTCCAGATCGGATACGCCGGGGTGCTCGCCTTCATGCTGCTGGCCCACCGCAACGACCATCGCCGCCAGATCCTGCGGGTGCCGCTGGACTTCGGCACCCGCGTGCGCCTCGCGCGCGTGATGCGCGACATCAACGACCGCGTCGGCCACTATCTCTTCGCGCTGGCGGTCATCTATACGGCCGTTGCCATCGTTGCGACGATCGCGCTCGCGTTGCTTGGCTTCCCGAATGCGATGATGTGGGGAGCCTTCATGGGCGTGGCCTCGTTCGTGCCCTTCGTCGGGTCGCCGGTCGTGATCGGCCTGGTGGCGCTGGTGGGCCTTTTGACCTTCGACGACTGGCTGCGCATCGCGGCGGCGCCCGCCATCCTCATCGTCATCCACTTCGCCGAATCGCAGTTCGTCACGCCGGCCTTCGTGAGCCGCCGCTGCGCGCTCAACACGGTGGCGGTTTTCGTCACCATCGCGCTGGCGGGCTGGATGTGGGGGGCGATCGGGGCCATCGTCGCGGTGCCGCTGCTGATCCTGATCAGCACCATCGCGGCGCACCTGCCATCATTGCGCTGGCTGGAGGTCCTGCTGGCGGACGATCGTCCGGTGGCGCAGCGGATCGCGGTCAAGCCCCGCCTGGCCTCGCGGGGGCAGCCGGTGCGCCCGCGTGCGCGTCAGCCGCGGCGGCGCCTGGTCGCGGCGAAGTAGAGGATGCCGCCGACGACGCTGTAGAAGCTCCCGAGAATGGCCCAAGCCTCGGCCGGATCCATATTGCGCTCCAATACGGTCAGGCTCGAACGGCTGAAACAGAACAGTCCCACCGCCCCGGCCAGCCCGGCCGCGAGGCCGAAACCGGCACGTGTCGCCGCCTCCGCGGCCGAGGCGCGCACGCTACGCGCCATCGCCGGAACGGCCATGAGCTTGAGCAGGGGGCCGATCACGGCTGGAAGCATGGCGGCGCTCCTGGGGCGCGCCGCGGTTTCGCCCATTGTGGCTTGCGCGACTCCGGATTTAGCTCCGACGACAAAGGAACCCCGCGAGGAAGCCGATGCCGATCACCGCAGCGAGGGTTCCGAACGGGCGTGCCTGCACGCTCTCGACAAGAGAATTCGCCGCGCTTTCGCGAAGCTGCTCGGACTTCTTGCCCAGCGCGGCGGCATAGTCCTTGGCGCTCTCGGAATATTCGTCGATGAAGTTCTGCGCCGTCTCGATCGCCTCGTCGATCGCTTCCTTGCTCTTGGCCTCGACGGCGCCGACCGCGCGGCTCACGCCTTCGCTGGCGTCCGTCTCCATGGCCGCCGACAGTTTCTTGAGCTGCGCCTTCAGCGCGTTGATCTCCTTCACCAGCTCTTTGCTGGGGAGGGTGGAAGCAGTACCGTTGGCGCGCATCGAAACCTCCAGATGTGGGGGTGAACTCTGCGCAATAAACGCAGAACCCCATCGAAGGTTTCGCCGGGATCAGCCGTCCCAGACGTTTTGCGGGAAAGGCAGCTTGGTGAAGTCGGGTGGTTTGAGCGGGGCATGATGGCTCACGCCCTCTTTCTCCAGCAGCATCATGTACTGCCGGACGTGCTGGCCGCAGTGCCAGGTGGTGCGCTCCATCAGCTCGTGCAGGCTCTGCGCGCCGTAGTAGGTCGGCAATTCCTTCGCCGGTGCCGTGTCGCCCTTGGCCCACCAATCCCTGAAGCGCTGACGCACGCTTTGCCCGTAGGCGACGAGCGCGGCGGTGTCGGCGTCGGCTGCCGGCTCCTCGCGGAACGCGGCCTGCATCAGGGTCGTGCCTTCGTTGGCATCGAGGAAGGCCGCCACGACACGGAAGAGATGAAAGCCCAGGGTGCGGTAGCTGCGCGGCCGGCCAGGCACGAACGTGCCGAGCCGGTCATACGGCATCATCGGGATCAGCTCGAGCGCCGCGCCCATGTATTTGTCGACCCGCGCCGCCAATTCGTCGGTCGACAGCTCGGGCCCCGATTTCTCGTTCAGGCCAAGGAAGTCGACGATCTGCCTGGTGCTCTGGGCAAAGGTGAACTTGTCGCCGCGCGACAGCACGGGCACCGACCGGGCGCCAAGCCTCCGCAGCTCGGCCAGGCCGTCAGGGTCTTCGAGAACATTCACCGAAACGAAGTCGATCCCACGGACCGATAGAAACTCTTTGAGTCTCAGGCAGCTGGTTCAACCAGGCTGCCAGAACACCTTGAACGGAGGCATCTGCGCTTACTCCACTGAACTTCGCCGACGATACCCCTCATGCCGGCTTGTGGCAAACGATGCAGACCTTGTTGCCTTCCGGATCGCGGACGTAGGCGCCGTAATAATTCGGGTGGTAATGCGTGCGCAGGCCGGGCTGGCCCTCGTCCTTGCCGCCCGCCGCCATGCCGGCAGCATAGGCGGCATCGACTGCAGAGCGGGTTTCGGCGTCCAGGCCGATCGTGATGCCGTTGCCGACCGTGGCCGCCTGTCTGTCGATCGGACGCACGATCCAGAGCTGCGGCCGGCCGGCCTTCGGGCCGTAGCCCGCGCCGTCGGGAAATTCCATGTGGCGCACCAGGCCGAGCGCCCCGGTCACGCCGTCGTAGAAGGCCCGGGACTTCGCCATGTCGTTGCTGCCCACCGTGACGTGACTGAACATCGCAGTCCCCCCTCAATTGATCGGTCGCATGCCGACGGATTCCAGGCGAGCCTTCCATTCCTTTCGGTGGCCGGCAACCCGAGCTGCCCCTTCCTGCGGGGTCGAGGTTCCGACATCGAGACCGGGCTGCACGAGCTCGCTCCCGAGATTGGCGTCGCCCAGGACGGCGCGCACCAGGGGTTCCATTCGTCGATCAGCGGCGTCAGCAGCAGTTTCACCCGGCTGCCACGACGTGACGCGGCGGCTGAGACGACGACGCTGGAGCTGGGTCGCAATCGGCCGGGCGATGATGTCGGTGCCGCCGTTGGCCTGGAAGCCGATCAGGATCCGCAATTCCTTTTCCGGCAGGATCGTTTGCGAACGTGCGGCGGGGGAAAAGAGCGCCGGCGCCGCGCAAGCGGCACCGCCGAGGAGGAAGCGACGTTGGAGGGCAGCGGCCATGGTCTTCGCATCGATGCACCATAGCCGCGCGCGGATCACGACGCCGCGGGAGCGTAGGCAGAGGCAAGCTGCCGCGACACCAGCCGGGCGTACAGGCCGCCCTTCATCAACAGCGCGCCATGCGTGCCGGTCTCGGCGATGCGGCCTTCGTCGAGCACCACGATCAGGTCGGCGTCGCGCACGGTCGACAGGCGGTGGGCGATGACGATCGTCGTGCGCTCGGCCTGCAGCAGATCGAGTGCCCGGCGCACCGCCTGCTCGTTGACCGCGTCGAGGTGCGAGGTCGCTTCATCGAGGATCAGGATGGGAGCATCCTTCAGGAAGGCGCGGGCAATCGCGACCCGCTGACGCTGGCCGCCGCTGAGGCTCGTACCGCGCTCGCCGACCGGCGAGTCGAGGCCGTCGGGCAGGGCGGCCACCAGGTCGGACAGCGAGGCGTGAGCGATCGCCGCGTCGAGCTCGGCTTGCGATGCCTCGGGCCGGGCGATCAGGATGTTGGCGCGCAAGGTGTCGTTGAACAGGTAAGTATCCTGCGCAACCAGCGCGACCATGCGGCGCAGCACGTCCAGCTTGTAGTCCCTGAGGTCGGCGCCGTTCAGCGTGATGCGGCCGGAATCGGGATCCCAGAAGCGCATCAGCAATTGCGCCGTCGTGGTCTTGCCGGCGCCCGAGGTGCCGACCAGCGCGACGGTCTTGCCGGCGGGGATGGCGACGGTGATGTCGGACAGCGCGCGCCGCGTCTGTCCGGGATAGGTGAAGCTCACGCCTTCGAGCGCGAGCGCGGCCGCACCCTTCCTGACCGGCGCGCCGGGACCGTCGCGCACCGGGATCGGCTCGTTGGCCAGCGCATAGACGCGCCGCGTGGCGCCCAGCGTATCGGCGAGCTGGCGGCCGATCTGGGCGATCTCCGACACCGGCAGGAAGGCCGCCATCGCCAGGATGGTGAGCAGCGGCAGCAGGCCGGGATCGATCATGCCCCTCGACGACAGCGCCGCGCCGGTCACGACGACGGCGAGGCCGCCCAGGCCGGTCAGCACCTCGAGGATGGCATGCTGCAGCGTAAGCTCGCGGAAGAACGGCAGGCGCAGGTCGATGTGGCGCTGCGACAGCTCGTTCAGCCGCTCGCCGCGCCGTTCTTCCTGCTGGAAGGCGACGATCTCGCCCAGGCCCTGCACCGAATCGACGGCGAAGGCGCCGAGCTCGCCGGCCGCCTCGCGTGCTTCGGAGCCGAGACGGTCGACCCGGTTGCGCATCAGGAACGGGCTGAGGCCGACCGCGAGCAGGAAGGGCAATAGCGCCAGCGCCAGCCAGCCGCTGGCCCAGGCCAGCGCGGCAAGCACGGCGGCGGGGATGAGGATTGCCACGAACGCCGGTGCCACGGTGTGGGCGAAGAAATACTCGACCAGCTCGATGTCGTGCGTCGCCAGGGCCATCAGATCGCCGGTGCGGCGGCGCACCAGATAGGCCGGCGCCAGCGCATCGAGCTTGCGGAAGGCATCGATGCGCATCTCGGCCAGCAGACGGAAGGCCATGTCGTGCGCCATCCACGATTCCAGCCAGTGCAGCACGCCCGATACGGGCGCCAGCAAGGCGAGCGCAATCGCGAGATCGCGCCACGGTTCATGGTTCTTGAGTGCCAGCACGATCAGCGCCGACAGCACGCCGACGCCGATGAAGGCGATGACGCGGAGCACGCCCAGGACGAAGGTCGCCGTGAGCTTGCCCTTCCAGGGGAGGATCACCTTCATCAGCGCGGCCACGACCTGGTACCAGGTGAGGCCGTCGGCCTTGATGATGCCTTCGGTCATGGCCTTGCGGACGACAAAGTCTTCCGGACCGCGCGCCTCCGTCTCGCTCGGGCTCGTGATCGTGCCTTCGGCTTCGCTCAGGACATGGGCTCGCGGCCCGGAAGAGTCCTGGGCCTGCTCGGCCATCAGCCCGGCATAGACGCCGCCGCGCGACATCAGCTCGTTGTGGCGGCCTTGCTCCGTCACCTTGCCGCCGTCGAGCACGAGGATGCGGTCGCAATCGATCACGCTCGACAGGCGATGAGCGAGGATCAAGGTGGTGCGGCCCTGCATCAGCCGGTCGAGCGCCTCCTGGATCACCGCCTCGTTCTCGGCATCGACGGCGGAGAGCGCCTCGTCGAGCACCAGGATCGGCGTGTCGCGCAGCAGCGCGCGGGCGATGGCGAGCCTCTGGCGCTGGCCACCCGAGAGCTTGATGCCCTTCTCGCCGATCACCGTGGCGTAGCCTTGCGGCAGGCTCTGGATGAACTCGTGGATGTTGGCGGCGCGCGCGGCGTCCTCGAGCTGACGCTGCGAGGCGTCGGGCCGGCCGAGCCGGATGTTCTCCTCGACCGTGCCGTGGAACAGGAACGTGTCCTGGTTGACGACCGAGATCAGCGAGCGGATCTGCTCGAAGGACAGCGTGCGCAGGTCGTGCCCGCCCAGGGTGATGCGCCCGCCGTCGGGATCGTAGAAACGCAGCAGCAGGCGTACGATCGACGACTTGCCGCCGCCCGACGGGCCGACAAGGCCAAGGCGCTCGCCGGCTTCGGCGCGGAAGGAGAGGCCGTCATGCACCTTTCGCCGCGTACCGGGATAGGAGAAGCGGACGTCCTCGAAGGCGATGGTCGGCGCCAGCGCCCTGTCGAGCGGAGCCGGCAGGACGTCGGCCACCGACGGCTTGTCGTCGAGGATCCTGTAGATGCCCTGCGCGGCCGACAGGCCGACCATGCCCTGGTGCAGCACGGTGCGCAGCTCGCGCATCGGCCGGAAGATCTCCACGCCCAGCATCAGGATGATCAGCAGCGAGGTGAGCGCCATCGCGCCGGCTTCGACCCGCACGGCTCCGTAGATCAGCGCCGCCGCCGCGCCACAGGCGATTGCCGTGTCGGTGATGCCGCGCGCAAGCGCATTGGTGCCGAGCACCCACATGGTGCGGCGGAACAGGTCGCGCGCCTCGACCTCGAGCTTGTCGGCGCGCGCCTTGCCCTGGCCGAACGCCTTCAGCGTGGCGAGGCCCTGGATCGAATCGAGGAACTCGGCGGCGAAGCTCGCATAGGAGCGCTGGCGGTACTGCGAGTTGCGGACGTCGAACTTGTGCCACAGCGCGGGCGCGAACAGCGCGACGAGGGCGAAGCCGAGCATGACCAGCGCGACCGGCAGGTCGATGAAGGCGACCACCGCGAAGATCAGCAGTGGCGAGAGCAGCGCGATCATGAACTGCGGCAGGAACTGGCCGAAGTAGGTCTCGAGCTGCTCGACACCGTCGATCATCGACAGGGTCAGACCGCCCGAGCGCTGGCGACCGACGGTGCCCGGTCCGAGCGCGGCGATCTTGTCGTAGAGCGTGCGCCGCAGCGCCTTCTGCACCCGCGCGGCATTCTCATGGGCGACGACTGCGCGCCAGTGCTCGGCGGCCCCGCGCAGGACCATGACGGCGGCGATCGACAGGATCGGCGCAACGAGGCTCTCGGCGTCGCGCCCGGCGAAGACCTGCCCGATCAGCCAGCCCAGCAGGCCGAGGCGGGCGACGCCCAGTCCGACCGACAGGAGGCCGAGCGCCACGGCGGCGGCGATGCGGAGGCGAATGCCCCTGGTGAACACGAGAAGACGCGGTTCGATGTGCATGGTCGAAGACTAGGCCGAACATTCCTATTCGTCAGTCCACAATTCGGAAAAGGGCTTGTACAGTTCTGAACATGGAACCCAACTGGGACGACCTGCGGATTTTCCTGTCGCTCGCCCGCCAAGGGACCCTGACCACGGCGGCGAAAGTGCTGGGGGTCAGCCATCCCACCGTGGCGCGCCGCGTCCGGGCGCTGGAGAAGCAGATCGGCGCGCGGCTGTTCGAGCGCCTGCCCGACCGGTTCGTGCCGACCGCCGCGGGGGCGGAACTGCTGGCCGACACCGAGGCAATGGAGAAGGCGGCGCTGTCGATCAACCGCCGCAGCGCCGGCCTGAGCGATACGGTGAGAGGCGTGGTGCGGCTCTCCGCCGGCGAGGCGATGTCGGCGCTGCTGGCGCGACACCTCGCGGAGCTGCGAGCGGACCTGAAGCAGATCGAGTTCGAGCTGACCGCCAGCCACACCCTCGCCAACCTGTCGCGCCGCGAGGCCGATCTCCTGATCCGGGAGCAGGTGCCGGAGCTGGGGGGCATCGTCGCGCGCAAGCTCGGCCGGGTCGCCTACGCGGTCTATGGCCACCGCGCGCTCGCCGTCGGCAAGGCCGGTATCAAGGCGGCGCCCTGGATCGGCTTCGACGACGATCACAGCTACATGCCGGGCCAGCACTGGCTGCAGCAGCTTCTCGACGGCGGCAGGCCCGCCGTGCGGTGCAACAACTGGCTCGTGCTGCTCGAAGCGGCACGCGCCGGGGCAGGGCTCGCCGTGCTGCCCTGTTTCCTGGGCGATAT